>MDTB01196967.1_pt1 | contig 70639 bp, 50 predicted proteins | sample 811161 | NCBI WGS metagenome assembly MDTB01 (sample SAMN05326650, study PRJNA326480) | marine metagenome | isolation source: seawater | place: Mediterranean Sea | collected 2009 | reverse complement strand
TTCTAATCTTTTTTCTAAAAATAAAAGATGATCTTTCTCTATCGACAGAAATCTCTTCGGGAGTCAATGGGCCAACTTCGCTGCATGAATCATGATTTATGATTCTGTTCATTAATTTCCCTCAGACAGCGCTCAGAAACTCCTCATCTAAACCTTCCCAGTATTAACTCAATTTTATCCATGTTTATTCCAATTGAACTAATTATTCAGATAATTTGATTTCGCGATTCACTATTTCAGGAACAAACTTTGATAGACATGCCCATTGGGCAGTAAGTGTGCAACAGACAGATGTATCAATGGTAAATATGCCAGAATATTTGGTTAAAGATATTTCATTAGCTAATTTTGGTAGGAAAGAGATCGAGATAGCAGAGCATGAGATGCCAGGTCTAATCGCAATCAGAAAGAAGTTTTCAGACGAAAAGCCGCTAACTGGCGTGAGAATTACCGGTTCTTTGCATATGACAATTCAAACCGCAGTACTCATTGAAACTTTAGTTGAACTCGGTGCGTCAGTAAGGTGGGCCAGTTGCAACATTTTCTCCACTCAGGATCACGCCGCGGCTGCAATCGCAGAATCTGGAGTCCCTGTATTCGCTTGGAAGGGCATGTCCTTGGAGCAATATTGGGATTGTACCTTGATGGCCCTAAGTCACCCTGAAGGATTAGGGCCACAACTAATTGTTGATGATGGCGGCGACGCCACTCTCCTAATTCATAAGGGATATGAATTAGAGGGGGGCAGTGACTGGATTGAAACTGACTCGGAAAGTCATGAGGAAGAGTGCATCAAAAACCTCTTGAGGAGAGTTTATTCTGAATCTCCAGATTTTTGGCACAAAATAGTTGAAGATTGCAATGGAGTATCAGAAGAAACCACCACTGGAGTCCTAAGACTACGACAAATGGTTACGAGTAAATCTCTACTATTTCCAGCAATCAATGTGAATGACTCTGTTACGAAAGCTAAATTTGACAATCTATATGGATGTAGAGAATCACTCATTGATGGAATTAAGAGAGCCACTGATGTTATGATTGCCGGCAAGACTGCAGTCGTTTGCGGATATGGGGATGTCGGAAAGGGTTCGGCACAGGCCCTAAAGTCCCAGGGTGCGAAAGTAATTGTTACCGAAATAGATCCGATTTGTGCACTCCAAGCTTCAATGGAGGGCTTTCAAGTTCTGACAATCGAAGATACTCTGGGTTCTGCTGATATTTACGTCACTGCAACAGGGAATAGAGACGTAATAACAATAGAACACATGAGTGCTATGAAGGATCAGGCAATCGTTTGTAACATAGGGCATTTTGATAACGAAATCCAAGTTGAAACCCTTGAGTCTAGTTCTGCAACCCACACCAACATCAAGCCTCAGGTCGATAGGTTCACCTTCTCCTCAGGAAACAGTATCTATCTTTTGGCATCAGGTCGACTTGTGAATTTAGGTTGTGCAACCGGGCACCCTAGTTTCGTAATGTCAAACAGTTTTGCAAACCAGGTCTTAGCTCAAATTGATCTTTGGAAAAATAAGGACAATTACGAGAACCTAGTTTATACTCTACCTAAGCATTTGGATGAGGAAGTGGCCAGGCTCCATCTATCGAAGATAGGCGCCAAACTAACCATATTGACGGGAGATCAGGCAGATTACATCAATGTCCCCGTCGAGGGTCCTTTCAAGAAAGAGGAATACCGTTACTGACCTTTGTTGGATAGCCTTTCATTGTCTCTAATCAAAGATTCGAATAACTCAGCCTCAATGCCTAGCTCTTTGAATCTCATCATTATTGCCCGGGTATCTTTTGGCAGGCAACTACCTCCAAATCCTCTTTTTCCTGGAAACTCGTCCAAATGAGAATCAATGATTCCTCTTTCTTGTGGAAAAGTGACTATTTCCTTTATTTCTGACCAGTCTTCTTCAAAATAATTTGTCAGACTCTGAAAATGATTGCCAAAGATAACTTTCATCCCATAAAATGTATTTTTTACATACTTGACTATCTCTGCCTGAGTAGCAGTGGTGTGGAAGAATTTTCCTTGCCGTAAAATTCCTGACTCCACATGGTGCTTCAATACAGTTTCCGCCAAATCTTCATGATGAGTCCCGACTACAAGAATTTCTTGATTTCTGAAATCTTCATTTGCATTTTCAGCCCTAAGAAACTCCGGCGAGCAAGCAATTTTCAAATTCGGAAAATCGTATTCTAAGGTACGTGTTGTACCAGGGACAATGGTACTTTTAATGATCGCAGAGAAACCATCAGGGAGTTCTTTCAAGACTGAACGAACGATACTTGAATCACACTCTCCAGTCCCGTCATTTGATGGAGTTGGGACGGCAATATAGGCTAAATCCGTGTTTTCAGTAATATCGGTAATGGAGGTTTCTAGAACTGGGTCATGAATAAATACTTTATGAGAGGCATGGAATCCTTCGTAGATTGCCCTACCGACTACGCCCAGGCCGATTATTCCTATTCTCAGATGTATCCCCTATACTACGCTAGGAGGTAGTAAATATTGTTTTGTCGTGAGTTCAATCAGACATAATCATCCGATTTAGAATCTTTAGTAGCCCTCTAAGAGTCACCTCACTAATTCCCGAGACTGAACAGACTTCGCTCTGAGTCCGCGGGGAGATACTGTTTTGAGAGGCATAATAAATTATCACTCCTGCAATTCCAGAAGGCTTTTTTCCTTGCCATAAGAGGTCATCCTTCACTTGATTCCAAATATCCCTGGTGCTTCCAAGAATGGAAGGTGGGAGGCCCAAGTCAGAGTGAAACTTCTCAAAGTACTCTTCGGGTCCTGTAATGTGATGGGTCCCCAGATTTCTCGCTACAAGTCTTATGGTTCTCTTTAGCTCCTTTACTTCGACTTCAGATACCATATCAAAAGACTCCCCTATTTCTTCTATCTTTCTTGGTATCTTAGCTTCCCGCGCTGCGATATATACGCATGCAGCCGTCACTCCTCTGATGCTTCTGCCGGTAACCAACCCTCTTTCCACAGAATGCCGGTATAGAGATGCTGCCTCTTGCTCGATTTGTGGGGGCAGGTCTCCGCGATCTCTGATAAATTGCATAGCGATGGAAAGGTTTCTGCTTCGACTATCTCTAGTTTTGCTCCTCTGATCAATCCTTTGCCTTCTCCTCCAGTCTCTGAGGGATTTGCCAGAAAGGCCATGCTTCTTCGCTCCTCCCGAGGTAAGATCCGATCTGCGAATTTCAGTTGAGAGTCCCTTGTCCGATAGTGTGAGGGTTGATGGCGATCCCACCCTGCTCCTATCATCGCCGTTTGAGTGGTTGACCCATTCTGCTCCGGGATCGATCATATTCTCTGCGGCAACATATCCGCAATCAGCGCAGACAGTTTCCCCCCTGATTTCATCAGAGTCCCAAGAAGTCCCCTCACAAACTTCACACGTCCCACTTACCGACTCGGTACCTCTAGATATTGAGGGCCTACTGGTTGAGGTTGCCAGAGTTCTTGGGGTGCTACCTTTCATGTTCTTTGAACTTGGGTAATATTTAGCAGTCTCGCTTTTCATCATATCAACCTGTAGTTGTATAGTATGACAGACCTATATAAACCATTTCAAATTTTGTTTTTTTTCTTCCCAATTCGATAATCCGAGTGTTTTTGCACTGTGGATATGAGCCAGCCCTATGCGAGATGACTTGGTCAGGACCTCCTTGTTCGACTCGCATATTTCTGCGGGAGCTAAAATGGTGGATTTTCATGGCTTTGAACTACCAATTTGGTACTCATCCATCCAGGAAGAGCATATTGCAACTAGGAATTCCGCTGGCCTATTCGATGTATCCCACATGGGGCTATTTCGGTTTCATGGAAACAAAGTAAGAGAGTGGTTGAGTTTTGTTTCTTCTCAGGATTGCACTAGATTTGAACCTGGTAGGTGTGGATATTTGCATTTCCTCGATCATTCTGGATACATTATTGATGACATGATTTTCGCAGTTTCCAGTGAATCGGAGGTGTTGGGGGTGCCTAACTCTACTATGGTATCGACTGTTAGGGACTGGTTATCCCACAATCTTCCAATAGACGGCTCTATTGAAATTGACGACTTGTCAGAACAACATAGCATCATTGCGCTACAGGGTCCCAAGTCTGGAAAAATTTTAACAGATTTACTCGGGGAAAAAAATAATGTTCAAAGATTTCGTTGTCAGGTGCTGGCGGAGAATGAGATGAAAATTTCAGGTTGGATTCAGGGTACGGGGTATACTGGAGAGTTGGGAGTGGAGATTTTCCTTTCCAACAATGAAGCAACAAAACTCTGGGAAGGCCTTTCTTCACATCCCGATGCGTCCCTGGTAGGGTTGGGTGCACGAGATACTCTAAGACTAGAGCAAGGATATCTCCTTTCCGGCCAAGATTTTCTCTGGCCGGGTTTGGAAAAAGAAAATCCGGCATTTCCACCGGATTTCCTTTCTAGAACCACTTCAGAAACTGCGGTCCCCTTCGGCCTAGACTTGAAACATGAATTCATTGGCCGAGATGCAGTCCTTCGTTCGATGGAAGAGGAAACATTTCTTTGGGGGTTGGAATGTTTGGAGAGGGGGCCATCACCGAGGCCAGGTCACAAGGTAATGGATGGGTCAGACGAAGGCTCTGAACTAATTGGTTTTGTTACCAGCGGAGGCCCCTCTCCCACCAAAGGTATGACAGGTATCGCACTTTCTTATCTTCGAAACTGCAGCGAAGGTGATGAGGTCTGGATTCAGTCTAGTAATAGAAGAAGGGTTAGATCCAAAGTAAAGAGCCCTCCTTTCATTTAACTGTAATAATTTTTGTTCAAGAACAATAAAATGCAAACTCAAATAGGCAAAGATAAGGGGGGATATTGTGACTTACCTTTTCACTTCGGAATCTGTTTCTGAGGGACATCCAGATAAACTGTGTGATATGATTTCAGATGCAATTCTGGATGAATGCATATCCATTGATCCCATGGCCAGAGTGGCAGTAGAGACAATGGTCAAAGGTACAGAGTTGGGGAGCTCTATCTTCATTGGCGGGGAGGTCACAATTTCGTCAGATGAAAAGGTAGATTACGAGGTTTTAGCAAGAAAAACAGCCTCTTCCATTGGCTACAATGACCACTCTGTTGGTATGGATGCGACCAATGACGAACTTTGCAAAGTAGTAATTCGAATTACTCAACAATCTCCGGATATCTCCCAGGGGGTTGACGAAGGGAGGGGGCTCCATCTTGAGCAAGGAGCTGGAGATCAAGGACTTATGTTTGGCTACGCATCAAATGAGACTGAAGATTTTCTCGGTCTCGAGGGTTCATTCATGCCACTGCCCGCGGCATTAGCCCAACGCCTAACTACAAAAATGTCTAACTCAATGAAGGAAGGAACCCTGGATTGGGCCAGACCCGACTCAAAAAGTCAAGTCACCATTGAGTATGATGATTCTGGTAAACCTATCAAGATAGATACAGTTGTCATAGCCATTCAGCATGACGATATTGCAGGAGAGAAATTTGGAGGGAGTGAGGATGAAGAACATGATTTCATAATCTCTGAAGTTTTGAATAAAGTCATAATTCCAGTCGTCCCATCTTCATTATTGAGAGATGACACAAAGATGATTATCAATGGGACTGGTAGATTCGTACTTGGAGGTCCCTATGCGGATGCAGGTCTGACTGGTAGGAAGATAATCGTTGACACATATGGGGGGATGGGTCGGCATGGTGGCGGAGCCTTCAGCGGCAAAGATCCTAGCAAAGTCGACAGATCGGCAGCTTATGCTTCCAGATGGGCTGCAAAACATGTAGTCGCCAGCGGTTTGGCAGAAAGATGTGAGATTCAGCTAGCCTATGCCATAGGAGTATCAGAGCCAGTAAGTGTGTTTGTCAATACCATGGGCACTGGAAAAGTTAACGATAAAGTCATTTCAGATAGGGTACGGAGATCTTTCGACTTTAGGCCGCAGGCAATAATAGAAGCTCTAAATCTCAGATCGCCAATATATTCTCTAACCGCTGCAGGAGGGCACTTCGGTAGAGAGCCCGGAGTGAAAGGTGAATTCTCTTGGGAGAAAATAGACCAAGAAATTATCGATTCGTTGACGAGAGATTGAACTCTAGACCAGCTTGTGGCATCCGTAAACCCAGTGACTATGATATCCGTCCTTGGACCCCCTTCCATCATCCTCAATGGATTTCATTGCGATATTAAGGGCCTCCACAATCGCTTTATCTCGGATATTTCCTTTTGGGAGAGGTGCAGCGATTTCTGCCAATCTTGGAACCAATGCAAATCTTCGTGCGTCGTCATGGGAGAAATTTACAACTTTATCACTTATTTCGGAGGAGAAACCTGCATTTTCGAGAGCATCCAGTACCACTTGAATAGATATCGGTGAAGGAAAAATTCTATCCAATCTTACCTCGAACTTCTCTATTTCGGCTTCAGACATATTAGATAGCGCCGAGACTCTCATTTCATCCGCTCTGAGCAACTCTCTCACAGTTCTATATGGGTCATGCAGTAGGGCTGAGTATTCAGGTCTAAATTCACTTTCTAAATCTCCGCTATCCCATACGAATACTCCATCCTTGGAGAGATTGTTGGCAAACTGAAAAGCCAAGTCCCCGAGTGCTCTTTCAGGAATTAAGTGCAGGGTAGAAGATGAGATGATCACATCTGCCTTTCTTCCTCCAAGAATATCTTCCAGCCTTCTGAAGGTATTTCTACCGAAACTATCGTATTCTGTCGATAATTCGAAGTGCACATCCTCTCTTTTTCCGAGGATCTCTCTTGCTTTCGAGAACCAAGAAACTAACGGGTCAATCATGACTAACTCGATTTTTACACCGTCTTGGTCTAAAGATCTCATCAGTTCTATGGCCGAACCGCCTGTCCCACTTCCATAATCAACAATCAATGAGTCTTGTTTAATATAGGGCTTAGCAATTGAAATTAACTTATTCACGGATTTTTTGTGCCAATCCACAGGCCGATTGGCATCTCCTTCATGGTAAAGTGCCCTATGGTAAGCCTCTCCATCAGCTATTTCCGAGTCAGTTAGTTCTACTGGCTCCCAACCCGTTGCCACATCCTTCCCAACTAGGGGTAACAAATTATCTATTCTATCTCACTAGAATAGTAAATGCAAATCTTTCGGAGAAAAACTCATTTCTAAAACCTCGTCGGAGAGTCATAGGGGGGACTTCATGAGAGGCGGTATTGAGGCCATTGCAATCAAGAATCTTCAGGAAATTCTTGCACAGAAAGGATTCACAGCCGAGTCTTTGTTTCAAAAGTTTGATTCGGACGGAAATGGTAGCCTTTCAAGGCCCGAATTCGAAACCGCCTTGCGTTCAATAACCGGCCAAGTAGCTCCAGAAGCCATAGTTCAGGCCATCTTTGGAGCTCTAGATGGCGATGGTTCGGGATCATTGGAGTTGACGGAACTACTCTCAATTGTTGAGTCAGGGACTAATCATACAATCTCTGATGGCGATTCTATAGTTATAGAAGGGCATAGTAGGGAAGATTTCAACGGGCTTTACTCTTATTTTCCAGAATTAATTAACGGAAAGCCACAATACAGGAGCGAAGAGGGCAATATCCTCTACTACTATGCCTCAAATTCTGGAAGCGCACCATCCTGGAACTTGGATGACCGTGAACAAGATGGAAGTAATGATTGGTACAGAGGTGGATGGATAAGAGCCACCTCTAACGGCAACCCGCCGCTAGGAATAAGAAGATGGGTAGGCATTGGTAAATTGAATCTCATACCATCTTCACAATCAGATGGGTCGGACACAATTCAAATGCCTGAAAAGATAGTCGAACAAGGGATATCCTCAGAAATGAACGATTTAATGCAGGATATCGAGATGGCTACCAAATACTACGAAGAACAGGTCACAGAAGGAAAAATTACAGTTGAAGATGCCATGGTAATGGCAGATAGGGCCTTCGAGACTAAGATTCAGGAACTGCCTATTTACATGCGAACTCCTGCAAGAAAGGTTTGGACCACAAAGATGTCTTTACTAGAAGACAGACTCAGGTCAGGACTTAACGAATCAGCAACCATAGGGGCTGGTTTGGCTGCTGTCGGGGCTGCAGGAGTGATTAGTTCCAATATGCTAGAAGTCTCTGATGTCACCCCATCCCCCATTACCTCTCCGCCTCCTCCCCCTCCCAGCACCCCCACTCAGCCCCCTTCCTCTACGATCCCTTCACCCCAGCCCAACAAATTAGAATCAGATACCGAAGAGGGCGTAGAATTTATTCCACAGGAGTCCACGAGAGATTCGCCAGATGAGGGCCTTTCCTCAAATGAGGAAGACGAACTTGATTTGGCTGCAATAGCCTCTTCCTTTGAGGAAACTAGAATGATTAGTGAACGCTCTTCACTCAAGGACAGTTACTCAGGAAACAACCATACTTTAGATATCAGGGTAAATTCCGTCGAGAGAACCTTTGGCATCGGCCTTCCAGATACTCATAGGGGTGGAAACACCATAATAGCAGAATTAGAAGGGGGCCAGGAAATCGAAATCAGACTTCCGTCAAATCATGGATCTGGGGAATTTAAGCCTGGTTACGAGGCCGAAATGACTGCCTCGTTCTCTGATTGGAATGCAGTAAGGAAGAGGATGGTGTTTCAGTTAGACTAATTCGCAGCCTCGAATGACTCTTCGATCATCTCTTCCAGACTTATTGACGGTCTGAAACCGCATCTATCCTCTAGGAACCATGCGTCAACTACTCCCCAGACCTCTTCCCGATCACTTTGATTAAGCTCTATCTCGCATCCAGTCCTTTCGTTGTAGATTGTCGCAAGATCAGACATTGCTATCGCCTTCCCTGACCCTACTGCAAAGCTCTCTCTAGTGGGAGGGGGATTGCCTAGTACCGAGTCCACCACTCTGACCAGATCTTGGACATGAACCATGTCTTTGACTTGGGAGCCGTCTCCGGGTACGTTGATCCATCCCATCTGACTCTCAAAAGCCCATTTGTGAAGAATGCCATTTCCTGGTGGCCCCGAGATTGGAACTCCTTGGACATTGGATGCTCTAATCACGCTGACCGGCCTCTCCGGCTCTGCTCTTTCCAATGCATTCTCCTCTATCCAGAGTTGTCCCTCCGCAGCTATGTCTCTAGGTGCTAGAGTTGAGTCTAAACCGTAGTAGTCTTCCCCCGGCTCCCATTGCGGATGTACTCTGAGAGTTCCAAGGATAACCATATGCAGCGATCCGTGCCTATCTACCGCATCTAGTATGGGTCTTGCATTCTCCCTCATGATCACGTATGATCCCCTATCATCTCGATCAACACTAGTATCTACGGGGCGGGAATTGATGTGAACTATGGCCTGGCAAGGAGTTAGTAGCGCATCAAGAGATGCAGGGTCGCCCAATGCTTGGTCGGGGATAACCACAGCCGAGCCCCCTAGCATCTCAATGATGTAGGGAGCGACAAAACCATCTGCCGCCGATACGGCCACCTTCATAACACTGCTAAGTCTTGATGGGTAATAATACTGTGTGCTCGAACTGAGCATGGCTTTCAGAAAGCATTGAAGCCCTCCTCTCTTGCAGCCGACTCAGTGATGAGGCCATGGTAGATCAGATACCTAACTTGGGTAGGGAGTACGAGATGCTCCAGTCGATCGGACTATCCTCGATGGAGGACTTATTCTCCAATATTCCCGAGGAAGTTAGGAGAAAGGACCCTCTCCCACTCCCTGCTCCTCAGTCAGAGGAGCAGATTCTTTCGGATGCTCAAAGGATTCTGGGAGTCAATGTGGATCTGGACTCTAGACCTTCTTTCATCTCTGCAGGATTATCTAGGAATTTTGTTCCAACCATGGTCCCCATGCTCGCTACGAGGGGGGAGTTTCTCACATCATATACTCCATATCAGCCGGAAGTAAGTCAGGGGATGCTACAGGCTATGTGGGAGTTCCAGACGATGATTTCCGAATTGGTTTCTCTACCTATATCCAATGTTTCTATGTATGATGCAAGCACATCGGCAGCAGAAGCAATTACATGTGCAGTGAGGGTCAAATCAAAGAAGGCATTACAGCCTAATTCTGTATATGTCTCAGAATTAGTTCCACCACATCGAATGTCTGTAATACGCAACTATACGCAGGGTGTCGGAATTGAAATCAATCTACTTCCTCATCATTCGGATGGAACGCTTGATTTGGAAGCTGCCTCATCTGCAGAAGGATCCTGCGCTGTATACGTTGAGCAGCCAAACTGCTTGGGAATGTTGGACGAGGGCCTTCTCAATCTGAGAAGTAAGATAGGGGATGAAACAGCTCTCATTGTTGGTGTAGACGCGGTATCATTGGGGATAGTCGAACCTCCAGGGGAGTGGGGTGCAGACATAGTAGTTGGAGAGGGGCAGCCCTTCGGAATTGGGCCTACTGCTGGAGGTCCCATTTATGGGATATTCGCCTGCTCGAAGGACTTTCTTAGGCTAATGCCTGGAAGGATAGTCGGACAGAGTGTGGATTCTGAGGGCAATACGGCCTACACCCTCACGCTCTCTACAAGAGAGCAACATATTCGCAGACACAGGGCCACGTCAAATATATGCTCCAATGAAACGCTAATCGCCCTCATGGGCGCTATGCATATGGCTTTGCTAGGTCCAGAAGGTCTGGAAAAATTGGCCCTGAGAATAGCCTCTTCCACTAGGTTAGCTATAGATGCATTAACCGCCATAGAGGGGGTTGAGCTAGTAAGCCCGCAAGGCATATTCTTCCGTGAGTTCGCAGTTAGGGTGCCCGGTCAAGCTATGGACGCCCTCAGAAAGATGGACAGTTTAGGCGTACTTGCAGGCTTTGATTTAGGAAAGTGGAGGGAAGAGATGTCAGACTGTATTCTGGTTGGATGTGACGAGAGGACCTCTGAAGCTGATATTTCTGCCCTATCCAAAGCCTTCGAAGACTGGGTTAGCGAGGTGGGGGCATGACTACTGTATTCGACTTCAATGGCGCTCCAGGGTCTGGATGGTCCCAACCAGATCCAATTAAGGAAATCACTAATTCCGCAATCCCCGAATCCCTCAGGAGGAAGAGAAAACCAGGATGGCCTAGGGCCAGTGAACCAGAACTAGTCAGGCATTACACCGGCCTCTCTCAAAAAAATTTCGGCATAGACACCGGCTTCTACCCCCTAGGGTCATGCACAATGAAACACAATCCAAGGGTAAATGAGAGAATTGTTCAGATCCCGGGAATAGACAGAATTCACCCACTTCAAGACGAATCCCAAGTTCAGGGCCTCCTCTCGATATATTTTGAGATGCAGGGGATGCTCGCAGTATGCTCGGGAATGGACTCAGTCACCTTGCAGCCGGTAGCAGGAGCCCAGGGGGAATTTACCGCAATCAGATGCATCCAGGAATATCACAAATATAGAGGTGAAGGGCATAGGGACAAGGTGATTGTCCCCGACTCGGCACATGGGACTAATCCAGCATCTGCCTCGATGTGCGGGTATGAGATTATTGAGATACCCAGTGGTGAAGATGGCCGCCTGGACATAGAGGCACTCAAGTCAGCTGTAGGCGAAGATACGGCTGCAATGATGATCACAAATCCTTCTACTCTCGGATTATTCGAGACCAACATCACTGAGGCTTCGAGGATTGTACACGATGCCGGCGGGCAGATGTACTATGATGGGGCCAATTTCAATGCAATTATCGGCAAGACGGACCCAGGGAGGATGGGATTCGACGCAGTCCACTATAATTTGCACAAAACATTCAGTCAACCACATGGGGGGGGTGGGCCTGGCAGCGGACCGATAGGAGTCAAGTCCCATCTTGCAGATTTCCTCCCCACTCCTGTAGCTTCCAGGAGAGATTATTTGGATGACGACCCAGTTGGCGTCGGGGATGGCTACTGGTATTTCTGGGAAGAAGTTGGTGACAAGAGCATTGGCAAGGTGCAGCAGTGGAACGGAAACGCGGGAGCTGTGGTTAGGGCATGGGCGTTCTACAGGAGGTATGGCAGGGATCTGGTGAAGATGAGCGAATACGCGGTTCTAAACTCCAACTACCTGAGACATAAGATAATGAATCCAGACCCAGAAGTAGCTAAGCGAATCAACTGCATGCCATCGGAAGGGGCAGAGACCGATCTGGTCATGCATGAGTTCACATTGTCAATGAGCCCAGTCAAGAGCCTCAATGGCGTATCCGGCAAGGACGTCGCCAAGCGTCTTTTGGACTACGGGTACATGTCTCCTACACTCTACTTCCCACAGATTGTTCCCGAGTGCCTAATGATTGAGCCAACCGAGACAGAATCAAAGGAAGTATTGGACAAGTTCGCTTCAGACCTGCACGAAGTCCTTTCGGAGGACCCAGAGATTCTCACTTCAGCACCACACACAACTCCCGTTAAGAGGGTCGATGAAGTCTGGGCCGCAAGAAAGCTAATCCTCAGACATCCCGGTGAAAGCAAAGAAGATTAGCGAAGCCAAGAATACCCCGACCCCCTCCGAGTAGCATGGAGGCCGAGTCGGATAAGTTCTGGCTCCTTGGAAATCCGAGTTGGTGGAATCTCATTGGAGAAAATCCTCCCGATTTCATGAACGGCGAGCTAGCACCACCACATCCATGGGTCAGTACTACTCCGAGAATAGGTAATTTTGGCTGGTGTAGGCAGAGGATGAGGCCTTTGGCTTGGTCCTTACTCAGGCCCCTTGCATGGGCGCCATTCTTCCTTGCAACTTCTTCCTTCCCTCTGGCATTCCCGGGAAATACTATTAACGATCAGGCAGTATCAATTGCCCTTTTCTCCTTGTTCCTTTCCCTGCTCTTTTTTCCGATATTTTCTTCACGAAACTCCCAACCAACTCCTGTCACAACAATTAGATCACTGCCTATTGATTGGCCATTTTTCATAATAGCGTCAGTGCTGTTTCCCTTTCACATAGTCCATGATCCACGCCTCGGGTGGCTTTCATACGCACTATTCTGGGTTGCGTATTTTCGTTCTATTTCTCTAGTACAAAAATCTATGATGGCACCCTCTTCTAGATTCCTTCTCCCAATAGATAGACAAGACTGGGAAGGGGTGCTGCCGCATCCCTGGAAGGTTATTTCAAAACAATGGTCTAGAAGAGAGTTGGCTAATGCAAACTTCGAGAATGGCTCCATTTCTCTCTCTGGAACATCTAGATCCGGACAAGATTTTCTAGCAATTTCATTTATCCATAAATCAGGTTTCATCCTAGATCCTTTTCATGATAATACCTCTAAAGAAGACGGACTAACAGAATTCTTAGCTTCCCCAATTCCAATAGTAGGTAGGCAATGGCCAACCAACCTGATACCAGTTTTGGAAGAAGAGTGAGTGACCTCCAAAACGGCAGGCATTTGAACCGACTTACTCCCCATTGGCTCATGGATGTATGTGTGGTACTTGGTTCCAAGTCAGATCTGCCAATAGCCGAGAAATGTAGGAGCGTTCTAGAAAGGTTCGATATAGGGTTCGAAATAAGGGTGGCTTCTGCTCATCGCGCCCCGAAGTACCTGGAGGGAGTAGTCGAGGAAGCAGAGAGAAATGGATGTAAGGTGTTCATCGGAATGGCAGGCGTCTCAGCAGCCCTCCCCGGAGTTATCGCTTCTATGACGAATAAACCAGTAATTGGGGTACCCGTCGGGGGAAAGGTTCCCCTGGATTCTCTACTCTCTATTGTTCAAATGCCCCCTGGAATGCCAGTAGCTACAGTTGGTGTGGACCGGGGAGATAATGCCGGGGCCCTTGCGGTGCAAATTCTTTCATCAGCCGACGAAGAACTCGCATCGGCATACTCCGAATATAGATTAGAGATGACCGAAAAAGTGATTTCAGACGATCGATCCATACAGGGGTGAATCATCCATGAAGGCTCAGAACCTCATTGATGAGGCAATAGAGTCCCTGAGATCGAGGATCAATGACATTGCAATAATTGCATGCTCGGGTGGAATCGATAGCACCGTAGCAGCCGTTCTGGCTCACAAGGCCGTAGGTAGTAAGCTCCACTGTGTTTACGTCGATACGGGGCTAATGAGGAAAAACGAATCCGATGAGGTTTCCTTGATGTTCTCAGAAATGGGAATCCCACTGAAGGTGGTCGAAGCATCCAGGAGGTTCTTCGACAACCTTTCCGGCATTTTAGATCCCGAGGAGAAGCGGATGATCATAGGGGAGCAGTTCATCAGAGTTTTCGAGGAAGAGCAGAATAGCTGTGGGGCGAAGTTCCTGGTGCAGGGTACAATCGCTCCCGATTGGATAGAATCGGGCGGAGGGGAAAGGGACGTAATCAAGTCTCATCACAATGTCGGTGGACTCCCTGAAGATGTGGACTTGGAAATAGTTGAGCCGCTAAGGGAGTTCTACAAGGACGAAGTACGGATTATAGCTAGAGAACTGGGAATAAAATCAAGCGAGAGACAACCATTTCCCGGACCAGGATTGGCCGTGAGAGTCCTAGGAGAGGTTACTCCCGAGCGAGTAGAGTCTTGTAGGGAGGCATGCCATATAGTTGAGCGGAGAATCTCTGAAGCGGCTTCTAAAGATGAGTGTGAGCTGCCCTGGCAGTTCTTCGCCGCCCTGTTGCCCGTTAAGAGCGTCGGAGTTCACGGTGATGTCAGAGTTCACGGGGAGACTGTCGTAGTTAGGGCAGTACGCAGTTTGGACGGAATGAGCGCACGCTACTCTGAGCTCCCCCACCATCTTTTAGCAGGAATAAGTACTGAAATTACCAATTCTCTGAAAGGCCAGGTAAATCGAGTCGTATATGATATCACCCATAAGCCACCCGGCACTATAGAGTGGGAGTAACCCGATTCTTTGATGAAGGGGAGTGCCTGCCGCAGACTGGGCCGACATAGCTTAGTTGGTGGAGCGGTGGACTGTTAATCCACAGGTCGCAGGTTCGAGTCCTGCTGTCGGCGCCAATTACTCACCTATTGGAAGAAATGAGAGTCTTTACTCCCAACACTCATTTGCCACCTCCCTCTCCAGCTAAAACATGAGCAATAGGCAGACAGCAGAGAGGTTGATTGAGGCAATCCACTCATCAGGTAATCATTATCGAAACTCGCTACCGATGATAGCGAGCGAGAACATCTTGAGTCCCATGGTCAGGAAGGCTTGTGACTCGGATCTACATGGTAGGTACGCTGAGGGACTCCCTGGAAAGAGATACTACCAGGGATGTGACGACTTCGATAACATAGAACAGATTGGTATTGACTCCGCAAAGAGGGTCTTCAATTGCAGCTTCGCCAATATCCAGTCAACCTCTGGGACCAATTCTAATATGGGCGCCCTGAAAGCCCTTACTAAGCCAGGCGATAAGATTACTGCCGTTTCAACAGCAGATGGAGGACACATTTCCCATGCGAGGATGGGGGCAGTAGGGGTGAGAGGTCTCGATCTATTCACTTATCCATGGGATGAGGGGAGGATGGAGCCAGACATCGATGCAGCAGCCGAGTTAATTCGCAATGAATCCCCATCAGTGGCTCTTTTTGGCCAATCAGTCTTCCTATTCCCAACCCCTCTCAAAGATCTGTCGGAAGCAGCCCATGAGGTTGGTGCCAAGGTGATGTTCGATGCTGCACATGTTATCGGACTAATCGCTGGAGGACAGTTCCAAGACCCCTTGAGGGAAGGAGCAGATGTAATGACTGGAAGCAGCCATAAGACATTCCCAGGCCCCCAGGGAGGTTTTGTCCTCTCAGACTCCGACGATGAAAAGATCCACCGAAAATTGAATAGTGGGATTTTCCCAGGGGTTTGCTCATCCTACCACCTTCACCATGTTGCGGGCAAAGCAATCGCTCTATCAGAATTCGAGGAGTTTGGACAGGCATATTCCATGGACATAGTTGCCAATGCAAAGGCCTTAGGGGAATCTCTCGCATCAGAGGGGTTCGAAGTTTTGGCTGAAGATAGGGGATATACTGAGAGCCATCAAGTCGTCACCAGACACGGGGAAGTTGATTCTGGAGCAGGTAGAGATGCAGCAGCAAGACTCGAAGAGTCCGGGATAATCACGAACATGAACATGTTGCCCGGAGACACAAAGGCACTTTCTCCTAGTGGACTCAGACTTGGAACGCCCGAGCTAACCAGAGTCGGGATGGGTGTGGATGAGATGCAAGATGTGGCTAGATTCTTTTCCAGGGCCCTAATCGATCTCGATGAACCAGCCCAAATCAAGCAAGACGTCAAGGATTTCAAATCAGAGTTCCAAAATGTTCAGTACTGTTTCGAACCAGGCCCTGCATACCCATAACTTGGACCCGTAACTTATTCATTTGGATGCCTCCAGAGAACCTTGTGACAAATGCCAAAGTGCTAGCAGTCAACCTCGCACTAATAATTCTGATTCCCGGGTGCATGTCTAACTCCGATGAAAGCTCCAGTCCCTCAAAACAGGAAGCTTGCGTAAATGACCCATTCCTTCCCGGTTGCTTAGAGCAAATAGTCCTGGAAGAAGATTGCCTTTCCGAGGAGGTTTTCACCGGTTCAGAATGCAGAATGATGCATCGTCCAGAGTCCCTTGACTTCGGCGTATCAAATATTATCCTAGAAGTGGGATCGCCTATGCAGGCACTCACCCCAAGTTTTCTCGGAGATGCACCGGAAGTCTGGATCGTAAACCCCCAACTCCCAGATGGAATGTCTTTTGACAAGGAATCAGGGGTAATGAGTGGCACTCCAACTAATGAATCTCTGTCAAAGACTTACACGATAATAGCCTCAAACAATGCCGGCTTCGCCTCAGAGAGAATTCAGATTTCCGTTCTTCCAGTCCCAGTGATTTCAATCCTATTCGATGATGATGTAATGTTGTGTTACATTGGAGACGATTGTAACTCGAGCGAGCCCCATTTGGAAGGGGGGAATCCCGATACATGGCATTCCTCTCCCCCTTTGCCACAGGGCTTGGAAATAGACGAGCTCGGCTCTATTTTCGGCGTCCCAGAGAGTGTCGGTGAAAGCAATCATACGATTCTAGCATCCAACGAAGCTGGTGCTTCCTCCACTGTTCTAAGGATCAAAATAATCCACCATCCCCCCAATTCCATAGACTACGAACATAGCTCATTGAAGCTCACCTTAGGCCAGCCGGTATCACTCATGCCTAGCCTTAATGGGTCCGTTGCGACTAATTGGTCAGTAGATCCTCAGTTCCCTGCTGGACTTTCTTTGGGCCCTATGGGGCAGATCTCAGGATCCCCTGAGATCATAGCCTCTCCGGAGATCTATATGATAGAAGCTTCAAATTCGGGAGGGTCGTTGCAAACCAACATAATCTTGGAGGTTGTAGATATCCCAGTATGGGACTTGGATTATGGGGAATTAACTTTCGACCTCTCGATTGGAGATAGTATCTCGGGCCTATTGCCTTCATGGGGTGGCGGTGTGCCGACATCTTGGGAGATTTCCCCTCCCCTCCCTTCGAGTTTCTTTTTCAACAACATTAGCGGTGAGATTTACGGAACAGCAGAGGAGATGCAGGAATGGACTTTCCACACGGTTTGGGCAAATAACTCAGGAGGGGGTGACTCCGCAGAATTATCCTTCAAGGTAATCAGTCAACCTCCGGGAATGCTCCACTGGGAGTCTTCCGAGGTTGCATTGACCTCTAACGTCAGTGCCTCAATAACCGTACAATATTCAGGACCAGAGATTGATACTTGGGCTATCAACCCCGCTCTGCCCCAAGGCCTGCAGATTTCCAATGGCACAATCCATGGAATCCCAGATCATCGACAACCGTGGACAGATTTCACAGTATGGGCCAACAACTCAGGTGGCTCTGTTTCGGCGATGATTTCTCTAGCCATTCATGACATCCTCGCAGATCAGCAATTCCTCCTCAATGGGATGGGGGGGACTAGTTGGAATGGTTGGCCCTCACCAATTCTTCCGATAGGCGAGTGGTCCTTTCCCATCGCATTCTCCGAGGGTGGTTACACTTCTGATATTCCAGTAATTTCGGCCAGTCACGTGGGCAAAGGAAAGATGATCGGGTATGGGCATGAGAGCTGGGTCCAAGGTAGTGGGGGGGAGGAGGAGACCGAGTTCGCACTCCGAGCGGTTCAATGGGCCTGTGGCCCGAGCGCGATAGTGGGGCTTGCTTACGGTGCCGGTTTCGAAGGCTTCCAGGAAGACCTAGAATCAGACGGGCACAGCGTCATCAATTCTGCCACTCCAGACAATCTTTCTGGTTTGGACTGTCTCATTGATGAATTCTGGAACGGTCATGATGATGATGATAACGAAGACATCGTATCATTCCTTCGGGATGGCGGCGGCCTAATCATGGGTGGGCACGCTTGGTATTGGTCATACTCAAACAACGATCTCGCTCACGATTACCCAGGAAACAAGATTGCGAAGAGCACGGGCCTATTCGTCTCAAGCGCGTGGGGTTACAATGACGTTGACATGTCCGAGATTCCACACCCACTTTCGAGGCCCAGAGCATCCATTGAAGCGATAATGTCCGATCGGTCAGGCAACGATATCCTTTCACATGAAGAGGCTTCAATTGTCGACTCGACCCTTTCCTTGTGTACTGGCGTGGTAACCCTAGACTTCGATGACTTCTGGTCCCCTCTAAGGTATGCGGTAAACCAGAGTGGATGGACAATAATTGAGTATGGGACACTATGGGAGGACGTCGGTTACAACTTGGGCACCGATCCAGTTGCAGACACTTTGCTCAGGGTCGAGTCGGCATTGATGTTGGGCCTTCCTGCACATGAACTTCCAGCTCATCCGAGCCATATCGAGTTCCCAGGCGAAGTACCTACCAATGCCACCAGAATCACGCAATCGGTCCAAGTGGAAGGGAATCAGAGCGGCCTCCCGTCAAATTTTGGCTATTCCTCGGCAAGGGCCCATTTGAGGGAGTCAACAGGGATGTATGCAGCCCCGGGGGAAGTAGTGACAATCACGGTACCGCCCAAGCTAGTAGACTCGGGGGCCTTTATCCTAGTAGGTGCCCACAGTGACAAACTTTGGGGGAAGGAGCAGCTACACCGTCATCCAGAGATTGTTAGATGGTGGTACGTCGACCAAACCAATATGGAGGTAGGTAATGCATTCGGAGGGCCAATCTACATCGCATTCGAGGCTGGCTCCCAATTGGGGGATGTAGAAGTAACAATCTCAAATGGAGTCGAGTCGCCAACTTACATGCACGGGGAGTCAAGCATCTCCGATTGGTTAGAAAATGACAGACTAAATCCCGCCCCTTGGGCCGAGATTGGAAGTGACCAGTTCATTCTCACAGTGCCAAGCCATGAGATCAGAGGGCTAGAAAATCCGGACGAACTGATGGATTGGTGGGGCCAAGCCCTGACGATGGAACATGAGTTGTACGGCTTCCTACCATGGCCAAGAATTGAGAGGGCAGTCTTCGATGCACAAATTTCTGCAGGATGGATGCATTCAGGATATCCATTCATGGCCCACGACCTTAGCGTGGAATCGGTAGTGAATGTTAGTCGAATGTCCGAAGAAGGCGACTGGGGAATGTTCCACGAATTGGGACATAATCACCAGTGGATGCCATCGACTCTTCCCGGTACTACCGAGGCGAGTTGCAACTTCGCGAGTGTTTACTTGATGGAGGAGTTGGTCGGAATATCTGGCCATGGGGCCATTTCGCCACAACAGAGGGAATCCCGGACTCGTTCTTACTTCGATGGCGGCGCCAATATCTCTGATTGGTCTGTTTGGGTGGCATTGGAGACATTCCTAATGGTGAAAGAGGAGTGGACGTGGTCTCCCGTAACTGCCGCTTTGACTGCATACTACGATCTCCCCCCTAACGAGGTTCCCTACACGGACGAGGAGAAATTCAACTCTTGGGTAATGCAACTCTCAAACTCCACTGGATACAATTTAGCACCATACCATCAAGCTTGGGGATTCCCTCTCAATCAAGGTACGTTCGATGAGTTAGAGGATCTCCCTGTTTGGATAAATGACCCCCTAAGGGGGTACTTCTTCGAATATTCAGCCATCATCAGGGAAGTACACACCCCAAGCATTTCCGAAGCCAACTCCGCGAATATCTCATGGGAGACTTACGATAATGGGACCAATATCTCCCTTACACTGTTCTACGGGACAAGTGATGGGGGAAATCAATCCTCATCGTGGGATAGCAGCATCTCAATGGGATCGACAGATGTGGGGGGCCATACTCAAGAGATTACAGGACTTTCATGCTGCGGGGCAAATTACTTCGCTAGGATAAGGGCTGAGAACAGCGTCGGTGAGACTTGGTTTGGACCAGTTTCCTGGACCACTGCCTATCTCTCAGGCTGAAGTATCCTGATCACTCCCTCTAGTGAAAAATTAGGTATGAATCTCTCATGCCATATGGATAATGGAATCCAGATTATTGTATGGGCAATAGTGACTGTGAACGCTGGAACTATAGCAAGTCTGGGTTCGCCTTGCATGAAGAAAGCGATAATTCCCAGTACAGCGAAGTGAGCAACGTAGATTGTCAGTGACAACCTTCCCGCTGGCTCCAGAAAAGCCAGCCTATCTCCATAGAATGGGTCCCCTCCAACCTCTTCTTTTCCTTCAAGAATCCTCATTGCCAATGCAACCATAGTTCCTGAGACGACTAGGAATGGCATACTTGCAGGGAAGAAAGTTAGGATTGCTTCACCAGAAGTCAGGGCCCAAGTAATTCCTTCAATGATTGAGATCGCTATAGTGGCCGAGGTAGCGACCAATCCGAAAATTATCCCCATCTCTCGTGCACTCTTGCTACTTCGCATGTCATACAGTATTGTCCCAAGAAAGATGTAGAAAATCCATGGTACGATTGGATAAGTTCCATTCCAAACGAGTCTGGAAAACCACTCCGATAGCCCAGATGATCCCACCCTCTCGAACCATCCTATTTCAGGCTGGGAATAATCTCCGATCATCAATGGAGAAATTGAGAAAATAAGTAAACTGACTACTCTCTGATTTCTACTCAACATAGCAATTATCGGACTTAAAATTGCACCAATCGCGAGAAGGGTTAGAACCCCGGGAGTATGCCACTCGAATCTACCGCCCCTATCTACGTTCAGTAGGATATTTACCATTAGCTGACAAATGCATAGGATCAATACCCTCGGAAATATCCATTGTACAATTTCAGCAGCGCCAACTCCTCTAGAAATCCTCCTTCTCGCACTTCCATACATTCCCCAACCGGAAATGGTCACAAACAAGGGGGCTGCCATTCCCCCGAATGAAGCTGCCACAAAAGCCGCAGGGTGGCCAACCGTGACCCCATTCGGTGGAACAATCGCTGCAGTATGAACTTCTACCATGAATAGAACTGCTATCGCCTTTATCCTGTCAATATGGCTAAGCCTCATGGTTTCCCTCCAATCCACGCTCAACTATTCGGATAGAAAGATTTCCTATGCCTCTATTCTCTCTACTCGTCAATATCGTCAGATTCTCGACCTAACAAACCCTTGATCGTTTCTCGAGCTGCTTGGTCAGACAAACCATACCCCAATAAGCCGATAGATATGACGTACATGACTGCAATGACCGTGTGAAGAACTGCTAGGGCGCCACCAGCATCTCCGCCGAAGTTGGTCCACCCCCACGCTCCCATGTTGTCGGAAACCGCAGCTGTGAAATTCTCGGCATCATCATCACCGATCTCGTTGAAAGTGTGTATCTCGAATACAGGCATCGTTTCTGCGCTTCCTTCACTCCAGTCGGGATTTATTGATCCGGGTCCTCTTGTGTCTAAGTGGAAAATCACCTCTGCCTTGCCGTACATTATCGCTGTTGAGACTGGCTCGACCTTGAGATCAATATTCGCTTCGAGGTAAACTGGCAGAGCTCCGGGAAGGGAGTCAACAAAGGTCCCCGTACCAAGCAACTTTCCTTGAATCTGAGCGTTGGATGGGTCCAAAAACACGCTATGCTCGTACATCTCAATGCCCTTGTAAGTAACTTTATCCCCCTGTGTTGAGGTACCTATGGCATATCCAGCCACATTCAGATTGAATGGGTCTGTTGCACTCGCAAGTCCACCAACCGTCCCACTTAGTGACCTATCTGAGTTTCCAGCGTGAGCAGACTGTAGTCCTTGAGTCGAGGCTTCTCTGTGATCGGACCTCCATGTCAGGTAGGGGGTCATACCATACACCCTCCCATCCTCGCATGGGAGTTCGTAACCGATGAAGCCCCCATTCGCATCGTAATCAAAGTCACACATTTGATCCCCATCAGAGTTGATGTAACCTTGCGCCAGTCTCTGCCCCCTGGAATCCTCGGCAGTACTCATCTTGTAGACGGACCTGTCTCCAGTGCTTACTCCGATGACCCATGTGTCATTATCATCATCAGAATCACCGACGCCATCCGAATTCACGAGAGGATCATCATCCATCCAGTATCCTGAGCCGTAGTATGTGTCATTGGTCTCAAGACTCTGCCATGCAAAGCGCCCGAAGAAAGTATTGACCGCATCCTCGAATCCATATAGCCAGTTGCTGATTGGCTGGGATGTGTATGCAGTATTCCCAGAAACGTAGGTCAACAGAGTTGGCATAACCGTATCGAAGTAGAAATTCGCCAACCAGTCTCTGAGGGCCTTAGCAGCATCTAATGGTATGTCGTAGAGATCGGCCACGTAATCGTCGTCCCAGGCCACTTGTTCTCCGTTTTCGTCTGGAAGAGTCAAACCCGAGAGCTCGCCGTACATGAAGGACGCTGGGAATGAAGACTTAAGCCCTATTTCCGGATCATTGAGGATGAAATCCGATTTCTCCATGGATAGGTCAGCCATCCCTGCGAAACTGTCTCTGTTCAGTCCGATATCGATGTATTGGCCGGCGAGGGGGTCAGCGGCACCAAATGCGGTATGCCACCAATCTCCCGCATCCATGTCGCTCTGCCCCCCATTGAGTATCTCTTCGAAGCTCCTGGCATCGCCTCTGATCCCCAGCCCTACCCAAGGCTCGACATAATCTGCCAGAGTTATAACATCAAGAATGCCGATGCCATAGGCATCCATTACCCCGGAGAAATCCCCGAGTTGAAGCGGCAATAGCAAACCAATAACCATCCCAGGTAGCTCTATCCCGTTAATCTCGAACGACCCCAAAAGACCTATGTTATCGTCGAATAGCAGGGTATCCAAAGTCTCCAGATCATAGTTCAAGTTGCTAAGCTCTAGAAATCTCTGCTTCAGATCCGGTGTCGCATTACTTATTTCCGCTCCTCCGCCATGCTCGGCGAATTTCGTAGCCGCCATGGAGTAAACAGCCCAATCCATGTGTTCTTGGAATTCTCCAGAATAGCCGTATAGAGCAGCTCTGGCTGGAGTGACAGAGTCACTGGGAGCTCCCATGCCGGCAATTACAAGCGGGCCGATATCGTCAGTCAGCGAGATACTATTTTCTGACCCATCTTCGGCTTCATAGAAAATCGATGCAATCACAGAAGAGTCGTAAGAATCTTCATCCATAGATCCATCAAGGCCACTACTCTCGAGTGAGGACGCGTAAGATCCGAGTAGAAGCTGCTCTTCAGGCGCCATATCCCCTAGCCACGATCCTCCAGAATCTGTCGCCAAGGTAGATATGTCGTTAGAGGCCCAGATGCTCGGTGCTCGGTTAGATAGGTCGAATTCAACCATCCCAGCAGCAAAGAAGGCTCTTGCGAACGTTTCTCCATAGAAAATTCCGCCACTCGCTCCCCCCATTCCTCCAATTCTCTGGGTATTCCATAGGATGTTTACTTGGTTGACGACGGTATCCCCTGAAACGGATGCATGAGCTACCCCCATCTCGTCTTCCCATGTGCAGTCCTCGCACCATTCGAATACCTCGTATCCAGAGTAAGTGATCGTATCCTCGTCATAGTCGTACCCTATGATCTCTCTGGTCGTATTTTCATAGTAGATGAAAGGACCTACTCTCTCGTAAGTCGGCTCAGAACCAGCTAGCACATCCTCTAAATTAGTTATTGAATTTGCAAAGTAAGCCTTTTCAGAAGATGGATTCAACCACTCCTCATCGAAGTCAAAAGAGTAGTTCCTCTCCCCATCATCATCTATGCCATCATAGCCTTCCGAAACCAATGCCTGTACTCCATTTTCAATTTGTCCGTCAACGAATCCCGTGACTGCCAGACCTCCATTCAACATTAGTAGCAAAGCGCCTATTCCAATTGCAATCGTCCCTTTATTCTCCATAGTATCACCAATGCTGCGAGGGGGCACTAGGCATAAAACATTACACCAAGTTTAGAAAATCACACCTAATTGTACTAGGATTATCTATTCTGACCATCAATGAAGTGAATGCCGGACAAATCTTACTCTGATTTTTTCTTAACAAGGTTAATCTCAAACTTCTTGGACGGTTAAGTTGGGACCCGTAGCTCAGTTGGTTAGAGCGCTCGGCTCATAACCGAGTGGTCATCGGTTCAAATCCGGTCGGGTCCACCACCACTCTACACCCCAAATATCGACTCATTTGATGCCCGACTCAGGCGAAGCCTCAAATATGTTCTAAGTGCAGGATTTTTTGATGAGTGTAAGATTAAGAGTCCCGATAACCATATTGGCAGTCTACTTCATCAGCCTTTGCTCTGGTGCAGCAGCAGTTCATGCACAGACTTCTCCAGACGTATCTCTGAGCTGTGATCAGCCCCAGCCAATAGATGTTCAACCTGGAGCTACAAGAATGACAATCATATATTGCACCCTGACCAATCCAACCACTCTTTCAGAGAAGGTGGAGCTAACTTATCAGCAGGGAATTATTTCTGTCGCAGGTCCTGGATCTCAGGTCGCACCACCGGGCGACACGTCCTTCCAAGTAGCCGCGAGAGCAGATCTAAGGCAACCCGAGGGCCAGCAAGTTGTCACCATTACAGCAACTGTAACTCAGTGGGGCGGAGCACCTGTTACCACGGCTACTACGCCAACTGAGGCGAAAGTCCTAACGGTTTTCAAGCAATTCAGCAGACTGAGAGTAGGGGCAGAATTGGCATTCGTCCAACTCAGGCCAAAAGTCGATTATACCCTAGTTTTCGACGTTTACAATGACGGTAATGCCAGGGACAAGTTCAATGTCGAGATTCAAAATTATGACGAGCTGAATGATGCTGGTTTCCAATTGAGCCTCCCCTTGGTTTCGCAAGAGATAGACTCTCTCGCTCCAGCTGAGAAGTTCAGGGTTCAGATGAGGACTCCAAAGAACCAAGGTTGGACTGACAAGTACTTCAACATGCAGTTCAAGGCAACTTCGGAGTATTCAGTTCGCTCCGAAGGAGTACCTACTCAGCAGATTCAGGTTATGACCATCTACATCAGAGGAGTTTACCTCCCTGGTTTCGAGCTAGTAGGGACTGCAATGATGACCGCCCTTGCAGGTGCTGCAATAGCAAGAAGGGCCGGACTGAACAACAACTTTGACGATGATGGCAACCTTGAACCTCTAGATGGCCGTTTATTCTAGATCGCCAATGCAATAAAGCCCTAATAGGCAACTATTGATAACCCGCAGTCACGACGAAAGAGTACAGGTGTTCCAAAAATGAGTAATGGTGGCTTGCTGGAGAGGGCTGTCGATCAGCAAAACCAAAGCAACCCTCCCTTTGAGGCAGAAATGGCAGATTCATCCGACCCAGATGATGGCGGCCCAGGAATTTTGCAGACCTTGAAGGCTGTTCTATTGTTTGGTTTAATCCCAATTGTATTATTCAGGGGTTTTGATACTGTCCTGTTTATTTTTACAGGCTTCGGAATTCAAATCATATCCCCAATTGTCTACCTTCTTTCATTTGGTGCAATTATATGGAGAATAGGTCTTATTTCTCCATCTGGACTAAATCTATCTGGAGCGAGTGCTGGAGTAATTTCAGTGATAGCCGGATTTTTCGCTTTCATGTTGGTATCCCAATTTGTCCTTGGGGCTATATTGGGTGCAGTCCTAGAGGGCGAGCTCACAGTAGGAGAGGTAGAGTTCAGTGAAGATGGAGAGTCGCTATCGGTCAAACTTCGACAGAACACAATTTCAGATAAGGATGTGGGGGTTTCCATCAAAGTACTGTATTCAGATGATTTGGTTTTGTCAGAAAATATCGAAGTTTCGATAGACAAAAGCGACGGCTTAGGCGACTATGGGGAATTCACAATTCCGGTTTCGCAATTCTATTCCGGCAATGCCCTCCCAAATTCTCCATACAGTGTCGAAATAACAGTAGATGGGCAGGTTTTCTCTCGTGATCTCTCTTCGAGTCTGGTACAATGGCCAGGTGTTCAATGGAACGGTGCAGAAGTACTATCTAGGGACATTACTACATTTGGGGGTGATTCTTTGGGAGTGGTTAAGAACGATCCAGATAGGTGCAGTGGAGACTCCGAAAACTGCCTAGTCGGAGTTATTATTTCCGGTTGGGCTGGCTTGGATGTAGGTTCAGATAGTCCTGCCCGAGCTCCTTTTGCGAATTTCACATTCAATGCAGTACTAATGGAAGGGAATGAAATAGCAGTGAACTATCCCTCTATCTCTGTGGTGAACTCCCAGGCTTCGTGGGATTCTAATGGCGGCGAATTTGGCACTGGCAGCGGGCCTTGGGGGCTTGAGGGTACTGAGTTTCCTTTGGAGGGATCCATATTAGATCCAAATTACGGCAAGTACATCCCAAGGGATGAATTCGATTCGGCTGGAGACTATGGTTGCTACACACTAACTGTCACAATTGAGCAAATTGGACATGCTCCCCAAACCCATTCATCATACTACGAATATTCGAGTAGTAACTCCAATGATATTTGGTCGTCGGTGTCAAGTTGCTAGTCATTAATGCTTGAGAGGAACTCCATCAACCTCTCAGTCCTAGGTTCATCAATGATCGAGGAGGGACCCTCTTCTGCAACTAGTCCCTCATCCATGTAAATTACACGCTTCGCAACATCTCTTGCGAAGCCTATCTCATGAGTAACAACCACCATTGTCATGCCTTCATCTGCCAGCCCTCGAATAGTCTCCAAGACTGATCCAATTAGTTCCGGATCCAAGGCACTCGTCGGCTCATCGAAAAGCATCACCTCTGGCTTCATGGCCAATGCTCTTGCAATAGCAACTCTCTGCTTCTGGCCCCCAGAGAGATTTCCTGGATATGCATCCACCCTGTTCAGCATATCCACCTTTTCCAGAACATCCCTTGCTTCTTTATTGGCTTCATCCTTGCTCATCCCCCTAACATGGATTAGTCCTAATGAGACATTATCGATCACCCGTAGATGCGAGAACAGTTCGAAAGATTGGAAAACCATCCCTATTTTCGATCTTACTTCATTAATATCCACAGCTGGCGTATTAATCTGCTCGCCCCTGAGTTTGATTATGCCCTTAGTGGGCTCAATTAGACGATTAATGCACCTAAGGACTGTGGACTTTCCACTGCCGGATGATCCTATGATTGCTATCGACTCACCCTTATTCACTTCAAATGAAACTCCTCTAACTGCATGAACGCCGCCTACGTACGTTTTCTCCAAGTTTTGCACATTCAGAATCAATTCAGAAATCTCAAGCACCTCCAGAAATTCCTAGCCCAGGTATCCTAGTCTTCTCTTCTAGGAATCTTAAGAAAAGAGCGAGAGTCCAAGTAATTAGGAAATATGAGATTAAGACCATCCCCCAGGTCCAAAATACTTGGAAGGTCGTGGCAACGATCAACTTACCTTGTCTGGTAATCTCTGCATATCCAATTATCATGGCAAGAGAGGAATTTAGGACTAGATTTACCATTTCGTTACCCAGTGGTGGGATACAAATTCTCACGGCTTGTGGCATAATTACCAGTCTCATCGACTGCATGTAATTTAGTCCAATACTCCTTCCAGCCTCCATTTGCCCTGAAGGAATTGCAGCGATAGCACCTCTAATCGTCTCACACTGGTAAGCCCCAGAATTCAGGCCCAAAGCAAAGATAGCACTGATATACGCTCTGTCATCGAGCAAGCCACCCACTGGTAATCCATATGCAAGAGAGGTGGGGTCCGTTTCATAGACGACAAATATGTCTGTGATGAATCCCAAACTCGGGTTTTCGCTGACGAAATCAAAGCTGAACAACATAAGGCCAGGATCCTGCATCCTTCTTCCAAGCTCAAAACCAAAATGGATGAACATGAATTGTACCAGAAGTGGAGTATTCCGAAAAATATCTGTGTAGGTCGTTGCTATTGTGTTTAGAGGCTTTATTCCCCAGGGATTAATTGAGATCTTAGCCGACCCAAATTGTAACTCTCTTATTGAGAAGTCACCATTGCAGGAGAATAATATCCCTCCCAATGCTGCCAATCCAAATCCTATCAGTATGGTGGAGAACGCCAGGGGATCTCCTATGGGGGCGTAAATGTGTTCCCAACCGTCCAAATTGAGCGCTCTTATCTCATCAAGATGGTCCAGAATAAACCATAAACCGATAATAATTAAAACTAGACCAAACGATCTTATTGCGAAAATATTGAGCGACTCATCTGTTGCGGATTTTACTGATTTTTCTCTCAGTTTACTGATAATTCCATTCATCGGGTTTTGGAACCTGCCATCTCCTGGGAATCTATTGATGATGCTGATGGGCGCCTGCAATGCCAACCATAGGGGCGTCAAAGAAAAAATTGTGACTTGCCACCTATTTGTTTGAACGACATTTTTCAGAGTTGTAGGCGAAGTTTTCAGCATCGATAGGATTATTCCAAGGGAGAAACCCAAAATTATTCCAAAAATAACAATTTTTGCTGTAGCGACCAAACCATCCAACAACCTCTCCTTGGAATAGTCCACGAATTGCCCAAAGTCACTGAAATCAGCAACTTCGAAACCCACACTTTCCTCGGATCCTGCATTTTCTGTCCTCAGAACGACTCCTCCATCCCCTACTACAACTCCCCTGAAGCCATCTTCCATGGCGATCGCATTGAAGTTCGTTGAATTGGAAATCGGAATCATCTGACTGCTTACTATGTTCCCCCCATCAAGGCTTAGGGCAAGGAAACCATTTGGTCCTGCGAACAATATCTTACTCTGACTAAGAATCTCTATCGTAGTTACTGTATTGCTTAGAAATTCACCACCCGGTTGAAAGCTATTCTGATCCATTGCTCCTTGCCCAGGTGGGTACTCCCTTTCTATCTCGACAAGATTCCAGACAACTCCTGCTTGGATGCTACCTTCTCTGGAAGATCTCAGAATATGTCCTTCCTCAGAAATCGCGAACACTCTGATTGAACTGTAATACTCAATTTCCGTTATTGAAGTAGACGAAACCACTGATGGAGAGTCTCTGTAGTCCCAAGTAACTCCGCCGTCCAGAGTTGCAAGTAGAGTTCCGTTTTCCCCGGATGCAACCCCATTTTCTGAATCTAAAAAAGAAACACTATGGATATCTCCTAGTGAATTGTTCCAAACTCTCTGCCACGATGAACCGCTGTAGAGCCAAATCTCGCTCCCCGAAGATGCAATCAAACTATTTTCCCCAGTAAGGGAGATATCTGAAATATCTCTCAAATCATTTGGAATTTCAATCCATGAATCTCCAACTTTCTTCAAAATTGTACCTTCTTCTCCTGCAACAACAATTGTTCCGAAACCAGAGTCAGAAGTGAACAAGTCATTTGCTGTCCCAGATGGTGAATCCGTCCAAGAAATGCCGCCATCGATACTTCTCAAAATGGAACCAGATGCACCAAAGGCCCAAATTTCAGATTCGAAAACCTCTGCGGACAGCAAGTCCGCTTCAGTACCACTTTCCTCTAGGATCCAACCACTCCTGACTTCTTGGGCAGAAACTTGATCGGATTGCGATAAGGCTAGAATGGCAATTGCTACAAACAAAAAGTAGAAATTATTTCGACCTTCTATTTTCATAATGGATGCTCTCCCGACCATATTCCCCTATGTTCGTTGGGACTAGAGGATTTAGTTTAGTCTACTTCATCGATTTTCGGCAGAGGGACTTTGGGCAATGTTGAAGGCCAATCTTCACTCTTAGAGGCTCATGGGAGAATTATTGTACAGTGGAAAGGTAAAGCAGGTCTGGAGTACGGATGACCCAGAAATAATTGAGTTTAGATATACTGATCAGATATCCGTTTTCGATCAAATCATCCCTAGTCTGATACCAAGAAAGGGTGAATCCCTAAACAGAGCTTCTTGTCACTGGTTCAATTTAATTCAAGAAGAAAATATCTGCAAGACGCACATCATAGATATGAATGGGCCAGATAGAGTTCTAGCACGCAGATTCGATGTAATTCGGGAACCAGGGGCTATCCCAAAGGACGCGGAGAATTTCTTCGTCCCTCTTGAGGTAATTTGTAGGCATTATTTGGCTGGAACAGCTTGGAGGAGGTACCAGAGGGGCGAGGCATCCCCACTTGACTTTGGATTCGATTCAGAAGAACCTCTCCAAGAGGGTGTGAAATTGCCCGAACCTTTCTTGGAGGTGTCGACAAAATTCGAAAAATTCGATCGAAATCTTCAGCGTGAAGAGGCCCTAGAAATATCAAATATACTTCCGGAGGAATTAGATGAAATTCTCTCAATAGTTTTGGAAGTTGATTCTGTTATCGAAAGGGAGACATCGAAAAGAGGCCTAATTCATGTAGACGGCAAGAAGGAGTTTGCCCTTGGGGATGGTAGAGTTCCCATCCTAGTCGACTCATTTGGAACATTAGATGAAGATCGCTGGTGGGATGCAGAAGAATATGAAAGAGGGAATATAGTCCAGCTCTCTAAAGAGTCAGTCAGAAAGCACTATATCGATTCAGGGCATTATAACGAACTGTACCAGGCCAGGAAAACAGAATCGACAGAACCCCCCATCCCGCCTCTTCCAGAAGAAATCATAGCAAGTACTGCCGAACTATACGCTAGTATGTTTGAGCGACTTACTGGAGATGTCCTTTGATGGGCACCCATGAGTATGTTGAAGATCCACGGAATAATTCGGTATTAATATCAATAAATGGAGATTTGTTTCCCAGGGAGGAAGCAAAGATCTCAGTTTTTGATGCGGGGTTTCTGTTAGGGGACGGCATTTGGGAGTCATTCAGACTCCACGAGGGCAGTTTAGTATTCTTGGAGGAACACCTTGATCGTTTATTCGAAGGTGCAAATTCAATTTCCTTGTCTATCGGCAGAAATAGGGCGGAAATCACTAGAGAAATTGAAAGAGTGGTTGAGGCAAATGAGATGGAAGATGAGGTCCATGTCCGATTAGTGATCTCTAGAGGAATTAAGCCAACTCCGTATCAGGCACCATGGGTAATTTCTTCTATTCCAACAATGGTAATTATTCCGGAGTTCAAGAAGGCGAACCCACAGAGATTAGAAATAGGAATTTCATTAGTTTCTGTAGGGATCCGTAGGGGGGGCCCGGAGATCCAAGATCCCCGAATAAACAGCCTTTCCAAGCATAATTGTATTTCTGCATGTATAGAGGCAGATGCTAAGGGGGGCGAAGAAGGACTAATGCTTGATCCACATGGTTTTGTCTCAACCTGCAACTCAACTCATTTTTTCATGGTCAAGAGAGGAGAGGTATGGACATCTACTGGAGATTATTGTCTAGATGGAATTACCAGGAGGAAGGTGCTTCAATTATGCAGTGAAAACGAAATCCCATTCAAACTGTGTAATTTTACTTTTGCAGATGTAAATTCCGCCGATGAAGCATTTGTAACAGGAACATTTGCAGGTCTCACTCCAGTCAATTCATTCGATGGGACAATTCTAGGAGACGGAAAAAGAGGACCAATATGCGAGCGACTCCAAACCCTGTATATCGATCTCGTAAAGGGGGGAAAAATTGTCTAATTGCCATAGGATTGCTATGTGGTCAGGCCCTAGGAATATCTCGACAGCATTGATGTATTCTTTTCACAATAGGTCAGACTGTTTTGTATCCGATGAGCCGCTTTACGCAAATTTCCTGAAATCCTCAGGCATTCGACACCCTGACTATGAACAAATAATCGAATACCACGAAACAGAAATAGAAATTTTGATAGCTAGACTAACCGGCCAAATTCCAAATGGTAAGAGAATCTGGTATCAGAAACATATGTGCCACCACATGGGAGAAACAAGCGATCTTTCTTGGATTAAGTCTTTGAAAAATTGCTTCTTAATTCGTGATCCTGCGGAAGTAATATCCTCTCTTTCGAGAATTACTGATTCTATCAACCTCCATATGACGGGGTTGCCTCAACAAATGCGAATTCTGAATTACATAGAAATGAATTTCCAAGGAAAAAGCCCAATAGTCGATTCGAGGGATATTCTTGAGAATCCTAGAGCGATTCTTCAATCACTATGTGAGAATATCGAAGTCCCCTTCTCAGAGGAGATGCTATCATGGAAAAGGGGCCCAAAGGATTGTGACGGGATTTGGGCAAAGCACTGGTACAGCTCCGTTTGGCGTTCTTCTGGCTTCATCCCTTATTCGAAAAGAGAAATCCACCTTTCGGATGAAAATCGCAAAGTACTGTCCGAGGCCACTCCAATCTATAACGAATTGAGGAGAAACAGGTTGATTGCCTAGGAATGTCTCCTCATCAAAATTCCACACTTTCTCTTTATAGACGCTCTTAGAATCACTAGGAGGTGCCTGAATGCATCCTGGACCCCCCCATCTAGTGGCTCTTCGGAAGAAACCGACCAAAGACCTCTTTCAATTTCCACTTTGAGTGAATTCACATCCTCTATATCCAACCATCCGAGGAGCTCTATACCCCCAGCACCTCTACTAAATTTCGTATCCCCAATCGCCTCTTCACCAAGTCCCCTTGCTAACTTGACCAATAGATCAAGCAAGACAATGCCGCCGTCTTCGGGAACTAAATGCTGAATTAGGTACTCAATTGCATTCCCATCATTAGACGGGAATCTCCCGAGCCTTTCTCTAGAATGACCTCTATCAAGGGGTAAGGGCGCACTACCATCCTTCTGCCAATCTAATGAGGTAATAAAAAGTAGATTCGCAGAGTCTATTTTGGGGGGTTTTCCCTCTTTGAGCTCAGGAGCAGACCGAAATGCACCCATCTTATCCAGAAGACTTTCGTGATTCCCCTGAATTGAGGAGATTATTGGCCCAAACAGTAAATTAGGACTGATTCTACAGGGGTCGAAAGTATAGAATGCAGGTGGTGCCAAATGCCTACCCATGCTTCTACTATGGGCTATCTATCAAGAAGCCTTCTAAGCCTCTCATCGAACTCATCCCCCTCTTCCGATGTCTCCTTTCCGGAGATTTCGATCTCCTCTTGGGCATCGTCGCCAGAACCATCCTCCCCCTCCTGAAAATCTACCTCTCCCCCTCGCTCCAAGACTTCGCCCCCTTCTTCAGAAATTTCTTTATTCGCCTTCTTCTTTGCCAAAGCGGCCTCAGCAGCTTCCAGCATTTCCCCCCTCTCCTTGTTATTCCTAACTATCCACATTATTCCTAGGTACAATCCAACGACAAGAATTGCCGATAAGACTCCTGTACCCAACTCATCTATATTCTCTTGCAGAATAATCCCCCCAGTTAGAACTAACCTCGCCTCGTTATCATTTGGATCAGAGTCCACATCCCAAGGGAAAGAACAACCGATAGTCGCGACCAATTCCTCCCCATCATCTACATCCGGTCTTTCGTAGATCGGTGAAGGTACGAAAGCTTGAGTCATGTCGATCAAGTGCTCGGAATAATGACTCCCAGCAGAGAGTGTAATTATGCAGTCGGCTCCCTCTAGGATATTCTCGTTAAACCGCTTTGTAGGGACTCTAATTTCCCCATCAACAATTTCAATTTCCCCTATTCCGACATTCCAATCTGTTCTCCTTACATCGAATGACTTCCTTGCCGACCCTATCTCGAACCCTCTTTCGTCTATGGCCCTAATCACAATACTTCTTTTTCCAGGATCTGGATCCCAACTATTTCCGCTAAGATTTACAAATTCTAGGGTCTCATTTTCCGATAAGATTCCAAATTCTGAGTCGAGAACCAATCCATCATCTGCAATAAGTAATATTTGATATGAAATTTTTGCACTTCCATTGCTGATCGAGCATGTCCCGCCAATATCACCAATTTCTCCGAATATCGAGCATATGCTCCTTCTTGATAGATATTCACTGATGAAAATAGAGAAATCAAGCTCTTCAGTGCCTTCGATTAAAATACTGCCATTCTCGCTCGATTGTGAACCAACTAACCAACCCATATTCGTCCATTCTAGTCTTTCCGAGGACCCAGAATCAACTAATTCTGATTCGGGATTAGTTCCATGGAACTTGACTATTGCATCATCTCCCTCAAGTGCGAAAATATATGGGGAACTAGCCCAAGAGAATTGTGATTTCTTGGTACTGATGATTAGCTCTCTTTGATTGCCAGACGGGTCCTCGGAAAGTATGCGAATTGTTTTTTCCTGCCCGGACCAGTTTTCGTCGGGCACCAATTCCAATGGTATTCCGCGCCTCTCCCCTATTCCCAATACTATCTTGTCATTACCTTTGATACTCCAATTCTGAGGGAGGCTGAGAACTTGAAATGAGATTGTAGTAGGGGAATTTCCATGGTTTTCGACCATTGCCATCGGAAACCCTCCATCCTGAGAAATCACCCAGGGTCCTGAACCATGCATAGAGAAATTGTAAGTTGCAGAAACCCTCAATGGCAGAGAAACCTCGACTAATCCCAAAGAATCACCATCCCTTACTCTTACTATCAGCTCTACTGGAACACCCTGGGTTGCAGATTTAGGGGGCGTAATATTGAGCAACAAGGTAGTGGAATCACTCGGCTGTACAAGGGGGAGATCTTCGAAATCATCAATCATCCAATCTTTTTGACCTGAAACGTAAACAGAAACGAAAGGTTGGCTGGGATTATTGCCCATTTGAATTACTTCGATACTCACCTGAGATCCCTCTGGGTCGATTTCCAGATCTGCATTTTCAGAAGAAATTGCCCAACCAGGGGATCTCGTCACTTCCAACTTGAAAGAAAACTGTAATATGACTACATTTCTAGCTACTAGAGATACATTTGTTTCCATAATCGATCCATTCCATGAGTCTGAAGGTACTGAATTTGTAATCGTCAAAGATATTGTCTGATTTACTCCCACCTCTAAAGCCTCAGACCCATTAGCAAACCATCCTTGAGAACTATCCCCTCCCGATCTGGTAATTTCGTAGACAACTTCAACGGCTAGGTCATCAATTAGATTGCCCGTATTGGTCGCGATGATTGGGAATTGAATTATCTCCCCAGGAGAAATTGGAATTGTAGAACCCCCTAGCTCGATCTCACCATGGAAAGACTCGACCTCCCAACGATGGTCTTGCATGACTTCGAAAACCACTTCCCTTTCGTCGGAAACACTTCCATTTCCTTGTGAAGTCATTACGAATTTAATCGATAGTGGCACTCTAGCAGGGGTATTATCCGGCAAAGTCACGCTCAGGGGCAATGTTCTCAGGCTACCCGCGCCCAATTCAACAGGATTACTGGAGAAAGAGACTATCACTCCTGGGTCTGACGAAATATTCTCGTCCACCATAATTTCATATGATAACAGGTATGAATCGTCTCCATTGCCCGGATTTTCTAGACGTAACACAACTACGCTAGACTCATGCACATCTACAACATAAGGTTGGAGTGTTGGAGAGTTGACTTCAAGCCCCGCTCTATGGATTTGTAGAACTTCAATAGAGAGAGAAAGCGGCGAGTTTGAGTCGGCCCCAGTATCCTCAAAAAGATGGAAAGATGGCCTTGCATCTTCTGGCATGTCAAGCCTAAGAATTCCACTCGCTCTCGAACCCGGAGACCCTGTCAGGGAAACAACATCACCAGAGACGTTCAATCCCCCGAAGCCGTACCATGACCAACCTTGCATCACCATCCCAGCATTTGATAGTGACCAATTGACAATCCCCTGATCTTCTCCCAAGTCTGCAAATACCTCCCATTCCAAACCATTTTCAGGGACAGTTCGAATATGGCTAGGCAAAATCACCGTCTCTGAAGCGATAAACTCCAACTCTACTGAACTGCACTCTTCTTCTTCCCCAGTCCCAACGCACATGCTGAGGGGTGTTTCTACACTTTCTCCCGGAGAAGCTCCTGCCGGGACTGTCAATCTTGCAGTCACTTCAACAATTTCGCCCGGACCTAGGTGAAGGGCGCTTATCTCGATGTCATCCGAATCGAAGATTATTAGATCGGAGCCCCAGCTAGTACTATCCCAGGATATGGCAATCTGCTGTTCTGCAGCATTACCTAGGTTTTCGATTAATAGCCAAGCAATAGCTTCTTCCGAGACTAGTCCTAGGCCAGTACTCTGACTAGTTCCGTCAGGGCCTCTTATGGATAATCCCCTAGTCCTATTTGCCTCGACAGGTAGATTAGCTGAAAAGGTCTCATTTCCATTGTCATGAGTTAGTGTTAGAGAAAGAAAGCCTGAGTCCGAACCTAAAGCATTCTCTGGTGCACTGATTATGAGATTAGGGGACCAAACTTCGTCTACTCCAATCTCTATTGAGTCAATCCCGCCTGGAGTTTGGTCTTCCCATGACCATCCTTCTGGCAAATTCGCCCCATTTACGGACAAACTCCATTCGCCAGCCAGTCTACCTGTGGATTTAACTCCGAAAATTGCATTTTTCGATCCTCCAGGATCAACTCTAACAGGTTCAGTCGGAATTTCGAAAGACGCATTATATGGGGGCACTATTGTCAAGATTTTGAACTGTATATCGTTATCAAATCTAGTTTGGCTGAGATTTTGATTTGGATCTACAACAATTTCGAATAGATGCTCACCAAGGCCACCACTCCAGTCTATATTGAATGAAGCGAATGAACCCACCCCGCTCGGCTCCACGGGTTCTAATGAGGAAATCGAATCCCCCCCAATCTTGATCCCATTGGCTAATATTGAGACATCTACTGACTCTTCGGTCTCAACAGTTCCTGAATTTTCTACATAGGCAGTCACAGTCACTTCTTGCCCCGGATCCGGGGAACTAGGATTGAACTCTATCCCTCTACCATCAGTAAGTGCTCTAACATCAGACATCGCCATCGAAATTACCATACTCCCCAAAACTAGGTCAATCGTAGCATCACCGTCAACATCCGCCAGAGACGGGGAGGACCAAGTTCTGTGATCCAGATCAATGCCGTCTGACCATGCCGAATTCACTCCAGCAGGTGAACCGCTTTCTCCATCGAATGCCCACAGTGTTCTACCATATGAGACGAGTAATTCCGGCTCATCTTCCGAATCTATATCCATCCATGTCGGAGGCGAAACAGCGATCTCATCATTTGGAGTTCCACTGCTTTGTTCCAAATCCTGCACCCATTCTTGATTTGGTTCCGATCCACTAACATCATGGCAACCAGCAGCACCTTGTCTCTCGGTATTGGCAAGACCATCCTGCCACCAGGTATTCCAGCAAACTCTATCATGCTCGTCATCGTTATCAGTATCAATTGCTACGGGAGGGGCATCAGCGAAACCATTCGAAGCTTCAAAGCTCCATAATTGAGATCCATCCGATATTTCCAAACCTCTAAATTCAGCCCCATCAACTGCAGATGAACCATCTGCGTCACTAGGGATGGTGATGATGATTTCCGGATCGGAATCTGCATCCAGATTAGCTATCACTGGACCTGGAAGTCTAATATGTGGAGAATTGGTATCACCATCTAGGTTATTCATATTAAGTCCATTTTGCCAGATCGAATTTCCTGTCGAAGAATCTATTTTCCAAACCCATAATCCCCCATTATTCGCTTCAATAGTAGTTAGTATGACATATCCAGTGTCATCATCCACTTGTGCGAATGATGGATCAGAGGGATGACTTCCCTTGTTCAATGAGACCTCCCACATAGGGCTTGGAGTTCCATTTGTCTGTAGAGGCAAAGCAACCACTACGGGCTCTTCCGAAATCTCATCAATGGCAGCTATTACTAACTCTGCATTTCCATCCAAGTCAAGATCTGCCAACAACGGTTGCGTAGTGGGCTTGTGCCCGCCTAGGAATCCGCTAACGTATGGCCCCTCATCACTACTGATCATCAAACCATCGTCACTCCATGACCACAATCTCTCTCCAGAATGGCCAGAATACGACCAACCTGTTACGGTGCAAGAAAGTCTCGGGGACCACGCTTCGATATACATGGACCCTCCTGAATCGTAAACAATTACTATTTCCGGCAGTCCATCTTCGTCTATATCAACAATTACGGGTGATGCCTTGATAGCTTCGGTTTCTCCTAAGTCTGCCTGCCAAGCAAGCTCGGCATCCTCTCCTTCTATGAGTTTGAGGATACTGTGCGAGGAACCCGAAACATCTTCGGTCTGAACTATAACTGTGAATAGAGAACTCCCGCCACATCTTTCGCTAGCCCCCGGTCCTACTTCGATTGAGTGCTGCAAATCGGCTATAGGTGTGGATAGGGAGTCTGTCCCAATTGAGTATGAACCATACGCCCAGTTTACTGCAGGTTTCACAATTGATTTTAGAGAACTAGCATTGATTGGGGAGCCGAATCCGGCCCCTCCCTCGGGGGAATGGACAGGCACTTCCCCGATTCTTGAAGCAGTCCTACCAAATTGAGGCCATGGTTGACCTCCATCTACCCATATCCCTCCCTCTTCATCTAGACCTACTTTCTTCGCTTTCGCTCCTTCCTGAAGTTGCAATGGCTCTCCTATCAGTCCGTTTCCAGATGAAGAAGAAGCCACAAAGAATGCTATTGAAATTATACAAATCATCTTCCGCCGGAAGGACTCTGAGGAACTGACTGCCACCATCAGAATATGAGATGCGGTTCCTAGTCCACTTGAACATTCGCACCAAACCCTCATTCAGACCTTCGGTCTGACCGCGAATCCCCATAGCCGAACACATCTTTGAATCCGTTGCGCTTATACAGGAGTGGTCAGTCGCCGGGCCACGGACCTCTCCTCCAGAGGCATGACTGATGAGGGACGGGAGGCTACTCCCCCCCTGTCCGGCTTCGGAAAGGTCCGCATAGGTGGAAGAAAAATGTACACCCTTGAGACAAGAGATGACACCATAAGAATCCCTGCTGAGTATATCAGGAGGGGGCGAAGACTTGAGGATCACATCGACGAGTTAGCACATGACGCTTTCGAGTGCAGATTTGACGAAAATGAGAACTTCACCCTTCTCACATTTGATCATGAAGCTGTAGGAAGAGGAAAAATAATCCACGGAGATGGAGCAATCTATCAGAATGTTCGCTTCAAGGCTCTAGTTTTCTCTATGGATAATAACGAAGTGATTGACGGAGCGGTCTCCGAAGTATCCGAATACGGGGCATTCGTAAGAATTGGGCCAATGGAAGCTCTTCTTCATAAGTCCCAAATTTTGGATGAGCCAATTCAGGTAAATCTCGGAGTGAAGAGAATCGAGGGCTCACAAAGCGGAAGAAACTTAGAAGAGGGATCCTTCGTAAGGTCACGTATTGTTTCCAAGTCGATTAACCATAATGATCCTCGTTCGAGTAAGATCGGTCTTAACTGTAAGATGGATGGATTAGGGTCTTTCGATTGGTTAGGAGGGGATGAGTGAATGGTAAGACAACCTTTCGCTTGCGGAGAATGTAACATGATACTTCCAGATCCGGATAATAAGTCAGAACCTCCACAATGTAATTACTGCCCAAGCTCTCCAGTAACAACAGATTGGCAAGGATATGTGGTAGTGATGCATCCAGATCGTTCAGAAGTAGCAAAGAGATTACAGATTTCTCGTCCAGGAAGTTACGCGTTAAAGGTCAATATCAGGTAGGTGTGATTGTGGAGATTTTGAGTAGAAAGGAGAACCCATTGCTTGATAGGGTAGAATTGACCTTCCAGTGGAATCACCCAAATGAACCAACTCCATCCCTTTCGCAGATGATTATTGCTGCCTTGAAGGCGGAGCCAGGCGCCAAAAAAGAACTAGTTTTTGTTAAAAATGTGAATACTAGATTCGGGATGTCAAGAACATCCGGTCTTGCGTTGGTTTATGGGTCAGAGGATTCAGCTTCGATAGAGCCAGAATACGTCTTAGAAAGGCATAAGTCTACAGAAGCCAAACCAGAAGAAAAAGCCGAACAAAAAGATGCCCCTACCAGCGAGCAAGGTGAACCAGAAGGGTCCGAAGACCAAGGAGGTGAGGAGTGATGGGAGAAGGGCCAAATCCAAACGCTAAACACTCGAAGTACTCTGTTGAGGGTGGGAAGCTGGTAAGGAAGGGCATCCCCTGCCCTCAACCTGAATGTGGGCCTGGAGTCTTTCTAGGGGAACACAGCGACAGGAAAGTTTGCGGGAAATGCGGCTATTCCGTGAAAAATGATTAGTCAGAGGACCCAAAATCACTCCAACTACCATTATTGGTGAGTACTTTCCTATCTAGGATTCCTACTCCGATCGATCTCCTTTCAGTATAGCTAATTTCTCCATTTGCAATTATTCCATCACTCCTCCAACCAGTCCAGAACCAGCTATTATCTGAGAATTCTGCACAAATCGATGGACCTAGGATTTTTTGTATCTTCGGGGTGCCTTCGATATTGTCCATGATCGCTATGGAGCTCCCATGAAGCAAAATCAACCATCCCCCATCTTCAGAATAGCAAACCTTTGATATCTTATCCCCTAATCTTATCACTCTGGAGAATATTTCGAGACCATTGGAAGGATCTAGAACGGATATTCCACCCGCTTGAGTCCAGATAGCAAGTCCTCTGGAAAACTCAATGATACCCACGATCCTATCAAAATTGCCGATATCGGATATTTCTGGCCATCTTGGTGTCATTCCTCTCCAGATTTCTTTCGCATCCTTATTGATTTTGTATAGTCCCGAAGTAGTTGCAAACACTAGTCCGTCAGAAATCGCTCCGATCTTCAATGGCTCCGAATCGAGCTCTCTATGCCAAATTGCACTTTCTGGACCAACTAAATCATCTTCTGAAAAGGTGATAGATTTCCTCAATTCTTCTCTACTTGGTCCATCATTCCACTCTGACTGCAACGGTAGGGAGCACATTCTGGCATGTCTGAATTCCCTGTCAAGCCAAATTCCAACCCAACTATCACCTATGACTGTACCGTCTATACAGGGAGATGGGAGCGGAACTGATGTTTTCCCAATTTCAACACCCCTAGAGTCAATCTTGCATATCTCTCCTTGAGTTCCAGCGATGATATGTGTATTTTCACCATAGTCAATACGAGTCGGAGCAAAATCAACTCCCGTGAACTCCATGATGCCCGGATGAAGAATGAGCTTTGAAAGGATTCCAAGAATATTGAAGGCGACAACCCCTACCACTGCACATGGTTACTTTGCTGCTGGCATCCAATGAGGATATAGCTTCCATGAATATCTATTCAGAAGTCATGCAGTTAAACGGTTGGGGGGAAACTCAGGAGTATAGCCATGGGAAAGTGACTAGAAACTCAATTTCTGACGTAGAGTTGCTATTAATTGACCAACTTCATATCTGGGCCGATGGAATAGATATGAAGCACCAAGAGATTACCAGTTCAGATGTGGATGAAGTATTGGTCCTCTCTAGGCATGTTTCCTCATCAGAGACTCCAGCAATCACACTTCATGCAATTGGAGTCCCAGGAGGTAAACCCCGTGGGTCGAAGGCAGAATCAGGAGGGATCAATGGCAAGGTTCCTCCTCCGTCTACAAGATTTGCAGAATTATTTAGGACAATGAAGACAGTAGCCTCTGCTAGGAAACTAGATGAGAAATATGATTTGACTCTGGAAACTACCCATCACGGGCCATTACTGGAGAGTCCCACATTATATCTTGAGATTGGATCCACAGAAGAGCAGTGGTCAGACAAAGAAGCAGCCAGAGTCTGGGCCGAAACAATCTCACTATGTCTAGGGATTGAAGGAAGGGACTGTAGGTGGGAAGGTTACGGAGATGTGATGATTGGTTTTGGAGGTGGCCATTATGCTCCTAGGCACAAGGCTGTAATATCAGAATCAGACGTTTGGTTGGGCCATATTTTAGCTAGCTATTCCTTAATTTTCGAAAAACCAATTGAGGGGGATTATCCTTCAGGAGTTTGGCAACATTCAGTAAAATCCGCGGTTGAATCTACTAGGATTGCATTTCCTGGCGGTAATGTTTTCGCACACCTGGATAGGAAATCATTCAAGTCATGGCAAAGAAATGCAATCTCCAAACTTCTTTCTGAGTTGGGCGTACCTATACTCAGAGGAAAGCAAATCACCGACCCGTAATCGTCAAGTCTGTGTCACACCTGTCACGACTTATGGGGGCCATCGGGAGGATTATTGTGACTTTTCTCCCCTTTGCTCCACGTTTCGTAGTCAGGCTAGTAGCCCAAAGATACATGGCAGGCTTAAATCTTGGAGATGCAGTATCATTAATGGAGAAACTTTCAGGAGAAGGTGCTTGTTTTACAGTTGATGTTCTAGGCGAGGAAATAAACTCTATCAAGGAGTCTTCCTGGTTCATTGAAGAATATGAGAGAGTTTTGGATGCAATCGTTGACAACGGTTTGGATGCAAATATCTCTATCAAGCCAACTGCTCTTGGTTTACTAATTGATAAAGAAACTGCATTCGATAATATTGAGAGAATAGTCAGAAAGGCAAACGAGCTTGGCATATTTGTGAGACTAGACATGGAGGATAATAGAGTTACACAGGATACAATCGATGCTTCATTATTCATGCACTCCAAAGGCTTGACCAATGTCGGCGTAGTACTTCAGGGGAGGATGCTTAGGACTATGGGTGATGTCAAAGAAATATGCAGTAAAATTGGTCCAAACACCGACTTCCGAATTTGTAAGGGGATTTATCTAGAGCCGCAAGAGATCGCGTATACAAAACATGCAGATATCGTTAACGCGACAAATCAAACCATCGATTTGATGTTAGATTCCGGGGCTTATACGGCAATAGCTTCTCATGATATCCCAGTAATCGAACATTCTATCTCCGCATTGAAATCAAGAGGTATGAGTCCAGATAAAGAAGATCCTAGGCATTCATCCAAAGTTATCAGGCAGAAGGGAAAGGGTCCGGGATACGAGTTCCAGTTTCTCTTGGGAGTCAGAGGAAATGTTAGGAGGAGCCTCTCTAATCAGGGCCATAGAACTAGAATATATGTCCCATATGGGAAAAAGTGGTATGAGTATGGGTTACGGAGATTAAGAGAAAATCCAGATGTCGCAGTTCACGTAACTAGGTCACTTCTTTTTCCTTGGACTAACCGAAGATAACTCATCTCTCGCTCTGTTAGGATTATGAGCATAAATCCTACGAATTTCTCTTGCAAACCTGCTTCCAGTCAGAGTCCGACCCTTTCCCGTGTGAATCGCCCTTATTCTCCATCTCTTATCATCAATGACCATTATGGTTCCACAAGAGAATTTTCTTTCGGGTTCGCAATCCATCTTGATAGAATCACTAATCTCGCCATCAGTCAGTGTAATGCCAATCACAACTTTGTCAGTTCTAGTGGCCCACATGCTGAAGATATCAGTAGAGACAAGACTCTGTTCTGGCTGAGATGTAGAATTATCTAATCTGGTCACCCTCCATGTTGCATCTAGATGCTCGAACACATCTCCTACCGAAATAACCTCGTCCCCGTCAACCTCTAAATCCGCTCTCTGGCTGTTATTTCCATCAGACAAAGTCGTCTTAACTAATACTAAATCGGGTGGCCTAAGCATTATTTTGTGTACGAACGCACAGGCGATACACCTCACTAAGAAGTCCTCACCCTTGCCTTTTTTGGTTTTCTTGATTATCTTATGTTCAGTTTCCTCAGAGCACGATGGGCACTCAGTGAACACGATATCCTCGCCCTCACCAATCGTCATTACTGTTCGGTATGTGACAAACTATTCAATCCATTCCAGTGACATAATTGAATAGCAGGACTCTGCCGAGTGTTAACATGAGCGATCTAAAGAACTCAGGCGGACTTCCCCAGTCCTCAGAGGGAGAGGTAATGCGCACACTCCTCTCTCCTGACGATAATAGGGGCCAGGATGAACCAGAAGTAGCTGCAAGTATAGGGGAGCAAATGCTCCATATGGACCTGCAAATTCTACCAAGATCCGTCAGAGCAAGAATTAGGGATGTTTGTGCCAAAGTATCCCCTAGAAATGCAGTTCTCGTAGGAGGGGGAATTGGCCATCTTTCCGCATGGTTATTTGACTGCTGGTGCTCTGATTCGGGGACCGTGGAAAATCGCCCAGGAAACTTTCGAGTCGTTGAACCCGGAAAGAGATTCGGCGTAATTATCGACCGGTTAATCCGTAGATATGGGGCTGAATCATGGGCACAAGTAATATCTATGAATTGGCAGGAGGTTCTTGCCGAAACCTCATCTTTCAAGGCCTCAAACGTTTCTTTACCGGAAATCGCACTAAGTTCATTATTGCCTCTACCAATCGATCTTTTCGTCATCGATCTACAAGAAGAAGAAAGGATTTCTGCGGCCTCTGAGTGCTTCGAGTTACTCGCTCCAGGGGGATTGATGCTTGTATTGGAGCCTACTGTCCCCACTGGAGACGTTGGTGATGTTTTGGAGGGGGATGAACCAACTCCTGCTCAGTCCAAAGTTCAACAATTCAACCAATGGATTGACCTCATTAAGACGGCCAATGAGTCCCATTCAGTTGGGTTCGCAGATTTATCTGGCGGAACCCTGGTAGCCATTCTGAAGTGAGAATGAGAATTTACTAACCATTGAAATGATCCACAAGCAAGTCTACCCTCAAGTGACCATATCCATAATGGTCGTCATGTGAGTCCTGACCATCTCTCATCTGAGAAACTTCCATCAGAGAACTTTTGACGCTATCTATTGACTGCCTTCCTTGAGAATTTTCTCTCTGCAAGTCGGTATGTTCCTCTAGAAGCAACGCAATCGATCCGCTAACCCAGGCAGTTGAAGCAGAGGTCCCGCTTGACCAACCCCACCAATCGCTATTTCCAGTTCCAGATGCGGAGATTACCGGGACCTCATGGCCGGGAGCAACTATTTCCGGCTTCTTGTCAGGATCGTTGCGAGGAAGAATAGGGTTCAGACTCAATAACCTTCCATCATTGTCTCCCTTAGAACTTCCTTCCCATAAGTCGCCAAATCTCGTTATTCCCCCTACGCATATTACCCCTTCAACCGAACCCGGGGAGCCAACATCACCATCGTCATCCTCCCCGCCGTCATTCCCTGCTGATGCAACCACAAACACTCCTGAATCTACAGCGTCCTCTACTGACTGTTCTAACTCGTCTGTTGTGAAAAATCCGGATCCGAAGCCCTGACTCCCTCCCAAGCTAAGTGAAATAATGTCGGCACCATTTTCGACACACCAATCAACAGATTCGGCAACAGTTTCATCACTTCCTTGCCCTTCTTCATCAATGGCTTTGGCAACTAATAGGTCGACTCCCGGAGCAACACCGGATAACCCTCCGTTAGAAACAATAATTCCAGCCATAGAGGTGCCATGACCCTCATCATCGTAAGTCTGATTGTTTCCATTGACGAAATCTTTCCAACCCCTCAACTCAAATCCATGCAAATCTGGATGACTAAGATCTATTCCAGAGTCCACCACGCAGACCACTACCCCAGAACCATCGAGGTCAGAAACAGAGTCGTTATTTATGCCAACTATTTCTCTATATTCCCACTGCCAAGAGAGCAATACTGGAGATGGACCTGAGATGACAAATCCATCCTCGCCCTTCCAGATATAGACTAGGGTTATTGAAGAAGCTAGAATCACCAATAGTGACATTACTACTGCTACGAGCCCTCCAAGAGCGCCATTATCTTCGCGCCGCTGCAAATCGGAAATCGCAAGAGAAGCGACACCATCTTCGATATATCCTCCCTCTTCTGTGGATGGTTCTTTCCACCACTCCTCTCCTTTAGGCGGTTCTTTCACCACGCTTCAACCCTGCCAAAATGACTTCCCACTGGGGTATTAGATCCGCAATTCCCACATATCAACCTCGAGGGTATCTTAGTCTCACACTGATCACATTTAGTACCGGGCTCTCCCTTACCGGAGCAATCTTTGTTCCCGCATGGGGAGCTAATTATTCCTGTTGACTCTCTGATGGATAAAGTCTGTTGGTTACAAACTGGACACTTGCCCTGCTCAGCCCTTGGCTGCTCAATTTCTTCTCCTGCAACTTCACGAGCTCTGGAAGACTGAATTGTCTTCTCTGTAGTGCCTAGCATAAATTCTGGCATCCAGATAATCGCTAGAAGGAGAATAGATGCTAAAACTCCCGTAGCCAAATATACAAAAACTAGAAAATAACTGAAATCTAACTCACCAGGACTTGGTGCCACGGAGTGGGTACTACTCCAGAAACTGACATTCAAAAGGAGAATCCAAAGACCTATCGCTACACTCCAAGTCTTCAAACTATGATCTTTCCGAGCTCTATCTATTACTCTAGGATCTGGATGCGCATGCCTTCTCTGCACATGAATATCTCTAGTTTCGGTCACTGCTCTCCGGACTACAAATATGGAAAGAAAAAGCATGATCATATTAACTACAATTATCCAAATCCAGCCGCTAATTTCCGCATCGGCTGGAAATCTTGGCGTATCAGCATGAGCCTTAATATATCCAAATTGTATGGATGACATTCCGATCACTAGGTAAACCATGTTCTCCCTCATAATTGGGTAGCTGATCCAGAGAAGAACTAGGAAAGATGCCCAACTAATCAATGAAAGCAGTGATAGAATTAGAGCAAAGTCGCTAATATGTAGAAAACCACTTTCATCCCCTCCCAAGATCCCTCTTCTGTTGTAGTCTCCCCCTCCTGAAAGCTCCCCAATGCCCACATCCCAGGTCCCAAGTAGGAATCCAGCTATGCACAAGAGGATCATTACTAATTCCCTAGATCCCCAGAAATTCAAAATCAAATATGCGCTATATCTCCCTTCAGTTAGTAGTGAATCAAGAACTCCGAAGCGACCATCAATTCCTCGGAAAAATTTCGTTTTTGCATAGTCGCTCAATCTAATCATTGTGTCTGGCTTTGCAACTTCATTGGTTCCGGCCACTCCCTCCATGTTGTCCTGAGAGCATCGGTATTGAATAAGACACTCGTACATTGATTGCTATTTGGTCCACTAAGTGATGGTTTGGCGCCGAGGGCGAGATTTGAACTCGCGAGGGAAAAATCCCACGGGCTTTCCAGGCCCGCGCAATACCGGGCTATGCGACCTCGGCTACACCTTCGCAACTGCTAATTGGTTTTCACAATGACGCTTCATTCATTTCAATTTAAATCCGCCACGATTAAACCGGTCCGACCTCTCGTCATAGTGCTGCCACTGTGGCTTAGAGGTATAGCGTCGCCTTGGTAAGGCGAAGGTCGGGGGTTCAATTCCCCCCAGTGGCTCCATTTGCGAATTATATTTTCTGAGATTATTGTAGATTGGTTCATAACTGAATAAACTCCCAATATGAGCATGCCCAGCGAACGTGCAAGACTAGCAACCGTGCTCTCACTACTAATGTTAGCAGCTCCAATGACCTCTGCAGGTGTTTCAAATTGGTCCGGCCCATCAATTGTAAACAGTGAAGGAGACCCGACTGTGATCAATGGCTTTACGCTTCCGACTAACTCCACAGTAATCGATGGCTGGGTACATGTCACGAACTCCCCATTTTCCTCATCTTCAGATTCGGGGATTTCTTGGGACGAGGATAATTTCGGTCTAGGAAACCTCGTAGGCATAGAAATGAATGATGAAGGCAACCTAGTGCTGAAGGACGATGGGTCAAGGTCTAACGTCAGCACGTTCGATGTTGGAGATATAGAAGTCTCCCTCAATCCATCATACACATACTCCCCCGGTTGGAAGAGGGTTTACGACAAGGGCTCTTCCTCAACTTTGGCAGGCTGTGGAGGTTCACAAGGAACATACATCAGTCACGGGCTTGACAGTGATTTTGATGGCTCTCTAGATATGGATGAGTCGTTGGAGGTTTTGCTATTCTGCGAGACGTTCGCCAACGAAGATGTGATTACTTCTCTTGTGATTGATGATTCTGGAGAAGGCTACGTCGCTGGAAATCTTTCTGCAACAGGCGGCGGAGGTTCAGGTTTCTCAGGGACATATTCTGTTAGTTCAGGAATTGAGAGTCTCACGATAAATAGTGGAGGAGCGAATTATGGCACAGGCGATCAGGTCGTTATCCAATGTCAGTGTGACGGTTCAGGGGCAGAAGCCTCGATAGGATCCGTAGATGCTAATGGGTCAATAACTTCAATGAACATTGATGACCCCGGCTCGGGTTACCAATCAACAGATAGTATTGATGTTAGCATTTTCAATGGTTCTGGATCCTCAATCACTGCAAATGTTTTCGCTACAGGGGAGATTCACTCAGTTAGCGTTTCAAATGGGGGTCAGAACTACACCTCTCCTCCAACTATCGTGATTAGCGACACAAATGGCAGTAATGGGAATATTTCTGCATTCCTTGGTGCTCGCTATGAGTTCGAGGTGGATGTTTCATCTGAACCATCCGGGGGAAATTGTCAATATTCAGGTTTCAAGATTGAATCAGGCCTCGATATCAATGACAATAGGAATTTGGAATCAGACGAGATAATGAATGCCACATATATTTGCCATGGTCTCAAACTTTGGCGTGCAACTACCTTCCTAGATCTTAATGGAAGCATATTTGGCGAAGAGCAGAATCTAACTCACGGAGTCGTCCCCTCATCAGCAACAGAGGGGCTGGTTTCAGCAGGAACAATGCCAGGGGAGCCAGTCCCAGCAGGAACCTCCGGATACCTCCTCCTTCCAGCCCAAGACGTTCCAAAGTCTCAGTATATTAGCGATTACTATCTTACATTCGATCACTGGTACCACTTAGACAGCTCTGCATCAGGCGGGGGGGATGGGACTTGGGTGGAGTTTCGGTTGAAATCCGATAACGTATGGGGGAACTGGACATATACCCAGCCTCAAGGGGGCTATCCAAGCACCATGTCTACAGACGCACCAATACCCAATGGCGCATCATCTCCAGTACCCGTCTTCGCATCAGAATTACATAGCGGCTGGGTTACGAGTAACTTCTCACTTTCTTCTCTAGACGGAGTTGGGGGTGCCGATAAGATACAATTCAGAATGCAGATATGGACCGACCCAAATGCATCCTCCGAAAGGCCAGGATGGTTCTTGGATAATATCAAAATAATCAATGAAGGGGTTGATTTGGACGTTTGGCACCATGGGTGCATTTCAGTCACACCTCCTACTTGCACTTACAGTCCAAATGCGAATGGAGCCTTAGGAAGAACCATCGACCTCAGTGGGACAAATTCTACTTCGAAGATTGAAATTAATGCAGAATGGGACCTCCAAGGGTCTTCTAATGACAATGCCTGTGTGGAATTATCCCTCAATGGGAACACATGGGCAGATATTTCTTCTAGTACTAGCAGCACTACATCTCCTTGTTCTTCCAGGTCCGGAGCAATTCCAGGACAAAATGGGTATACTGCAGATAATGGTCTGACATATGGCGATCAATCCGGGGATTTCAGACTGGTATCGTTTGATATCCCAGCAGGATTCCAGAATCAATCAAGCGTCTATATCCGAGCGGTGGTGAATACTGACTCTTCTGTAGATTATGGGGGGAACTACCCGCCAGACTCCAGAGAGGGATTTACTGTCTCCCATATTAGGGTGACAGAATTCAATGACACCACCCTATTCTTGGATGATTTCGGATCATCTTCATCAATGTCACATTATGGAATTCCAGATTCTCAAGGAAACCCAGCAACAGATGACTGGACTCATGGTTTGGTCGAGAAGGGGGATCAAGAGGTGAAAATGGGATTTGAAGACTCCTCTGCAAATTCTCCGTCTATTTCCGATGCTTCCGGATGGTCAAGATCGACCTCCGGAGGGTGCAGTAATGACCAGTGTAGATTCACACTTAACAAAGTTTCAACAAACTCTGGGCCTCCGCTGGTTTCTTCTTTCCCGTATGCTTACGGAGTAGGATTCTCTGGAAATTATGAGAATGGTATAGACGAAGCCAGACTGGTCTCACCCACATATACGATACCATTGAACGGCACTTCTTTCCTGACCTTCGATCACTGGTCTTGCTCAGAGGCCGGTTGGGATGGCGGGGCAGTCTTCATCAAAGTTAACGGGGGCTCTTGGCAATACTTCGATCCAGGATGGTACTCAGGCACGGCATCCACCTTTGCAGGCCATAATTTGCAGGGCCTTGGAATATTTACTCAGGATCATTGTACTGGTGGCTCGGGATCTTGGACATCAACAAGTGAGATGACCACTCTTAGGGCCAATTTGGATTCCTATAAGGGGGATGATGTCAGTTTCAAATTTGCATTTGGATCTGATGGATTCATCAATCTTGCAGGTTGGTTCATCGATAACGCAGGAGTGAGAGTTTCTAATTTCGGCATTCCTGGAGAATGGATTAGTCCTTCATTCAGTATGGATCAAGATAGAAGATTCAACCTAGGTTTTGTCGATGTAGAAGGTTTTGCTGGACCAGACGGCTGGATCTCGGGATCATTGGTGGAGGCCAACACTGGAACATCGATTCCAGGTTTTTCAAACGTCTCATTCCCATTTTCGCTATCTGGAATCGATGCTGAAGTTTATCCTGACGTCCGTCTGAAGGTCCACATGGGGGCCGACAACCCAGAACAGTCTCCCAGCTTGACCAAAGTTCACATAGGCGGGAAGCGGATTCTTAATGCCGATACTGGTCACAATGGTTGGGATTTTAGCGCAGGAGTTGAGGTTGTTGATGGGCTGTTGAATGCTACGGCAATTACAGGAACGATAACATCAGATTTCGTGAATTCTCCTCGCCCCATAAAGAGCGTATCAATTCAGGGAAACATCTCAAGCTCTGTTTCCGTGACAGTTTATGACTCGATCGGGAACTCTCTCGGAACCGCCACTAAGGGAGGCACGATCCAGTTCGCGAATCAGCAGCCAGGATTCTCGGTTTCCGTCAATCTTCCGACCAATGGGTGGATAGACGTCCTACGGGTATCTTCTACATTTTCAGATCCTGCTTACAACCCCACAATAGATATCCTTGGAGATGGCTCAAATGAGTGGGAGTTCCCAATCAGCGATTCTCCAGGAACAGCTTACGGGCACCTAGGATGGCAGGCATGGCTCTCTCAGTCTGACGCCCATTCTAGAAGTGTTACTCTGGACCTTGACGGAACTAACTCAGAATCAGTTTCTGTTTTCATCCCCGAAATAGCTTCAGTAACTTCTGGTTTCGTGAGCATTACTCCGGATATTTTAGGATTCAAAGCCCCAGTTACGGTAGAAATAGCCGGATCATCAATTTCAGGAGGTTCAGGAAAAACTCCATTCATCAGCTCACTAAGCCAAGCTCAGATATCAGCCATAGGATTAATCGGAGCCACACATTACGATACTGAAAATAGTAGAAATTGGCGTGAAATATCATTATCTGTTTCAACTTCTGTAAATCAGCAGATTACAATCTCTAGTATCGGAATGGGTTATCTTTTCTTCGAGAATGTTTCGGGATTAGGCCCCTACTTGGGAGAATATCTTGGAAATATCCCAAGCGATGATGCCGGTGATGAGGCTGATATTCCAATTAGCGTTCTCTCTGATTATGGGGCTATTTCTGTAGATGGCACTATAGAATATGACTTCCTTTTTGTAAACAGGGATTTTTCTGTTCCAAACACATTTTATCCAGATGGAAATGAAATTGAGATTGTCACAAGCCATCATCATCTTTTCGATAATTCACTAATTTCTGACATCACTCTTGAGGGTTTATCTTCCGATGGTACTGTAATTGGTTTCAAAGCACTAAATGGCCAAGATGGACAATGGGGGGGGTCTTCCGATCAAGTTACAATTTCACAGACCGATGGCCTACCTCAAATCAAGTTAAACACAGAATCTAGCTACGTTTCACAAAGCGTCCACACTGATGGATTTACAGATATTGAAGTTCACTGGGTCTTTACAGTGGATTGGAACTGGGATGATGTCGACTTCATTGATTGGACCGCCAGAGCCAATGATGTCAATGGAGATACTATTTGGCCTTCAACTGCGCAGAGTGGAAGCTCGGGTGAAAACGCAGTGGAGAATGATCTCCAAATTGACAATTTCGAGATTAGAGATGAATTCGGTAGGGTAATTTCCAATACATTTGATACTCTTTTCTACCCATTCCACATTCTTGATGGCGGCGATCTTAACGTCACTGGCTCGGTCCGATTCCAGGATACTGATGACAGGAGGCCGCTACCAAGCGACTTTTCCGTAGCGCTAGATCTGTCCGGGTCAGTCTATCCTCTCCAATCAGGAGGTGACGGGTCATTTTTCGGAACGATCTCTTCTCCAAATGGAATAAGCGAGATGTCTTTGTCCCCGATAATGCTGAGAGTAGGGCCATCAAGCTCAACGAATGGCGCTGAAGACACTACAGGGGTTTCGCAGAATGTAATAGTTGAGATCGACAACAATCCTCCAGTAGCAGGACCCATGCAAGTCCAGACCCCAATAGGTTTGCAGCCAGTAGACGGAATGGTAGTTTCGCCAACTATATTCTCTCCTTACATTACGATTAGCGAGCAAGAGGCTAGAGGGGATTTACTCACTCTGAAATACTGGAGGGAAGGTATAGACGATGATAACTCCGACGGAATTGCAGATGAGGATGAGTATCTAAGTCAGCAAAGCGTTCTGAGCCAGGGTCTGACGGGAGAGGAACAGGTCCAATTCATCGGTATCGATGTTTCCACAATGGACAACGAGCAAATTCATCTTTATGTCGAGGGAACCGATTGGTCAGGATTAACATACCAACAAGGGGGAACAGGTGGCGGCCCGGGGGCATCAAATTCTTGGGCATCCGTAGTTATAGCAGAGGATGTAATGGTAGAATTCGCCGGTGCTGGACTAGGTACTGGTTCGGGCGGAGGATCCACTTTCTCTCTAGATAGGCTGACTCAAGACAGTATAGACCACTACTTGGTCCCAGGAATGGAGCATACATTCAAAGTTAGACTGGACGAGCCTAACGGCTTCCGAACTATAGATAATATCACAGTCCATCTCTGTGGTTACGGAAGTGACTTCGGAATCTTCTCCTATGACCCATACACCGGAGATCTTTGGAGTCCAGATAACAGTATGCTAGATCCAATAAGCTCTAGCACCGAGATCATCACCTCTTCAATAACGGAGTTGAGCGTTAGGTTCTCCATGTCTTGGGAAATGCCATTCTCAGACGAAGATTTTGATTGTAAGCCGCGAGTTTTGGTGGAAGATGGCTTGGATCAGATAGAATCAGAGGTTCTCAGCTCTCTTTCTTGGAGGCTGGATAACAAGATCATTGCAATTCCCGATACTGCTTCAGACCTTACCGAGCCAATAATCCCCTCTTCCGGAATATCTCTGTATTTGGGTCAGGGAGATGAATTCTCTCTTAGCGGGGGGATTTTCCACGTTGGTTCTGGTGTTAGGATGATTGACATCAATGAAGACCTTGCAGTCAGTCTCTCCATGACTTATGGGACGGGTATCTATGAATCAGCTTCAACTGTCTCTTCAGATGGAAACTTTACTGTCCATCTAACCCTGCCAAACTTCCAGCCCATCGATCCACTGACCCCTCTGACAACTTCTTTGTTGAATACTCCTGGATGGTCTCAATCTGTCACAAATTCAGAAGCATCTGCAACTGTCGACTCTAAGCCGCCAACCGCACTCTTCAATCTGGTGGAATACCCTGAATCCTCACTTACAGTTTTGGAGACGAATGACATGAAAGACGTCCTTGTGACTATCACAATTATGGAGGAGATAGGGATGAACTTGGGCCCACTTCAGGTCTCATGGGTCTTCGACAGGAATGGCCAGCCAGTGATAGGGACCGAGAGTAGTGGCGAGCTTCCTTGGATTTCAAGTAGCCAAGGGGCTCATGTATACCAAGGCGAGATAGACTTCAGGACAGAGCTAGAATTCAATATCGAGGAGGGTGACAGAGTCTCGTTCTGGATTACTTCAACGGACAAGGCAGGCAACGAAGTAGCAGGGCTCGGCGGGCCATCTTTGCCAAGGACTCCAACAATTAGAATCGTAGAGTTCTTGGGGCAGTATACGAGGGAAGTGGTAACCCCCACCAAGAATCCTCTGGTAGGCGACACAATAACCATCGTAACCTATTGGGAGAATCCAGGAAAGGACGAGGGAGTGATTTCCGTGGGGCTGTATGAGCAAAAAATAGATGGGACATGGCAACCATCAATTTCGACCCTTATTAACGGGCCTGTCGAATTGTATTTGGCCCCTGGAAGCTCTAGTGTTAGGGCAGAATTCGAATACCAAACATGGCAGGAGGGGCAACCGCTGCTAGTTTTAGTGGTAGATGATGACTTTGCAAATGACAATTACAGGAATGCGGAGATTAGCGGAATAGGGGTGAGCTTGATTTCCAGCTCCGGTGATTCAGGCGATGGAATGCTGTTACTAGTGGCGGCCCTTGGATTATTGATTTCGATAATGGGCGGGGCGTTCTACTACATACGAAGGGCAGCCGGAGAAGATGACTACTATGACGATGAGGACTATGACGATGAGGGCTATGACGATGAGGACTATGACGATGAGGACTATGACGAAGAGTACTACTAGTAGACCATTGGAGCCTTTGAAAATTCTCAGTAAACTGCATCATCATCGTTTTTACTACTTACTTCTTTATATGCCTTCAAAAAACTCACCGCTCGAGGAAGAGATTCCTCTGGTGGGATGCGATATGGGTGAATTTACTAGTGTGGATGATTTAAGAGGCGAAATGGAAGAGCTGAGGGCTTTGGTAAATACGCTCCTCACGGTAATTATGGAGGAGGCCGATGGGGTCAACTCTGGATCCGCCCAACCGCAAACCCCACTTCCAAAATCCGGGTACTCAATGTAGTGCACAGTAGAAAGAAATAAACTCTACGATTGGAAATAATCTAGGCCTCTCAACCCTTATACTTCAAGAGAAGGGCCCATTTCGGATTATCATGGCAATGGGTGAAATGACTACTGAGAAATGGCTATTGGCTAGCGCAGCTGTAGCGACTATAGCATTTCTTGCTGTAGCTGTCCTCCAACCCAGTCTTTTCGATGCCGAACCTGACTGGGGCGTATCTGAAGGTTGCATTGGCGGGCAGACATCCCATTCCGCCGGAGAGGACATAGGGATAAGTTTCCACTATCACCCTAGTCTAAAGGTAATAGTCGATGGCCAGCAGTTGTCAATAGAGCCAAACACTGGGATCGATCAGATAGGATGTAGGGAGGGGATGAGGTGGGTGCACGTCCACTCCTCCTCGGAGAATGACTATACGATGCTGCATATCGAGACACCATCAAAAATGAATGTTCCATTAGGGTCCTTTTTCGAGATATGGGAGAGAGAGGGGGGACCAGCCTTGACGGATGACAGAGAATTCGATATCAACCGCAATGGCATCCCTGACTGGGATGAGTTCGAAATTAGCATGAAAGTAGACGGAGAAATAAATGAAAAATTCGAGGAATATATCATGGAAGACCTCGATAACATAGAGCTGGAATTTACTAGTAAGTAAATAATAATTGGAAACTTCGTAGAAGATGCCATTACTTCGTTCGTCTTCGTAAGCAAGAAGGTTATGCGAAGGCTAAGGAAGAGGTTGGACGACGTAGGGTGGACCAAGAGAGTAATGATCTATGAATTTCTGAGGTTCAATATCGCAGGAACTTTCAATTTCTTCTTTGCTTTGGTCCTCTATGAAGTCCTATATTGGATCGATATCTGGCCAGCCCATACAGCAGTATCAGCTTGGGCGGTATCAAATGCGATAGGAAATATAGAAGCCCACTTTATGCATTATAGATTTACTTTCAAGTCCACATTTTCCTACTTCAAAAGTTTGAATCGAGCCTTTTGGACTTATTCCGGTCAGCTGGTCGTGACAACATCGGCGCATTACTTAATGGTCGAGGTTCTTCTAGTTCATCACAGAATTTCTTGGTTAGTGAATACATGTGTTTTTGGTTTCATTAACTTTCTACTGATTAGATGGATTTCATTCCCACCAGAGCTGGATGAAAAATACATCAACAAAAAGGAGCCAGTTTCAAACTGAAAATGGGATTATTATGCACCACATCATCCTTTGATTACTATTAGCGGTTTCAGGCGAGCAACAGGCCTTGCTAATCCTGCCTGTTTAGTCAGTTCGATCACATCATCTACGTCTTTGTAGGCATCAGGGGCTTCTTCAGAGAGGTACTTCTCGTGGGTCTCGTATACAGATATGCCTCTTTTCTTTAGCTCATTCTTAACTAGTGTGCCATCAATTTTCCCTCTGGCTTCAGTTCTAGACATTGCTCTACCCGCACCATGGCATGAGGATCCAAATGCTTGGTTGTAACCCTTTTCAGGGCCAGCCATAACATAGGAAGACGTCCCCATATCTCCCGGCACGAGTACTGGCTGACCAATTCCCGAAAAACTACTATCTAGCTCGGGGTTATCTCCTCCGAATGCCCTTGTTGCTCCCTTTCGATGGATGCAGCAAGAGCAAGAAACTCCATGCACAGTGTGCTCCTCAATCCTCGCGATATTGTGGCATACATCGTAAATAACGTCTAAATCTACTTCTGAACCCATATGGGCTCTTAGAGCGTCTCTCAGCCTCTGAGTGGCCGTACTCCGGTTAGCAAATGCAAAATTTCCTGCAGCGCTCATGGCTTCGTAGTATGATTGGCCTTTTTTGGAGAAGAATGGCGCTGAGGCAAGTTGAATATCCGGGACGGTAATGTCCCACTTCTTCGATCTCCACTCCCCCTCTGTCTTCCTGAACTCTTTCTCCAGACTCTTTACGTGCTCAGAACAAACCTGATACCCCAGACCCCTAGAACCCGTGTGAATCATTGCAGTAAGTCTTCCCTCTTCTAAGCCAAAACCTTTCGCTGCCCTACTATCGATAATTTCATCCACTACCTGAATCTCAAGAAAGTGGTTTCCTCTCCCAATAGATCCAAGAGAAGACAGACCTCTCCTCTTAGCTACCTCCGAAATACTACTTGAGTCAGCATCCAGTAGACCTTTCATTTCAATCCTATCAAGATCTTCAAAATGCCCTAGGCCAAGCTCAGCTGCTGCCTTTGCCCCCTCAGCAAGTATGTCATCTAGCTCAATTCCACTTAACGAAACTCCGCCTTTTCCAGAATCCCCTGAGGGGATACGACTCTTCAGACGATTCCCGAATTCCTTGCTGCCACTTCCAGATTTTTTCCTAATTAGAGGTGCAATGTCTTCTATTCCGAGGTCTATAGAGCATAGTCTAACCCCACAGTTGATATCGAATCCGACTCCTGCGGGCGATATAACGCCCCCATTATCGATATCCGTTGCTACAACTCCCCCTATAGGGAATCCATATCCTTGGTGGAAGTCAGCCATGGCCCATGCCTCACCTACTGCACCAGGAAGAGATGCTGTATTGGCCAACTGCTCGAGTGAACGATCACTACTTTTGTTCAAGTGCGCGCTGTTCGAAACCAATAATGCATCAACCTTCATCTCGTTTCTTTTTTTTATTCTCATCAAGGAGTCTCCTTCGGTCTCTAGGAACTCCTTCCAGTCTGGCATCGAATGTCTCTGGAAAACATTCTGCTTTCAACGCACCGGGACAAAATTGCGCATTGACTTCAAGACCGAACCTCGGATGGGATAGCCGAGGGGAATCATGACATTCGGGGAAATAGACATACCTTTCTGGGAAGATTCAGGCCATCATTGTAGAATTTGTTCTGTGACCGGGGCTAGATTCTGGACCAGGGATCCAGCTAGGACTACCTGTGGGGATAGTACGGAAGACCCATACACATTCATTGGAAATCCCCTTATCAAGGGATTCTCGATGAGGGGCAAGGCACTGAAGGACGAGATGAGGGAGCACTTTCTTTCGTTTTTTGACGATAAGGGCCACTCTAGGATCGATCCTTACCCAATAGTGGCTAGGTGGAGGGACGACATTCATCTGACAATCGCCAGTATAGCTGATTTCCAGCCGCATGTGACCAGCGGTTTGGTCCCCCCTCCCGCGAATCCTCTGGGAATCAGTCAACCGTGTATTAGGCTCACAGACGTAGCGGCTGTTGGAAGATCAGGGAGGCACTTATCCACCTTTGAGATGATGGCGCATCATGCTTTCAATAAGCCAAAGGAAGGTGATGTAGTTTACTGGATCGATCAGTGCGTGAGGTACTGCGATGAAATGTTAGTAGAAACTTTCGGAATTGAGCCAATGGAATTGTCTTATGTGGAGAATCCATGGTCTGGAGGGGGTAATGCCGGACCAGCATTAGAGGTCATAGTCGGGGGCTTGGAACTCGCAACTCTTGTATTCATGAATCTCGAAGAACATGAAGAAGGGGACATTGAGATCAAGGGCCTAAAATATAGAGAAATGGACTTGCAGATTATAGATACCGGGTATGGACTTGAGAGATTCTGCTGGGCAGCAGCAGGAACTCCAACAATTTACGAAGCAATCTATCCCGAGTCAGTAGAATGGCTGAAGAAATTAGCCGGTATCGAAGACATCACTTCCTCACTAGATGGCTCATTAGATACCGAATTACTCTTCGGAGAGCTATCTAGATTGGCTGGAATATTGAATATAGATGTAGGTACTGATGTTGAATCTCTTTACTTTAAACTATCAGAAAGACTCGGGGAGTCTGGCCTCAATATTACAGTCGAAGATCTAAAGAAGATTACCGAACCTCTGTCCAATATTTACGCAATTCCTGACCACATGCATGCTATCTGCAATATGTTGGGGGATGGATTAGTGCCAGGTAATTCAAAGGCTGGTTACCTAGTTAGGATGCTCTCCAGGAGAGTATGCAGGATGAAGGACGACCTAGGTCTGGAGTTGGGTCTGTCGGATCTGGGGATGCACCATATCGAAACAAATCTTGATTTTTCCAGTTTCGTTCAATCCGCTGATCAAGTTTTTACAATTCTTGAACTGGAGGAGTCAAGATATTATGAGATGCTGAGGAAAGGGGAATCTGCAGTTAGAACAGCTCTCCAGAATACGCCTGAGGATGCCAATGAGATTTCTGATAAGATTCTATTTCGTTTGGCCGAGGAAAGAGGCCTCAATCCAGAGATGGTAGTTTCTATTGCTAGCAGATTAGGCTGGCGGAATCTCAGTGTCAGAGTAGGATTTTCTGCAGATATGGCATCACGGAACGCGGAAAGTACGAAGAACGCCTCAAAGACTAGGATAAACTCTGAAATTTTTCATATTGGGCACCTTCCAAAGACATCCTTGGATTACTACATAGATACTAGGCAGTTATCCTTTGAAGCTAATGTTATCGTATGTAATCCCCTTTCAGAGTCCCAGATTTCTAAACTCAATCTTTCTAACGAGGTGCGCATCAAACCAACACACTACGTTGTTCTAGATCGTACTCTATTCTATCCCGAGGGAGGTGGCCAACTCGGAGATCAAGGATCCATAGGAAATGTCAGAGTCGTCGACTCAAGAATTGAACAAGATGTGGTCATACATCTGACGGATGGGGAGATTACCCCAGGCGCTACTCCTGCGCTAGTTGACTCTGAAAGGAGAACTCAACTCATGGATCACCATTCTTCTGTGCACATCGTTGGAGGTAGTGCTAGAGCAATATTGGGGCCACATATCTGGCAAGCTGGATCAAGTAAGGGTTCTAGGTATGCCAGAATAGATCTCACACATTTTTCTCGATTAAATCGTGAAGTTTTAGATGCCATAGAAGATCATGCAAATTCCATTTTAGAAAATGATATCGATATAGAAAAATTAGTCATGGGGAGAGCTAAAGCAGATGAAGAATTTGGCTTTGAGTTGTATCAGGGAGGACCACCAAAGCATAGTCGTATCAGGGTAATTCGTATAGGTAATCACGATGTACAGGCATGTGGGGGGACTCATCACGACAAAACAGGAAAAATTGGAGAGTTACGCATAATTCGTTCCAGTCAAGTCCAAGACGGGGTAGAGCGTCTGCACATCGTGGCAGGGGAGACGGCTCGCGAACATTCCAGGTCTCAGGAGCGGATTCTCGCAGAGGCTAGCCAAGTTTTGGGAGTATCAGCAGAAGAGCTTCCAGCGACCGTTTCTAGATTCTTCGAAGAATGGAAAAATCAACAGAAGAAAATAGAATCTCTTGAAGCAGAAATAGTTAGACTGAGGACAAGTGGGGACCAAGAATCTCCAGTAGTAAAAGAAGGGATAAGGTACGTGGTCATGGAAGTCAAAGGTGATATGAGGGCTATGATGGCAATGTTGGCGCAGCTTACTCGTGACCCCGAGTCTCCAACACTGGCGGTTCTTGGGTCCAGAGAAGGTGGGGGGATGCTTATTGTGGCTTGTACCGAGGACTCTATTGCTTCAGAAAATCACAACTCTGTGGAGATTCTCAGATCTATTTCTCACCATATCAATGGCGGCGGGGGGGGTTCCCCAACTATGGCCCAGGGGGGTGGTTCTAATTCGGATGGAATACCTATTTCATTAGATTCTGCCCGTGAAGTTCTAGGATTGTAATGCCATGTCAATAATTGTAAAATCGTCATCTCGCGCTGCCGCAATAGAATACGCAATCAGAGATGTGGTAGTACCTGCAATGGACTTAGAGAAAAGAGGCCATGAGATAATTCGTTTAAATATCGGCGATCCACTTGCTTTCCAAGGCCTATCGACGCCCGAACATATGATTTCTGCTTACAAGAATGCATTAGACAGTCAGGAAAATGGATATGGCCCCTCTTATGGATTGGCGAGCCTCAGAAAGGCCATATCATCCGCCGAGACTCAGAAAGGGTGGCCTTGTTCCGAAGAAGATGTCTATGTTACCCATGGAGTTACTGAAGCTCTACAAGTTTTGTTCGCAGCATTTCTAGAACCGGGAGACAAAGTCTTAGCACCAGGGCCACATTATCCGCCATATATGGCCTATCCTCAAATGTACGGTGCATCTACAGTGGAATATCGTTTAGACTCTAACAACTCTTGGAGGATAGACTTGGAAGATATTCGCACGAAGATGGACGAAAATGTCAGACTTCTAGTCCTGATTAACCCGAATAATCCCACAGGAAACGTCGCTAACATGGATGAAATAGAAGCACTTCTGAAAATTACAAGAGACTTCCCTCGTTGCACGGTAATTTCGGATGAGATTTATGACGGCCTAGATTTCTCTGGAGATTTTGTTTCTACCGCATCTCTCTCCGTCCACAGTCCCGTGATTACACTCAATGGGGTCTCAAAGGTATATTTCGCTCCCGGTTGGAGGATAGGGTATATGGCTTGGCACGACCCATCAGGGGTTCTGGAGAAAGTAAGAGATGGTGTTGAGCGGCTACTAAGAAGTAGACTTTGTGCTTCTACTCCTGCCCAGTATGGATTTCTTGCAGGACTTTCTGGAGATTCCAATTGGATGCAGCAGCATCGTTCCAGAATCAAGGAGAGATTGGATTTTTCCATCAACAGAATTAACGAAATTGATGGGATTGAATGCCAGGCTCCGAGGGGAAGCTTCTATCTCTTTGTAAAAATATCAAACCCAGATTTGGCTTTAGATGATAAAAAGTTCGTACTTGATTTGCTCCATAGTAAGCATGTGCTTGTAGTCCATGGGTCGGGATTTTCTCCTGAGTTCGGCAAAGGCCATTTTAGGATGGTTTGTCTCCCGGAGATAGAAATTCTTTCAGAGGCCTTCGACAGAATCGAGTCTTTTTTGAGAGAAAATTAATTCCTTAGACGCCCATTTCTCTAGGACCATCTGCCGTTAATCATTATAGCCGAACCCAAACTGCATGACACGCCCTCTAGAGGGCGGGGTGCTCAGATGGCTTTGACACATAATCAATATGCAGTCGCGGCCATTACTGCAACACTATGCTTAGCAGGCATTTACACAGTAGTTGGTGCAGGCCTCTCTAGTACTGAAAGAGGAGGTTTCGAGTCTGCCATTGATGACATTGAACTAAACCCGGGGAATCAGAGAGAATGCCCTCCTGACGTTCCCACTATTGGTTGTGATTGGGATGGTGATGGAATCCCTGACCGGATGGAGAGTACCCTGTACGGTACAAACTGGCAGGAAGCCGACACAGATGGGGATGGTTTGGACGACGGATGGGAGATAGAAAATGGATTAGACCCACTAGACACCGGTGAGCCATGTATCACTATCGGAGAGGGTTTGTCAGAGGTCGAATGCGAGGATATCCCCGTTGCTTCTGTGGATACTGAGAGAGAGACTGGAGAACAAAACGAAACCTTCCCTAATCCAGATAATGGTCCACTGGGGGACCCTGATAGGGATGGTCTGACAAATCTCGATGAGGCAGAATTGGGGACAAATCCCCGATTAAGAGATACCGATGGGGATGGACTGAACGATCGATGGGAGTCCAAACATACTCATGAGGTTTCCACACCTTCTGGCGTCATTACTCTCCTAGATCCTCTGGATGGAAATTGGAATTGTCCAATCCTGACTCCAGCCGTCCAGGCAGAGATAAAATTGGACATGGGGGACGATCTTTGGGAAGAGATGGGGTCCCAGTTCGGTCATTCCTGCGATGCAATCCTAGATCTCGAGCAACCCGAGCCAGATACTTTGAGGAATTTTATCGAGGAAAAATATGATACAAATCCCCGCGATGCAGACAGTGATGGCGATTTGATTGACGATTTAGTAGAGATTTCCACTCATCTAGTTGACCTCAAAACATTTTGTGGAAAGCCTACCTTTGCAAGTCTTTCCCTCCCTGCTCCGCACCTTAGAGCATTTGCCTCAGGGATAGTTTTCACAGTTGACGAGCTACCCAATGACGGAGGTTTGTTCACCACTCTCCAAAAGAACTCGCCACTTGATAATCCCAACTGGTTCAACGAGGATATGGACGGGGACGGCCGTTTGAATGGTCCCGGAGACTGGGATACCGACGGAGATGGGATGCCAGATGGCTTCGAGTACTGCTATTCGTTCAATTCTGACTATAATTGGTTCTTGAATCCTGCCAATTCCACTGATGCCTACGGCGACAGTGACGGGGACGGCCTGAACAATGTTGAAGAATTCGAGGTCTCCTATACTTGGGGTCCAGAGAACTTCACCAGTCCACTCGATGCTGACACCGATAATGACGATATGCCCGATGGCTGGGAGTATCAGAGTGGAATCCATCCCAATGATGGCAGCAATGCCGATGATGATCCGGACTTCGATGGTTATGATGCCGACGGCGATGGGTCTGTAACTTACAAGGATATGATAGGGGCTACAACAATTGAGCGTATCGATGTCTCTCCAGGCGACTATGTCCAGGAAAACAATACAATCCTTTGGGTGAGAACTGTTGTAGACAGCAACTATGTGAATATCCCAGTTAAGACTGAAGTTTCTGGTTGGGTCTATCACATTAATGTGGAGGTTGACGATGAAGTCCGAAGTCGACTGCAATCTCTCGTCACTATTGTGGAGGCACATGAGAGATTCACTAATCTCGACGAGTACAATGCAAGAGACAGAGATTCAGATGGGGTTATCGATGGTCGTTCTACTGATCCACTCTCTCCTGATACGGATGCTGATGGACTTATTGATGGCATAGAGGTTATTGGCTGGAAGATTAGGATTGTTGATTTCGGCGTCAGGGAGGTTATAGTCCGGAGTGATCCCGGCGTCTTTGACACAGATGGGGACGGATTGTCGGACTCAGTCGAATACTATGATACCTTTACTAATGCAACGGACAAGGATACAGATAACGACGGTTTAGAAGATTACAGGGAGGCGGTGGATGGCCATCCTTGGTACGATAATGGTACCTTAGTATACTATTTCACTAATGCCTCGGCATTCGATACAGATAACGACGGCCTGGAGGACGGGGAGGAAGTCGTTGATGGACTCGATCAGTATATTACACACGGAAATAATGCAGATACCGATGGCGATGGATTGAACGATGGCAATGAGGTCCTATTCATCCCTAGGCCATGGCAGGGAGCCACTAATCCGCTGATTAACGATACAGATGGGGATGGGCAACCAGATGGCTGGGAGATGCAGGTTTTCTCAGTTCAGGAGAATACCAATAGCCATAGTCTCTGGATTTCCAAAACAAATTGGCTCCCTCCAGGATGTGAATCAATGATGGATTGTGGAAAGGGGCCAGGTGGTTGGCTTTGGACAAATTATGTCTCAGGCTTCGCTACTTCTGGGGATAGAAACGACGACGGTATCCTCGATCCCCACTATTTCATGTATGAGATGAATTTGTCAGGCTTCTCAATACCCGAGAGTGGCAGATGGGCCCTCGATCCCTCCTTTGGCTCAGCAGTTGATTCGATATACGATATTGACAACGATACGTTACAGAACTCTCTCGAGGCCCCCGACAGGTGGGATACTAATCCAGTTGACGATGATTCTGATGGCGATCGACTTCCAGATGGGTGGGAAGTAAGCTATTCTGAAGAGGCTATAGAACTGGGACTGGTGGATAACAACACCCTGAATGCTCTTGGTTCAAGAGGCCCCATGGATCCGAGAATGCCAGATTCTGACCTTGACGGAATTAATGATGGGAATGAGGACCCCGATAAAGATGGACTTAATCGTACTATTCTGATGTATAGATACTGCCCCGGCTGGGATAATCCTCAGGATTTCGAATGTCACATTGATCCATATGGCTCAGGATCCGTTTTCTATGATGATTTAGAGAATTATACTAACTTCGAAGAGTTCCAGAACGGCACAAGCCCTATCAAGAACGATACCGATGGAGACAAATGGAATGATGGTTCTGAAGTTTACCATCAGGATCAGGACGATGACGATATGTGGGCAGGTTGGGAGTACTTCTTCGGATATGACCCCCTAGATCCATCTGACTCCATGATTGACTCAGATGGCGATGGGTTCGTAAATAAGTGTGAGAGTAGGTGGAATACCAACCCAAAAGATCCTACTAGCTTCCCTTCTCAGGGGGAACTTTGCAACAATTTCGAATGATCCTGGGCCTATTTTCATTATCAGATTTCATTCAACATTGAATCTCTGGAATACTTCGTTGGTAGTCATACTGACTCGTATGAAAGTAGTACACTTGGGAAGATCCTTTATTCTTCTAGCACCAACGTATGAGCATGCCGATCTTAGCCCTCCGAGAATGGATTGAACCGTTGTTTCCAGCGGTCCTCTGTATGGCACTCTGACTTCCTTCCCCTCGGGAGCTCTATGCCCGGCTATCTCTCCGTAGTGCCTTTCCATCGCCTTAGATGATGACATTCCGTAGAATGATTTGTATTCCACTCCATCTTCACCCTGGATAATCTCTCCCCCAGACTCATCATGCCCTGCTAACATCCCTCCCAGCATAACAAAGTCTGCACCCGCGGCAAATGCCTTTGCCACATCTCCAGGCGAAGAACATCCGCCATCCGACATAACATGCCCATTCAGTCCATGTGCTGCATCAGCACATTCAGAAATGGCTGATAATTGTGGATATCCCACTCCTGCAACCTTTCTCGTAGTACAAACGGAACCAGGTCCAATTCCCACCTTCACTATATCGGCACCTGCAAGGATTAGCGCCTCAGTCATTTCTCTAGTAGCAACATTTCCAGCAATTATGATTTTGTTCGAGAACTCTTTTCTTACCTTTCTTACAAAATCTAGGAAGACTTCCCTATATCCATTAGCCACATCGATGCAGACCATCTTGAGAGAGTTATCAGTTGCCATCTTCCTTCTAAGTAGCTCAAAACTTTCTTCTGTCGATCCGCATGTTACGGATACGAATTCCGGATTAACCCCACTTTCCCATGCTTCAGAGAACTCTCTAGTGGAGTAGAACTTCTGGGTGCATGTAAGCATCTTATTCATCTGCATAACTTTGGCAATTGAGAATAGTCCCGTAGTATCCATATTTGCTGCAACTATGGGGACTCCCGACCAGGTTTCATCAGTATGTCTAAATTTGAATTCTCTAACCAGGTCCACATCCGATCTCGAGACCAGAGTACTTCTCTTCGGCCTGATGAGGACATCATCAAAAGTTAGCTTAAGGTCACGCTCAATGCGCATTGGAACCTTACCATTCCAATGAACGCAGCCTTATCACCTTTCTGAATAATGAAAACTTCTTTGTCTCCGAAACATTTCACCAAATACACAAGTTACGCGTTCTTTGTAGCAATGAACGGACTTTATTGGTGCTCGTGCCGGGATTTGAACCCGGGTCGACGGATCGAGAGTCCGTCATGATGGACCGAACTACACCACACGAGCGTTGTATCCGGGGATGCCTGTCTCTATTTCAAAACGTTGCAAATAATGCATACTGCCATCATGCACTTTCACTTTCACCATCGCCCCCTCTGACCTTCTTCATATGCGCAGGTCCATTCATAACATCATGATTGTTAGAAAAAGGCAGATTATAGATGTGAAATACAGGAAGAGGCCAGAACCATGCCGAGTCGTCCCAATATCGTGTTTACGAGTCACTGAAACTATTTCCCGAAGAGAAAATAATAGTCCAATTGTAAATCATTCTGGGCTTTTGAATAGAATTGACTCTTGGAAACCGCTAGAGAGCAAAACAATCCTCGTTGAAATCAGTCCTAAAAGCTGGAAGGGCCTACATAATCGAGTTATCTCATCAATGCCAGCCAGATTAGAGGTGGCCTGATGTCTCGAACAAGACGTCTTAGGGAAGAGGTTTGCATTCTCCTTGAGGAGGTTGGATCAGCCAATACGGTGGAGATATTCGACCATCTCAATGATCGTTTTCGATGGGGTGCAACTATGAATCAGGTTGGCAACATTATGGCTAAAGATAACCGGTTCTCAAAAGTGGGACAAGTTAGAGGACCTTTCAGGGGTAGCGTGTATACGGTTTGTGTATGGTCACTAACCCCTTCAGAACTGTCAATCGTATCTGCTTAGACAGGGAAGAATCAAGTCAACCTCCAGCCGTCAATTATCCGTGAAAGGGCGAGAGAAGATCTCATCATGGCTGATACTTTTCAGAGCCGGCAACTCTGTAACCGCAATTTTTGGAGTAATTCTGGGCGCCATTCTCGCAACACGTGGCATCCCAAGGGGGGATTTTGCCTTAATCACGATTTTACATTCAACCTCTGTAATGACATTCATGTTCTCGTGGAACGCACTGAATGACTATATGGATATCGAAATAGACAAAGTAAATAGGCCAGATAGGCCAATTCCTGCAGGGAAAATCTCCCAAAGAGGCGCCCTAAATGGGGTATTTTTCTCAGGCGGACTTTCTACAGCTTCAATTCTTTCTGCAGCCCTTATCTCATCAAGGGGGGAAATAGGTCTTTACAATTGGTTGCCTGCTCTTGCGATTTGGCTACTGGCTCTTTTGCTTCTCTTCAATTACGAATCAAAATCAAGGTTTAGTCTAAGAATGAAAGATAAGGGACTTCCAGGAAACCTAGCGATTAGCCTCTCAGTTGGTCTGATAATAATTTTTGGAGCGGCAGGTGTCTCTGACCCTATGGATGAAAGAGCATGGTCAGTTTTCATTATCGGTTTCCTGTACAACCTTTCTCGTGAAATCGTGAAGGACGTTGAGGATGTAGATGGTGACAAGGGTAGAAACACCTTTGCGATGAGGGTGGGCCCTGAAAGATCACGAGTGTTCGCATCTTTGGTGCTAACTGCAACACTAGTATGCTTGCTGACTCCCTTTTTGTTCGGTATTTTTATCGATTGGCATCTATTGTTCATCATACCTTCAGTAGTAGCACTAATGTCAGTGAAGCCGAAATTAGTTGTTGGGGATGATTTCGCAGCCCAGCAGATGATAAAACGATCAATGCAACTCTGCCTAGTTGCCTTTTTTGGAATGTCGCTAATACCAAATTAACGGAGTTCCCAATAAGTGTCCCAGGCCTGTTCATTACAGAAATAAGTCAGAATTGACATCTGAGCCCACATTCTGTTTTCAGCCTGATCAAAAACTGCACTATTAATCGAATCAATGACACCATCAGTTACTTCTTCTCCTCTGTGAGCGGGTAGACAATGCATGAATAGGAATTTGTCATCTGCATTGGAGACTAGCTCTTCGTTAACCTGAAATTGCCTGAATGCCTCCATCTTACCGGACAAACTCTCTTCACCCATGGAGACAAATACGTCAGTATATATTGTACCAGCATCAGAAACAGCTTCAATCGGGTCATTGAATCCTTGAATCTTACATCCCGTCATTTTAGCGATTTCCAATGCTCTGGAAATTACTCCCTCATCAGGCTCGAATCCATTAGGGGTAGCATATTTGATGTCAAAACCTAGAATGGCCGATGCAAGAACTAAATCATGCAGCACGTTATTCCCATCGCCAACCCAAGCTACATGGCCATTTTCATTTGCGGACCTTTCCACAATAGTCATCATATCAGCAGCAGCCTGACAGGGATGGTGCATATCCGAAAGGGCATTTATGACGGGAACAGATGCATGCTTAGCTAATTCTGACACATCATCATGACCAAAGCAACGATATGTGATGCAATCAACATACCTAGACAGGACGGCAGCAGTATCAGCTATTGATTCGCTCTTGCCTAGCTGTATGTCGTTTGCAAGAAGAGTGAGTGGTTGCCCGCCCAATCTGTTGACGCCTACTTCAAAAGAAACTCTAGTCCTTGTAGATGGCTTTTCATAAATTGATCCTATTGTCATCCCATCAAGAGGCTTGAAGTCAAAAAGAGCCTCCTCGTCGTTCTTTATCCTTATTGCCCAGTCAATTAATTTTGGAAGTACCCCAATTAAATCATCTATGGCCAACAAGTCCATTTTTTCCTTATTGCCTTTCATGTTCAATATCTCCTGCGAATCCATCCTTTGCATCAGACATTCCTCCAAAGACGTTCTGGGCGAAACTTAGAACATCTGCCTGACCCTCTTCCATCTCACTGGATAATGGGATTAATCCAGGTTGAATAGCAGCATGCTGCATCATCCTTAGCTGTCCAATTGCAAACTCGGCCCTCTGCCCGCTGCCACCGCCAAAGCTCTGACTCGTAGATTCTTCATACAATGCGGCTTCTAAGATATCCAGATTTTCCCCCCACTCCAAGATGCGTTCCAAGACTTCTGGCTCAAGAAGGTCTGATTTGGACAGGAAGTTTGCAGTGGGTAGCCCCAATCTGAAATGAACTATTGAGGATAGAAGCATCTGCGAAACAAAACCACTAGGGGTGCTAGATAAGAGGGGGTCGAATAGGAAAATCAGACATGCTCTACCCTGTCCAAGGACTTGTACAAGATGACTCGATGCTTCTCTGAACGCAAAAAGCTCTACTTGGCCAGGAGTATCAACCACCATTATGTCTCCTGCCAATCCCTCAATCTCTTCAAAAACCTCCTCTGCCTGGGAGGCAACAAGATCAGCAGCAAGAATCTGAGCGCCGTTAGGGCCAAGGTCGTACTCATCCATAACTTCTGATAATGATATCAGATCTCTAACATCGAACTCAGGATCATAATGAACTCTTTCTGCGCCAGGATCTAGGTTTATTGCTAATACGTCAATATCAAGAAAACGTGCCCATCTTTGAAATGAAGTAACTAGAGAACTCTTTCCTGCACCTGCTGTTCCTACTACGAATAGAACGGGCGGCGTAGTTCCATCATTGTTACTCATAGTAACCCGAGGACGTACCTGACTTCAACATTCTCAGCATGAAACCAATAATATCTGCTTGGCAACCGTTAAACGAGCTCGTCGCTCGTACATGAGCACTAGAGGGTAGCTTATGTCCGAAGAACCGGTTTCCGAAGAAGAAGTCGAAGCATCCAATGAGAAAGGCAGCCCCCCCTCTCCCCCTCCGCCACCGCCAGGTTTCGGATTCCCCCCGCCTCCCAATGAGGCCCCTCCTCCACCATTGCACGCAGATATGGCAATTCATGCACCTCCATCAGATAATTCTGAAGTTGAAATTGACAATGTTATGGACGCAGAATCAGCAATGGCGACCCTAAGGAATTTGAGTTTTGGTGAAAATTTAGATACTGGAGATTACCCAGTTGATAGCCCTATCGAGACCTCTCCTGAGTTGGACCAATTTCAGTTCGAAACAAAAGACAGATACGAATCAGAAAAAACATCCCCACCACCAGGATTCCCGGAGCCAGAGGCCCAGGAGGACGAGGTGGCACCCCCGCCCCCACCACCACCAGGATTCCCGGAGCCAGAGGCCCAGGAGGACGAGGTGGCACCCCCGCCCCCACCACCACCAGG
>MDTB01181676.1_pt1 | contig 70664 bp, 68 predicted proteins | sample 811161 | NCBI WGS metagenome assembly MDTB01 (sample SAMN05326650, study PRJNA326480) | marine metagenome | isolation source: seawater | place: Mediterranean Sea | collected 2009 | reverse complement strand
CAAAAAAAATGGAAGGCAGACACTCCAAATCTTTTGTTAGAATTTAAATTGCGCCTAGAAGGCCTTAGTAATTTTACTGCTAAAAACATTGAAGATGTGTTTATTAATTTTTTAAAAGAAAAAGAGCTTGGAATAGGGCAACTGTTGCCTGCGCTTAGAATTTCTTTAACAGGAATTGGCGTCGGCCCTTCTCTTTATGAAATTGCAGCGCTTTTAGGCCAAAAAGAAACTATAAAAAGAATTACAACAGCACTAAATAAAATTAAGTAATGGCATTGATTAAGGTACAGGGAATTAAAGTTTTTGCCTACCATGGACACCTTCCAGAAGAGGCTGTTTTAGGAGGACAATTTATTATCAATGTTTGGGCTACATGTGACACAGAAAAAGTAGAACAAACTGACAGGCTGGTTCACACGCTAGATTATGTGAAAATTTTAGAAATCGTTAAAACACAAATGTCTATTAGAGCAAATATGATTGAGGTACCTGCAAAAAGAATTGCTGAAGCTATTTTATTATTAGATAATGTAAAAAAGGTAAAAGTGGAAGTTGAGAAAATACAACCTCCTATTGATGCGACATTCGATAAAATCTCAGTAACTACTGAATGTGAAAATTAAGATAAATATTTACTGAAGTTCACTTTTTCAGTAATGATGGACCGAATGTTAATTGCAGAAACTCGTTTTTGGACCATTGTGTCCCTGTCACGTATAGTTACTGTATCATCTTCAAGGGACTGATGGTCTATTGTAACACAGAAAGGGGTTCCAATTGCATCTTGTCTTCGGTAACGTTTACCAATAGAATCTTTTTCTTCATAATGACAGTTAAAATCTATCTGAAGTTCTTTCATGATTTTTCGCGCTTTTTCAGGCATACCATCTTTTTTTGTAAGAGGAAGAATTGCTGCTTTTATAGGAGAAAGTAAAGGGGGGATTTTTAAAACAGTTCTCATTTCTCCATTTCCAATCTCCTCTTCGCACAATGAATTAGTTAAAATTGCAAGAAACATTCTGTCTAAGCCAATAGAGGTTTCTACAACATAAGGAGTATAACTTTTGTTGATTTCTTGATCAAAATACAGCATTTTTTTTCCAGAATATTTTTGGTGAGATTTTAAGTCAAATTCGGTTCTAGAATGAATTCCTTCTAATTCTTTAAATCCAAATTGGAATTTAAATTCAATATCTGAAGCTGCATTTGCGTAATGAGCTAAGTTTTCATGATCATGAAAACGATAATTTTCATTCCCCATTTTTAGAGATTTGTGCCATTTCATCCTTGTATTTTTCCAGTATTCGTACCATTTCATCTCTTCTCCTGGTCGAACAAAAAATTGCATTTCCATTTGCTCAAACTCTCTCATTCTAAAAATAAATTGACGCGCAATAATTTCATTTCTAAATGCCTTACCTACCTGTGCAACGCCAAATGGGATTTTCATGCGCGAAGTTTTTTGTACATTTAAAAAGTTCACAAAAATCCCTTGCGCTGTTTCAGGTCTTAAATATAGGTCAGAGGATTTAGCTGCGCCTATTTGTGTTTTAAACATCAAATTAAATTGACGAACATCTGTCCAGTTACTAGTTCCTGAAACTGGGCATTTGATATCTAAATCTTCAATTAAAGATTTTATAGCTGATAAATTGTTAGATGAAATATGCGTTTGAATTTTTTCATTGAGATCATTAATTTCAATTTGTCTTGCTAAAACCCTTTTATTTGTAGAAACAAATTTGTTTCTATCGAACTCTTCTCCAAATCGTTTAGCCGCTTTTAAACAATCCTTTTCTATTTTGGCTTCAATTTTGGATATATAACTTTCTATTAGAGTGTCTGCTCGGTATCTTTTTTTCGAATCTTTATTGTCAATTAAAGGATCATTAAATGCATCTACATGTCCTGACGCTTTCCAAGTATTGGGATGCATAAAAATTGCTGCATCTAATCCAACAATATTTTCATTAATATTTACCATTGATTTCCACCAGTAGTCTTTAATATTGTTTTTTAATTCTATTCCATTAGGACCGTAATCATATGATGCTGATAATCCATCATAAATTTCGGATGATTGAAATACAAATCCATATTCTTTACAGTGTGCAATAACTTTTTTAAAGAGGTCTTCATAATTTGTCATGCTACAAAAATATAAATTCTGTTTTCAAAAGCGTACTTTTGTCAAATGATTCAAGTTGGGAATAAAATAATTGCTTTGGATGTTTTTAAAAAAGAATTTGTATGTGATTTAAATTCTTGCAAGGGAGCATGTTGTATTGAAGGTGATTCAGGAGCTCCTTTAATTGAAAAAGAGAAAGAAATATTAGAAGATATTTACGAAAAAATAAAGCCTTATATGCGTGCCGAAGGGGTATTGGCAGTAAAAAAACAAGGAATTGCAGTTTATGATGAAGATGGCGATTTAACTACACCACTTGTTAATAATAAAGAGTGTGCTTTTGTGGTTTATGATAGCGGTGTTGCAAAATGCGCTATTGAAAAAGCATATATTAATAAAAAGACGGCTTTTAAGAAGCCTATGTCTTGTCATTTGTTTCCTATCAGAATAAAAGAATATCGTGATTTTGATGCTGTTAATTATGAGGACATAAAAACTTGTAAATCCGCATGTGTTTTTGGCAAGAAAATGAAGGTGCCAGTTTATGTTTTTTTAAAGGAACCATTAATTCGGAAGTATGGAGAGGAATGGTACGCAGAATTGCTAGAAGCAGCAAGTCTAATTAACGAGTAAAATATTTCTGATCTACATAAAATGTTCCAAATGGTAGAAGAGAGCCTATAAGAATAATAAATAAATCTTTATTGTTCCACCCAGTATTATTCCTTAATAAAAAAGCTAAAATTAAATATAATACAAATAATAATCCGTGAGGCATCCCCAACATCTTTACGTACTTTTCTTCTCCCCCCCAATATTTTAATGGTACAGCAAAGCAAATAAGCAGTATATATGATAGCCCCTCTAATACTCCAATAATTCTAAAGAGTATAATTTTATTTAAAAGCATTTTCTCCCGTGATATCTAAGCCTGTGATAAGTAAATGTATATCATGAGTACCTTCATAAGTAATTACAGATTCTAAATTCATCATATGCCTCATGATAGAATATTCTCCTGTAATTCCCATAGCCCCTAAGACTTGTCTTGCTTCTCGAGCAATTTTTAATGCCATATCAACATTATTACGTTTGCACATAGAAATTTGAGCGCTAGTTGCCCGGCCTTCGTTTCTAAGCACACCTAATCTCCATGTTAAAAATTGTGCTTTTGTTATTTCAGTAATCATTTCAGCTAATTTTTTTTGTTGCAATTGAAACGAAGCAATAGGTTTACCAAATTGAATTCGTTCTTTAGAGTATCTTAGTGCAGTATCATAACAGTCCATAGCGGTACCAATTGTTCCCCAAGCAATACCATACCTTGCAGAATCTAAACATGCCAACGGGGCCCCTAATCCGTCTTTGTTAGGAAGGATGTTTTCTTTAGGAATTTTTACATTATCAAAAACAAGCTCTCCAGTTGCGGAGGCTCTTAAACTCCATTTGTTATGTGTTTCAGGAGTTGTAAAGCCCTCCATTCCTCTTTCCACAATTAGGCCTTTTATTCTATTGTCTTCATTTTTCGCCCAAACTATTGCAATGTCTGCAAATGGTGAGTTTGAAATCCACATTTTAGCACCGTTAAGCACATAATAATCACCCATATCTTTTATGTTGGTTGTCATCCCTCCGGCGTTTGATCCATGATCTGGCTCTGTTAGGCCAAAGCAACCCATAAGCTCTCCAGTTGCTAATTTAGGCAAGAATTTTGTTTTTTGTTCTTCACTTCCAAACTTCCAAATAGGATACATTACTAGCGAAGATTGAACAGATGCTGTTGACCTAACCCCACTATCCCCCCTTTCTAATTCTTGCATTATTAGACCATAAGCAATTTGATCCAGTCCGGCCCCGTTGTATTCGGCAGGAATGTATGGGCCAAAAGCACCAATTTCTCCTAGTCCAGGTATAATTTTTGCGGGAAACTCTGCTTTTTGACAAGCATCTTCAATTATTGGAGAGATTTCTTTTTTTACCCAATCTCTAGCGGCATCTCTAATTAATTTGTGCTCCTCAGTTAGCAGTTCATCCATTAGAAAATAATCAGGAGCCTTATATAAATCGCGTGACATATTGTTTTTTTGACAAAAGTAGTTTTTTTAAATGAAAAGATGGCGTCATAAAGCATATCTTTGTCGTAATAAACATAGAAGAATTGGAGATAATTAAAACACCTTACAATCAAGATATATTTTTTTTATTAATGCTAGTTTCATTTTTTTTAATTGCATTGATAAAAGGCGTATATTGGAAATATGCAAAATTGCACTTTATGGGTGTGTTTACACAAAGTTATGCTAATCAGTATTTAAGGGAAGCTAACACATTTACTCAGAGGGTAGACTTGCTCACGTTTGGATTGTTGAACATTAATTTTACATTAATAGCTTCCAAGCTGCAATTAGCAACTAATGTTTTTGAGATAGCGCTTTTATTTGTTGCTATAGCCCTTTTCTTTTTAATTAAGACGATATTAATAAAAATGTTTGGAGCGCTGTTTAAACTTAAAGATCTTGCCAGGATAGCAATATTTTTTTCGTTGTTGTTTGATAAAACGCTTGCCTTTATTTTGTCACCGCTAATTGTTCTTATGTTTTTTTTTACTTTTGATATAGTCTCTTTTATACTCTTGGTATTGGCACTTTTATTTATTTTTCAATTCTGTTTGAAAATGTTTTCACTTTGGAGAATAGGGACAAATTCTTTTGGTCTTTCACGGCCGTATATTTTTTTATATCTTTGCGCATTCGAAGTTATACCCGTTTTATTGCTAGTGAAGTTATTGTTTTATTAATTTATAAAAAGAGATGGTTGATCAAAAGAAGAGAGTTAAGACTATTTTAGTAGCGCAACCAGAGCCGGAGGGAAAATCGCCATATGCAATTTTAGAAAAAAAGTATAAGGTTAAAATTGACTTTAGACCTTTTATGCATTTAGAAGAGATTACCGCAATGGAGTTCAAAGAGCAGAGAATATCTATATTAAATCATGATTCAGTAATTTTTACATCCAAAAAAGCAATGGATCATTATTTTGGGATGATGGAAAAGCTAAGGCTAAGAGTTCCTGATTTTACAAAATATTTTTGTGTTTCAGAGGCAATTACACATTATTTACAGAATTTTATTACTTATCGTAAACGTAAAGTTTTCACTGCAGAGCAGAGTTTAGCGAGTTTAGTTCCTATAATGCAAAAACATTCAGAATCTAAATTTTTATTCCCCTGCTCAGATTTGCTTAAAAACACAAAAAATGTATTATTAGAAAAAAGCGGCTTAGACTATACAAAAGCCCAAATGTTTAAGGTTGCTTGCTCGGATTTAAAAGACTTATCACATGTCAAGTATGATGTTTTGGTGTTTTTTAGCCCTACAGGAGTTAAATCACTATTAGAAAACTTTCCTAACTTTAAGCAAGAATGTACTAGGTTAGCTGTATTTGGCCCCACAACGATAAAGTCAGTTGAAGATAATGGTTTAAGGGTTGATATAGCTGCGCCAAACAAAAAAAACCCCTCCATGCTAATGGCACTGGATCAATATATAAAAGAGGCTAATAAGAGAAGAAGATAAGTTTTTTAGAATTAAAGTTTAATTAGAAATCAATCATTTCGTTTATTTTTAATAAATGTTTCAATTTCCTAAAAATCAAAAATTGTGTAGTGAAAAAGAAATAGAAAGATTATTTAAAACAGGAAGCTTTATTTCAGAGAGTCCTTTCAAAATTATTTGGCAGCTCCAAAAAACTACTGAAAATGCAACTGTAAAGGCACTCATAGTTGTTTCCAAAAAAAGATTAAAATTAGCAGTGGAAAGAAATTTTATAAAAAGAAGAATTAAAGAGTCATATCGCCTTCAAAAAATTTTTTTGGAGAGTTTTTTAAAAAAGCACGGTTTTCAATTAAATTTAGCAATAATTTACCAGGATGACAAATTACTAGATTATAGGATTATAGAAATGAAAATAAATACACTCATAAATCGTTTAATTAATAAGCTATGAAAAGGATGTTTTCTTTTGTTTTTTGTACTATAATAAAAATATATCAAAAGGTTTTTTCGCCATTACTTTTGCCATCTTGTAGATACACGCCAACATGCTCTCAATATGGTCTTGAAGCAATCAGAAAACATGGCCCATGTAAGGGAGGGGGCCTGACAATAAAAAGGATTTGTAGTTGCCATCCTTGGGGTGGGCAAGGACATGATCCAGTACCATAAAAATAAATTAATATGAAAAGAAAAATTAAACTTTTAATCTTAACAATTAGCTTACTTATTACCTCACTTGTTTCAACAAGCTTTGTGGATAATTATTTCGAAATAGCTAAAAACTTAGACATTTTTACTTCGCTATACAAAGAGCTTAACACTTTTTATGTTGACGAAACTATTCCGGGAGACTTAATGAAAAAAGGTATAGAAGAGATGTTGAAATCCTTAGATCCTTATACAACGTATATTCCAGAATCAAAGATCGAAGATCTTAGGTTTCAAACAACAGGACAGTATGGAGGAATTGGTGCGATTATTACCAAAATTGATGATTATGTTGTTATAGCGGAGCCCTACTTAGGATTCCCTGCGCAAAAATCTGGGCTTAAAGCCGGAGATAGGATTTTAGAAATTAATGGTGTGAGTGCCAAAGGAAAAACGACTGAAGAGGTTAGCAAAGTATTAAAGGGGCAGCCGAACACGTCTGTTACTTTATTAATAAACCGCCCTAATTTAGAAGAGTCGTTTGAAGTTACGTTTGATAGAGAAAAGGTTTCAGTTGCTAGTATACCTTATGCAGAATATATTGCAGAAGGGATTGCTTATATACGACTTAGATCTTTTACAAGAAATTGTTCTAATGATCTAAAGAACACAATTATTGATCTTAAGAAAAATACAGATTTAAATGGTATAATTTTAGACTTAAGGGGTAACCCTGGTGGTCTTTTGAATGAATCAGTTAATATTGTAAATTTATTTGTTGAAAAAGGAGAAAAAGTAGTAAGTACAAAAGGAAAGATCAAGTCGTGGGATAAATCTTATGTCGCAAACAATAACCCCTTAGACTTAGAGGTTCCATTAGTGGTTTTAATAAGCTCTTCATCTGCTTCTGCTTCTGAAATTGTTTCAGGAGCTATTCAGGATTTAGACAGGGGTGTTGTAATCGGCCAGAGAAGCTATGGCAAGGGGCTGGTTCAGCAAACAAGAAAACTGCCCTATAATTCACAATTAAAATTAACAGTTGCGAAGTATTATATACCTAGTGGAAGATGCATACAGGCGTTAGATTATTCTAACCGAAATGACGATGGAAGTGTTGGGAAAGTGCCTGATTCTTTAATGACCTCTTTTCAAACAAGAAATGGCAGAGAAGTAAAAGATGGCGGAGGTATTTTGCCAGATATTGAGATTGCTACCGAAAACTATGGGATGATAATAGGATCTTTAATACAAGAGCGATTGTTTTTTGATTATGCTACAGATTATTTTTATTTAAATGATTCAGTACCAGAAACCTTTATTTTTTCTGACAAAGATTTTCAAAACTTTCTAGCATATCTTTCAGATAAAGATTATAGTTATAAGACAGAAACAGAGAAAGCATTAGAAGAGTTTAAAAAAGAAGCTAGTGAGGAAAAATATTTTGAAGGATTATCTGATCAGTATGCTATTTTATCCCGTCAATTGCAGCAAAATAAAAATGATGATTTGCAGAAAAACAAAGATGATATTAAAGAAATATTAACCTCAGAGATTATGAGTAGATATTATTATCAAAAAGGTAGAATAAAGGCGCAATTAAACTTTGACCTTGAAGTTGCAAAAGCAGTTGAGATACTAGAAGATCAAGCGCAATATGAACAAATTTTAGAATCTAATTAGCATTGTCATTTTTTAAAAACAAACAAGTTTATTTTTTTTTCATTTTACTAGCTGCAATTGGCATTGGACTTCAGATTGTAATTTATAAAATTGCAATATTTGGGTTGCTATTACAATGGATGGTAGAAAAGGATTATAAGAAAAAGTTAAACGAATTAAAATCTAATCATTATGCCGTTGGGCTAATGATTTTTTATATGCTTTATGCAATAAGTTTTTTTTGGTCTGAAAATAAAGGCGTTGCAATTATTGATATAATATTAAAAACACCAATATTATTTTTACCACTTATTATTGTGTCTAAGCCCAATAGCCTTTCTCTAAAACAAATAAATTATATTTTTGCATCATTTATATTTTCAGTACTAGCTTTAAATTTTTATTGTTTGGTGGATTCTTTTTTAACTTATTTGAATACGCACAATCTCAATGAGTTCTATTATCACAAATTAACGGTCAACACACATACTTCTGCACAGTCAATGTTTACATGTTTTTCAATTGTACTTTCTGTATGGCTACTAAAGAATAGATTTATTTCTAATTGGCTTTCCTATCTTGTGGTTTTTGTTCAAATGATTTTTGTGTTAATGCTTTCTTCTAGAATGCAGATATTAATTATGGCAACTATTATACCAAGTTATTTTATTTTTTATTATTCGAAAAATTTAATTTTAGGAGCATTTTATACTGCATTGATTTTTTTTCTAGCATATCTTTTTATTAGCCTTCCATCTTCGTCTTTAAATCATAGATATAAAAAAACAATTTCTGGCACTTCTGATCCTAGAGAAATAATTTGGTCTAGCGGATTGGATGTAGTTAAGCAAAACTGGCTTTTTGGTGTGGGTTCTGGCGACGCCAAAGACCTATTAGTTGACCAATTTTCGAACGTTGTTTTAGATGAGTCTAATTTAAACCAAACAGTCAAAAGCAATAAATATAAACAAGCATTTATACTTAAATATAATTTTCATAATCAATACTTACAAACTTTTGCTGCAATTGGAATTTTTGGCCTTATGTTGTTGTGTTATTTACTATTTTCGCCAGTCTTATTTTTTATAAGGAATAAAGACTATTTGTGTGTTTTGTTTTTATTTATTATATCAGTTAGTTTCTTAACTGAATCAATGCTAGAAAGGCAGGCTGGGGTATCATTTTTCGCATTTTTTTATAGTCTATTGATTAGGCCTGTTATTCAGAATACACCCTCTTAATTCTTCTGTTTAGTGTTGCATAAATTTCATAAGGTATAGTGTTGATCTTTTTTGCAATCTCTATAACAGTTAGTTTGTTACCAAATAACTGCACTTTATCACCTTCTTTTGCATTTACTTTCGAGATGTCAACAGCAAAACTGTCCATGCTAATTTCACCAACAATACTACATTTAGAGTCACCAATGAAAACGCTTCCATTCTGATTACTTAACTTCCTATTTATTCCGTCAGCATAACCCACAGGTACTATTGCAATTTTCATGTTTTTTTTTGCAATAAATGACTTGCCATATCCAATCGAGTCATTTTTTTCTATATTTCTTATCTGTGTGATTACACTAGAAAGACAGCTAATTTGTTGTAAATTTTTGTCTTCAGTAGAGCCATAAAGACCAATTCCTAAACGCACACCATCTAGTTGATATTTTTCAAAATTTAACAAGCCTGAGGAGTTTAACAAGTGCTTATCTACAGCTTTTCCTATAGCTAGCTCAAATTTTCGAGAAATCAAATCAAATTTTCTAATTTGACTTAATGTGTAAGCCGCATGCGACTTTTCATTAGATACAGCTAAATGTGAGCAAATAGATATTAAATTTAGATGAGGACTGTTTTTTATTTTTGTTACAATAGGTTGAATATCTTTCTTTTCAAAACCGTAACGATTCATGCCTGTATTAAATTTAATATGAATGTTTACAGCATGTTTATTTGAACAGTAGAGTTCTAGCAGCGCATGATTATATATTACGACATCTAATTGGTTTTTAATGATTGCGTGGTAACTTTTCATGCCTGGGTTAGCAACCATAATTTTTGTTTGAATTCCTGACTCGCGAATTGCAACCCCCTCTTCAAAGTCACTGACCCACAAGGCAAAAACACCAAGTTGGCTTAGTTTTTCAGACACTTTTATATCTCCATGCCCGTAGGCAAAAGCCTTGACCACTCCAATAATTTTGGAACTAGTTTTTAACTTAGCCTTTAAATAATTAAAATTTTGTTCTAATTTTTTTAGGTCAACATGCAAGATCGTTTCGTTTAAAGTATTCATGCAGTATTTTTTATAAAGCAACGTCTACATAGAGGCTTGTACTCTTTTTTTTGTCCTAGCTGCACTAGAGCCTTATTATCTGAAAGTCTAAAAGAATAACTTGCAATTTCGCCACAATCAACGCAAATAGCATGAACTTTAGTCACATGCTCAGCAATTGCTAAAAGCTGAGGCATAACACCAAATGGTTTGCCTAAAAAATCCATATCTAGACCTGCAATAATTACTCTTTTTCCTTGCTTGGCCAGCTTGTTACACACATCTATAAGTTCCGTGTTGAAAAACTGAGCCTCGTCAATTGCAATTACTTCTATATTATCAACTAAATTTAGTATTTCAGATGGCGCTGTTATTCTGGTTGATATAATTTTATTTGCATTATGTGAAACAATTTTCTCTTCATCATATCGAGTATCTAAATTAGCTTTAAAAACAGCGACTTTTAGTTTTGCTAATTTTGCTCTTTTTACTCGGCGAATTAATTCTTCAGTTTTTCCAGAGAACATAGACCCGCAAATTACCTCAATAGTTCCTCCTTTTGATAAAGGATTAATTTCTGATTCTAAAAACATGAGTCCAAATTACTTTTGTTAAGTTTGCTAACAAAAGTATAAAAAGCAACATCAAAAGTTATGAAATTTAAAATTTTGTTTTTTTTGTTCGCGTATGTTTTGCTTTCTAAAAACATACTTGCTCAAGAAGACAGCTTACAGTTGAACAATTCGCGACTTATAGTTGCTGGAGGCGGTATTGCATTAACACTTGCGGCTTCTTATTGGTACATAGAAAATTCGTGGTGGGCAGAACAAAAGGTACCATTCCATTTTGACGATGGTGCAGACTTAGTATATGCTTTAAATGTTGATAAATTTGGACATTTTATGGGCGGATTATACGCGGCTGATATTTTTTCATCTACAATGAAATGGGCTTCAATATCTAAAAAAAATGCGGTTTGGTATGGTGCTTTATTTGGCACTTCATTACAGCTAGCTATTGAAATGAAAGACGCTTATGCTCCATATTGGGGTTTTAGTACCTGGGATTTAGCAACAGGAGCAGCCGGAGCGATATGGCCTGCTATACAATACTATAACGAAGACATGAAGGCGATTAATTTTAAGTTTTCATATTATAAACGTTCAGATATTTATTGGGAATTAGATAGGCAAAGAGGTAAAACAACAAATTTGCATGCTTGGCACGATGATTATCCTAATCAAACATATTGGACAACTTTTGATATAAATCATTTTGCTAAAACTCAAAATTGGCCAGAATGGTTAAATATAGCTGTTGGATTTGGTCTTGACGACACTCAATATTTGAATAATGGCAAAAAGGTGGGGGGTGCTAATGAATGGTATATCGCTTTGGATTATAATCTTGTTAAAATGTTTAAAAATTGGGATGCTCCTATAATTAAAAATTTAAAATATTGGCTAAACTATATTCATTTTCCAGCACCTACGATAAGAGTTTCTCCAAATTTCGAATTTTATTTGCTATTTATATAATTTTGCAACATGTCAAAACTATATATTATACCCACCCCTATTGGCAACTTAGAGGATATAACATTTAGAGCAATTCGCCTGCTTAAAGAAGCAGACTTGGTTTTAGCCGAGGATACTCGTATATCTAAAAAGCTTTTTTCTCATTATAATATAAAAACAGAGTTATATTCTTATCATACTTATAATGAGCATAAAGTTTTATCAAAATATCTTAGCAGATTAAAATCGGGAGAATGTATTGCTTTAATTTCTGATGCAGGCACCCCAACGATATCTGACCCTGGTTTTTTAATTGTACGAGAATGTTTACATGTAGGCATAGGGGTAGAGTGTTTGCCAGGCGCTACTGCTTTGATTCCTGCATTAGTTAACTCAGGATTGCCAAGTCAAACATTTAGTTTTGAGGGTTTTCTCCCAGTTAAGAAGGGCCGAATTAAACGATTAAATATTTTGAAAGAAGAAAAAAGAACGATGATTTTTTATGAATCTCCACACAGAATATTAAAGACCCTCACAAATTTTGCAGATTTTTTTGGCCCAGATAGAAGAGTGTCTATTTCTAGAGAAATCACTAAAGTATTTGAAGAAACATTAAGGGGGAGTATTGCAGAGTTATTATTGCATTTTGCAAACAAAAAACCAAAAGGGGAGTTTGTCATTATAGTGGAAGGAGGGAGATGAATTTAGAAAAATTTATAAATAAAAAACCATATATTATTTCTGGGCCTTGTAGTGGAGAGTCAGAGAGTCAAATATTAAATATTGCAAACAGCATTAAAGAACACGTTGATGTATTTAGAGCAGGTTCTTGGAAACCAAGAACTAGTCCAGACTCATTTGAGGGACTTGGCAAAAACACACTTTTATGGCTTAATAAAGTACAAGTGGATTTTGGATTAAAAGTTATTACAGAAGTTGCAACGCCTCATCATGTAGAGCTTTGTTTGTCTCACAATATAGACATGCTTTGGATTGGAGCTAGAACTACAGTTAATCCATTTTATGTACAAGAAATTGCAGAAGCACTAAAAGGAGTAGATATTCCAGTATTTGTTAAGAATCCAATTCACCCTGAAATAGGATTGTGGTTTGGAGCTTTAGAGCGCTTAAATAAGGCTGGCATTAAAAGGCTTGCAGCTATTCACAGAGGCTTTTATAATTATAATGAATCTCCTTATAGAAATGACCCCAAGTGGGAACTTCCTATTAAATTAAGGGAGAAAATATGCGACCTTCCTATTATCTGTGATCCGTCACATATTGCTGGTAAAGCATCATTAATTGAGGATGTTTCACAGACCGCAATGGATATTAACTTAGATGGATTAATGATCGAAACTCATGAAAACCCACTAGCCGCATTAAGTGATTCTAAACAACAAATCACACCAAAAGAATTGTATGAAGTTTTGAAAAATTTAATTCTTAGAGACGACAAGCTAAGAGATAATGCTTTTCATGATAGATTGTTAGATTTTAGAAACGAGATAGATTTATTAGATAAAAAAATTATCGAATTATTAAATGACAGAAAAAAAATTGTAGAAATAATTGCAAATTTTAAAAATCAACATAAGCTAACAATTTTTCAAATTGAGAGGTGGTTTGAGATTCTTAGAACAAGAAAAGCAATTGCAAATAATTTTGAATTAGATGAGCGAATGATAGCCGAAGTTTTTGAGCTTATTCATAAATATTCTATACTTACACAAACTAAGATTATGCGATGATAGAAAAACGTTGGATGTTAAAAAAAAATGATTCAAAAATCGCTCAAAAACTTGCAGAAGAACTAGGAGTAAACGAAATAATTGCTAAACTTTTGGTATTGAGAGGTATTAGGGGTTTTGAAGAGGCTAAACGGTTTTTTAGACCAAAGCTAAATTATTTACACGATCCATTTTTAATGAAAAACATGTCTGAAGCAGTTAAACGACTTGAATTAGCAATTAATAAAAAACAGAATATTTTAGTGTATGGAGATTATGATGTAGACGGAACAACATCTGTTGCAATGGTTTATTCTTTTTTGAAAAAACACACCCGTAAAGTTTCATATTACATCCCTTGCAGATATAATGAGGGGTATGGTATTTCGTTGCAAGCCATAGATCATGCTAAAAAAACAAATATAGCATTAATAATTGCCTTAGATTGCGGGATTAGAGCAATTAATCAGGTTGATTATGCGACAAAAAATGCGATTGATGTTATTATATGCGATCATCATAATCCCTCAAAAGTAACTCCAGATGCAACAGCTATTTTAAACCCTAAACAAGCAAATTGTAACTATCCATATAAAGAGCTTTCAGGTTGCGGTGTTGGATTTAAGTTGATGCAAGCATATTGTATAAATAACAGTATTCCTTTTGATGATATCTGCGAGTATTTAGACCTTGTGGCAGTTAGTATTGCTGCTGATATTGTGCCTATGAATGGTGAAAATCGTGTGCTGGCATTTTATGGGTTAAAACAGATTAACTCAATACCAAGAGCTGGTTTAAAAGCATTAATGGATATAAGCTTTATAGATAAAGAGCTGTCTATATCAGATATTTCATTTGGCATTGCACCTAGAATTAATGCTGCAGGAAGAATAGAGCATGCTAAAAAAGCGGTAGAGATTTTGGTAGAGCAAGATTATGAGCAGGCATATTCTATAGCAGAAAAAATAGAACAAAATAATAGAGAAAGAAAAAATTTAGAAAAAACTATCACACAAGAGGCCATTCAAATGGTTGATAAAACTAGAAGGTCAATAGTTGTGTTTAGTGAAGGATGGCATAAAGGAGTGGTTGGGATTGTTGCCTCTAGGTTAGTTGAGATGTTTTATAAACCAACAATTGTTCTTGTAGAGCATGACGGAATATACACAGGCTCTGCTCGCTCGGTTCGTGATTTTGACGTGTATGAAGCAATTTCAAAATGTTCTCATTTATGTGAAAAATTTGGAGGACATAAGTATGCAGCAGGATTAAGTATAAAGAAAAAAAATATTCAGTCTTTTATAAGAGATTTTGAAACAGCAGTTTGTGAGGCAATCAATGCAGACCAGCTACTTCCTAGTATTGAAGCTGATTTGCAAATAGAAATTAATGCAATTAATTGGAAGCTATTTAGGATAATTAAACAGTTTGCTCCATTTGGCCCACTTAACCCAGCACCTATTTTTATTAGCAATCGATTAATTGATACAGGTTATGCAAAAAAGATAGGGAGCGACAAGTCACATTTACGGATTAGTCTAAAAACAAATCATGGGATAATGCCAGCAATAGGTTTTTCTATGGCAAATTTATTTGAAAAAGTACAAAACGGTCAAGAGTTTAATATATGTTACTCTATTACTGAAAATACGTGGAAAGGTAAAAAGAGTTTACAAGTTATTTTGAGAGATATAAAGAACCCGTGATATTATTTTAATGATGCTTTAGCCAATATTTCTGCCTAATATTTTGGCAATTTGGCTTTTTAAGAGTGTTAATTTGTTTAATTTTATTATTTCTTTTTCATTCATTTCGCCAGCCTTGAGTTGTTTTTGTAGGTTTGATATTTGCAGATCCACAATACTTTTCTTTAGAGATAAAATTGCTTTTTCAGTTGTTTTGTACAAATTTTCATTTTCTCTTCCAGTCATGATGTTATGTAATTCTTTCCAGTTATCACTGATATTATGAGGCTGAGCGATTAAATCAACAGTCTGCTTGTTAATTTCGTTATCAGCATTAGTAGTTAATTTTTTAACATCAATTAGCCCAAACTTTTTAATCAGTGCAATACTTGCAAGATATAATTTTTGTAAACCGGCATGCGAGAATTTAATTTTATCTTGTTGTAATTCAGCTATAATCATTTTGGCAACGGTCCCATCGTTATTTTTAAAATGTTCGTTGCCATAATTAATTAAAAGCCTTAAAACCTCTTCCTCTTGCTTATGTAATCTTTGTTCAGCGTTATTTTTTGGGTTTTTTTGTTCTACAACGCGAATATTATTTTTTAGAATACGATTTTGAGGAGAGGTTTTTAGCCCTGCTCTTGCTTTGTTAATTTGTTGCAATATAGCCTGTTCCGAAAGACCTAATTTATCATGGTAGATTTTGCAATATTCTTTTCTGCTAAAGGCGTCTGGTATTTCAGAAATAACAGATATTATTCTCTTTTTATTTTCAATAATTTTTGCTGGATCTTTTTCTTCGTTTATTTTGTAAATAGCAATTAGGTAGTCTACAAAATTTACAGCGTTTTTTTCCAAGTACGACTGAAATTCATCAGTAGTTAGTTTTTTTGAATATGAGTCAGGATCCTCACCTGAGGGAAACGAGGCGATTTTTACATTTGTTTCTAATTTTAAGCATAAACTTATAGAGCGGATCGTCGCTTTTTTACCTGCCGCATCCCCGTCGAATAATAAAATTATATTATTTGTTAAGCGTTTAATAAGCATAATTTGTTTAGGCCCTAAAGCTGTGCCAGAAGCAGACACTACATTTTTAATGCTGTTTTGATGCATTGAAATTACATCCGTATAACCCTCGACAACAAAACACTTATTTGCTTTACTTATCCACTGTTTTGAAATATCTAATCCGTATAAAACTTTAGATTTGTCGTAAATTAATGTTTCACCTGAGTTAAGGTATTTTGCTTTGGCTTCCGAATTAAATGCCCTTCCTCCAAAGCCAATTACTTGTCCTGAATAGGAGTGTATAGGGAATATGGCTCTCTCTCGAAATTTATCATAGCTTTTCCCATCATTATTTTTTCCAATTAGACTAGCTTCAAGTAAAATGTTTTTATCATAACCTGCTTTAATTGCATGTTGTTCAAATGCATTTTGTTTTTTAGGGCTATATCCAAGATGGAATTGTTTCATTATTTTTTCTGAAAAACCTCGTTCTTTAAAATAACTTAATCCAATTGTTTTTCCTTCTTCAGTATTCCAAAGCATGTCTTGGAAAAATTGGCTTGCAAATTTAGTTGCGATCAATTGGCTTTCTTTGGCTGAAATTTTTTCTTTTTGTTTGTCTGTAAGCGCCTCTTCAATAATCTCAATATTATATTTTTCTGCAATATATCTTAAAGCCTCTGGATAAGAACACCCGTCATATTCCATTAAAAAAGAAACAACGTTGCCCCCTTTGCCTGAACTAAAATCTTTCCAGATTCTTTTCGAGGGAGAAACTACAAATGATGGTGTCTTTTCATCAATAAAAGGACTTAATCCTTTATAGTTTACACCAGCCTTTTTAAGCTTGACAAAATCTCCAACCACCTCTTCAATGCGAGCAGCTTCAAAAATTTTATCTATGGTTTCTTGAGGAATCATTTTTTTCTATATATTACGTAATCCAACAGTAGCTTTAATGATTTTTTAGCTTCATTGTTTTCAAATTCATTTAGAATATTTAAAGCCTCTTTATGATACATTTCCATTTTCATTTTTGCATATTCAAGTCCATTGTTATTTTTTACTAGCTGAATTATTTCGGCAACTTTTTTTTCATTATTGTTATGATTTTTTACAACATTGATAATTTGATGTTTTGTTGAGTCATTAACCGAGTTTAGAGTATATATTAGGGGAAGTGTCATTTTTTGTTCTTTTATATCAATACCTGTTGGTTTACCGATTAATGGACTTTGTGTATAGTCAAATAAATCATCTTTAATTTGAAATGCTATACCCACCTTTTCTCCAAACTGCCTCATTTTTTCTATAACAGCGCTATTTTGACCAGATGAGCTTGCTCCGCTTGCGCAGCAAGCAGCAATTAATGTTGCGGTTTTTTGTCGGATGATATTAAAATACACATCTTCTGTTATATCCAGTCTACGTGCTTTTTCAATTTGCAGGAGCTCTCCTTCACTCATGTCTTGTACGGCATTGCTCATTATTTCTAACAAATCAAATGCTTGATTTTTTACTGCCAGCAGGAGTCCCCTGCTTAGCAGAAAGTCTCCAACTAGAACAGCAATTTTATTTTTCCAAATAGCATTAATTGAAAAAAACCCCCTTCTAAAATTAGCCTCATCAATAATGTCGTCGTGAACTAATGTTGCTGTGTGCAGAAGCTCAATCATTGATGCAGCTTGGTATGTTTTTTCAGTTATATTTTTAAAAAGTTTTGCTGATAAAAAAACAAACATTGGGCGCATTTGCTTTCCCTTCCTTTTAATTATATAATACATAATTTTATCAAGTAAAGAGACGTTGCTTTTTAAAGAGGCTTTAAATTTGTTTTCGAACAAATTCATTTCCAATTTAATTGGTTTTTGTATGTTTTTTATTATTGACAAATCTGGAAGTGACTATAAACGCGAATATAAAAAAGAAAACAAAGCGTGCAAGCAATCTTTTTTTTTTGTTAAAAATTATTTTAGTTTATTTGCTAGTTGACCACAAGCTGCGGCGATATCTTTCCCTTTACTTCTTCTTAAATTTACGATTATGTTTTGTCTTTCTAAGTATTCAATAAAATTTTTGGTAATTGTATTTGACGATTTTTTATATGTGAGCTCGTCAACAGCATTATATTCTATTAAGTTAATTTTACAGGGAGTTGATTTTATAAATTCTACTAATTTTTGAGCATCTTTAATGCTGTCATTAATATTTTTAAACAATATATATTCGTAAGTTACCCTGGTTCCTGTTTTATCATAAAAATATTTTACAGCCTCTTTTAGCTTAGATAAGTTTATTTTTTTATTTAATGGCATTAACAGGTTTCTTTTGGTGTCTGAAGCAGAATGTAATGAAATAGCTAGATTAAAATTAACTTGATCATCACCAAGTTTTTTGATCATTTTTGATATTCCAGCTGTTGAAACTGTAATTCTTTTAGGCGACATTCCTAAGCCTTGTTTATTTGTTATAAAAAAAACACTATCTAAAACAGATTTATAGTTTAATAATGGCTCTCCCATTCCCATGTAAACAACATTAGAAAGAGGTCTGCCAAATTTTAATAAAGCTTCTTGATTAAGTATATAAACTTGATCGTAAATTTCTGCAGCTGTTACGTTTCTTTTTAGTTTTAATGTACCTGTCGCACAAAACCCACAACTTAAACTACATCCAACTTGAGAAGATATACATGCAGTTAATCTTTTTTTGGAGGGAATTAACACCCCCTCAACTAATAGCTGGTCATGTAGTTGAAAGCTATACTTTATTGTGCCATCTTGGCTTGTTTCTTTCTTATGAATGTTAATTATATTGATTGAAAAATGTGCATTTAATAATATTCTTGTTCCTTTTGGCAAGGAAGTTATCTCTTCAAATGAATTTGCGTGTTTTTTCCAAATCCACTCCCATATTTGTTTTGCTCGAAATTTGGGGAGTTTATTTTCTGTGCAAAAAGCAGCAACTTCTTTTAAAGTTAGATTTCGTATGTCTCTTTTCTTGATCATAATTATTTGCAAAGATAAAACTCCAGGAGTAAATTTAATTTCAGATTTAACAGGGCTTCAAGTTATTGTATAAATGATTCTGCAATCTTTAGATCTTCTTTGGTGGTTATTTTAATATTTTTTCTTTCTCCTAATACAGGGATTATTTTATATCCTGTATTGTTAAAAACTGAAGAGTCATCAGTAAAAAAATCTGAATATTCTTGTTGGTAAGCGTTTCTAATATCGCTAAAGATAAAACATTGAGGCGTTTGAAGTTTATACAAATTACTTCTATCAACATGTTTTAAGTCGGTTTTGTTAATTTCTAACACAGAACTTGTTATAGGTATAATAGGCACAGCTCCCACCCCCTCTTTCACTTCTTGAATTAGTCTGTCAATTAAATTTTTAGATATTAGCGGGCGAACACCATCATGAATTGCAACGATTGACTGTTCTGTTATATTGGCTAGGCCATTTTTTACCGATTCAAATCTATTAGCCCCTCCTTTTATTAAAACATGTTTCAAAGGAAATTCAGTTTCTTTACATAGTTTTTTCCAGAAATTAATTTTTGTTGCAGGTAAAACAACTATAATTTTGTCAAAACTTCTAAATTGCCTTATAGTGTGTATTAAAATGGGCTTATTTTTTAACAACAGAAATTGCTTAGGAGTCGAGGAGTTCATCCTTCTACCGCTGCCCCCTGCAACTATTAGAGCTACTTTTTTCATGTTAAATAATTAACATAGCATCCCCATAAGTATGGAAGTTATATTTATTTTTTATTGCTTCTTTATACGCTTTTTTTAAAACGTCTAGTCCTGCAAAAGCAGCCACTTGCATCATAATTGCAGATTGTGGAAGGTGAAAATTAGTTAACATACAGTTCGCAATTCTATAATTATATGGTGGAAATAAAAATTTATTTGTCCATCCTTTATAGGGTAGCGATTCGTTTTTTGTCGAAACAGACGACTCTAATGTACGCATTACCGTTGTGCCCACAGCACAAACTTTTTTACCTTGGGCTTTCGCTAAGTTAATTTGTTGTGCTGCTTTTTCAGAAATAGTTATTTCTTCTGAGTCCACTCTGTGTTTTGACAAGTCTTCTACCATAATTGGATTAAAAGTTCCTAGTCCTACATGTAATGTTGTTTCTGCAAATTCAACACCCTTTAATTCAAGCTTTTTCATTAGTAGCTTGCTAAAATGTAGACCTGCTGTTGGCGCAGAAACCGCCCCTTCATGTTTTGCATAAACGGTTTGATATCGCTCATTATCTTGTGCTGTTGCTTGTCTTCCAAGGTGTTTTGGGATAGGCATCTCCCCAATAGATGTAATAACGTCTTTAAATTCTTCATGTGTTCCGTCAAATAAGAATCTTAGGGTTCTGCCTCTAGATGTAGTATTATCTATTACTTCCGCAATTAACTCGTCTTTTTCCCCAAAAAAAAGCTTGTTGCCGATTCTAATTTTTCTAGCAGGATCAACTAAAACGTCCCACAGCCTATTTTCTTTATTGAGCTCTCTTAACAAAAATACTTCTATTGTAGCGCCGGTTTTTTCTTTGTTTGCATGTAGTCTTGCAGGAAACACTTTCGTATTGTTTAACACTATAGCATCTCCTTCTACAAAGAAATCGTTTAAATAATTAATAGTTTTATGTTCTATTTCACCGCTATTTTTATGTAAGACCATAAGCTTTGCCTCTTCTCTTTCGGCTGCTGGTTTTTTTGCTATTCTTGCTTCTGGCAAGTTGAAATTAAACATTGACAATTTATATTTCATATTTTAACGAGTTAAATTAATCTTGCAAAGATAATACATTGTAAAGCTGAAGTCAAGATTTTTAATCATTTAAAAGCGTTTCAAAATTTTGAATTGTCATTGCATTTAATAGTTTATAATTTCCAATTGCTGTTCTGCATAGGCGTAAAAGGTGACCTCCACTATTTATTTCACTCCCAAAATCGTGAGCAATTGATCTAATATAGGTGCCTGTACTACATTTTATTTCAAAATCAATATCAAAGTTTTTTATATTTATAATATTAAAATAATGTACTGAAACTAATCTTTTTTTAATTTTAATTTTCTCACCTCTTCTTGCTTTTTCATACAGTCTTTCACCATTATATTTTAATGCGGAAAATATTGGGGGCTTCTGATTTATATTACCAGTAAATTTTTTTGCAGTTTGACGAATTAACTTTTCATTGATATGCGAGGTTTCATAATTATAGTCTACAGTAGTTTCTAGATCATATGATGCTGATGTACCACCTAGCCTAATGGTTCCAGAATATATTTTTGCTTGTGTTTGAATTTTTGAAATTTGTTTTGTTAATTTTCCTGTGCAAATAATTAATAATCCTGTTGCCAAGGGATCAAGTGTCCCCGCATGCCCCACTTTTATTTTTTGTAGTCCGTGGGTTTTTTTAATTAGATACCTAACTTTTTTTACAACATCAAAAGAGCTCCAGCCCGCTGGTTTATCAAAAAGCAGAATCTGCCCAGATAAAAATTTCTCTGCTGAATTAGTAAAGGCTAACATTTTATAAAGAAGCCGTTATAATGACAATTCCTCCTACTATAAAACAATAATATGCAAAATATTTTAGCTGACTGTTTTTAACAAGTTTAATCATCCATTTACACGCAATTATACCAGTAAAGAATGCGGCTATAAACCCAACCACAATAGGTAAAAAATTAGCGTCAGATAATGATATTTCTGCAGATATAATATCTGCAAATATTTTACCAAAAATTAAGGGGATAACCATTAAAAAAGAAAAGCGTGCAGACTTTTCTTTGTCTATGCCTAATAAAACAGAGGCAGAAATTGTTGCGCCGGATCTAGAAATCCCAGGTAAAATTGCGATAGCTTGGGCTATTCCAATTAAAAGAGCGGTTTTAAAGTCTATAGTTTTTTTTGTTGGTGTTTCGTTGTCAGCTAAGAAAAGTAAAAACCCAGTAAGAATTAGCATTACACCAACAAATATTATAGGCCCTCCAAATAAATGCTCAATCTCTTCGTTTAGCATAACACCGACTAAAGCGGCAGGAATCATTGAAATAACAATTTTTAATGAGAATCTAAACGAGTTATTATTATTAAACTTAGTTAAGCCATGCAGTATTTCTGCTAAATCTTTTCGAAAGATTATAATTGTGGAAAGCGCGGTGGCAAAATGTAGTACTACTGTCATTAACATGCTTTCTTGACCTATTTTATTTTCACCAAGAATTGCTTTTGCAATTTCTAAATGCCCACTACTACTTACTGGCAAAAACTCGGTTAATCCCTGGATAATGCCAAGGATAATAGCATTTAGGATATCCATTTACTTAAGGGCTACTCTTTATACATTATAGCAATGATTTCAACAATGAAACCAATTGCCAGTAAAATTGGAGCTAGAGTTAGTCTTTGAAAATCAAAAATTGCATAGGAAAATTCAGCAGGATCTTCAGCGCCGCCTCCAATCATTAAGATAAAGCCGCTTGCCATAAAAGCTAGGCCAATAATTAGTAAAATGTAGTTCTTTTTTTTGAATGCAAAATCCATATTTACGTATATTTAATTATAAAGGTTTTTTTCTTTTAGTTGAATATATTTTTTTACAGCTAAAAACGTTGAAATTAGGCTTAATAGTAAGCCTGATAAAAATATAAAAATAAAAACTAATCCAATAATTTTCAGATCTTCAATTTTTAGTGCAGAGCCTGCTTCTTCTTGTATTAATTTTATAGCCCCCATAATCATAAAAATAGCAAAAATTGCGCTATAAAATCCCTGATATAAACCCTTTATTAAAAAAGGCTTTTGGATAAACCTGTCAGTTGCCCCTACAAGACGCATTGTTTTAATTAAGAATCTTTGCGCGTACACTGACAACCGGATTGTATTATTTATTAATACAAACGCAATAAAAAACAGCAGAACGCAGAATGCCAATAAGAATAAAGTTAGTTTGTTTATATTTGAGTTTAATTTGTCCACTAAATTTTTCTGATAATAGGCCTCAAAAACAACAGGGTTTTTTGTTAATTCACTAGTGATTTTTTGTAAGCTATCAGTGTTTGCGTACATGGCATTTAGCTTTATATCAATTGATGACAAAAGAGGGCTGTATCCTAAGAACATTACGAAATCCTCACCCAATTCTTCTTTTAATTTTTTTGTTGCTTCTTGTTTTGTTATAAAGTTAGTTTTTTTGACAAATGGTGATGCGTCTAACTCTTTTTGAAACTTAATAGTTTCAATTTCACTAGCGTCACCTTTTAACATTATTGTAAAGCCGATATTTTCTTTTATATAATTAGATAGCGTCTTTGTATTTACTAAAAATAAGGCAAGTAATCCAATAACAAAAAGTACTAGAGACAAACTAATCACAACAGATGTAGATGATGAAATGATCTTTCTGTTTAATGAATTATTAGTTTTTGTAATCATATTGTTGGCTAAAATATAAAAATACAATTTAGTAATTGATGTTATTCATTAACTTTGCGAACACATTAATATTAGCAAAATGGAGTATAACTTTAAATTACTTGAAAAAAAGTGGCAGGAATATTGGCGAGACAACGAAACATATACTGTTTCTGAAGATAAGAGTAAACAAAAATACTATGTTTTAGACATGTTTCCTTACCCCTCTGGCGCAGGCCTCCATGTTGGTCACCCACTAGGTTATATTGCTTCTGATATTTTTTCAAGATATAAAAAGCAAAAGGGGTTCAACGTTTTACACCCAATGGGATATGATTCGTTTGGATTGCCAACCGAGCAACACGCTATAGAAACAGGAATTCATCCACAAGTTGCAACTAAAGAAAATACAGCAAGGTATAGAACTCAATTAGACAAACTAGGCTTTTCATATGATTGGAGTAGAGAAATACAAACCTCTGATCCAAATTATTACAAATGGACTCAGTGGATTTTTAAGCAGCTTTTTGATTCATATTATTGTAACACAGCTGGTAGAGCCTTACATATATCAGAATTGATTAAAGAGTTTGAAAGAAATGGAAATGTAGATGTACAATCTCCGTGTAATGAAGGCACACCTAAATTTTGTACTGTGGAATGGCGTAATTTTTCAGAAAAACAAAAACAAAATATATTATTAAAATATAGATTGGCATTTTTATCAGAGACATCGGTAAATTGGTGTGAGGGGTTAGGAACTGTACTTGCAAATGACGAAGTGAAAGAAGGCCTTTCAGAAAGAGGAGGTTTTCCAGTAGAGCAAAAATTAATGAAGCAGTGGTCACTTAGAATTACCGCTTATGCAGATCGATTAGTTTCTGGATTAGAAACAATTGACTGGTCGGAATCAATTAAGGAAATTCAGAGAAATTGGATAGGAAAATCCAACGGTGCTTCTGTAATTTTTAATATTCAAAATTCAGAATATACAATAGAAGTTTTTACTACTAGGCCAGATACTATATTTGGAGTTAATTTTATTGTTTTGTCTCCAGAGCACCCATTGGCAGAAAAGCTTTCTATAGGAAATCAAAAAAAAGCTGTTAAATCATATATATCAAAAGCAAAATTAAAATCTGAAAGAGAAAGGCAGGCAGACAAAAGTGTAAGCGGAGTATTTACAGGCTCGTATGCATTGCATCCCTTTAATAACGAAAAAGTTGCTGTTTGGATTGGAGAATATGTAATTGCAACATATGGCACAGGAGCAGTTATGGGGGTTCCCTGCGGAGATCAAAGAGATTGGGATTTTGCTACTTATTTTAATATTAAAATTATAAATATTTTTGATGGTGTAGACGTTAGCAAAAAGGCAAATGAAGAAAAAAATGTGTTAATTACAAATTCTGATTTTTTAAATGGCCTTTCATCAAAACAAGCAATTACAAGAGCAATTAAGTTTTTAGAAAAATCAAAAAATGGAGCAGAAAAAACCACTTATAGATTAAGAGATGCTGTTTTTAGCCGGCAAAGATATTGGGGAGAGCCTTTTCCCGTTTATTATAAAGATGGGATAGCATATGTTATTGATGAGGACAAGCACATTATCCTTCCTAAAGTAGACAAATACTTACCAACTTCAACTGGAGCGCCGCCACTTGCAAGAGCAAGACAAGAGGATTGGAATGTTTTTGAGGGAGATAGAATGGAATTTAACATTATGCCAGGCTGGGCAGGCAGTTCTTGGTATTTTTTAAGATTTATGGACCCAAAAAATGATGTTGAATTTTGTTCTAAAGAAAAGTCAGATTATTGGGGGCAGGTTGATTTGTATATTGGCGGGGCCGAGCATGCTGTGGGACACTTGTTATATTCTAGATTTTGGACTAAGTTTATGTATGACAGAGGATTTATTTCTTTTGACGAGCCGTTTAAAAAACTGATAAATCAAGGCATGATTTTAGGCCGATCCTCTTTTATTTATAGAATTAAGGGGACTAATAAGTTTGTTAGTTTTGACAAGAGAAAAGAATATAACGTAATTAGATTAAATGTAGATATTAGTTTGGTATATAATGACGAACTTGACTTAGATAGATTTAAAAATTCAAGAAAAGAATATTTTGATGCAGAATTTATATTAAATTCAGAAGGAAAATATTTATGCGGTTACGAGGTTGAAAAAATGTCAAAATCAAAGTATAATGTTCAGACACCTGATGAACTTGTAGATAAATTTGGTGCAGATACTTTACGTATTTACGAAATGTTTTTAGGCCCATTAGATCAGTATAAGCCTTGGGATGTTAAAGGAATTAATGGTGTGCATAATTTTTTAAGGAAGTTTTGGAGATTAGTTCATGATGATCAAAATAATTTTTGTGTTTCTGAGAACAGCCCGACTAAAGAAAACTACAAAACACTACATAAAGCCATTAAGAAAACAGAAGAAGATATTGAAAGATATTCTTTTAATACTATTGTAAGTACATTTATGATCTGTATAAATGAGCTTACAGATCAAAAATGCAATAGCAAAGAAATTATTTCCGATTTTACAATTTTACTTTCTTCATACGCCCCTCACATTGCTGAAGAAATTTGGTGTAGGTTAGGCAATAAAAAATCTGTTACAAAAGCATCATTTCCGAAATGGAATCAAGACTATTTGATAGAGGAAGAAATAAATTATCCCGTTTCTTTTAATGGTAAGACTCGATTCACAATAGCGCTTGCTTCTGACATGAAGAAAGAAGATGTTGAGCTTAAAATTTTGCAGCATAACAAAACCATTAAGTATTTAGATGGAAAAAAACCTAAAAAGGTAATTGTTGTTCATAACAGAATTGTAAATATTGTTATTTAATTTTTCTAACGTTAAGTCGCCAATTCGACTTTTGACACACAGTAATATCTGGGTTGCTTTTTGCGCTTTAGGTCTTACGTTATCATCAGAAATCATTTTACAAACAAGTAGCACGTCCATTGCTCAATTTGTTTTTTTTGCTACAATTTTTGCGTATAATATCCAAAGAATTATTAGAATTAAAAAAGGGGGTATTCATCCTCGCAAAAAATGGCTCATTAAAAATAAAATGGAAGTTTATTTTTTAATGTTAATTGCCTTTATTGGTAGTTTGTATTATTTCTGCGTTTTAAATTTTATTACTCAAATAACAATTGTCTTTACAGCAGTTTTATCTCTGGCTTATCCATTTATTCGAAGCTCTCCTTTTGTTAAAATTTTTGTTATTTCATTTGTATGGACCATTAGTACTATGCTGTTTTTAATACTTGAAAATAATATTGTTATTACTCAAAACATCATTTTACATTTAGCATCTAGATTTCTTTTTGTTTTTGCGATAACTATTCCTTTTGACATTAGAGATTTAGAGTGTGATTTTGACAATATTAAAACTATTCCGATGGTTTTTGGAGAAAAACATGCAAAATGGATTGCAAATTGCGGACTGTTAATTTGCGTGATAATTTTGATTTTTCAGTACACTCAAAATAACATCTGCTTTCCAAATTTTCTAGCACTATTCTTGACTTATTTTTTGTCTGGGGTTTTGATAATAAAATCTGACAAAAGCAATAACGACATTTATTTCTCTTTCTGGGTAGAATCGTTAAGCTTTCTATGTTATGTGTTTTTAGTAGTTATGCTTTTGATTTTTTAAACAGATTGTTTACTTTTACTGCTTTATAAAAAACCTTTCATGTCAGAAAAATCATCATCTATTCACTATATAAACTATTTAGCGCTTGACAAAATATTAGATGCGCAAAACCTTTTAAGTAAAAATAAAGATGAGGAGGCTCATGAAGAGATGCTATTTGTTATTATTCACCAAACATATGAGCTTTGGTTCAAGCAAATATTACATGAGCTTACTTCAGTAATGAGCTTGTTTCAAGCAAACAAAATAGATGAAAGCAATATTGGAGTTATTGTAAATAGAATGGATAGGGTTAATAAAATCATGACCACACTTATTGGTCAAATAAATATTTTAGAAACGATGACCCCCTTAGACTTTTTAGATTTTCGAAATTATCTTTCTCCAGCCTCTGGATATCAGTCCCATCAGTTTAGAAAGATAGAACTTTTACTAGGTTTAAAAATAAACATCAGACATCAGCCGGCAGGCTGTCCTTATCACTCGCAGTTTGAAGGAGACAAAAAAGATGAAATATTAAATTTAGAAGAGGAAGAGTCATTATTTTCGTTAGTTGAAAAGTGGCTTGAGCGTATTCCATTTTTAAATGTTGATGATTTTGATTTCATAAAGAAGTATGAATTAGCGGTTAATGAAATGTTGGAAAAAGAAATTAAAGAAATTAATTTAGCAGACTTAAACGAACAAGATAAAGTACTTAGAATTCGAATGATTGAAGGAAATAGAAAATATTTTGAGCGCGTATTAGATGAGTGTCAACATAATGAGGCTATTACAAAAGGAGAGACTAGACTTTCTTATAAGGCTACCATGTCTGCGTTGTTGATCAATCTATACAGGGAACAGCCTATTTTACATTTGCCATATCAGTTTTTAAGAAGTTTAGTTGAGTTAGACCACAAGATTTCTTCCTGGAGGTTTAGGCATATGCAAATGGTTGAAAAAATGTTGGGGCAAAAGATTGGTACTGGAGGCAGTGCTGGCCAAGAATATTTAAAACAGACAGTGGATAGGCATAAGTTTTTTACTGATTTAGCGAATATTGCAACACTGACGATATCTAGATCTTATTTGCCTGAACTACCATTAAGCATAAAAGAAAAATTAGGCTTTAGTTATAAATAAATTTAAATAAATGAACTTAGATTTAAAAAACAAAAATGCAATTGTTTGTGGTAGTACCCAGGGTATTGGAGAGGCTTCTGCCGTTCAATTGGCAAAGCTTGGAGCAAATGTTACTTTGATTGCTCGCAATGAGAATAAACTTTTAGAGAACATAACTATTTTAGACAAATCACACGGCCAATCCCACTCATTTGTATGTGTTGATTTTTCGGATACAGATAAATTAAAAAAAGAAATAAGCCTTTTAAAAGGGACGTATCATATTTTGGTAAATAATACCGGAGGTCCTGCAGCGGGGCCTATTGCAGAGGCAACCACTAAGTGCTTTGAAGATGCCTTCAAAATGCATTTAATAAACAATCAAATTTTAGTTCAGAAAGTTTTAGAAGGAATGAAAAAAGAAAAGTTTGGCCGGATAATCAACATTATTTCCACATCAGTAAAAGCTCCAATTATTGGTCTAGGAGTTTCTAATACTATTCGCGCAGCAGTTGCTAATTGGGCAAAAACACTTTCTGCGGAAGTAGGGTCTTTTGGCATTACTGTAAATAATGTTTTGCCAGGATTTACAGATACAAATAGACTTAAAAGCTTGATTGCTAACAAGGCCAAAAACCAAGGTAAATCAGAGGATATTGTTACAAACACAATGAAGTCTCAAGTGCCTGCATCCAGATTTGGAGAGGCTAAAGAGGTTGCAAATGCGGTTGCGTTTTTGTGTACGCCTGCAGCATCTTATATTAACGGGATTAATCTGCCAGTAGACGGAGGAAGAACAAAAAGTTTATAATTGGAAAAAATTTTAAATTATATAAATGGAGCATTAGTAGAACCAAATAGTGGTAATTATTTGGATAATTATAATCCATCTAATGGCCGGGTTTATTCTCTTACTCCGGATTCTGAAAAAACAGATGTTGACAATGCTGTAGCCGCTGCTAAGGAAGCTTTTAAAACCTGGAGTCAAACCACAAAGCAGGAGAGGTCAGATGTTTTAATGAAATTAGCCGATATCATTGAAAAAAATAAAGATCAATTGATCAAGGCAGAAAGCAAAGATAATGGCAAGCCAGAAAAATTAGCAGCGCATGTTGACATTCCAAGAGCGCCCGCTAACATTCGATTTTTTGCTGGCGCTATTTTGCATGATAGCTCTAAAGCTCACGAAATGGATGGGCAGGCAATTAATTATACTTTGCGTCAACCCATAGGAGTGGCAGCATGCATTTCCCCTTGGAACTTACCACTATATTTGCTTACCTGGAAAGTTGCTCCAGCACTTGCTGCTGGCAACACAGTAGTTGCAAAACCTTCTGAGGTTACGCCAATGACAGCTTACTTATTTAGTAAGATGTGTATTGAAGCAGGCCTGCCAAAAGGAGTCTTAAACATTGTTCACGGTTTAGGAAGCAAAATAGGCGATCGATTAACCACTCATCCAGACACTCCTATTGTATCTTTTACTGGCGGGACTGTGACAGGAAAACATATCGCAACCGTTACTGCTCCAATGATTAAAAAACTTTCTTTGGAACTGGGTGGAAAAAACCCAAACATTGTATTTGCGGACGCTGATTTTGAAAAAGCTGTAAGTATGGCGGCTCGAGCAGCATTTACTAATCAGGGTCAAATTTGTCTTTGTGGATCTCGTATTTTTGTAGAAGAAAAGATTTATGAGCGCTTTAAAAATGCGTTGATTATTAAAACAAAACTTTTAAAAGTTGGGGACCCAAAAGATTCGGGGTCAAATTTGGGGGCTGTTGTATCAAAAGAACAGATGCATAAAATTTTATCCAAAATAGAAGAGGCAAAAAAGTTAGGTGGAAAAATATTAGTTGGCGGAAATCGAGTGATCTTGGGTGGAGATTTGAAAGACGGCTATTATATAGAACCAACCATTATTGAGGGCTTAGCATCAGACTGCTCTATTAATCAGGAAGAAATTTTTGGTCCTGTTGCAAGCATTATCCCTTTTAAAACTGAGGAAGATGTTATTGCAATGGCCAACTCAACAAAATATGGTTTATCCGCATCTATTTTTACTGAAAATATTAGCAGAGCACACAGGGTAGCAGCAAATATTGATTCGGGAGTAGTTTGGATTAATACTTGGTTGTTAAGAGATTTAAGAATTCCATTTGGAGGAATGAAATATTCTGGACTCGGAAGAGAAGGAGGTTTTAAATCACTAGATTTTTTTACTGAACCTAAGAACATATGTGTTAAAATATAAAAATGGTAATGCTATTGAAAACAGAAATACATAAAGTTAGTGCTAATAGAATAAGGCTTTTAAGACATTCAGAGTTAAGAAAAGGGCAAGATTTTTCGACAACTTCTTATTTGAGAGATGATGATAATGAAACGTTTCATATGGCCTGTATTCACGAAAAAAAAATAATTGCTTGTGCTACATTTTATCCTGAATGTTCAGAAAAATTAGATGCAGTTAATCCATTTAGATTACGAGGGATGGCAACTGACTATTATTTTCAGCGAAGAGGTTATGCTACAGAATTAATGCGTAATTCATTTAAGGAGCTTAAGAAAAAAGGTTGTGATATTTTATGGTGTAATGCTCGTTTGGTTGCAGTAGAATTTTATAAATCTATTGGTTTTCAGTTCATTGGGGAGCTATTTGATATACCAAAAATAGGACCACATTATTATATGTATAAAATTATTAAATAATGAATGGAGATAAATTTAACTCCGATAGAGCTCCAGTAGCTGTGGGCTTCTATCCTCATGCACGTAGGGTAGGTAATTTATTGTTTCTTTCTGGTGTTGGACCAAGAAAAGTTGATCAAAAAGATATTCCTGGAGTAACACTTAAACAGAACGGGGAAATTGAAAGTTATGATATCGAAACTCAATGTCGTTCCGTATTTGAAAATGTTAGAGTTATTTTAGAAGATGCAGGATCTTCTTGGAATAATATAGTTGATGTACAAGTCTTTCTTACTAACATGAGTGCAGACTTTAAAAAATACAACAAAATATACGCAGAGTATTTTCAAGATAATCAGCCGTGTAGAACTACTATTGAGATTACCAGCCTACCCACACCTATAGCAATAGAATTAAAAGTAATAGCAACCATATAAAAAATAAAACTATGAATATAAAACAGCCCTTTAATCTCCAAAAATGGATAGATGAAAATAGACATTTGTTAAAGCCCCCTGTGGGCAATAAAAATTTATATGTTGAATCTGAAGACTATATTGTTATGATAGTAGCTGGGCCAAACGCTAGAAAGGACTATCATTATAATGAATCAGAAGAGCTTTTTTATCAAATTGAAGGAGATATAATGGTGAAAACGCAGCAAAATGGAAAATTAGTTGAAGTTCCAATTAAGGAGGGAGAAATGTTTCTTTTGCCTCCTAAAATACCACATTCACCAGTTAGATCTGAAGGGTCAATAGGCTTAGTTATTGAAAAAAAGAGAAGTAAAAATGACAAGGATGGCTTAATGTGGTTTTCAGATTCAGCAAATGAACTTTTATATGAAGAGTATTTTCACTTAACGAATATAGAAAAAGATTTTTTACCCGTATTTAAGCGATTCTATTCTGATGAAAAATTGAGAACGTGTCCAAAAACAGGTGAAATTATGGAGGCTGATCCAAGATATGTTTAATTGATAATTTGCAGTAAACTTAAAAGAATATTATGCGAATAAATGGACACGGGCATATACTTCCAGAGCCCTCTCAGATCCCAAGGTTTATGAAGGAAAAGAAGCTTTTTTGGATTGATGAAGATAAAAGTTTTATGCGCCAGGCAGACTGGGCTAGGCCAATTAACTCTTCCGGTTTTTTTCTTAGGGAAAAAATAGAATGGATGAATCAGCATAAAATAGATCATGCTGTAATGTTGTGCCTTTCGCAATTATATTGTAATGGATGGCAGAAAAAAGACGCTTTTGATACAATTTGTTTTCAAAATGATTTTAACGCCTCTGTTCAAAGTGATTTTCCAAAAAAGTTTACTTGTGGTTTTGTAGTCCAGCCATTATATATAGAACACGCCTTACAAGAGATTGAAAGGTGTGTAAATAAGCTTGGATTAAAACTGCTTTGCTTACCAACTCATTTTTTAAATGCCAATGGGGAGTGGCTTTCTGTTGCCGATGCAGATGTTGAGCCTATATTTGAATTAGCTAATAAATACAAATTAGCTGTTCAAATTCACCCTTATGATGGTGAGAAAATGATAGCGTTAAAAAATCAATATTGGAGATTTCATTTAGTTTGGATGATGGCCCAATGTGCTGATACTTTACATGTGTTTACTCTTCGAGATTTACCAAATAAATATCCAAATTTAAGAACAAGTTTTGCGCATGGAGGAATGCTAGGGATTGCTAATTATGGAAGGAGGATTCAGGGTTTTGATGGTCGTCCAGATATATTTGATTCATTGCAGGACCCTAGAAAAACATTAGGCCATAAAAATTTGTATTTTGACACATTAGTTCATGATTCTCATACATTAGATTTGCTCAAGAAGCGCGTTGGTCCAAGTCAAATAATAATGGGATTAGACGATCCTTTTCCGTTGGGAGAAATAGAGGGGGTTGGCACTTCATACCCAGGAAGGGTTTTAGATTATGCCAAGCAAATTGGCATTTTCACGCCACAGCAAGAGAAAGATATTTGGCATAAAAATGTATTGAACTGGTTGGGCTTGAATGATGAAGATTTATTGTAATGAGAGCCGAGATAGAAATTGATCATAAAAAATATATTGTTGATTTTTCAAAAGGACGGGACATCTCAATCCCTTTGCACTTTAATTCATTACAGCCTAATACATATGGAGTAGATATTGCAACTTCTAAGCCATACCAAGATGGCAAATTTATTGGTGATACACGCCAAGGAGGTCCGTGCAATTTTGAAACATATCGTTTTACACCACATTGCAATGGGACTCACACCGAGTGTATTGGTCACATCACAGAGGAAAGAATAGATATTTTATCATCTTTGAAAGAAGAGATGATTGCATGTACCGTAATTTCTATTACCCCAAAAAAAACAACTGAAAGTTATATTCCCAATTTACAATCTCAGGATTTAGTTATTACAAAGCAGGCATTGGAATTAGAATTAAAAAACGCAGATCCGTTGTTTTTAAATGGACTAGTTATTCGAACACTACCAAATGATAACTCAAAAAAAAAAAGGAACTATATGAAGGTGCCCCCGCCATTTTTTAGTATTGAAGCTATAGAGTATGTTGTAAGCTTGGGTGTTCAGCATTTGCTAGTTGACAGTCCTTCGTTAGACAGGCTTTTTGATGACGGACAGCTTACTGCTCATAACATGTTTTGGGAAACAAAGCAAAAAATTTTTAATACCAAAACGCAACATAAAACAATTACTGAGATGATTTTTGTCCCCAAAGAAGTAAAAGATGGCTGTTATTTATTAAATCTGCAAGTGCCAGCATTCGTTTCAGATGCCGCCCCAAGCAGACCTATTTTATATCAAATAAATGGATTATAAAGCGACAAGAGATTTTGCACTATCATTAGATGCAAATGATAGTCTGGGCAAATATAGAAAACATTTTCATGTTCCTTTGCAAGCAAACGGGGAAGAGCATGTTTATTTTTGTGGGAATTCATTAGGATTACAGCCAAAAAAAACTAAAGACTTTGTAGATCAGGAAATAAATGATTGGGCAAATCTTGGTGTTGAAGGGCATCTAAATGCTAAAAACCCATGGTTGCCATATCATGAGTTTTTGTCTCAAAGTTATGCAAATATAGTGGGCTCAAAAACAACAGAGGTTGTTGCTATGAATACTTTGACAGTTAATTTGCATTTAATGATGGTTTCATTTTATAGGCCATCAAAAATCAGGCACAAGATTATTATTGAAGCAGATGCATTCCCATCGGATATTTATGCAGTAGAATCTCAAATTAAATTTCATGGCTATAATATCGAAAATTCATTAATAAAACTTAGGCCAAGGCCAGGCGAATATACTCTAAGAACAGAGGACATTATAGATGTTATAAATCAAGAAGGAGACACGGTTTCACTAATTATGTTGGGAGGTGTTAATTATTATACCGGCCAAGTTTTCGATTTCCAACAAATTACTACCACTGCACATGCCAAATCGATATTTGTTGGTTTTGATTTGGCGCATGCTGTTGGTAATATTATGCTAGAATTGCATAATTGGAATGTAGATTTTGCGGTTTGGTGTTCTTATAAATATTTGAATTCTGGACCGGGGTCTGTTGGCGGAGTGTTTGTTCATGAAAAACATCACAATTCAGAATTACCAAGACTTAACGGTTGGTGGGGGCACAATAAGGAAGATAGGTTTGAAATGCCAGATATGTTTAATCCTATTAAGACTGCTGAAGGCTGGCAATTAAGCAATCCCCCAATACTTTCGCTTGCAGCTATAAGAGCTTCGCTTAGTATTTTTGATGAAGTTGGCATGGGTAGATTAATTACTAAATCAAAAGGACTAAACTTGTATTTGCGTTTTTTATTGAGCTCTATTGATACTGAAAGAATAGATGTGATCACCCCGCAAAATAGCGGTTGTCAAATATCTATAAGGGTTGAAGATGGCAATAAAGATTTATTTGAGAAAATTACAAATGAAGGTGTTGTAGCAGATTGGAGAGAGCCAGATGTAATTCGTGTAGCACCAGTTCCTCTCTATAACAGTTATTTAGATGTGTATAATTTTTATAAAATTTTAAAACATTTTTTGTAAATGGGAAAAGAAGTGACAATTGTTGGAGCAGGTCTTGTTGGATCTTTGTGCTCTTTGTATATGACTAAAAGAGGTTATGATGTAAATATTTTTGAGAGGAGAAATGATTTGCGTTCAGAAATTATTACGGCAGGAAAGTCAATTAATTTAGCTCTTTCAAAAAGAGGTTGGACATCACTTGAGCAAGCTGGTGTGGCTGAACAGGTAAGGCAAATAGCGATTCCTGTATATAAGCGTATTATGCATGATCAATCGGGGGTATTAACAGGCCAGCCTTATGGTAATGAGAGAGAGGCGATTTATTCTGTTTCTAGAGCACAGATGAATGTGTTAATGATGGATTTGGCAGAGCATAATGGGGCAAAGTTATATTTTAATGAAAAATGCGTTGAAGTTGATTTTGAAAACACTACTGTTGCTTTTGAAAACTCAAAGACAAAAACTAATCAAAAGATAAAATCTGATTTTATTATTGGAGCTGATGGAGCTTTTTCAGTTGTTAGAAAAGAAATGGTGAGTAGGTACGGGCACAGATATAATTATAATGAAATTGACCACGATTACAAAGAGCTTCTCATACCAGCTGGTGAAAACAACACATATTTACTAGAAAAAAATGCCCTACATATATGGCCGAGAGGTGATTTTATGTTAATGGCGCTAGCGAATTTAGACGGTAGTTTTACTTGCACGCTTTTTGCGCCAAAAAAAGGCGCTAATTCTTTTGAAGGATTAAGTACTCAGCATGATGTAGAAAATTATTTTCTCAAGATGTTTCCAGATTTTTTAGAGCTCGTTCCAGATTTATATGAGCAGTGGATAAGTAATCCTACATCTAATTTAGGTATAATTAGAACTTATCCTTGGAATGTTGAAGGTAGATCTCTAATTATTGGAGATGCAGCACATGCGACAGTTCCTTTTTACGGTCAAGGAATGAATTGTGGTTTTGAGGACTGTAGAATACTAGATGATTTTTTAGATAAATATGACGACTTAAGTTTGTGTTTCGAAAATTTTTCTAAAACAAGAAAGCCAAATGCAGATGGAGTCCAGGACTTGTCTATGCATAATTTTATTGTAATGCGAGATAAAACTGCTGACTCAAAGTTTTTGTTGCAAAAAAAAATAGAAAAAAAGTTTGCAAATATGTATCCAGAAAAATGGATCCCCTTATACACAATGGTTAGTTTTACCAACATTTCTTATTCTGATGCTTGGCAAATCGGAATGAAGCAGGAAAAAATTATGCAAGGGATTATGAAAATTCCAAATATTGAAAAAATATGGAATAGTGAAAAAATTATGCAAAAAATAGCAAGTTTAGTGTAGTTTTTTGATTTTTTTAGTCTTTTTTTTTTTGCATTTATCAATATATTTTATGTGTAAATGGATTTCTTTAAAAGCATTAAAATTTCTAAAAAACACTAAAAAACACTAAAAAACACTAAAAAACACTAAAAAACACTAAAAAACACTAAAAAACGTTTAAAAACAGATCAAAAAAACCTTAGATGCAATATAGAAGTGGTTTTCTTTCATTTTAATTTTGATTTTTTTAGTACACTTTATTGCATTTTATTACATTTTATTGCGTTTTAGTGCATTTTAGTGCATTTTAGTGCATTTTAGTGCATTTTAGTGCATTTTAGTGCATTTTAGTGCATTTTTTTGTTTTTTTAAGTTAATTTCAGTTCTATTATTTACATTTTAAATAGTTATTTTTTTTAGAAAATGCAAAAAAATGCTTAAAAACACAAAAAAAAGCTATAAAAGATTAAAAAGTGTTCATAAATGGCTTAAAGTTAATTTTTCAAAAATATATTGTATTATAAATTTATAGAATAGTTAAATACTGGTTTTTTATTAATAAATTTATATCTATTATGATGGAACAGTATAGAAAAGAATACTTATAGAATATAACAATAGATTAATAATAAAAAGCTAATATTGTAATAGATTAATAATGAAAAAACTACTAATTATATTACTTTGCTTGCCATTATTTTTTTCTTCTTGTAATAGCTCCTTATTTATAGAATCAAATAATAAAACTATTATTTTTTCAAAGGCATCTAAAAATTATATTAAATGGATTGAGGCAGATGATGTCACTTTTTTAGATGCATATTCTATAAATAATACAGATAGCATTTTAGCATTAGCAGATGGAATTATTTTAACAGGAGGAGAAGACATAAATCCTTTAGAATACAATGACACTAATAATATAAAAGTATGTGGCCATATTAATTATAGTAGAGATACATTAGAAAGAAAACTATTTAATTATGCTTTTGAAAATAAGATTCCTTTGGTTGGAATCTGTAGAGGTATGCAAATGATGAACGTAGTAAGTGGAGGAACATTATATGGTGATATTCCTACAGAAATAGGAAAAACTGTTATACACAGAAATTATGGTGAGGTTATGCACGAAATAGTATTGTCTAATGAGAATCCTTATTGTAAGAATTTAATTTTTCCATTAGATAAAGACACATTTTTGGTTAACTCTTGGCATCACCAAGGGTTAAAAGATGTGGCGAAAGGCATTTACGTTATTGCAAGGTCTTATGATGGATTGCCTGAGGCTGTAGTTATGGATACAGCACTACATCCTTTTATGATTGCAGTACAGTTTCATCCAGAAAGACTAGGTAAAGACAATGCAATACACCAACAAATGCGATCTAGTTTTTTCAATGCAATTAATAACTAGTACAATAGATACTTTCTTATCTTTGTTCTCGATATGAAGGGTAAAAAAACAGCACTAATTATTTTAGACGGATGGGGTCATGGGGATAAAACAAAATCAGACGTAATTTTTAATGCATCAACCCCATTTATAGATTCTCTTTATAAAAAACATCCTAACTCCAAATTACTTACAGACGGAGAAAATGTTGGCCTTCCAAAAGGTCAAATGGGAAACTCAGAGGTTGGGCACCTTAATCTTGGTGCTGGCAGAATAGTTTATCAAGATTTATTAAGAATTAATAAAGCATGTTTAGATGGAAGTATTGAGAGTATGCATGCGCTAAAAGAGGCATTTAATTATGTCAAGGAAAACAATAAAAAACTACATCTTATAGGCCTTGTATCAGATGGAGGGGTGCATTCTCACCAGTCTCATTTATATAAATTATGTGAGCTTGCACATAAGAATAGTATTGACAAAGTTTTCATTCATGTGTTTACAGATGGTCGAGATTGCGACCCACGCAGCGGCATAAATTTCATAAAGCAACTTGAGAAAAAATTAAATGGGGCAATAATTGCCTCTGTTTGTGGCAGGTATTATTCTATGGATCGAGATAAAAGGTGGGATAGAATTAAATTGGCCTATGACATGATGGTGAAAGGTGTGGGCAAAACAACAATTAATATAATAGATAGTATTCAATCATCTTATGATAATGATATAACAGACGAGTTTATAAAACCAATAATACATACAGATGTTAATGGAGAACCAATTGCTACAATTGAAAATGGAGACGCTGTTATTTGTTTTAATTTTCGTACTGATAGATGCAGAGAAATCACAACCGCACTTACCCAACATAATATGTTTGATTTTGGAATGCAGACGTTAAATATTCATTATACAACAATGACTAATTATGATGATACATTCGAGAATGTAAACGTTATATATAATAATAGGAATATTAGTAATACTTTGGGAGACGTTCTAGAACAAAATAATCTCCGCCAGCTTAGAATTGCCGAAACAGAGAAATATCCACATGTCACTTTTTTCTTTTCAGGTGGTCGTGAACAAGAGTTTGATGGAGAAAGAAGAATTATGATAGAGTCTCCTAAAGTTGCAACATATGATTTAAAACCCGAGATGAGCGCCTTCGAGGTAACTACTCGAGTTACCGAAGAATTAAACAATCAAACAGCTGATTTTATTTGTTTAAATTTTGCAAACCCTGACATGGTGGGGCATACAGGAGCTTATGAGGCAATTATAAAAGCAGTTGAAACAACGGATATTTGCACAAAAAAGGTAGTAGATTGCGCTTTAAAAAATGATTACGCTGTTGTTATAATCGCAGACCATGGAAATGCAGAGTTTGCATTAAATGCAGATCACACACCTAATACAGCACATACTAATAGTCCAGTTCCTTGCTTTGTTTTAGGTACAGAATATAAAAAATTAGAAAATGGAATTTTAGCAGATATTGCACCAACAATTTTAAAAATATTAGGAGTGGATAAACCCAAAGAAATGACAGGAAAAAATTTAATTAAATAATTATGAAATATATTAAAGATTATATTGAGAATAATAGAGATAGATTTATAGATGAATTAATGAGACTATTAAAAATCCCATCTATTTCAGCTGATCCTAGTTACTCTAATGATGTTATAGCTTGTGCAAATTTAGTAGCAGATTCATTAAAACTTGCTGGTGCAAATAATATAGAAATATGCAAAACGCCAGGATATCCTATTGTTTATGCAGAAAAAATTATTGACAACAATTTGCCTACAGTTTTAGTTTATGGACATTATGATGTTCAACCTCCAGACCCTATAGATCTTTGGGATAGCGGACCTTTTGATCCGGTGATTAAGAAAACGAAAGTCCATCCAGATGGCGCCATTTATGCAAGAGGAGCCTGTGATGACAAGGGTCAGTTTTATATGCATGTTAAAGCATTTGAGTTAATGATGGAAACAAATAGTTTGCCATGTAATATTAAATTTATGATTGAAGGAGAAGAAGAGGTTGGCTCAGATAATCTAAGCTTATTTGTGAGAAACAATAAGCAAAGATTAAATTCAGATGCAATATTAATATCGGATACAGGAATTATTTCAAACGACACCCCATCTATTACTACTGGATTAAAAGGGTTAAGCTACCTTGAAGTTGAGATTACTGGTCCAAATCGCGATTTACATTCAGGCTTATATGGTGGTGCGGTTGCCAATCCAATTAATATTCTATGCGAAATGATTGCAAAAATGAAGGATAGAAATAATCACATTACTATACCAGGATTTTATGATGATGTTATTGAATTATCTAATGAAGAAAGGGATGATATAGCAAGAGCACCATTTTCGTTGGATGAATATAAGAAAGCATTGGACTTATCAGATGTGCATGGGGAGGAAGGATATACAACTATGGAAAGAACAGGAATACGCCCAACGCTTGATGTGAATGGTATATGGGGAGGATATATAGGAGAGGGAGCAAAAACAGTTATTCCATCAAAAGCTTATGCAAAAATTTCCATGAGATTAGTTCCTAATCAATCAGATAAGGAGATCACTAAATTATTTACAAATTATTTTACAAGTATAGCTCCAAAATCAGTAAAAGTAAAAGTGTCTCCTCATCATGGAGGAGAACCTTATGTTTCGCCAACTGATACGCCTGCCTATACAGCGGCAAGTCATGCAATGGAAACTACTTATGGGAAAAAACCAGTTCCAGTTAGAAGCGGGGGCTCTATTCCTATAGTTGCTCTTTTTGAAAAAGAATTAGGAGTCAAATCTATTTTACTTGGTTTTGGTCTTGATTCAGATGCAATTCACTCTCCTAATGAGCATTATGGAATTTTTAACTATTTCAAGGGTATAGAGACTATTGTCTATTTTTTTAAGAAATATAGTGATTTATTAAAAGCAAAATAATAGCAATAAAAGTTATGAAATTACAACAAGAGAGTAGTTCTTTTTACCCTTTTGTACTACAATATATTTATTGTTAATTAAACACTCTTTTGATAATTGAAAGCTTTCAGTAATTTTTTCTTTATTTATACTCACCGCATTTGCTTTTATCATTCTTCTGGCCTCACCTTTACTATTAAAAAATTGAACTTTATTTACTAAAAAATCTAACAAATCAATATTAAGATCGCTATTTTTTATTTTTGCAGTTGATACTCCTTCAAAAACTGATAAAAAAGTGCTCTCATCTAATGATTTTAAATCATTCTCTGTAGATTTTCCAAAGAGAATATTGGTTGCTTTTTTTGCAATTTCTAGTTCTTTTTTACTATGAACTCTTATTGTAATTTCATTGGCAATAGTGTTTTGTAGTATTCTTAAATGTGGGGCTTCATCATGTACTTTTATAAGTTTTAGTATTTCTTTTTGTGACAAAAGAGTAAATATTCGAATATAGTTTTTTGCATCTATATCAGATGAGTTTAGCCAAAACTGATAAAATTTATATACAGATGTTTTGGCTTTGTCTAACCATACATTTCCATATTCTGTTTTTCCAAATTTTCCCCCATCAGATTTCTTAATTAAAGGAGTGGTTACAGCAAAGGCCTTACCATTTCCTTTTCTCCTAATTAACTCGGTTCCAGTTACAATATTCCCCCATTGATCTGACCCTCCTAATTGTACTTTGCAATTTTTATTTTTCCACAGCCAATAAAAATCATATCCTTGAACTAATTGATAAGAAAATTCGGTAAAACTCATGCCTGATTCTAAACGGTTTTTTACGGAGTCTTTAGCCATCATATAATTTATAGACACGTGTTTTCCGACACTTCTAATAAAATCTAAAAAACTTAACCCCTTAAACCAGTCATAATTATTTACGATTTCAGCAGCGTTGTTAACATCTTGGAAGTTTAAAAATTTTTTTAATTGCTTTTGAATACATTTAAGATTAGTATTTATATTATTGGTATCTAATAAATTTCTCTCTGTACTTTTTCCTGAAGGATCGCCAACCATTCCTGTGGCACCGCCAACTAAAATATATGGTTTGTGACCACATTTTTGAAGGTGTACTAAAGTCATAATTTGCACTAAATTACCTATATGTAAACTATCTGCTGTAGGGTCAAAACCAATATAAGCAGATGTCATTTCTTTTTCAAACTGCTCTTTTGTTCCCGGCATGATGTCATGTATCAAGCCTCTCCATTTTAATTCTTCTATGAATTTCATGTCAATATGTTTTTTCAAAAATATATAAATTATTAAATCTATTAAGTTATTTTTTTTTCTTAAAAATTTAAACCGTTATATTTGTATTATGATATTTGTTACTGGAGGTACAGGCCTTGTTGGATCACATGTTTTATTAAAATTGGTTCAACAGGATATAAAATTCAAGGCACTTAAAAGGCCAGATTCTTCTTTAAATGTTTGCAGAAAAATTTTCAATTATTATAATGCAGACCAAGAATTTGATAAGATAATTTGGGTTGATGGCGATGTTAATAATATACCATCTTTAGAACTAGGAATGAAGGATTGTAATTTGATATTACATTGTGCCGGTCTTGTTTCTTTTTCACCATCTGACGCTGAACTTTTAAAGCATGTAAATATACAAGGAACAGCAAATGTTGTTAATGTTGCCTTAAGTTGCAACGTAAAAAAACTTGGTTTTGTGAGTTCAATAGCTGCGTTAGGTCGAAATTCTACTCAAGGTGTAGTTAATGAAGATAGTTATTTTAAGGCAACAAAATTAGATAGCAATTATGCTCACACTAAATATCTTTCAGAACAAGAAGTGTGGAGAGCTTCGGCGGAAGGACTCGATGTTGTTATTGTAAACCCGTCTGTAATTTTAGGCCCTGGAGACTGGAAAAAGGGAAGTTCTAGAATTTTCCTTAAGATTTATAATGGATTAAAATTTTATACAAACGGTAGTACTGGCTATGTTGATGTTGATGATGTAGCTAGTTCATTAATTAAGTTGTTATTATCTGAGGTAAAAAATGAACGGTTTATTGTAAATGGAGCAAATCTAAAATATCGAGATTGCTTCGATCGTATTTCAGAGGCTTTGGATAGGCCTAAGTCGTTTATAAAGGTGACCCCATTTTTAAAGGAGATTGCCTGGAGAGTTGAAGCAATGAAAGCATTTTTTACCGGACAGAGACCTCTTATTACACAAGAAACTGTTAATAGCGCAATGACAAATAGCACTTACACTTCTTCTAAAATTGAAAAAGCCATAGGCTTTGAATTTACTGACATTGATGTTTCAATTAAAAAATATGCTAATTGGTTTTTGGCTGATCAAGTTTAGATTTTTCTTCATTTAATTGATTTAATATATCAATGTAAACCTGTTCTAATTTATTTGGATTATTATAATAATAATTAAGAGTTAATTGAAACTCATCTTGTGAAACTTGATGGTTATTATAGATTTTAATATATTCAGTGTTATGATAGTTTTTTTTATTTGATTTTAACATTGCTTCTTTTAAGTGAATTTCTTTTAGTATGCTTGTAAATATATTTTCAGGCAATATGTTTTTAGTTGTGGGAGGATTAGAATTAGAGCATGCCAATAATAAACATACGAGTATTAATAAATAACTTTTCATATTGCAAATATATGTTATTTAAGATTTCGATTTGTGTATATTTGCTGCATTATTAACCAATCAAAATTTAGTTCATGAAAAAATTAATTTATTTATTTTTTGCTGGAGTAATGTTTATCTTTACTGCTTGCACCGGAGAAAAAACTGCTACTGAGGCTGCAGTAGAAGAGGTGGTAGTTGAAGAGGCGGTAGTAGAAGAGGCTGTTGATTCTGTTGCTACAGAAGAGGACGTTACAGAAGACGCTGCTACTGAGTAAGTAATACTTCAAAAAAACCACTTTATTAGTTTCGCTTTTTTAGTTTAGTTGAACTATTTAAAGACTATATTTATTGTTTTAGATAACATGTTTGTAAAATGTTTATTTAAAGTAATTCATAAATTAAAAAGACAGCGTTAGCTGTCTTTTTACTTACCTGTCAAAAGTAAGCCGCATACCCTTCTTAGAGGTATTAAATATTCCGTTTTCATAGACGAGGTGTCCATTAACTAATGTATGCGTAATTTTTGAATTAAATATTTCACCATCAAATGGGGACCAGCCACATTTATAAAGTATATTATCCTCTACTTTCCAAGGACTATTTAGGTTAACCAAAACTAAATCGGCAAAATATCCTTCACGTATAAATCCTCGGTTTTCAATTTTAAAGCATATTGCTGGATTATGACACATTTTTTCTACTACTTTTTCAATAGTAATTTTCCCGTTTTTTACAAATTCTAACATTGCAGGCAGTGCATGTTGCACTAGCGGACCACCTGATGGGGCATTTAGATATGAGTTGGACTTTTCTTCTAATGTATGTGGAGCATGATCTGTTGCAATTACATCTAATTTGTCATCTAGTAGAGCTTTTAATAAAGCATTTTTATCACTTTCTTTTTTTATTGATGGATTCCATTTTATAAGATTTCCCTTTTCTTTGTAATTATTTTCATCAAACCACAGATGATGTATGCATACTTCTGCGGTAATTTTTTTGTTTTTTAGATCAACGTTATTATCAAACAATTCTATTTCTTTTTCTGTCGAAAGATGGAATACATGTAAACGTGTATTATGTTTTTTAGCTAAATTGATAGCTGTTGAGCTTGATTTATAGCAGGCTTCTTCACTTCTGATATTTGGATGTTCTGACATAGGAATATTTTCTCCAAATTTTTCTTTTGCTTTAGCAAGGTTTTTTTGGATTACAGTTTCATCTTCACAGTGTACGGCGATTAGCATTGGTGATTTAGAAAAAATTTCTTCTAAAACCTCTTTATTGTCTACTAACATATTGCCTGTTGATGAACCCATAAAAATTTTGATAGCGCCAACATTTTTGGGATTAGTTTTAAGTACTTCATCTAAGTTGTCATTGCTAACCCCCATAAAAAAAGAATAGTTTGCAATTGATGTTTTTTCGGCAATCTGATACTTCTCTTTTAATATCTGCTGTGTTAAGGCTTGAGGTAATGTGTTTGGCATTTCCATAAAGGAAGTTATCCCGCCTGCAATGGCAGCTTTACTTTCAGTATAAATAGTTGCTTTGTGAGTCAGGCCCGGCTCTCTAAAATGCACTTGATCATCAATAACTCCTGGAAATAAATGTAGACCTTTTGCATTTATAATTTGGTCTGCGTTAACAGTTATGTTTTTTGCAATTTTTTTTATTTTTTGAAATTCGATTAGTAAATCTGATTGATAAATTTTACATTCATTTACCAGTGTTGCATTTTTAATTAGTGTACGCATTGTTATACTTTCCAGTCTCTAAAAAGACTTTTTATTTTCATTTGTATCACTCCAAGAAATGCTTCCATAAAAATACTGTTACTCATTTTTGAAGTCCCCTTAGTTCTGTCAGTGAAAACAATAGGAACTTCCAAGATATTAAACCCATACTTCCAACTTGTAAATTTCATTTCAATTTGAAAAGCATATCCTACAAATTGAATATTGTCTAGTTTGATAGTTTCTAAAACTTTTCTTTTATAGCACTTAAATCCCGCAGTGGAATCATTAATCGGCATACCTGTAATTAGTTTTACGTATTTTGATGCAAAAAAGGACATTAGCAATCTAGACATTGGCCAATTTACAATGTTTATTCCCTGTACATATCTGGACCCAACGCAGACATCACCTCCCTGTTGAGAGCTTGCATTATATAGCCTAATTAGATCTTCAGGATTATGAGAAAAATCAGCGTCCATTTCAAAAATAAATTCATATTTTCTGTCCAAGGCCCATTTAAACCCATCAATATATGCAGTGCCAAGGCCTAATTTTTTTGTTCTTTCAAACATATATAATTTGTCGGAGAATTCTTTTTGCAGTAATTTTACAATGTCAGCAGTGCCGTCAGGAGAACCATCGTCAACAATTAGTATATGAAATGATTTTTTTAACGAGAATACTTTTTTAATAATATGCTCGATATTTTCTTTTTCATTATAAGTTGGTATTATTACAACACTGTCTGACATGTTACAAAAATAAACAAATCTTATAATACATTCATGTTGAGCGAAGTTTTTGTATTGAATTAAACATTTTATACAAAACTAGCTTTGTTGTTTAAGCTTATGTAAATGAATTGTTAAGATTTTTTCAAAATAAATAATTGAGCCTAAAAAAATAAAGTTTTAATACTAATTTTGTAATTTAGCCTCACATTAAATAATACATATTATGCAAAAAATTTTACTAGCTATTTTCTTTTTTATTTCAATGAATATTAGTGCTCAGATTACAAATTGTTCAGAATTATTCTTTTCTGAATATGTAGAGGGGTGGAGTCAAAATAAAGCAATTGAAGTATATAACCCAACAGGCAATACAATTGATTTAAGCAATTACGCTATAGAGCGTTATGCTAATGGCGCTACAAATAGTTCTGCTGGAGGGATTACAAATTTAAGAGGAATGTTAGCATCTGGAGACGCCTTTGTATTGACTAACGGAGAGACAGATACTTCTAGCATGTTTGGGTATTGTGACCCTATTCTTATTGCACTAGGTGATATGGCGGAGCCGAATGGCTCTTATCCATCACCATTGCATATGAATGGAAATGATGCAATGGTATTGACAAAAAACGGCAACGTTATTGATGTGATTGGCAGAGTAGGAGAAGACCCCGCTTCTGGAGCCTGGACAGATGACCCTGCCTCTGGGTTTACTTTAGGTACTTGGTGGACAATGCAGCATACTTTAATTAGAAAGCAGAATGTGTTGTCTGGAGATAATAATGGATTAGATTTGTTTGATCCAAGTGCTGAATGGGATTCATTGCCTGTAGGTACATGGGGTAATTTAGGATCTCATACTTGTAATTGTCTTAATACATCCAATATAGAATATAATGCACAGTCCCCATCTTATTTACTTTATCCTAATCCAATAAATCACGGAAAAGTTATTAATATTAGCTCTAAAGTAGCTATCAGAAATATAATTGTGAAAAATATGATAGGACAAGTTGTTATAAATACAGCAGATAATTTTATCATTACTAATGATTTGGAGGCTGGTACATATATCATTAATATAAGATTTTCTGACGGGAGAGAAGCTGATAATAAAATAATTGTAGAGTAATAAAATTTAATAATATCTGAAATGCTGATGTTATCATCAGCATTTTTTATAAGATTATGCGCATATTAGTAGTTATATTTTTTTGTTGTTTTTCGGTAAATTCTTTTTCACAAACTATTATTAATGGTAAAGTTACTGATTCTAGATCTGGAGAGCCGTTAATAGGTGCTACTATTATTTTCGGAAAAGGACAAGGAGCTTCAACAGATATAGATGGTAATTTTTCTTTTGAAATTCAAAGGGGCGAAAGAAATTTGCAAGTATCATATGTAGGGTATGAGGTGGTTAATAAAATGATTTCTGTGGGGACAAAGCCCCAGACACTTAATTTTAAATTAAAGACCATTCTTTTAAATGAAGTGCAGGTAGTTTCAGATATCGCTAGAGATAGAGAAACTCCGGTTGCTTTTTCAACAATTCCAATGAAAAAGATTAGCGAAGAATTAGCTTCTCAGGATATCCCTATGGTATTAAATTCTACTCCTGGAGTGTATGCGACACAATCTGGAGGGGGAGATGGGGATGCTAGAATTACAATTAGAGGATTTAATCAAAGAAATGTAGCAGTAATGATTGATGGTATTCCAGTAAATGATATGGAAAATGGATGGGTGTATTGGTCTAATTGGTTTGGTTTAGATGCGGTAACTTCCAATATACAGGTTCAGAGAGGATTAGGAGCTTCAAAGATTGCAATTCCTTCTGTTGGTGGGACAATGAATATTTTAACTAAAGGAACAGGTAGTAAATCAGGAGGGATTATCAAACAATCTGTTGGTAGTTATGGTAGACTTCAAACATCTATAGGTTATAACTCAGGAAAATTACAAAATGGTTGGGGCTATACTTTAGCAGGTTCTTATAAGAAAGGTGATGGATTTGTTGATGAAACTTGGAGTGAGGGGTTTTTTTATTATGCAAAAATTCAAAAAGAAATAGGAACACATATTTTAAGTTTTTCAGTTATGGGGGCACCTCAAAAGCATGGCCAAAGATCATACAAGAGTTCTATTGCTACGTATGACACTGCTTATGCTCGTTCACTTGGAGATACGACAGACTTTTCACAAAATACTGATGATGGAGCCGTTAATCAAGGGATAAGATATAATCAGCACTGGGGCTCCCTAGACAGATGGACTTTAGATAGTAATGGAGATACGCTACATAATATAGAGAAACTTAATACTAGAAAAAATTATTATCACAAGCCACAATTTTCTTTAAGGCATTTTTGGACTGTTAATGATAAGTTATATATGTCTAATATTATTTATGCATCTATTGGCAATGGAGGGGGAACAAGACCAGAAGGTGTTGGAGAGCTAAATGGTCAGCCAGATTTGCAATCTGCTTATAACTCAAATGTTGGATCCGGTCCTTTTGGCCCTATTATTGACCCAACATTCTCTTCTACTGAAACTAAAGCAGGCAGCTATATTAAAAGCTCAATTAATAATCATTCTTGGTACGGCGCATTAACTACATTAAATTATCAGCCTAATAATGAAGTGTCAATTTCTGGAGGAATTGATATGCGATATTATAGAGGAGAGCATTATAGAGAAATTTATGATTTACTAGGCGGTGGGTATGCAATCAATACTGATAATGCTAATAAAATGCCTGTTGCTAAAAGGGAAGGAGATATTATTGATTATCACAATGATGGACTTGTTAAGTGGAGCGGGGTTTTTGCACAAGGCGAATATATTAAAGGTACATTAAGTACATTTTTAAATATTTCAGGTTCTAATTCAGCATATAAACGTATTGATTATTTTAAAAAGAAAGATTTAATTTTAGCAGACACCATTATTAGGGGCGCAATAGGAATACTAGACACTATATCCTTAAATGGCAGAAATTATACTATTAATTCGCCTGAATCAAAAACCTCCTCGACGGAATGGAAATGGATCAGAGGATATACGATTAAGTCGGGAGCTAATTTAAATTTAAATGAATATAACAACATTTTCTTTAATTTAGGTTATTTGTCAAAAGCCCCTAGATTTGATAATATTTTTACTGTAAGTAACACTTTACAACAATATATTAAAAACGAAATTGTAAGAGCAGTAGAAGTAGGGTATTCTTTTAGGTCTTCATTGTTTTCAGCTAATTTAAATTCGTATTACACTATTTGGGAAAATAAACCTGCTAATATATCTCAAACAATTGGTGGGACAAGATATTCAGATATTGTGCCAATGAATGCTTTACATAAGGGGGTAGAGATGGATGCCGCATTAAAATTAGGCAGGTCACTAAGCATTGAAGGATTAGTTTCTTTAGGAGATTGGACTTGGACTTCAAAAGGTGAGGCAATTGTTTTAGACAGTGAAAACTCCCCCCCATCAGTAGAGCTGGGTAATACTAATTCAGATACCTTAAGATATGATGCTAATGGTGTACACGTTGGAGACGCAGCACAAACACAGTTTGGTTTAAGCATAAGGTATGAACCTTCATATAATTCTTACATTAAGATGAGAGGAACATATTTTGCTGATCATTATGCTGATTTTGATGCCGCATCTTTATCTGGTGATAATGTAGGTAGAGAAAGCTGGAAAATGCCTGCTTATCAATTAATAGATTTACATGCTGGATATAAGTTTAAATTATCTAAAAGAAACAAATTAGATGTTAAATTGAGCGTACTTAATTTATTTAATACTATATACATTTCAGATGCACGAAACAATGATTCTTATGTTTCATCAAGCCTTAGTGATTTTGATGCGAAATCAGCCAGTGTATTTTTTGGCTTAGGCAGAAGAATAAATCTCTCAGCAAAGTTTACTTTTTAAAAATTTTACAAAATGAAAAAAACAACAATTTTAATCTTTTTAGTTTTAATAAATTTATCATTAATAGGGCAAACAGATATTATAACAGCAAGAATGCAAGGCGTTGGGGCAACTGTTACTGTGACAGGTGTTGTAACAAATGGTGATGAGCTAGGTCCAATTAGATATATAGAAGATGCTACAGCCGGTTTAGCACTGTATGATCCGACTCCATTAAGTAGCGTTTTAAGAGGTGATGAGATCACAGTTACAGGCATATTAGTTGATTATAATGGACTTTTGGAGATGACACCGGTTAATTCAATTTCAACGGTTTCTAACAATTTATCCGTAACGCCTCAAGTTGTTACACCAAATCAGATTGGAGAGAACACAGAATCTGAGCTGGTGCAAATCGATAATGTAACTTTTAATGGTGGCGGATCAACTTTTACATCCGGAACACATGATTTTACATCAAACGGTCAATTAGGTAGAGTATATATAAGATCAGGAAGCCCTTTAGAAAACACATTAATTCCTGTGGGGCCAGTAACATTGGTGGGGATATCCTCACAATATACATTTTCTACTCCTGCAAATGATGGCTATCAAATTTTACCAAGAGATTCAGCGGATATTATTCAAATCGGAAGTATTGCATTTACTTCAGCTGTTTTACAAGATAATATTACAACTACTGGATTTGATTTAAGCTGGGAAGTGTCTTCTAATTCTACAGGTAGTTGTAATTATGGCCTAACATCTTCGCTGGGTACAATTATTAATCAGGGTGGTAATAGTACCACACACTCAATTAGTCTGACAGGCTTGCAGCCTGCTACTTTTTATTATGTACAATGTTATTCAATTAATGGTACTGATACAGCATTTTCAAATATTGGTATTTATTCTACAGCATCATTGTCCTCTGGATTAATTCGACCATATTTTAACCATTCGGTTGATAATACTTTTTCTAATGGTGTTAATGCTGAAAATATTGGGGCGGCTTTTGCGGATACAATTGCAGCATATATGGATTTAGCACAGACTTCTTTAGATATATGTGTTTACAATGCATCATCTAGTATAATTGCAACCGCAATAAATAATGCTTATAATAGAGGAGTTAATGTTCGTTATATTGCAGATGATGATGTTACAAATATTATGTTAAGTAGTTTGAATACAAATATTCCAGTTGTAATAAGAGATCCATCGCCAGCTGGTATTATGCACAACAAATTTATAATTATTGATGCTAATTCCACTAATAATTCATGGATATTGGGCGGATCAACTAATTGGACAAATCCATCAAATTTAATTAATGATTATAATAATATGATTTTCATACAAGACCAGGCAATTGCAAAAGCATATACATTAGAGTTCGACGAGATGTGGGGAGGGGTTTTTGGAACTCATAAGACAGACAATACACCTCATAAATTTATAGTGAATGGCAAGTTAGTTGAATTATATTTTTCTCCTTCAGATCAAACTACTGCACATATATTAGAAACTATAGAAAATGTAAATCATGCTCTTGAATTTGGATTGCTTTCTTTCACAAGAGATGATATAGGTCAAGCAGTTATTGATAAAGATATAGAATTTGGAGTTGTTGTTAGGGGTATAATTGAGAGTGAGACTACGCCTGGCTCAGAGTATTCTAATTTAGTTAATGCAAATGTAGATGTAAGATCACATCAAGGAGTTTCGCATTCATTTCACCATAAATATTTAATAGCAGATGCTAATTTTCCTAATTCTGATCCAATAGTTTTAACAGGATCTCATAATTGGAGTAGTAATGCAGAGAACAATTCTGATGAAAACACTTTAATTATCCATGATGCAACAATCGCCAATATTTATTTGCAAGAATTTGAAAAAAGATGGGGTGAGCTTGGGACCCCTAACTTGGTTGATGATCTAATAGATATAAAACTTAAAATTTTTCCTAATCCAACAAAAGGCTTGGTTACTGTTGCAACAGATTTGCCAATTATTCAGATAAATCTTTATGCTGTTGACGGAAAATTAATGTCCGTAAATAAATATCCTGAAATTGACATTTATAATAAAGGCGTCTATTTTTTGAAGGTTATTACTGAGAAAGGTTCTGTTGTAAAAAAGTTAATAGTAGAGTAATTTTATTATTTATTAATCTAAGAGGTAAATTTTTTTAAGTTTTGTTAAATACAATGTTTTTCTTTTCTAGATATCAAAACTCTCCATAAATTTAGTGGTATACTCTCCTTTGCGAATTTTTTCATCTTGCATTAATTTTTTATGAAAAGGAATTGTAGTCTTTATACCTTCAATAATAAACTCTTCTAAGGCTCTTTCCATTTTGGCGATTGCCTCTTCTCTAGTTTGAGCTACAGTAATTACTTTTGCAATCATAGAATCATAGAACGGTGGAATCATATAGTTTGCATATGCATGTGTATCAACTCTAACCCCATGACCACCTGGAGCATGAAAATTAGTAATTAAGCCTGGCGAGGGTCTAAAATCATTTTCAGGATCTTCTGCGTTAATTCTGCATTCTATTGCATGTAATTGTGGCATATAATTCTTTCCAGATATTTTGATTCCTGCAGCAACTTTGATTTGTTCACGAATTAAATCATAATCAACTACCTCCTCTGTAATAGGGTGTTCAACTTGAATTCGTGTATTCATTTCCATAAAGTAGAAGTTTCTATTTTTATCAACTAAAAACTCTACTGTACCAACCCCTTCATATTTAACAGATTCTGCTGCTTTAATCGCTGCCTCCCCCATTTTATCCCTTAATTTTTGAGTCATAAAAGGAGAAGGGGTCTCTTCCATTAATTTTTGATGCCTTCTTTGAATAGAGCAATCTCTTTCTGAAAGATGAGCTGCTTTTCCACTTTTATCTCCAATAATTTGGATTTCAATATGTCGAGGGTTCTCAATAAACTTTTCCATATACATTCCATCATTGCCAAATGCTGCTTTTGATTCTTGCTTCGCACTATTCCAAGCATCTTCTAGATCCTCCTCTTTCCAAACTAATCTCATACCTTTTCCACCACCACCAGCCGTTGCTTTTAACATGATTGGGTACCCCACTATATTAGCTGCTAATTTTTTGCATTCAGCAAAATCTTTAATTAGACCATCAGAACCAGGTATAGTTGGAACACCTGCTTTTTTCATTGTTTCTTTTGCAGCAGCTTTGTCCCCCATCTTGTCAATCATATCAGCAGAGGCTCCAATAAATTTAATATTATTTTCGGTACATATTTTTGAAAATGTTGCGTTTTCAGCTAAGAAACCATAGCCTGGATGTATAGCATCTGCGTTAGTAATTTCAGCCGCAGCAATAATGTTTGATATTTTAAGATATGATTCTGTACTTGCTGAAGGACCAATACAAACTGCTTCATCTGAGAACCTTACATGTAAGCTGTCGGCATCAGCTTTTGAGTATACAGCAACAGTTTTTATTCCCATCTCTTTACAAGTACGAATAATCCTTAGCGCAATTTCACCTCTATTAGCAATTAGAATCTTTTTAAACATAAGAATTAATTATTATTGTAAATATTTTAAGAGGGATCTACTAAGAATAGCGGTTGATCAAATTCGATAGGAGTCGTGTCGTCTACTAAAACTTTTATTATTTTTCCTGAAACTTCTGATTCAATTTCATTAAAAAGTTTCATTGCTTCAATGATACAAATTGTATCTCCTTCTTTTATCGTGTCTCCTACATTGACGAATGGATCTGATTCAGGAGATGCTGATCTATAGAAGGTCCCAATCATAGAAGCCTTAATAGTTATATAGTTTTCTTCGCCCCCTTTATTACTTGCATTTTCTGAAGTAACAGCTTGATTAGCGGGCTCAATAATTTGTGCAGTATTAATTGTTGGGTTTACTTGAGGGGATGTGGATACAATTTGAGTAGGCACTTCCTTTATGATAGTAGGAATATTTTCTTCTGCCACTTCCCCTCTTTTCTTTTTCGGGGGAGATTTTATAGATATTTTTACATTATCTATTTCTAAATCTACTTCTGTAGCACCTGATTTAGCAACAAACTTTATTAATTCTTGAATATCTTTTAAATTCATTATATTATAGTTTAATTTCTTTTTAAAAATACAAAAATAATTATTTATTTGGATCGTACGCCCATTTCAGATAGATTGATCCCCACGTAAACCCCCCTCCAAAAGCAGCTAGTATTAAATTGTCTCCTTTTTTTAATTTGGATTCCCATTCCCATAAACACAAAGGTATAGTTCCATTTGTAGTATTGCCGTATTTTTCAATATTTACCATTACCTTCTCATTACCTACACCCATTCTTTTAGCAGTGGCATCTATTATTCTCTGATTTGCTTGATGTGGAACAAGCCATGATACATCTTTGGCTTCCAGGTTGTTTTTTTGCATAATTTCAGCGGAAACATCCGCCATAGAAGTTACAGCGGCTTTAAAAACGGCTTGTCCGTCTTGCCATACATGATGTTCTCTTGCTTGTACAGTTTCATGACTTGCAGGTCTTGCAGACCCCCCAGCTTTCATGTGTAAAAATTCCCCTCCAGAGCCATCACTTTTAAGTATAGAGTCTTGGACACCTAGACCTTCGCTAGAAGGCTCTAGCATTACAGCACCTGCTCCATCTCCAAAAATAATACAAGTTGCTCGATCTTGATAATCAACAATAGAGGACATCTTATCTGCACCAACTACAATTACCTTTTTATATGTACCTGTTTCTATGAATTTTGATGCAGTTGCAACTGCATATAAAAAGCCTGAACAAGCAGCCATTAAATCATAGGCGAACGCATTAATAGCACCAATTTTACCAGCAATAATACATGCGGTAGATGGAAAAATCATATCAGGAGTAGCAGTTGCACAAATAATTAAATCTATATCTTCCGAATTAATATTTGTCTTTTTTAATAGTCCCTGCACACATTTCACGCCTAATGCTGAGGTCCCTTTACCTTTTTCTTTGAGAATTCTTCTTTCTTTTATGCCAGTTCTACTTACAATCCACTCATCGTTAGTATCAACATATTGTTCTAATTCTTTATTAGTCAATATATAATCAGGCACATATCCTTCAACTCCTGTAATTGCAGCAGTAATTTCTTTCATTAGTTTATATTTTTTTTAATTTTTTTTGCCAAATCTGCTATCGCCACATCCTTTGTAAGTAATATCATGTTTTTAATAGCAACTTCGTTAGAAATACCATGACCTATAACTACGGCTTTATTTAATCCTAATATTGGCGTCCCTCCGTAGTTTTCATAATTAAGTCGACTAAAGTAATCATCAAGTAATCCTCTTTTTTTCATAATTGAATAGATTCCTTCAGCTTGTTTTAGTACAATGTTGCCTGTAAAGCCGTCACAAATGATCACATCACTTTCTGAATTAAATATATCTCTCCCTTCGCAATTTCCAATAAAATTGTAATCTGGATTTCTTTCCATTAATACATATGCTGATTGGGTTAGCATATTGCCTTTTGTTTTTTCCTCTCCTAAATTTAACAAACTCACTTTTGGATTTTTAACATTACAGATGTGTTTAGAGAATAAAGACCCTAAGACACCAAATTGGTATAAGACATCTGGCTTACAATCTGCATTTGCACCAACATCAAGCAACACAGTTGAACCCCCATTTTCTCTAGGAATAATTGCAGAAAGTGGCGGTCTTAAAACTCCAGGTATTGCTTTTACAGAATATAACCCGCCAACAAACATAGCTCCAGTATTTCCAGCAGAGCAGAAACCATCAATTTCACCTTCTGCTAGATATTTAAATCCTTTTGCAATACTAGAATTTGGTTTAGACCGAAAAGCTTTTATAGGGTGTTCATCCATGGTGATAATTTCAGGGCAATCAACAATCTTAAAGTTTTCTGCATTTAGATTATATTTTTTTAGCTCCGAAATAATTATTGATTTTATTCCAAATAAAACTAAAGAAAATTTTTCTTTTACTTCTTGTATAGCGAGAATAGATCCGTAAATAGTTTTTTCCGGCGCGTAATCACCCCCCATAATATCTATGCCTATTTTCATAAATACATATAGTAAAAAATGATAAAATTAGAAAATTATATGGACGCTTGACTATCTATTACCACCTTTCCTCTATAGTAAAGTTTACCATCAGACCAATGCGCTCTATGGTAAAGATGTGTCTCGCCACTCGCGGAACACGTAGTCAGCTGTTGAGCATTAGCCTTGTAATGCGTTCTTCTCTTATCTCTTCTAGTTTTGGAGATTTTTCTTTTAGGATGTGCCATTTTCTTGTACTATTTTAAATTTTTTAATGCATCCCACCTAGGGTCAGATGACATATTTACTTTTTGTGTATATTTAGTTATTAAATCTAACATCTCTTTATTACACGTATTATTTCCTTTTTCATCTAAGGGATGCTCTCTCTTTTTTGGAGCATTTAAAACAATTAATTCATAAATTAATTGTTTTAAATCTAGATGATTTTTATCATTTGCAATATATAGAATTTCATCAGTAGATATTTTGTGTTCATTTGTCTTTTTAATAATGACATTTGTTTCGCCGAATATTTTTACAGATAATTCTTCTGTGCATATATCGCAAGCTAAGTGATTTATATTTCCATCAATGTTTAATTTTAGATATATATTTTCGCCGTCTTTTCTGAATTTAGCAATAGCACAGATATCTACATGTTCTATATCAGAGTAAGTAAATGATTCAAAGAACGCGTCTTTAATTTCAAAAGTGAAAGATTGTTTGTTAGTTATAGAATTTAATTTTACTATAAAATCATTCATTCCTTTTAAATTTAAAGGGTTGCAAACATACAAATTTATTCCTATTTATAGCACATAGGTATGTTTATTAGCTTTTATAAGCTAAAGGGTTTTTATGAATTTTTATAAATTCTTTTCTTTTTTTGTAAATATTACACGCTGTAAATACGGCTTCTCTAAATGAGCATTCATTAGCTAATCCTTGCCCGGCAATTTCATATGCTGTCCCATGTACAGGTGATGTTCGTATTATGTTTAATCCTGCAGTGTAATTAACACCATTTGTAAAAGAGAGTGTTTTAAACGGTGTTAATCCTTGGTCATGATACATTGACAGGATACCGTCAAAATTTTCTAAATTTTTATTTGTAAAGAAACTGTCTGCAGGATATGGGCCAAAGGCCATAATTCCTAAATTTTTTAATTTTTTAATTGCAGGAGTAATATGCTCTTTTTCTTCTCTTCCAAGCATCCCACCCTCTCCAGCATGCGGATTAAGTCCTAAAATAGCAATTTTAGGCTTTCTAATGCCAAAATCTTCTATTAAAGCATTATTTAGTTGTTTAGTTTTATTAATAATGTTAGTATTAGTAATTGACTTTTTAACTTTTTCTATTGGTGTATGACCTGTGACAAATGCAATCTTCATTTTTTCACTTATCATTATCATTAAAGCGTTACCTTGAAAGTTTTCTTCTAGATATTCAGTATGACCAATAAAGTTATTTATATTTGTTTTAATTGCTGATTTATTAATAGGCGCAGTTACTAAAACATCAACGTTATTATTTTTTAATGCATCAATTGCTTTTTCTAAAGATTCAAAAGCAAATTTTCCTGATTTTTGAGTGGTTTCTCCAAACTTAATTTCTATTTCTTCCTGGCATATATCTATTAGATTTGCTTTTTTAGGGTTTGCTTCTTGAATATTTTTTATAATATTAAAACTAAAATCCTGTACAGCAATTGCTTTTCTATGAAATGAGGCTGCTTTGGAAGATCCAAAGATTATTGGTGTGCAAAACTCCATCATTCTATTATCTTTGAAAGTTTTTATAATAGTTTCAAGGCCTATCCCATTTATATCTCCTATTGAAATACCTACTTTTATTTTTGACATTACACCATATTTTTAACAAATTCATATAGTAGTCTTACGCCTACCCCCGTTGCCCCTTTACCCCTATAACCGTATTTTTTTTGCGTGTAACATGGTCCGGCAATATCTAAATGAATCCAAGGGTAACTAGTAAAATGGGACAGAAATTTGCCTGCTGTAATTGCTCCAGCGTGGGGGCCTCCTAAATTTTTGATGTCTGCAATATCAGATTTTATAAGTTCATCATAATCTGACCAAAATGGCATTTCTGCTAAACGCTCATGTATACTATTGCCTGCTATTTTTAATTTAGCATGCTCTTTTTCAGCATTTTTATGCATACTTACAATTCCATAATGTCCAATTGCAGCTACAGCTGAGCCTGTTAGTGTGGCAAGATCAATTACTAATTTTGGGTTGTATTTCTTTGCAAAACTAAGCGCATCAGCAAGAATTAATCGTCCTTCTGCATCGGTATTCATTACTTCAACTGTTGTTCCATCATGTATTGTAATTACATCACCAGGAGCATAAGCGTTTCCAGAAGGTCTATTATCAGTTGCTGGAATTAAAGCAATTATATGTATTGGCAATTTATTAGACGCAATTGCTTGTATTGCTCCAATTACAGCTCCAGCCCCCCCCATGTCTACTTTCATTAAGTCCATTGAATTTTTAGTTGGCTTTAAGCTTAATCCTCCAGTATCGAATACAATTCCTTTTCCTACAAAAATAATAGGCTGTTTATTTTTTGCATTTTTAGGCTTCCATTCCATAATTGTGAATGTAGGGTCATCTAGAGATCCTTGGTTTACTGCTAACAGCCCTCCCATTTTTAAGCTAATAATTTGTTTTTTGTTGAGGATCGTAGTTTTTATATTGGTTTCTTTTGCTGAATTTTTTGCAGCAAAAGCTAGTTCTTTTGCAGTTAAATGAGAAAAAGGCTCATTAACTAGATTTTTTGTTAGATATACAGCGTTTACAATGTTTTGTAATTCCTTAATTTCATCATTATTAGATTTTTCACATAAGTAGATAGTATCAAGTTTATTTGGGATTTTATGTGTTTTGTGTTTTGTGAATGTGTAATTTGAAAGAGCAATTCCTTCAGTAATTTGCATAGCTTGTTTTTGATCACCTTTAGTATTTACTATCAGGACAGACTTTATTTCTTTTAACTTATTGGCAAGTTTATCGCCAAGCATTCTGCAGTGCTCAGCATTTTTTTGCATATTTTTTTCTTTTCTAGGCGTAACTATAAAAATAATTCGATGATATTGATTGATTGTAATTATCTCTTTTTTTTCATGCTGTTTTTTTGTAATGTAATTTATTTCCTGCGTAGAAAAGATAAAATCGGAAAAGTTACTTTTATAATTACATAAAAGGATTAAATTGTCTTTATTAGAAATTGTTGTTTTCTTTTTAATGATGGTTTTCATAATAAAAGTTGTAATTTTGAATTTACAAAATTAAGTAAATTTATGCAGAGTAAACAATTGCTTAGTAGGGCATTGAAAAAAGAATTTTTATCTGTAAAAGAAGGCCAGTTTTTATTTGAAAATACTGCTACTGCTGACTTAATGTATTTTGCTAATGAATTAAGAAAGATGCAGTTGCCGAATAACATAGTTACTTGGCAGATTGACCGCAATGTAAATACTACTAAAATAAGAAATCAATTGTATAAGAGAAGAAAGATGCCAAAAATGGTTGAGCAGGTTATAAATTATTAGAGTATGTTTACAGGTATAATAGAGGATATTGCAGAGGTTATAAATATAAAAAAGGAAGGAGATAATATAAACTTCATGTTCAATTCTAGTATAACTCCTGAATTAAAGATAGATCAATCTATATCTCACAATGGGGTATGTTTAACAGTTATTGATGTTAAGTTAGATGGATATGAAGTTACGGTAATTAACGAAACTTTAAAAAAAAGTAATTTAGGACTTTTAGAATTAGGAAGTAGGGTGAATTTAGAGAGGAGTATTAAATTAGGAGACAGACTTGATGGACATATGGTTCAAGGTCATGTAGATCAAACTGCTATATGCACGAATATAAAAGACTGTAATGGGTCTTATGTTTTAACATTTGAATATAAGGGGTCAGATAATCTTACAGTTGAAAAAGGATCTATTTGTGTTAACGGTGTAAGCCTTACAGTTATAGACTCTCAAAAAAAATCATTTTCAGCTGCTATTATTCCTTATACATTTAAACATACTAATTTATACAATATTAAAGTGGGATCAGTAGTTAATTTGGAATTTGATATTTTAGGCAAATATATTTCTAAAATGATTAAAAGTTTATAAAACATGAAGCCAACATTATTAATTTTAGCAGCAGGAATGGGTAGTCGTTATGGGGGATTGAAGCAAATAGATGGAATTGGCCCAAACCAGGAGCCAATTATAGAGTACTCAATATATGACGCCATCAAAGCAGATTTTGGCAAAATTGTATTTGTTATAAGAAAGGAGTTTGACAAAGCTTTTCGTTCTCGTTTTGACAAATTTAATAATAGAATAATGATAGAGTATGTTTATCAAAATGTAAATTTGGTGATTCCCGGAATTAGTATCGTTGAGCGCACAAAACCATGGGGGACATCACATGCTGTTTTGGTTGCTAAACATGTTATCAATGAGCCATTTGCGGTAATTAATGCTGATGATTTTTATGGGGCTAGTTCTTTTAAGCTTATCGCAGATTTTTTAATTAAGGAATGCACCCCTTCTTTAATGGCTATGGTTGGATATACTCTTAATAACACCTTATCAGAGCACGGAACCGTTAATCGAGGCGTGTGTAATGTTGATGCTGAGGGAAATCTTATTGAAGTGATTGAAAGAACTAAAATTGCCAAACAAGGAGGAGTTTTAAAATATAATGTTGGTAGTGATTCGGAGTTAGGAATATTAGATAAAAATGCAAGTGTCTCTATGAATTACTGGGGTTTTCATCCAGCGATTTTTTCAGAAATTGAGAGGGGGCTAGATAACTTTATTCGAGCTAATTTAGATAATTCTACGGCGGAATATTATATTCCTCATGTTGTTACTGAAATGATTTTAAAATGCAAGATGGCTGTTCGTGTAATTCCAACTAAAGAAAATTGGTTTGGTGTTACTTACTTTCAAGACAAACCAATGGCTATAGAGGCAATTAATCAGCATGTTACCAATGGTATCTATCCGAGAAATCTTTGGCATTCATGAGAAAGAAGGTGTTATTATTAGGATCCGGCGAGCTGGGCAAAGAAGTGGCAATTGCTATGCAAAGATTAGGCCAATATGTAATTGCAGTAGATAATTATGAAAATGCACCTGCAATGCAAGTAGCTCATGAATTTGAGGTTATTGACATGTTAAATGGTAAACAGTTAGATAAAATTGTTGAAAAGCATCAGCCAGATTTTATTGTTCCAGAAGTAGAAAGTATTAGGACAGAACGTTTTTATGATTATGAAAAAGAGGGCTATAAGGTAATCCCTTCTGCTAAGGCAGCTAATTTTACTATGAATCGCAAGGCAATTCGAGATTTAGCAGCTATTGATTTAGGTATTAAGACAGCAAAATATCAATACGCAACTACTTTAGAGGAATTAAAACAAGCCGTTGTCTTTATTGGTATACCATGCGTAGTGAAGCCATTGATGTCTAGTTCCGGTAAAGGTCAATCAGTTATTAAAAGAGAACAAGATATTAAGAAAGCATGGGATTATGCGATGTCCGGATCAAGAGGGGATATTATGCAGATAATAGTTGAAGATTTTATTAATTTTGATTATGAAATTACGCTATTAACTTTAACTCAAAATAATGGTGAAACTTTATTTTGCCCTCCAATAGGGCATAGGCAAGAAAGAGGGGATTATCAAGAAAGTTGGCAGCCTATTCAGATGGAAAATTCTTGTTTGGATCTTGCACATAAAATGGCATATAAAGTTACCAAAGCACTTGGTGGTAATGGAATTTGGGGAGTAGAGTTCTTCGTAGTTAAGAATGAGGTGTATTTTTCTGAATTATCTCCTCGCCCACATGACACAGGCATGGTTACTCTTGCTGGAACTCAAAATTTTAATGAATTTGAATTACATGCCCGGGCTATTTTGGGGATCCCTGTTTTAGACATATCACTTATTAGAAATGGAGCATCTGCTGTTATTTTAGCTGAAAAGGAGAGCAGTACTTTCCCAAAAATAATAGGCTTACAAGATGCGGTGAATATTAAAGATTCTGACATTAAAGTTTTTGGTAAACCAAACACAAGAAAATACAGAAGAATGGCAGTTGCTCTTACTTATGGCAATGAAAATATTAATCAATTAATTGCAAAAGCCAAGAAGGTAGCCTCTAGTATTAAGATAGATTAATATTTTTCTATCCAGTCTCCATGTTTTTTTATTAGGTTTATTAATGCAGTTACTGCTTCTGATTCAGGTACATTTTTTTCTACTATAGATTGTTCTTTGTAGAGAGTTATTTTTCCTGGTCCTGTGCCTACATAGCCATAATCAGCATCAGCCATTTCTCCTGGCCCATTTACTATACATCCCATAATCCCAATTTTAACTCCTTTCAAGTGATCGGTTTCTTTGCGTATTTTTGCGGTAGTTTCCTGCAGGTCAAATAATGTTCTCCCACAAGACGGGCATGAAATATACTCTGTTTTTGATATACGAGTTCTACTTGCTTGTAATATTCCAAAACTTAATGAATTTACTGTTTGATCTGAACCCGAGTTTATAGTGTTGATACAAATACCATCTCCCAAACCATCTAAAAGTAAGGCCCCAATATCTGATGCTGCAGAAACCTGTAATTGTTCTTGAGATAAGTTGTTATATTCTCTGCCAATAATTACAGGCGTCTTAATATTATTATTAATTAGTTCTATAAATAGCCTTCTCTGTTCTGCAATCCCATTTTTGTTACGGGTATCTATGAGTAAAACGGCTGTTTTATCTAGTTTTAATTTATTTTGTATTTCTATAGATAATTCTGATAAATGAGCATAGATTATATTCATTTTATTAGACAAGATCTCTTCGTTTAAATATTCTTGTGAAGTTAAGCAAGGATATCCCTTTTTATGCTCTTTCCATTTTTTATAGTTATAGATAATTCCTAAAGTTCCCGGTACTTCAAAATCAATATTATGATCACCAACAAAGACATAATCCGTTGCCATATCAGATATATGCCACTTATCTAATGGAACAGAATAATTATATCCTAATGCAAAAAACGATGCAGGAGTTATTTTCTTTTTTGAAGAAAAATCAGCTTTTACTATTGGCACATTTTTTCCGCCAATATTTAAGACTGTATTCGATATTCTTTTTTTATATTCAAAAGCATATAATGGGTTTTTTTTTGTTTTGTTAATTTTTTCATGATCTTTAATCTGGCTATAATGCTTTAATAGCATTTTTGCTACTGGTATTTCTAACTCAGGAGGTTCAGTTAAAGATACTCTAATTGTATCTCCTATACCATCAAATAACAGCGTGCCTATACCAACTGCAGATTTTATTCTACCATCTTCTCCTTCTCCGGCCTCTGTTACACCTAGATGCAAAGGGTAATTCATATTGTTTTTAATCATTTCAGCTACTAACAGTCTATATGCATACACCATAACTCTAGTGTTAGATGCTTTCATAGACAAAATAACATCATGATAGTCTTCATTTTGACATATGCGTAAAAATTCCAGTGCAGATTCAACCATACCTCTTGGCGTGTCTCCATATCTACTTAATATTCGGTCTGATAATGAGCCATGATTAGTTCCAATTCGCATGGCAGTACCTTCATTTTTGCAAATCTTTACAAGCGGAGTAAATTTCTCTTTAATCCTATCAAGCTCCGCTTCATATGTTGCATCTGTATATTCAATATTCTCAAAGCGTTTCTTATCAGCATAATTACCTGGATTAATTCTTACTTTTTCAATCAAACTTGCAGCTATTTCAGCTGCTTTAGGAGTATAATGAATGTCTGCTATTATTGGGGTATTGTATCCTTTTTCTTTTAAGCCCTGTTTGATATTTTTTAAATTTTCTGCTTCTTTTTTACTAGGTGCTGTAATTCGAACAAGCTCACATCCTGCATCAATCATTCTAATAGACTCTTTTATGGTATCTTTAGTGTCCATAGTATTTGTAGTTGTCATAGATTGAATTCGAATAGGATTTTCCCCTCCAATACTTACAGTACCTACTTTTACTTCTCTTGTTTTAAATCTTGAATAATTAGTTAGTGAATTACAGTACTTCATTTATTGTTTAACTATTTTTTTAATCGCCTTATTATTAACTGATATAAAATAAACTCCATTTGCTAAGTTGCTAATATCTATTTTATGTGATATAATATTATTAGCATGCGTTGTTTTTACTACTCTTCCTAATTTATCTGTTAAAATTATTTTTGATAAAGGGTTGAAATTCCCAATTACTGTTATTTCATCTTTTACTGGATTTGGGAATATTTGAATAGATTTGTTTTGCTCTGAAAGAGATGAGGTTTCTTCTACTCTAAATTCATGATATATAGATCTGCCAAAATCACCATCAAAGTTTTGTAGCCATCCTCCTCCAATTTCCCGAAAACGCGTCATTCCACCCCCATCATTATTTGCCCAAAAATCTAACCCATCATCATCTGTATCAGTTACTTTAAAAATATAACACCCATTATTAAATGTTAGTGTATCTCTAAACTGTGTGTTTGGCGTCAAATTACCACTTGCATAAATTAACCCTCCATTATTATCAAAAAATTCCCATGAGGATTCAGAGATTTGAGACGCCGAACTTATTACGCCGTTGTTTGTTTGAAACCATAGTGTAAATGTTCCTGGATATTTTGGGGCAGGCTCAAAAATCGAACTCATACTATTATTTAAAAGATATTCGTCAGATGAATTATTTGGAGACGTAATCTCAACATTAAAAGTATTATTATTCGCAATATTACTCCATAGTGAATTTGGATCAGGTAAATCGATTATTTCTGTTTCAAGAAAATCAAGTGATCCATTCCATAAATATGTTTCTGGTATACTTGCATTATTTATCCAATAGTTAATTTGTAATGAATATAATGTTGAATTTCCAGTGTTTTGAATTTTTATTTTGGGTTTTGAACACAGAGGATTTTTTCTAGCATGAAATATGTTTTTGGTTGGAGAGATAATATCAATAATTGCAGCGTCTAAAGAATGGTTAGGTAAGTCATAACTGACTAGCTGACTACTTACCCAATAATTTGATGATCCTGTAGCATTAGTTAAGCCGTAGTCAATATTATGTAATTGACCCGAACTAACTAACAGAGTGATGTCATGTTCCTTTATATCTGAAGCCTGCCCAGGACACCATCCTGCTCTATCGTAAATCCATGTTCCCCCCTGTGGAAATATTGGGTTTTCTGAGCATTCTGTCCAAACAGGCCAGCTATATTCAAGTGCTCCTCCATCAATATTTAAGGTGTGATTTTGGGGAATAAACTCCCCCTCCTGACCATGACCTGTAATAGTTGTTTTTAATTTATAGGAATTTGCATTTGGGTTCATTAAGATATCTCTGGCTTCAAATGAGTTGTTAGCAATGATTGATGTATATGATTTTGATTGCGGCCTCCATATTTGTCGAATGTCTATTACATCTCTAGTAGGAGTGCCAACAATAAAATAAAATTTAATATCCATATCTTCTTGCCATTGCCCTCCTCCACTCACAGTAATTCTTTTAGGGCCCTTAAGCACTGGAATATAATCTGTTACATCAAAATACCAAGTCTTACCTTCAGGGCCTAAATCCAAACCGATTCCATACGGAGTGACAAACGACATGATTTGAAAGGCCATGGGATATCTTTTGTAATAAATTAGTTCTGATATATTAATTGTCCCATCAATTTGAAGAGTGTCTAAATGAATAACATTTCCAAGTGTATCATATGTGTAACTGTAGGGCTCCCATGCAATAATGCTAGAAAGGGTATCTACTATGTCACTATTTATAGTTCCAGGAAACTCTACAACTCCAAATGACACAATTGTATCAGGAATAGAAAGAATAGAATCAATGTAAAGGTTACCAATTGAATCTGATACCCAAAAATAATTGTATACTGCAGAAGTAGTATATATATAATTAGAACCATTAAATCCAATTATCGAATGACTTGATGTTTTGTGGAGTATAGAATCAATTCTGGTTGAATCGTGAATATATGTGTGGCAACTGTAATCCCATTCACCACAACCAACACTATTGCCTCCAGATGTATTTACTTGTCCATTTCTACATCGCATGCTATATGCCATAATAATTTTTTCAAACGTTAAGTTAGCATTATTAGGAAAATAAGCTGTAGTGTCTCTAACAGTGCCATCCCAAGCATTTCCGTAGGTCATACTGTAATCAAAAGTTTGAACTACTATTGTGTCTCCTGGATTTTGCGCACAAATTTGGTGAAATATTAATATGCATATAATTAGATTAAATAATATTTTCATGTTATTTTTTTTCAGAAGGGTTATTAAAATCTGCAACTCCTCCAGAAACAATTAATTTCATTATTTCGCTAGAGGGAGCATTTATTGGAGTGATATATTTTTTTTCTACTACAAATAGATTGCCAGAAAAATTATACGAATGAGGTATATAAACCAAGACCCTTTCATTATTAATATTTAATGATTTTAAATCTTCATTTGTTATAAAGCCAATTCTTTCAATATTAGAATTATTAAATAGTTTAACAAAAACAGCCTTTTTAAATCCTTTTTTCTTACCTACAAATGTCTTCATTAAGTCTTTCACAGCAGAGTAGATCGTTTCTAAAAGAGGGGCCTTTTTTATTAAACTTCTGAAAAAAGAATTAATTGGATTAGTTATTGCAGCAGAACCGATATAGCCAATTATTGTTATTATAGCAACAATAATAATAAATCCTATTCCAGGAAATAATTCAGTGAAGTGGTTTGAGAGAATACCATCAATTTTCTTAAATACAAATACTACAACATATAAAGTTACCGTTATAGGTACGATATATAAAAGCCCTTGTAAAAAGTAGTTTATAAGTTTTTTCATATCTTTAACAAATTAATCATTTTCAAGTCATAAAAATACTAATCTTAAAAATAATAGCTTATGAAAAACACATTTTTTAGTCAGATAATTTTGTTAGCATTCTTATTTGCAGGCTTATTTGCACAAGCACAAGTTAAGGTAAAAACAAAGAATAAATCAGGTAAAAAGAATATTGTTGTAAAAAAGAATCGTTCTAATTCTTATAATACTGGAGGTGTTAGAGTTAAGACCAAAACAGTAACATCTCCCAATGCAGGGGGCGTTAGAGTTAAGACCAAAACAGCAGCATCTCCTAATGCAGGGGGCGTTAGAGTTAAAACTAATAGAAATAGAGTTGTAGTAAATAAACCAAAAAGACCACGTGTCATCGTTAAGCGCCCTAATTATAGCAGAAGAGGGTATGTTTGGAGAGAAGGGTATTGGAAATGGAATGCTTTCTTTGGACAATATTTCTGGCAAAAAGCAATGTGGGTGAAAGTTAAGAGAAATCATTACTGGGTTCCAGGCTTTTGGGAAATAACACCAGGTGGATTTTTTTGGGTTAATGGATATTGGCAAATAGAATTTTAAAAAATATTTTTTATGTAGTTAATTTTTTCTGTTGAAAAGTATTTTTTATCTTATAATACCAAGTTTCCTTTTTTGTAATTTTGACAGCATAAAATAGTGATTATGCAAAGATTAATTTTATACACCACATTATATTTCTTAATATTAAGTTCATGTGTTACTCCTAATATCTATAATGAGTTAGCAAATGAGAAAGATGCACTAAGGTCAAAGTTAAATGATCAAGAGATGAGCAATCTTGTTTTAAGTTCAGAGGCTGAAGAGTTTCAGGCAGAAATAAATACCTTAAATGATAAAATTATTCGTTTAACCAACGATTCTATACAAAATGGCGTCGCGTTAATTGCTTTACAGAATAAGTATAATGAATTAAGTGAATCTTATGATTTGCTTGTGTCAAAAAGTAGTCGAGACATTGCAAATAAAGCTAAACAAAACAAGCAAATTTTAGAGCAGCTAGAAGAGGTGCAAAAAAATCTTTTTGCAAAAGAAGATGAATTAACAAAGTTGTCAAATGATTTAGTAGATAAAAAAAAGGAATTAAAATTAGCACAAAAGAACTTAGAAGCTAGATCTACTAGGGTTTCTGAATTAGAATTCATTATCAATAAGAAGGATAGTATGGTTTCTAATCTAAAACAATCTATCTCTAATGCTTTAACAGGTCTTGAAGGGGAAGGGTTAAGTATAGAGAAGAGAAATGGCAAAGTGTATGTTTCTTTAGAGGAAGATTTGCTATTTGCTTCAGGAGAGTATAGAGTTAATGCAAGCGGTGTTGTTGCCCTTAAAAAATTGGCAGTTGCTCTATCTTCGCAAAAAGAATTAGAGATTTTAGTGGAAGGGCATACAGATAGTATTCCATTAAGCGGGAAGGGATTTTTATCTGATAATTGGGATTTAAGTGTTATGCGAGCAACTCATGTAGTCAAAGTACTTATAAAAAATTCAACATTAAATCCATTTCAGTTGACAGCTGCAGGTAGAGCAGAGTTTTCCCCAATATCTAGTAACATAACTATAGAGGGAAGGAGTTCTAATAGAAGAATTGAAATTATTCTCTCTCCTAATTTAGATGATGTATTTAAATTATTAGAGGAGTAAAATGAAAAATTTACCTTTTATTTTATTGTGTGTAGTGCTTTTTTTTATGTTAAAGAAAAGGTTTTTTGACAATACAGACTATCAGAGTATGTTGTTAAATGGGGGAATTATTATTGATGTGCGTTCACATGAAGAGTTTTATTCTGGTCATATTCAGAATTCTTTAAATATTCCATTGTCTGAGTTAATTTCTAAACTTGACAAGCTTGAAAATAAGGATCAGCCTATTATTACTTGTTGTGCTTCAGGCATGAGAAGCGCAGGTGCGGCTAAAATACTTACAGCTCGTGGCTATAATAATGTGGTAAATGGAGGAGGGTGGTCTTCTTTAGAAAAAAAGATTAATAAATAGAAAATACTATTTGTTTAGATAGGCAGTTTCAAAACACTAGGATGTCTGTTTTTAAATTTAAATATTTTGATATTATCCAATCAATTTCATCAATGAAAGTTGGTACTGATGGAGTATTATTAGGAAGCTGGGTGTCTTGTGAAAGATTAGATAATATATTAGATATTGGTTGCGGCACCGGACTAATCACTCTTATGCTTGCTCAAAGAAATTCCATCTCAAGTATTACTGGAATCGAGATCGATAAATTATCTTCTGAAGAGGCAAAATTAAATGTTGAACGTTCTAGTTGGAGTAATAGAATTGAAATTCTTAATACTTCATTGCAAGACTATAGATCACACACAAAATTTGATTTAATTGTGAGTAATCCGCCATATTTTGATTCAAATAATTCTCAAAAAAGACGAGATATTGCAAGGCGTGTTAATGCATTGTCATTTGAAGAATTGATTGTGCATGCCAGAGATCTGCTTGCTAATCATGGCACATTGTCAGTTATACTGCCCATAGCATCGAAACTTGACTTTGTTCAGCAAGCGTTAGATTATAAATTATATTGTAATAGATTGTGTTATGTTAAGGGAACACCAAAAACAGCTACAAAAAGGGTAATGATGGAGTTTTCCCTAATACAAAAGTTGTGTCAAGAAGATTTTTTAATTATTGAAGAGTCAAGGCATCAATATACTGAGCAATATATCTCTTTATGCAAGAATTTTTATTTAAATATGTAGTAGGTCAAGATAATTATTTATTTTTGGGTAATTTAAAATATAATTTATGAAAAAACTACTACTAATTTTGCTGTGCTATCCAATTATAATTTTCGGTCAAATTTCGTTAGGAAATGATCAAAGTATTTGTTTTGGTGACCCAGCTCAAATAATAGCATCGCTTTCAGGCCCTGCTTCTACTTGCTCTGGTGCCGCAGATAGTTTGGTTACACAAGTTGCTGGTGGAAATGGTTCTGCGGGCACAACATTTAATGTGATAAACACATCCGGATCTTCTTTAGAGATTACTGGTGTATCTCAAGGAGGAACGTATGTTATGACAAATGAATTGATGGAAGTCTGGATGTACGCTGGAGATATATATGCAGGCCCCCTTCCTGTAGGATCTCCACCATATTCTGGATGGACATTGGTCGGTAGTGCTAATGTAAATACTTTAGGTACTGCGAGTTCTTTTGGATACATTCCTATTAGCGGAGTTATGATTCCTGCAGGCCAAACATATACATTTCGAGTTCAAAGAGTTGCAGGAGGTTCTGTCTCTTACACTAATGGCACAGGAATTCCAGGCGTTAGTATTTGGTCTTCTGACCCAAACATCACTATAACAGAAGGACATGGAGGTGGAACTACAGATTGGTTTGCATTTTCACCAAGATGTTTTAATGGTATTGTGCATTATGGTGGAGGGGCTTCATGGCAAGATCTTAATACGGGGCAAACTCTTGGAGGTGGAGACACATTATTTTATTACCCTAGCCAGTCTACTAATATTGCAGCATTTGTAGATTGTAATGGCCAGCTATATTCAGACACTGTTTATATTGAGGTAATTAACACTAATATTTCTTCTACGGGGACTTCATTATGCAACGGTCCTTTAGTATTAAGTGCTCCTTCTGGTTT
>MDTB01040048.1_pt1 | contig 70752 bp, 65 predicted proteins | sample 811161 | NCBI WGS metagenome assembly MDTB01 (sample SAMN05326650, study PRJNA326480) | marine metagenome | isolation source: seawater | place: Mediterranean Sea | collected 2009 | reverse complement strand
TAAGTTGGCCTCCACCATTTCTTTTTTTGCGCGTCGGGACATCGCTTCTCCAATTGTTAAGCGACGATTAATATCCTTGATTTGAATAATACTGAATCCCGTGTCTGTCTCAATTTTTCCTAATTTCTTCTGCGACCGCTGAATTTCAGATAGCTCATTCTGGATATTCCCGGCCCAGGAGGGACCCGTGATGGAGAGTGTTTGTGACCATTCATAGTTACTTTCGTTTCCTGGGAAGTTTTGAATAAAGAATTTTCGTGGCATCTTAGCACGACGAACACATAGCTCTTGAATATACTTCTCTTCACGACGGACCGCGTTTATAGAGGTTTTTATGTTGGTTACTAGCGGGTCAAATTGTCTCGGCGTCAATTTAAAAAACTTGAAGAGGTTCGCTAGTTCTTGGATATTTTTTGTAGCGCTTTTGGACATTCGACCATAGCGGGTAATCGACCGAGTTGTTTTAGCGAATTGTTTCTTTAGTTCGGTGAAGCGTTCTGATGCTTCTTCTGGATCAAGACCACCCTCGTGCTCTTCCTCAGAAGTAGGATCTTCACCGTCATCCTCATCATTTTCTGCTTTCATCGCCTCCGCAGCTTGCTGTTGAGCTAAGGCAGAGGGAACATGATCCATTGGATTAAGATATCCACATATGATGTCAGTGAGGCGTCGCTCTCCTGTGGCTATCTTGTCATATTCTGCAATTATTTTTTCCACTGACTTTGGCCACTCAGCGATGGCGGCCATCAATTCTCTTGTTCCTTCTTCAATTCGCTTTGCAATTTCTATCTCACCTTCGCGGGTCAATAACTCAACAGACCCCATTTCCCTCATGTACATGCGGACAGGATCAGTAGTTCTATGTTGCTCTGACTCGACGGATGCGAGCGTTGCTGCTGCTTCTGCCGCAGCAACTTCATCTGGTGTGTTGTCTCCGGCTAGCATCAAAAGCGTTTCAGCGTCTGGAGCTATTTCAAACACTGTTATACCCATATCATTAATCATTTGTATTATATCTTCAACTTGCTCGGGATCAGCGATATGTTCAGGTAAGTGGTCGTTCACCTCAGCATAAGTAAGATAACCTTGCTCGCGTCCTTTGGCTATGAGGTCTTTGATTCCGGATTGTTTCTTGTGATTGTTATCGGACATATGAATATTGAAAATGAAAATTATCGAGTCAGTATAGCTGATATGGTGCTTAGTGTCCCAGACTATTTTTCCTTATTTCCTATTTTTATGAAACTTACAAGCTTTTGTTTTATATCTTCTTTTATATCTTTTTCAGGACTCTTATCGGGGAGTTCGAAAAGTAATTTATACAGCAACTTGACGTCACTTTCACCGAGAGTGTTGCGTTTTAATATAACCTTTGCTTGTTGAACGCGGGGCAGTGCAGAAAAAAGTTCCCTAGAGACGTGGTCAAATGCATCACAAAACTCGTCGGCATTCCTTCTTTTTGTATCGAACGATGCACTGTACAAATCGAGTAGCGTAAGACTTCTTAAATACTCTACGTCTTGCTTAAGTTTAGGATCACTTATCCAATAGGTTAAAATTTGATGTGTGTCATATTCGGGATATTTTCGGATAAAATCTAGTAATCGCACAAAAATATTAATTTCATTATTTTCAGATTGTTGAAGAATAGATACGTCTCGAATATGTTTTGAGAGAGCTGGGTGATTGATTAGTAATCCAGTGAGATAGTGAATTGGGGCTAATCTCAGTTTTTTCTTCGGTTTTTTTTGAATAGGTAGGCTTAATTTTGATATTTCATATATTCTCTCTGCGCTGTCGTTATCGTAGGTTCCTGTCAATTCTGAATTTGTTAAACTCTCCCTTTCACTTTCGCTTTCATAGTAGTTGCTGTTATCGTCAGATATAAAATGCCTTAAATCGTCTGTTGACACCCCTGTTCTTTCAGCAAGCTCTTTGAGCATAAGATGTTTAAAAACACCATGCGGAATTTTGTTTATATGTGGTGTACATATTTTGCTGAATTTTGCTTTTCCATCAGCTGTATTGAGATCTACTCCACTCATCATTTTAGTGAAAAAGAATTCAGATAGAGGCAGAGATGCCTCAATTAAATCCAGAAATACTTCTTTTCCTTGATCACGAATTAAGCTATCTGGGTCATGACCATCGGGTAAGAAAAGAAAGCGAGCGGTTAAACCGTCGTGTAGCTCGGTTAATGTGGTATGTAGAGCGCGTCCAGCTGCAGCGCGTCCAGCGACATCTCCATCAAAACAAAATACGACTTCCGAAGTATAACGAAAAATTTTTTCGAGATGATGCTTGCTAACCGATGTCCCTAATGTGGCTATTGCGTTGTTCACACCATGTTGAGCGAGAGCTATGACGTCTAAATACCCCTCTACTAAGAGAAGTTTCGGCATGTTTTTTAATTCTCTTCGGGCCTCGTAAAGCCCGTATAACTCTTGTCTTTTTACGAATATGGGTGTTTCTGGGGAGTTAATATACTTAGGTTTGCTCTCATCCATTACGCGCGCACCAAAACCAATGGTGCGTCCACGGTTGTCACGAATTGGAAAAATGATGCGATTACGAAAACGATCATAAAGCCCTCTTTCGTCTTTTTTTTTGACAATCATCCCAGATTCATTTAACAGGCTTTTCGAATGTGCGTCGATTCCCACATTCAGAAGAAGATTATCCCAACCGGGGGGAGCGAAGCCGATACCGTATTTTGCTGCAATTTGACCGCTTAACCCGCGTTGCTTTAAATAGCTTGTAGCTTTATCTGCATATTTATGGGTTCGCAACTGTAGCCTAAAAAATCTGTCACACTGGTCAAGAGTGGAATATATACTTTTTCGTTTTTTATCCTCGTTTTTTAGACTAACGTTTGTTGATGGCGCTTGTACTCCAGCGACAGCAGATAGCACCTCTATCGCGGCTACAAAATCGATTCTTTCGAATTCCATTATGAAGTTTAATGCACTGCCGCCCTTGCTACACCCGAAACAGTAATAAAATTGTTTGTCTTGTGCTACTGAAAAAGAAGGCGTCTTTTCGTCATGAAAAGGACAGCATGCCGAGTAATTCTTACCAGATTTTTTAAGTTTTATTCTTGTACCGATGATATCAACGATGTCAATTCGCGACAAAAGATCATCGATGAAATGTTGTGGTATAAGTCCGGGCATTTAATTGACACAGAAACCGTAGCTAAAGTGCTGTTAGTGTACCCGTTGGCAAGAAAAATTTGAAATGATCCCGCTGAGCGCTGCACGTAAAACTCTACAACCTAGCTTAACGCTTTATTTCTGGATTAGTAAAGTCTTGTGAATTTCCGGGATTCCCTGGAAACCTTTTTTTGATTTCTCTTGACCGCCGCGGCTGCCTTTCGTTTACGTTCCCATGTGGGTTTTTCATAAAATTCGCAACTTCGCACTTTTGCCAGAATTCCGGCTTTCTCACACGACCTTTTGAACCTGCGAAGCGCTATGTCAAAGGGCTCATTTTCTTTTATGCGAACACTAGGCATTTAATTGTTTTCCTTTGTTTCAACGATTTCTCCAGGAAACATAACTTTAACTTCTAGAGAGCGCGGAGTATAACGAGTAATTTTTTATCATGCAAAGATCTTAAAGCTTAAGTTTATGAGATAATAGCAATCAATAAGTGCTTGGGTAAAATTTGAAAAATAATTTATTGGTGATGAGTATTCCAAATTGATAATATTTAGAGGGAATTAGAAAAATGCGCGTTTTAGGAATTGAAACATCGTGTGACGAAACAGGTATTGCGCTTTACGACAGCAACATTGGATTATTAGCTAACCGTGTTTATTCTCAGGCATTGCTCCACGCTGAATTTGGTGGGGTTGTCCCAGAGCTTGCCTCGCGCGATCATGTAAAAAAAATATTGCCGTTAATATCTTTGGCTCTTAGGGATGCTTCCCTTAAAAAAACTGATTTGAATGCAATTGCGTACACAAGAGGCCCGGGGCTAGCCGGTGCTCTAATGGTGGGGGCCGGAGTTGCATCATCGTTGTCCTTTGCGTTGAACATTCCAGCATTGGGCATACACCATATGGAGGGCCATTTATTGGCGCCAATGTTAGAAAAAGATCCTCCAAAGTTTCCTTTCATAACGCTCTTAGTTTCAGGGGGGCATACTCAACTGGTACATGCAGAGGCACTTGGGAAATATAGGATTATAGGAGAATCGAGGGATGATGCAGCTGGAGAGGCATTCGATAAGATAGCCCATTTGATGGGTTTAGGTTACCCGGGAGGCGCTGAGGTTGAGAGAATGGCTCAATTTGGAGATGTAACTAGATTTCAGTTTCCGCGTCCAATGACAGATCGTCCCGGACTTGATTTTAGTTTTTCTGGGCTAAAAACGCATACCAAGAATTTAGTTGTAAATAACAGTGGAGTGGGAGGCTTACCTCACGCTGATACCATTGCCGATATCTGTGCTGGACTTCAAGAGGCAATAGTCGACACTTTGGTTATAAAAAGTTCACGGGCGCTCCGATTAGAGGGGTTGTCAAGGATAGTTGTTGCTGGCGGTGTGGCTTCTAACGCTAGATTACGTGAAAAGCTTAGCAGTGTGTTGTTGGATATTGGAGCGTCAGTTTTTTATGCGAGGCCTGAATTCTGCACCGATAATGGAGCAATGATCGCTTATGCTGGGTGTCAGCGGCTTCTTGCGGGAGAGTCGAGTAATCTATCAATTTCTGTTAAGCCGCGATGGCCAATTTCTTATCTATCAATGCAGGGAGACTGATTGTCAATGGACATAGTTTACATATCAGATCTTCAAATAGAGACAGTTATTGGCATATTTGATTGGGAGAGGGAGATTAAGCAAGTTGTAAGTCTCGATCTCGAAATGGCAACAGATATTCGGAAAGCTGCGCAGACTGATGACATTCAATTTGCGATCAACTACAAAGCTATTGCAAAAAGAGTCATTAAGTTTGTACAGGAAAGTAAATTTTTCTTGGTTGAACGAATGGCCGAAGAGGTTGCAAAGCTGATCCTTGAGGAGTTTTCAGTAACATGGCTACGATTGCGAGTTAGCAAACCAGGTGCTCTTAGGGGGTCAAAGGATGTGGGTATAATAATCGAGCGTGGAGCGAAAGCATCTTGTCCCTGATTTACTTAAGTGTTGGTAGCAATATTGATGCCTCTAGAAACATCAAGTCTGCCTTAGATAGCTTGGAACAACAATTTGGACCATTATTGATCTCCTCGGTGTATGAGAGCAAGGCTTTAGGGTTTCAGGGAAAAAATTTTTTAAATTTAGCGGTGGCGCTAGAGTCCCATCTTCCTATCAATCAGACTTTGAATGTCTTAAAAAAAATTGAGGACTTACAGAAAAGAGATAGGAGTGCACCAAAATTTTCAGATCGGACCATGGATATAGATATGTTGTGTGTTGATGACCTCAAGGGTAATTTTGATGGTATAAGTTTACCTCGCGCGGAGATTCTCGAAAATGCTTTTGTATTGCTACCGTTAGCCGAAATTGCTCCAGATTGTATACATCCCTGCACCGGTTTAACTTTCTCAAATCATTGGCAGGTCTTCAACAAAGACCTCCAGTCCCTCTGGAAAGTGGACTTTGTCTGGAGAGGAAAACAAATTAGTTTCAGGTAAATTCCTAGGCTTTCTGTAAAGTGTCAGTTGAAGAAAGATCAAAAAAGGCTATTAGAGGCGCCTCCGTCAACTGCAATTGTTTGACCCGTAACGTATGTTGCGATATTTGACAAAAAAAATGTGGTCTCTGCTATATCAGATTCTGAGCCGAGGCGGCCAATTGGTATAGATGCAAGAATTTTGTTATGCTTAATTTTATCATCTTGCTCGTGTGCAGGCCATAGAATTGCGCCCGGTGCGACACTGTTCACTCTTACTTTCGGTGCTAGTTCAAGGGCTAATGACTTCGTCATGGCAATGTTACCGGCCTTGGCAATTGAATATATAGAATGTTTTTTAAGCGCCTGTCTAGCATGCATATCAGAGATATTTACTATGGAACCTCGACTCTTTTTGAGGAAGGGTGCGAGTTTTTTACTCAAAAAGAATGGACCTTTGAGGTTAGAGTTGATTAGATCATTCCAGTCACTTTCATCAGCAGTTTCGAGCATAGTTGGATAAAAACTCGAGGCATTATTTACCAGAACATCCAGTCGTCCGATTGAATCAATCAAAGTGATTATTCTTTTAATGCTGATGAGTTCATTTAAGTCGCCTTGCACTAAAAAAGCGCTCTTTGAGCGTTTTTCATTTAAGTTTTCATAGAGACGGTTGGCCTCAGCCGCAGATTTATTATAGTGGATAATGACGTTAAAATTTCTTGAATGGAATACATTGATTATTTCGCAACCAATCCGTTTAGCAGCGCCCGTTACTAATATTACTTGATTATTTCTCGATTCTGACATTTTGGATTCTTCTCTTTAAACTACCGAAAAATTATACGTCAATTTAAATTCGTCGAGGGCTTGAAGACGCTTTTTCCTTATTAGATCTCCAATTTCATACCCTTTCAAGTCGCGACGAAGTATATCTGACACATCGACATTGGCTACTATTTTTTGTGCTTCTTTTAAGTAGATTGATGCTCTGGAAGGATGACATGATTTTGTTTGAGCGTCTAAACAAATTAATAAGCTGTCTAAATTGTCGTTTGATTGGGTTGCGCTGACGCTCAGCAAAATTCCTAGTATTTCTTCCGAACTAGTTTTATGAACGGTTTGGGGTAATTTTCGACAGTGATGTGCAATTAACGCAAGTCTTCGAAATTTACTGGGAACTTTTAATCGATTACAGAGCTCAGACAACAGCGACTTATCGTCATTGTCTTCGGTTGACTCCATTTGGTTTGATTCTTCAGGTCCGTGGTTGATATTGGCAAATGTTGCTGCGAATCGAACCATGATGTTCTCTGACAGCAGAGCCACGTTTACAAGAGAGTCTATAGGATTGTTTACAAAACATTTTTTTTTGCTGTATCTGGAATCTTCTGATAGTTTAAAAACGGAGTCTAATTCTGGTATCAGAAATTCCAAGGCTCCGCATTCATGCAAAATCTTAAAGTATACATGGGGAGTTTTTTCTCCGAGGGCTTTTTCCGTTTCCTTCCAGATGCGCTCAGCAACTAAAAAGCTGAGTTCTCCACTCAATGCTACCTCTCGCATTATTGAAATTGTGGATTTTGCAACGCGGAACCCCAGATGATGATAGCGTGCGGCAAAACGCGCTGTACGAAGTACTCTGACTGGGTCCTCACGGAACGCGCTCGAAACGTGTCGTATTTTTTTTTCTCTGATGTCTTTTTGACCGTGAAATGGATCTATAAGGCATCCCTCGGAGTTCTCTGCAATAGCATTTATGGTAAGGTCTCGGCGCCTAAGATCGTCTTCCAGTGTAACTTCGGCGGAGGAGAAAAAAGTAAAGCCATGGTACCCGTAATCAGTTTTTTTTTCGGTTCGTGCTAGCGCATATTCCTCTTTACTGACTGGGTGTAAAAATACAGGGAAATCCTTGCCGACTGGACGGAAGCCAAGTTCAATCATCTTTTTTGGAGAGCCACCCACAACGACCCAATCATTTTCATTACTCGGGAAATTTATTAATTGGTCTCGCACCGCTCCTCCGACACGATATATTTTCATTCTAGCAAGTCCTATTTCTACGCATTGATTCAGTAGGGCATCTCCGATATCCGGGACACGCGCTCTTTGGCGCATACTAAAAAACATGCTCCATTCTCAGCCAATAGTAGAGGCACTTGTTTATGTAGTAAACTATGGAGATAGTGTTTTGGACTTTTTTTCAGGATTTTTCATGAGAGTCTTTTTAAGACATACTGTCACTACGATGATCTGCCACAATAATGCTCTCTTGCATCGCCTTTTCGCTTATCGAGTACACTGACTTTGACAACACCCAGCGATAAAGTTTTACAAGTGGAGGATCTTGTATTCGAGAGGAATGGATGTACCATTTTTAGCGGAGTCAATTTTCATTTGGAAGAGGGGGAACTGCTCTTGCTTCAAGGTAGCAATGGTTGTGGGAAAAGCACGCTGATGCGTATTTTGACCACTTTAGTTAGACCTCAGCAAGGTCGTGTATGCTCTTATGGTGAAAACATTTATGATGATAAGCATAAATACCTCAGTAATATAATTTTTATCGGGCACCAATTGGCTTTAAAATTAGCCCTAAGTCCTTTAGATAATCTTAATTGGTCTGCCTCGTCATCGAGAGATCGACAGTATATTTTTAAGGTGATGGATGAGATGGGACTGGGAGCTGTTAGCGGCCTACCATGCTATCGTTTGTCAGCGGGGCAATTAAAAAGGGTTGCATTAACTAAATTGTTTGTAAGTGATGCAAAGTTATGGCTTTTAGATGAGCCATTTGTTGCACTGGATCTCTCAGGTATCTCGATTATAGAAAAATTAATCAATAGACATTTGAAGCATAATGGAAGTGTTTTGATGACTAGTCATCAAGATCTGAGCTTATCAAACATTCGTAAACTTGATATGTCAGTTTGGTGTCGTTGATATGCATAGCCCGAAGACACGGCACGATATTGGTTTTTATGCGCATTTCCGGCGAGAGCTATCTCTTGCACGGTGCGCGTTTGATGCCACGATCGCACCATTAGTGTTTATGTTCATGGGAGTAGCGGTTATTCCACTGGCGCTATCTCCGGATACGGTTTCGTACAGTAGCATCGCCCCTGGGATCGTATGGATTATGGTCATGCTAGCCTCTTTAATGTCAATAGAGAGAATTTTTACGTTTGATTATGACGATGGCTCCCTAGAGCAGTTGCTAATATCGCCACAGCTGTTGGCTCAACCAATATTTGGGAAGCTGGTAGCACATTGGGTATTGACTGGTCTGCCTATGGCGCTCGCCTCACCCATGATGGCGTTTGTTTTGTCACTTCCAGCTGAGGGATATTTGCCTATGATATTGAGCATAGTAATCGGCACCGCTTATCTGAGTTTGGTAGGTTCAGTTTGCGCATCGCTGACAGTATCCCTAGGAAGGGGAGGGTTTTTGTTGCCGATCACAGTGATTCCACTTTACATGCCCATAATAATTTTTGGCTCAGCAACAATTGACTTCGCAGTAAGTGGAATGGAATGGTCATTCCCGTTGGCAATCATGGGGACTCTTTTATGCCTAGCGATGGCGGTGTGCCCAATTGCTGTTGCTACAATATTTCGGTTCACAATTTTATTTTGAAGGTGATTCTTTGACTAGATCTTTTTTCAGTTTAATGTGGTTGTACAGGCTTAGCTCACCAAAATTATTTTATCACATCAGCGGTAGAGTGATTCCTTGGCTTTTTTTGGCCTCAATTACAATCTTAGTTATTGGGTTGTTTTGGGGGCTTTTGATAGCGCCTCCTGATGCTCGTCAGGGGGATAGTTTTCGAATTATTTATATTCACGTGCCATCTTCTTTCCTTGCACTAGCGGGTTATTATTTTATGGCAGGCGCAGGTGCTGTTGGATTAGTTTGGCGAACAAAAATATCGTTTTGGTTTATGAAGTCAGCTGCATCAATTGGAGCGTCCATGACCTTCATAGCATTATTTACTGGAGCGATTTGGGGACGGCCTTCTTGGGGCACTTATTGGGTTTGGGATGCCCGCGTCACGTCAATGTTAATTTTACTATTTCTCTACCTCGGTGTGATGGCAATGATAAGGGCTTTTGATAACAAAGAGCTCGGCCAAAAGAATGGTGCAATTCTAGCTTTAATAGGGACCGTCAATGTGCCGATAATATATAAATCCGTTGATTGGTGGCACACGCTCCATCAACCTGCTACCTTAAAACTTACATCGGACTCCTCAATTCACATAGACATGCTACAACCACTATTAGTGATGATTGTGGGCTTTTATCTATTCTATGCACTCACGATTTGCCTTTTTTTGAGGGCTGAAATTTTGCAACACGAACAAGCCACCAGCTGGGTGAAAGACCTTTGCGTTCGCAGACTGAGAAAATCGGGATAATTCGATGGGAATGCAGTTTTCAACGTTTTATGAAATTATTGACATGGGCGGGCATGGCGTTTTTGTCTGGACCGCTGTGTCGGTTTCACTCCTGATATTCTTAACTTTGATTGTACTACCTGTTGCAGAGCATAGTCGGATTTTAAAAAATATCGAGCTTACCATGGAATTTGAGGCACAATCATTGCGGAATGTGGACGCGGAGAAATGATGCATCCGCTTCGCAAACAGCGGATGCAATGGATCTGCCTCATGCTAATTTCCGTGTCAATAGCGACCGCTCTTATTGGATATATACTTCGCCAAAATGCTAATTTTTTTTACACACCATCTCAAATTGCGAACGGACAAGCTCCAATTGGTGTCTCGCTGCGCGCAGGTGGTGAGGTAGTGGTAGGAAGTCTAAAACGTGCTCGAGAATCCTTGCTGATTGAGTTCCACGTCTCTGATGACTGGCATAGTGTCAAGGTAACCTACGAAGGTATTCTTCCTGATTTATTCAGCGAAGGCCAGAGTACAGTCGTTACCGGCAAGATTGATGATCAAAATATACTACATGCCGTTCAAGTTTTAGCCAAACATGATGAAAATTATACTCCTCCAGAAATCGCTGGGATGTATGAAGATAGGGGGACCTAGACAAATTAAATGATGAATGAGTTATTAAGCCCTGAGCTGGGCCACATTGCTCTTATTATCGGGTCGTGTCTCGCAGTGTTTCAAGGCGTCCTCCCCTTGGCAGGGTCATACACTGGCAGGGTCAGATGGATGCAAATGGGACGCTCACTCGCTTGCGGAAATCTGTTTTTTATTTTTCTTGCATTTTTGTGTCTTTCGAACGCATTTTTGAGTGATGACTTCACGGTGCGATACGTAGCTCAGAATTCTAATACCCTTCTGCCCATCTACTTTAAATTTAGTGCGGTGTGGTCTGCTCACGAGGGCTCATTGTTGCTTTGGGTGCTTATATTATCCATATGGACTGCCGCTGTGGCTCTATTAAGCAATGGCTTGCCCTTACAATTTTTATCACGAACTCTGGCGATTTTGGGGCTGATTTCGGTGGGATTTGGTTTTTTTCTATTATTTACATCTAATCCGTTTGAACGGACCTTTCCGTTACCGCCAATTGATGGTCAAGATTTAAATCCTCTTCTGCAAGATATCGCGTTAATTCTACATCCTCCACTTTTATACTTGGGGTATGTTGGGCTAGCGGTTCCATTCGCTTTTGCTATTTCAGCGCTTTTGGAATCAAGAATAGATAGTGCTTGGGCGAATTGGAGTCGTCCTTGGACTCTAGCCTCGTGGTGCTTTTTAACTGTAGGGATTTTTTTGGGAAGTTGGTGGGCTTATTATGAACTGGGCTGGGGAGGGTGGTGGTTCTGGGACCCAGTGGAAAATGCCAGTTTGATGCCTTGGTTGGTTTCTACTGCTTTGATACACAGCTTAATTGCGGCTGAACAGCGGGGTGTGTTTCGAAGTTGGACAGTTTTACTAGCAATCTTTGCCTTTTCACTGAGCTTGTTGGGAACATTTTTAGTGCGTTCAGGAGTCTTGACATCAGTCCATGCCTTCGCAAGCGATCCTGAGAGAGGCATGTATATACTTCTTTTTCTGTCGATAGTAATTGGTAGTTCGCTTACATTGTTTGCGATTCGCGGTCCAGTTTTGATGTCTGCATCATCTTACTCGGGCTCATCAAGAGAGACATTCCTTTTGATTAATAATCTTATCCTTACAGTGGCAGTTGCAGTTGTCCTTTTAGGAACTATGTATCCATTGATATCCGATGCTTTTGGACTCGGTAAAATATCTGTGGGTCCTCCATACTTCAATTTCTTTTTTGTGCCGTTAACATTTATTTTGTTGATGTTCATTCCCCTAGCTATGCGCTCATCCTGGGGCCACGTATCAGTTAAGATCTTATCAAGCTGGTTGATACAACCGTTTCTCCTAAGTTTTGTTGTTGGTCTCATAGGATCTAGCATGCTTGCCCATTGGGTGGGCGAAACACAAAACTCATTCTCAGCGTTGGTTACATTAATGTGTGTATCTTGGGTTTTTATGATGATTTTTGTAGATGTGAAAGAAAAGCTCAAGCTATCAACGTTTACTAAGTTACCTGTTCGATATTACGGAATGGTTCTGGCTCATTTGGGAGTAGCGGTAACTGTTCTGGGAGCTGGTTTGTACGCTTCGTCTGGAATTCAGAAAGATGTCAAGATGGGCGTAGGTGATTATGCTTACCTTGGAGGGCATGAATTTTATTTTTCTGATATAAAGCATGATCGGATGTCCAACTTTTTATTCACAAGAGCAGAGATTATTGTTTCGAGGGAAGGTCGAGAAATAGTGACCCTCAAGCCTGAAAAACGCCTTTATTTTTCTAGTCCACAGACCATGACGGAGGCCGCAATCGATGGGGGTTTACTGAGGGATATATATATTTCTTTAGGGGAGCCGTTGGATAATAATTATTGGGCGATAAGACTTCATGTAAAGCCATTCGTGAGATGTATATGGTTGGGTGGCGCGATGATCTCATTAGGTGGACTACTTGCCGTTCTGGATAAGCGCTATCGAAGACGAAAAATTATCAAGCGAGATCTCGAAAACTTATCAGCGCAATCTGTTCCAGAGATGTGATGCCGGTGCGATTTATTCTCTTTGCTCCCCTAATGGTCTTTGTAGCTATCACGATATTGTTGTGGTCCGCGCTTGAACGGGAACCTGGGAAGTTGCCCTCTGCTCTTATAGGAAAGGCGTTCCCTGAATTTTCTTTGACAAAATTAAGCTCACAAAACCAATATTTATCTTTCAGCGATTTGAGCGGAGCCATGGTGTTAGTTAACGTTTGGGCTACCTGGTGCTATGCGTGTAAGTTAGAGCATCCTTATTTGCAAAAGTTAGCCTCAAGCGGAGTCAAAATTATTGGTATCAACTATAAAGATAACCGAAAGGCTGCGATTGCCTGGCTTGAAAAGCTGGGTGACCCTTATTTGGTAACTATCTTTGACAAAGACGGTTCACTGGGATTGGATCTTGGTGTTTATGGCGCCCCAGAAACTTATTTAATTGATGCGCAAGGAATTATCTTGCATCGACGAGTTGGAGTATTAGACCAAAAGGTGTGGGAACGAGAATTTTCTCAATATTATGCAGATTCTGGGGAATAAAATCATGCTCGGTAAAAAAGGTTATGTGTTCTTTTATCTCTTAATGAGCAACTATGCTGTTTTGGGTTGGTCTGCTTTTAGTGTTGATATAGTTACAGCGAAAACGAGTATGATTGAGGTCACCGATGAGGCGATCGAAAGGAGATATGTTTCTTTGCTTCAAGAACTTAGATGCCCAAAATGTCAGAATCAAAACTTGCGAGACTCTAACTCGATAGTGTCACTTGATTTAAAAAATCAAATCCATCGACTCTTGAAGAAGGGTAAAAGTGATGAAGAGATCAAATCTTATCTTACCCAGCGATACACAGAATATATTCTCTACCGACCTGTGGTCGATTATCACACTCTTCTGCTTTGGGTTGGTCCTTTATTTTTTGTGTTGATTGCGATCAGCGTACTTTTGTTTGTTCAACGGCTAAATGGTAGGTCACATATGAGCAATAAATATGTATCGCCAGATCAGCCTCATTCGGATCAAGTAGGGTTGTGTCTCGACGTAGACACCTTTAAAAAAGAATAACCAGAGGTCGACTTGGATTTGTTTTTTCTGTTGTTGTTGTCTATCCCATTCGTCATTTTTCCGTGGCTATTCAGAATCCACGAACCTGAGCAAACCGACGATGTCGAAAGGAAAAAGACGAATAACAATTTGTATGAGAGTCAGTGTCGTTATTTTCAAAATCAATTTCGTATTGGCGTAATATCTGAGTACCAATTCTCAAGTCTCATGTTGGATGCACGTCAGATATTAACAGATGACACTAAGTACAGTGTTGTGTTTAATAGCCATAAAAAAGGTCTTTGGTTAATACCATCTGTAATTATTATGTTATTTAGTTCGGTATTTTTTTTGTACTCGCATCTTGGTAGCGAGAGAGATCAGATGATTTTTAATATTCTTTCTAGCTATTCGATAGGAGATGAGCCTGAAATTGTCGACGGCGAGGATCGCGAAGCTCTTATATCCCTCATAGAGGAACGAATAAAGGAAAGACCTAAGAATATACATTACTGGGTACTGTTAGCGAAATTTGCACAGCACAAATTAGAATATCGAGATGCCGTTGATTATTATGCTTCCGCATTAGTTTTGGATCCGAACAATAGCTACATTTTAGCGAATTATGCTGAGGTTTTATTTCTTGCTGATGGTAGTCGGGTGACCGATCGCGTAATCAAGGCTATTGAAGTAGCATTTATCTCAGATCCAGAGTCCTCAAAAGTATTAGGACTCAAGGGTATAGAGGCCTACACGGAAAAAGGCTTTTTGGACGCAATAAGGTTCTGGCAATTAGCGAAAAGAGGTTTAGATAAAGACAGTAACGATATGATTGCAATTCAAAGAGGTATCGACAGAGCTACAAGAGCCTTAAGCATTCCGGTTGAAAGCCACCCGGCAGAGAATTTCAAAGATGATCTACCTTCGAGTGTAAAGGGGCACCACGCTGAGGAAATAACTAAAATAGATTTAAGCTTGGGAAATATGTTTGCGCGTTCTTCTAGCGATGAGGTATTTTTGTTAGTATTTAAAGCAGGTTTTTCTGACGTCCCGTTGATGGCTAAAAGTGTGCGATTAATGTCCTTGCCTACTTATGTTGTGTTTTCAAATACAGATTTATTGGATTCATCGGGAGTATTATCAGATCTGCGACATGTAGAGGTGGTTGCCCGAATTTATGGTGAGGGGAATGGGTTTGCGCCGGGCAAAAATTTAGAGCTGAGGTCCCGGCCAATAAACCTCCTCATTGAGCCGATGCCGATCGCTGTAGCGCTCAATCGCCAACAGTGAAGAATCAGTGAGCCAAAAATGGCTGTGCCTCCTGTGGTGGATTATTTGTCACGATTGGAGCAGATTATGCCATCGACTTTTCGAAGGCCTTGAAAGTGTGACAAAGAAGAACTAAATGAACAAAAAAGAGTGCTGATGCGACTAAGACTAATCAAACTTTCGGGGTTTAAATCTTTTGTGGATCCAACGAAGGTTCACTTTCCAAGTGAAATAAGTGCTGTGGTCGGCCCAAATGGGTGTGGGAAATCGAATGTTATTGATGCTGCGAGGTGGGTTTTAGGGGAATCATCAGCACGAAACTTGCGCGGTGATTCCATGGCAGATGTCATATTTAATGGTTCCGGAGCGCGGAAGCCAGTGGGTCAAGCATCTGTAGAACTGGTGTTCGATAATTCTGAGGGGCGTTTGAAGGGAGAGCTTTCTGCTTATAACGAAATTGTCATACGTCGTACTTTGAATCGTGATGGACAATCGCAATATTTTTTAAACTCGAAGCTTTGCCGGCGCAAAGACATTACTGATTTATTTTTAGGAACCGGTTTGGGGCCGAAGAGCTATGCGATCATAGAACAGGGGACTATATCTCGGTTAATTGACGCAAAACCTCATGAATTGCGTTTTTTTCTTGAGGAAGCAGCTGGTATTTCTAAATATAAAGATCGTCGGCGAGATACCGAAAATCGAATTGCACGCACGCGTGACAACCTAGAGCGGCTCTCCGATATAAGGGAAGAATTGCATCGACAGTTGATGAGATTAGAACGACAATCGAAGTCGGCGCAAAAATATACTGAGTTGAAACAAAAAGAACGTTGTAAACAGATCCAGCTAAAAGCACTTAGATGGTGGTCTCTTGATGAAGATATTAAAAAAAACTCACATGAAATTAGAAAGTTGGAGGTAGAGAAGTCTCGACTTATAGCCGACCAAAATGAGCTGGAGTCGAGAATTGAGAGCTTCCAACTTGAGCTTCTGGACTGTTCTGATAACGTTGAAAAAAAGCAAACTTTTTTTTACAAAATTAATGTTGAAGTTACTCGAATAGAGCAGGCAATTCAACACCAGTTGCAACGAGAAAAAGAGTTAGAACGTGAATTAGATTTGATAACGGTGAGTATTGATGAATCGGAGAAACAACTGATTGAGGATAAACAGCGCGCTGAAGAATTAGATTCGGAGTATGCTAAGTCGGTGCCACATATGAGAAAAGCTGAAGAGGATGATGAGTTGATTTCTCTGCGGCTCGAGTCGGTGCAGGCTACCATAAAAGAATGGCAAGAGCGTGCTGATGCCTATCATCGACGTAGAGCTGAGCCCTTACAACAACTCGAGGTCCAGCAGTCTCGTATCGATGATTTCGAGAAAAGAATTACCCACCTATTTCAACGACAGAACCAGTTACGTTCGGAGGTTAGTAGTTTTCGGCTCGATTTTCACCAAAATGAAATGCAAACACTCAAAACGAAGCTCGATGAGCAAGTTACTGCGGAGAGAGCTAATGAGGATAAAAGAGTGGAGCTTGCGAACGATATTACTGAAAAACGGTTTTTACAGGATCAACTAGAGGAAAAATTAAATGGATTGAGAGAGCGTTATCAGATTTTAATTGGACGTAGCTCAGCTCTTGAAGCGCTGCAAAGTTCCCTCAATAGCAACGAACAAAAGCAAAAATGGTTACTTCAGTCTGAATGGAATTATTCACATCTTACTGATTTCCTTACAGTTTCAGAGGGTTGGGAGGAAGCAGTAGAAATAGTATTAGGGGGTTATTTGCAGGGTCTTGTCGTATCGAGTTTTCATGATAAAGCGTACCAGTTGAGAAAATTTAATTCGGGTGAGATAAGTTTAATCGACTATGATGTCCGAATTGACAAGCAAGATGATCAGAAAATCAAACTTCCAAGATTGAGTGGATTTATTCAGTGTGATTATTCAGTGTCAGTAGTTGCAGATGTTTTCGCTGCTGAGCATTTGAAGGAAGCGCTATCCTTTCAATCAGATCTAAGATCATATGAGTCAATTGTCACTAAAGAAGGGATCTGGCTTGGATCCAACTGGGTTCGAGTTGAAAGAAATCTCAATAAATCTCAAGGATTCCTTAAGAGAAAAAGTGAATTAAATGAGATTGGTGAGCAAGTTATGGAGCTAAACACACAAATAAATTCGCTATCAGGTAAACGTCAACATTTAGTTGAAGCAATTGAGATTGCGGAAAGAAACCAAAAGGAAAACGTCACATCAATCAAGATACAGCAGGAGAAAAGCTCGGAGATACGAGCGGAACTGAGTGCATTTGAGGTGAAGGTTGATCAATACGCCGCCAGAGGAAAGCGAGCAGAAGAGGAATTGTTTGAGGTGGAAGCTTTGCTAGACCAAGACCAAAAGGCTTTGGAGATTGCGAAAAATGCACTTGCTATTGCCACTGACCGTGTGAGGTTGGACGAAAAAGAGGGCAATGAATTTCAGGAGATGAGGGCACGTCTTCAGACTGAATACAGTGGCTATCGAAAAGAATTAGCAGAGAATCAATTATTGCTTACAGAATTACGATTGAAGATTAAAGCATTGGAAATTAAGCGAAATACGATCGAGGAACTTACCGGGCGTATGGAGTCGCAGGTAAAAAGATTAAAGACTCGAAAGACTGAAATAGAGCAAGTAACCACGAATGCTCTGGTGATACCTCAGATGGAAGAAGAATTACAGCAAAATCTAAAGAATCGAGTTTTAGCCGAACAGGATTACAAGGATGCTAAAGCTACTATGCTGTCGTCGGAGCAAAAGCGTATCGAGGTGGAACAGATGCGCGCGACAATTAACACGCAGATAAACTCATTGAGAGAAAATTTGGAGAGCGTGCGCCTTTCGGGACGTGAATCGATGACATTGCAACGAACTTTGGGAGAACAAATTGCATCTGACTCAACCCAGCTAGCTGAGCTAGTTGAAAGTATTGATGCTACCATGGATTCCACTACCTTGATGTCTGAGCTAGATGTTATCGAAGTCAAAATTGGTAAGTTGGGACCTATAAACTTGGCCGCTATTGAAGAATATAAAATCGAATCTGAGCGAAAGGATTATTTAGATCGTCAAAATGATGAGCTTGTGTCCGCACTTGAAACTCTGAATGAAGCAATTAGGAAAATAAATCAAGCCACTGAAGCTAGGTTTAAAGAGACCTTCGATTCAATAAATGACTATATTCGTGAATTATTTCCGAAGTTGTTTGGTGGCGGTGAGGCTTATATGCAACTCTCAGGGAATGACCTTTTGGAGGCAGGCGTTGTTTTAATGGCAAAACCTCCGGGAAAGCGAAATAGTACTATTCAGGCTCTCTCGGGAGGAGAGAAGGCTCTCGCAGCGATTACTTTGGTGTTTGCTATTTTTAAGCTTAACCCTTCACCATTTTGTATTTTGGACGAAGTTGATGCTCCGCTAGATGATATCAACGTCAATAGATATCTTGGTTTAGTCAAGGAAATGTCAGCGGCAGTACAATTTATACTGATCACTCATAATAAAATTTCGATGCAAGCAGCGGACAGCTTGCTGGGAGTTACAATGTCTGAAGCAGGTGTGTCAAGAGTAGTGTCGGTTGGAACTAATCAGGTATCTAATTTGGTTGGTTAAGCCAAGAATTTTGTGAAAATACTTTTGTTTTTAAAAACGCGAATTACAATAGCTACTATCTAGAGAACGGGACTATTGGATAGACATGGAATTTCTGGCTACAAATAAAACTCTTATTGTGGTTGCAGGGTTAGTGCTCATCGCTATTGTCTTGGATGGAATGCGCCGTGCGAAACGACATAGATACGAGAACCTGCAGATGTCAACTCACCTTGACAAGGTGAAGAAGCGCGGAGGAAAAGTGGAAAATGTGGAGAATCTGTTTAGTGATGCCCCGTCTCTAAAAAACTCTCATGGATTTGTAGCGACAGGTGAGGCAGGTTTAGAGGACATTCTTCTCAGCTCGAAAGAAATAGGTCGTCGCTATTCTCGCACCACCGACCTTAAACAAACCAATATTGATTTTGAGGGTTCGGGACTCGATTCAGAGTCGGGTGATGAGTCTATTTCTGAGGCAAAGAGCATCACGAATGACCATGCGACAAGGAATGACTTTGACATAATAATAGTTCATTTGATGGCGAATAGGGGCGAGTTTTTATCTGGTTCCAAGTTGCTTGAAACCCTTTTACAGGCCGGTTTGCGTTATGGAGCCATGGGTATTTTCCATCGCCATACCCATGAGGAGGGAGAGGGGCCAGTGCTTTTTAGTTTGGCAAACTTAGTTAACCCTGGAACCTTTGATTTACAGACGATTTCTGCAATCAAAACTCCCGGTGTGACTCTTTTTTTAAATTTAAATGATGTAGAAGATGCTTGTGCTGGATTTGAATTAATGATTACAACTGCGCACACTATGGCCCATAGTCTGAAGCTTAATGTTTTAGATGAATCGCGAAGCTCCATTACTCCTCAGACAATCGATCACTATCGGCAACGCGCGCGTGACGTAGCTGTCCGCCATGCACGTGTTTGAGAAAAAACTATAATTCCATGGCCAGTATTAATGACGGTATAGTTGCCAGCTATAAACAGCTGGTGAGTGATCTACAAACGCATAATCATTATTATCATGTTTTAGATGACCCACGTATTACGGATGGTGAATATGATGGGTTAATGCGGCAACTTTTATTGATTGAAAAACAGTACCCTCAGTTAATCAAAGAGGATTCTCCATCAAAGCGTATTGGTGGAGCCCCACTCCCTGAATTCACGCAAGTAAAACACATGGTTCCCATGCTTTCACTAGACAATGCTTTTGGTATCAAAGCATTGAGAGATTTCGATCGTCGTGTACACGAAAGATTACAAGGTTCTGAGAATGTTTCGTACCTTTGTGAGCCAAAATTGGACGGAGTTGCAGTGAGCTTAATCTACGAGGACGGTATTTTAGTTCGAGCGGCAACTAGGGGAGACGGTGCTATTGGAGAGGATGTAACTTCGAATGTAAAAACTATCAAGTCGCTTCCTCTAAAATTGATAAGTGATCCTCCACCCAGACTCATTGAGGTGAGGGGTGAAATTTATATGACGAGACAAGGCTTTGAGGGATTAAATGTCTTTGTAAACAATCGTGGTGAAAAGCCTTTTGTAAATCCTAGAAATGCCGCAGCTGGAAGTTTGCGTCAGCTAGATTCTAGAATAACAGCACGCAGACCATTAAGTTTTTGCGCTTACAGCGTTGAGCAGTACACAGACTCTGGATCTCCGGATACCCAGCACGGAATGATGAGGTATGTTGGTCAATTGGGTTTTAGGACCAATCCAGATATTTTTTTTGCGGCCGACATTGATGCTTGTGAGCGTTATTGCAATGATCTGCTTACGCGAAGGGCTTTATTAGCATACGACATTGACGGTGTTGTCATAAAAGTTAATGATTTAGAGAAGCAGAAAGTTTTAGGTTTTCTCTCGCGATCGCCGCGGTGGGCGATCGCACGTAAATTTCCTGCCGAAGAAGCTTTCTCTCAACTACTGTCAGTTGATTTCCAAGTGGGAAGAACAGGAGCTGTAACACCAGTTGCACGTTTAAGTCCTGTGTTTGTTGGTGGTGTGACAATTAGCAGTGCGTCCCTGCATAATCCCGATGAAATAACTAGACTTGATCTGCATCTAGGGGATACTGTAGTCGTGCGTCGTGCTGGGGATGTTATTCCTCAAGTTGTTAGGGTAATTCATGAACGCAGGCAAAAAAATTCGTCTGAGGTCTTATTTCCAAAATTCTGTCCGGTTTGCGATGCACCGATTCTAAATAATACCTCGGAGGTTGTCGCTCGTTGTTCAGGGAGCCTGAGTTGTGCCGCTCAAGTAAAACAAGTGATAAAGCATTTTGCATCGAGGAGCGCAATGAATATTAATGGTCTGGGTGAGCGGTTGGTTGACCAGTTAGTCGATTCCGGTTGTGTAACGTCAATTGTAGATCTTTATGATTTAAGTTTACCAATGCTAATACCATTGGCGCGATTGGCAGATAAGTCAGCGCGGAACCTTCTTAGTGCTATTGAGAATAGTAAGAAAACCACCTTGCAGAAATTTTTGTATGCTCTTGGCATTAGAGAGGTGGGCGCAAATTATGCTCGGTTATTAGCGAAACATTTTGCCTCAATAGAAGAAATTATGGCGGCGCGGGAAGACGAATTGTTAGCGCTCGATGGAATTGGACCAGTTTTAGCGGAGCATATTTCAATGTTTTTTGCTGATCCAAAGACATGTAAAGTTATTCAGGATCTTCAAAAAAAAGGTGTTCATTGGCCTCTTTATACAGCTGATGGAGTGAGAGACATTCCACTTGATGGACAGGTTTGGGTTTTGACTGGGCGAATGGAATCAATCAGCCGAGAAGAGGCCAAAAATATATTACAAACATTTGGTGCAAGAGTCTCCGACTCAGTTTCTTCGAAAACAAGTCGATTGGTAGCAGGCGACGCAGCTGGTTCTAAACTTGAAAAGGCAAATTCTCTTGATGTTCCAGTGTTTGATGAAAAACAGTTTTTGCAATTTATAGCAGATATACAGACATCAGACCTCTGAAGATTTTTTAGCTGAGTCCTTTCGTGTAAAATCACTAAAAAGATTACTTTTGTTTTCTGTTACGTGCTGGTTGGACGTTATTACGAATCGTTTTGCTCTCTGAGTGTATCGATACATATGTTCATCCAACTCCCTAGTTTCAGCTTGTAGATGAGGATATTGTTCATTTTGTCTCATTGTTTTCTATTCGTATTTGCAGTTCAGAAAATAGTTTGGCGGTGACTAATGACTAGTCCGATATTTTCAATTCAATACTATTTAGCAGCGATTGGAACTAACAGCATAGCGACAGGTATTCATTCCGTCTTATTCCCTTGGTTGGTAATTGGTGTTCTTGGAGCATCAGCAAGTCAGTTAGGATTGGCTCAGATGGCTATCCTACTTCCGAATACAATTTTCCTTCTTTTCGGCGGAGTAATTTCAGATCGAGTTCATCGAGGGACATGGTTATCACTGCTATACATGCTTTATATCATACCCTTGTCAATGCTTTGGTGGTTTTACGAATTCAACACTTTAACGTTCCAATTATTGCTTTTAAGCGGAGTTATGTGTGGATTTCTGAATGCCTTTGTGCAACCTGCTCGGGAAAGTTTGTTAGTTTTTACGCCATCACAGGTAATGCACCAGTCTGTTGCTAAATCCATAGTAGTAAAATTTATTGCACAAGGAGTTGGTTTTGGATTTGCCGGATTGTTGGGTTACATAGATCTGCCTGTTTTATTGGGTACTCAAATTTTCATGTTCGGGTTATCCTCATTTTTGATTTCTCGGGCCCACCGTTTCAATGAAAATCTTTCTAAAAAAAATATAGCCAGTAAACCCTCATGGAAAGACATAAAGAATGCGCTGACGTTATTTGTCGATAATCAAAGTTTTTTGCATCTTCTTTTTCTTGTTTTTGCAACCGGATTATTACCCTTTGGAGTTTATTTAGTCGGGCTTCCAGTTCTTGTACAACAAGTTTATGACGGTGGAGCAATGCTTTTAGCAGGGCTTCAAGTGCTTTTTACCTGCGGGATAATTTCAGCCAATGTTGCAGTGGCAAGAAGGGTAAATGATTTTGTTAATCCAGGTAAGCTTATGGTGATAAGTTTTTTTTGGCGGGGTACCTTGTTTTCTTTTGCCGCATTATCCCCTCCTTTTTGGATTTTATTTTCGGTTATCTTTTTGTGGGGGTTCTCTACAGGATTGTCTATAGTCGTGGGTCGAACTATTTTGCATAACAACATTTCTGTATCTTATCGCGCGCGAGCTTTGTCTATTTATCAGATAAGTTTAGTTGGAGGCACGCCTTTGGGAGCTTGGTTATGTGGTGTTTTAATTCACAGCTTGGGAATTAACATCGCGTTTGTATTGATTTCCTCAATTACAGTAATTTTAGCGATTGCAGTGTCCTTGTTTTCTCCACTGTGGGAGCTCAAAACAACTGATTCCTATAACAAGGAGTGATTTTTCGATCGCCTTTGAAAAAGGAGGATTGCAGCTACGATGGCAACATTAAGAGATTCTACGCCTCTGTGCATAGGTATCCTGAGCATATGATTGGCAATTTTCCTAACGGGAGCGCTTATGCCAACGCTCTCATTTCCGAGAATATGTATGGTAGGAGAAGAGGGAACAAAATCATAAATTGTGTCGGTAGCATTTGAATCTAGAATCGATACCTGAAATCCTCTTTGCTGAAAGTCGGTTAGCGCCGTTACAAGCTCTCTGCAACGGAGAATGTTGCATTTAAAAGCGGTTCCGGCGCTGGCTTTTATCGCAAGAGGTGAAATGACTGAGTTGCCTTTTGAAGGGATTAAAATACCAAATGCCGAACTCGCGGTTACACTACGAATAATCATGCCAAGATTGATTGGGTTTGTAATCCCGTCGAGAGCAATCAGTTTGGTTGTTTGACTCAATGTCATAGAATTCATGATCTCTGTGTAATGCCTATATGTCGGGCATTGGATATCACAAGCTACCCCTTGATCTTGTTTACCATTTCGTGAAATCCGTGCTAACTGAAGTCGACTGTGCCAACGGATATTTATTTTGCGGCTATTAGCGAGCTCTATGAGACGTTCAAGCGACTTACTGTATTTATTTGTACAAGCCAAATGGAGGCGGTGTATGCTCAAGCTATCGTCGCATAAAACCTCGAGGCAAGTATTGCGCCCATACACCGTAATCACATGCTTTAGGCGCTCTTTTTTAGATATGTAATGCGAGCTGTCGACCTCTTTATTCATAGACGAAAATCCTATTCTTAACTCGATTCATTCCTTTCTAAAGATTTTTAAAATGTTGTTTTAGTTGATCACTATCTCAGGAATTGAGCAATTGATGGAAAGTGGACCAATCAATTTAACGCTGATAGAAAAGCATGAATTGCCTCCCTTAATCCTCGGTCGAGTGCCTCAATAGTGAGCGCGTGACCGATAGAGACCTCAGTAAGTTCAGGTATTGATGCATATTGTTTTAAATTCTCTAAGTTCAGATCGTGACCAGCGTTAACCATCATTCCTAGCTCTGCTGCTAGTTTTGCAGCGGCCAGATGTTGAGAAAAGATTCTTTGTGATAACATTGATCCCCAAGATTGGGCAAAAGGGCCGGTGTACAGTTCAATGCGGTCGGCACCTACTTGGGCGGCTCTCCTCACTTGTTCCAGGTCTGGATCGATGAAAATACTAGTACGAACCCCAAAGGATTTAATTTGATCGATAATTGGTACAAGTAGAGTTCCATATTCCTTTAAATTAAAGCCATGATCTGAAGTTAATTGGTCGCTACTATCCGGAACTAACGTGCATTGGTCCGGCTTTGTATCCTCTATCAAAGCCAAGAATCCGGGATATTTCTCACTTGGCATGCTGAAGGGATTTCCTTCAATATTGAGCTCAATTTTTTTTAGCGGGGTAATGAGATTGGCGAGTTGTTTCACATCTCGAGGTTGTATGTGTCGCCCATCAGGCCGCGGATGGACGGTGATGCCATGTGCCCCAAGGTTGATACAATTTTGGGCAAAGGTAACCACACAGGGAAAATTTCCCGGCCTGGAATTTCGAAGTAATGCAATTTTATTAACATTTACGCTTAGAGCAATCATTTTCCGTTCGTCCTGATATTCGAGTTGCGTTCACGACCGACACCTTACAAAGACTTTTTTGAAGTTCTCTTGCGCTAAGAATCCTGATTGGTTCGACTGGCACATCCCTAAACACTCCGTAGTTATGAGTTTTTTTAGCAGCGATCGCATCAAGAGTGGACATTCCGTCCACAACTTTGCCAAACACAGCGTAACCGTGATGACTTGCAGATGAGTCTAGCGAGAGATTGTCTGCTATATTTATAAAAAACTGTGATTGGGCGCTATGTGGATCTGACGTTCTCGCCATGGCGACACTTCCCCGAACATTTTTAAAGTTATTATTACTCTCATTTTGTACGGGAGGAGTTCCGCTGTGCCGGGGTGTAAAATCGAAGGTATACCCGCCTGTTTGGACAATAAATTGAGGTATCACCCGGTGGAAGATTAATCCATCATAGTGAAATTTGTTAATCAATCTAATGAAGTTAGCGGATGTAAGTGGTGCGTCGTCGGGATATATTTCGATGATAAATTTCCCAGAGTCCGTAACAAATTCAACCATGTTACATTTACATACTGCTACTTGGGAAAAGGTGATGCAACAAACAATGACAATCACATGAATTAGACGACTTGCAGTTTTATTCAAAATCGTATCCCTTATTTCCAATTGGATAAGCGCTTTCTTCCCCGAATTTTCGGAATCAATGCTGTTAATAGGGCCCCTAGGAAGACTGATATCGCACCATACAAGAAAAACTGTTGTCCCTCATTTTGATGTGATGCCTGCAATTGGGCTGTTAAAACGTCATTTTCTTGACTAAGAAAATGGTTTCTTTCAACTAATCGTTGGATATTTGCATCAACTAGCTTTGTAGTAACGTCATTATTGGTGGTAGTAACTATTCTCTCTTCATTTTCACGATTAATAACTAAAGAGTTTATTTCATCATTTTTTTGTTCGAGAGCATTTTTTAACCTCTCAGAGGTGATTCTTTCCCTTTTCAATTTTCGCTCCAGAATTTTTTTTGCTTCTCGTTCCTCGGTCAGTAACGTGCGCGAAATTGGACTTTCAGATATGAATCGTTTTTCAATCCAACCTTGTTGACCAAAATCAGTGAGAATTTTTTGCCATTGCCCATCGCTACCAGTTATCGTTACTGGGGTACCGCTCTTAAGTCCATTGTGGATAACCTTCCCATTTTTGTTGGGAACACTCCTTACCGGAACATAATACTCATCGCTAATATAACCCCGCTTCTGAGGAACATTATTTGCTGAAATAGCCATTTGACTGGCATTGGTACTTGATTGACCTTGCGAAGTAGTTGGTTTATCTGACGTTTGAAGGTCAAAGTCTTCTAAAGATTCATTGTCACTTATTGGATCAATGTTGTTGCGTTCAATAATGATTGTTTCGGCAGTATTATCATTAGATTCTCGAAGTTGTTGAGAAATGATGGGCTGAGTGAAGATACCAAATGCGAGTATTGACCCATAAAGCATCAGTTTCAGCATGAATTTTCTCTTTTAATTCGGAGGGATCTCATGCTTGTAACCAGCATGAATAATTAACAATCAGATCAAACAAACTAAGGTAATACATATTTAAAAGGATTCACTTCTATTTTTTTGTAAACACCTATTTTAAAGTAGGGATCCTCGCTTGCCCAGGTTTCTGCTTCTCTCAACGAGTTAAAATCCGCAATTATTAAGCTCCCCTTGAAACCATGTCTTCCGGGATTTGTATTATCGATTTTCGGATAAGGTCCTGCCAGCAGAAGTCGTCCTTGACCTTTGAGTTGCTCCAATCGGGCTAGATGTTCGATTCTTGCTAATGATCTCAACGCGCTGGTGTCTGGATAATCTTCGCAGTTTATTACATACCACATATATTAGTTTGTTATTTTATTCTTCATTAGATCTTCAAGCGGAATGCCTGTAATACGTTTAATACTTATGAGAAGGTAATAAAGGTTTGCGACCAAGATTAGCGTTACTGGCAATGCTATCACAGGAAAGCTGAGAGCCCACATTGTTCCAAGTTGCTCGTTAAACTCCACGGTTCCAGGTTGAGCGGTTAAAATCATAGTTGCAAGGACGTAATTTAAAACGGCCGAGATTAAAAAACCACCCGCAAGAATCCAAGAGCCGTTAACTAAAAGGGTTTCAAACTCTGTGCCACGACCATTTGCTTCTAGTGCCTCACTTATTAATTCTATTTCAAAGACAAATTCAACAAATATACGAATGACCGGCTTCGATGATTTCAGAGATATCAGGGTAGCAATTGCAAGGAGTGAGGGTATTGAAGCTTCTTTGATAGCTATGTAGGAAGCATTAAGCTCCATCAAACTAATGCCTCCTGTCAATAAAACACTTATCACACCAAGTGCAGAAAAAAAGTTTAAATTTTTTCTTACTATGAAATCTCGAATGCCGTAGATCAAAGGAAAAAGCAGAGCAGTTATTATGGCGAGCTTAATTCCTAAATAATTCTCACCGCTAAGTTTCATAAAGGTGAAGGAAGGCACTATTAAATTACACGCGACATTCAAGAATAAATTTTCCTTCGGCGCGGTTTTTTTGTTTTCAGCATCAAGCCCATCTTTAACTTTGGGTCTATTAAAATAATTCATGTGTGATTTATAGCTCTACTTTTCTGCAAGTGCCTATAGAAGATCTATTCATCTCTCAGTAAAGATTATGGAATAGTGCCCTTTTGTGAAGTAATATCTGACCCGGGTGATACATTACCTCAATATCCTATTATGCTTAAAAATTATAATTAAGCAAAAGCAATATCAACCATTATCCATAGGAATTACATATGAGTTTGTTTTTAACAATTCATCCCCAGAATCCACAAAGTCGTTCAATCCAGAAATTCGTAGATATACTTAATTCAGGAGGTGTCATTATTTATCCGACTGACTCTGTTTATGCGATAGGTTGTAAAATTGGTGAAAAGCGAGCTGTTGATCGGATCCGCATGATCCGAGGGATTGGAAGAGATCAGGACTTTTCACTTTTATGTCGGACTCTGTCTCAGGTCGCAAAGTACGCCAAAGTCAGTGATAGTAATTTTCGTATTTTGAGGGCAAAGTCCCCCGGACCGTTCACTTTTTTATTACCAGCTTCTGCTTCTTTACCTCCGCGATTATTTCATCCCAAGAGAAAGGTGGTGGGCATTCGAATACCGCAAAATAATATTGTTATCGCATTGTTAACCGCGCTTGACGAGCCTTTAATGAGTCTCACTGTTGCAATACAAAATGATCCCTATGGTGTGTCTGACCCTGATGAAATCAGACAACGCTTTGAGAACGTTGTTGACGGCATCATTCATGGTGGATATTGTGGTGTTGAGCCCACTTCAGTTGTTGATTTAACAGGAGGAGTGCCGCAACTTGTGCGCGCGGGATTAGGCGATTTGGACTCAATACTGTAAGCGTAGAGAGGAGTCCTATACTAGTTAACGACTGATGGAACATCGGTCTTTAAAACAATCTCGGGTTAACAGAAAAGTTTGAAAAAAGGACTGCTTTGTCTCCAATACTCCCCAGAAAAAATCAAAATAATGCCTATGCAAGGCAAGTAGAAATGCCCTTCGCGGTTGTGCAAGGGCAACAGCTGTCCATATTTCCTGATGACCTCTATATCCCACCAGATGCTTTGGAGATAATCCTTGAAGCATTTGAGGGTCCTTTAGATTTATTGCTTTACCTAATAAGACGACAAAACTTGGATATTTTAGATATTGATGTTTCGGAGATAACTCGACAATACACCGCTTACATTGGAATTATGCAAGGTCTCAAGCTTGAGTTAGCATCGGACTATTTGGTAATGGCTGCTATGTTAGCAGAAATTAAATCTCAAATGCTTCTTCCCCGCGTCTCTGAAGTTAGTGAAGAGGCAGAGGATCCTCGCGCGGAATTGATTCGAAGGCTTCAAGAATACGAAGTATTTAAGAATGCAGCTATGAATATGGATAAGCTAACTAGGCTTGACCGCGATGTTTTTCTTGCTAGAGCAGAATTTAGTGACGTAGAGCGCGTTACCATGCGACCAAATGTTAGTCTGAATGACTTAAAAAAGGCTTTGGAATCGTTAGATCAACGCTCTAGTTTGTCGCAGCATCACGAAATTTATGTGGAAATTATTTCCACTCGTGAGCGTATGGCGGACATTTTAAGGCATGTAAATAAACAATCGTTCGTTACCTTCGGCAGTTTATTTGACCTCTCAGAGGGAAAGTTGGGAGTTGTTGTTACATTTTTGGCTATGATGGAATTAATGAAAGAAAAGTTAGTTGATATCGTTCAAAGCGATTCTTTCGCGATAATCTATGTAAGAGCGCAAGAGTTATGAAATCAATGTTGCTACGTCAAATTATTGAAGGGGCATTACTTTTGTCGCCTACGCCCTTGGCGATTAAAGATTTAGAACAATTATTTTCCGATTCGGAAAGGCCGCAGAGAGATCAAATATTGGTAACTATCGAGGATATTCAGTTAGATTGTCGAGATCGAGGTTATGAATTGGTGGAGGTGGCCAGTGGCTTTAGGTTTCAAATTAGAGAGCAGTTAGCGGGTTGGATGCATCGACTTTGGAAGGAAAAGCCGAAGCGTTACTCTAAGGCTATGCTCGAGACACTTGCACTTATTGCATACCGGCAACCTCTAACTCGCGGAGATATCGAGCTGGTGCGCGGGGTAGCGGTGAGTTCAGATATGATTAGAACTTTACAAGAACGAGAGTGGATAAAAATTGTAGGACATCGTAATGTACCGGGGAAGCCAGCGCTTTACGCGACCACAAAACAGTTTTTAAATTATTTTAATTTGAGCGATCTTGGACAGTTACCAAAATTGACGGTCATCACAAATATTGAGGCTGATGGCGACCATTCGTCGCTAGGTGTATTAGAAAGTGGCAATATTGAAATGATCGAGAGCTAGAGCTCGCGAGCCAGTTTCAGAGATACCAATTGGCACTAGTGTCTTTAGGCTGACAAAATTAATCGGATAAATCGATGTCAGAAAAAATTCATAAAATACTTGCCACGGTAGGTCTCGGTTCTCGCCGTGAGGCGGAGAGTTGGATTGTCGAGGGAAGAGTATCTGTGAACGGTAACATTGCCAAGGTAGGCGACCGAGCACTACCCTCAGACAAAATTATGCTGGATGGGAGGGTCTTATCAACTAATTATCAAGGGTATACAAGAGTTTTGATGTATAACAAACCAGAGGGGGAAATATGCAGTACTGTTGATGGAAAAGGTCGTGCGACAGTCTATGAGCGGCTACCGCGTCTATCCAAAGGGCGCTGGATCTCTGTAGGTCGGTTAGATATAAATACAAGTGGATTACTCCTGTTCACCGATAATGGAGAGCTGGCTAATCGTCTGATGCATCCTAGATATGAAATTTCCAGACAATATTTAGTAAGAGTTTACGGAGCCGTTAACCAGCCAATGATTACTCGTTTAATGAAAGGTGTAGTTTTGGATGATGGAATTGGCAGATTTGACACTGTAAAGCCAAACCTTAATTCTCGCTCAGATAATGAAATTAATTCATCCAATAAATGGTATCGTGTTACTATTTCAGAGGGCCGAAAGCGTGAAGTGCGACGCTTGTGGCAATCGCAAGGTGTTGAAGTTAATCGTTTGAAGCGTATTGGTTTTGGACCAATTGAACTTTCGTCTATTGTTCGGAAAGGCGAATTTATGTACTTAAACGAATATCAAACTAAGTCTTTGTTTGGCATTGTCCAGCTTGATGCCATATATCATCCGGAAAAAGAAATTTACCGGGACATGCGACAGCGCAAAGAAAAAAAACTGCGAGCAAGAGGAAGTAATAACAGTCAAAAAAAGACAAAAAATACCTAATAAAGACTATTAAAGAAAGTTAAATCACTTTTTTATCACAAGATACATTCATTTTTTCATCAACATTCCGAAAATTATCTCAAGGGAAACTGATAGCGTTAATGGACATTTTTTTCTGATTATTGGGCGTAAATCGTCTTTCCATTGACGCCAAGACTGTCATTACCAAGTAAGAAAAGGTATGCCCAAATGATTTGATTAGCGGTTTTTAAGTCAGTTGGGTTTTCTGCGGGGTAAGCTTTTGAACGCATTGCTGTGCGAGTAGCCCCCGGATTGATGGCATTGATTCTGAGCTTTCCCAAATTCTCCTGTTCCGCTGCCCAGCCTCGCATAAGTCCCTCTACTGCACACTTTGAAACGGCATATGCGCCCCAAAATACAAGGCTCGAATGCCCTGCACCAGAGGTGGTAAAGATGACAGATCCTCCGTGACTGGATTGTTCCAGAAGAGGCATCAGTGAGCGAGTGAGCTGAAATTGAGCGGTTACATTAGTACGAAGCACTTTCTCCCAAAGTTCTGACTTATATTGGTTGAGCGGCGTCCGATCTCCCAGAATAGCTGCGTTATTTACTAACCCGTCCAAAGCTCCGAATTGGATTGCTATTCGATTTTTTAATTCCAAGTAATCAGCGTCTGTTGCATGCTCCAAATCGAGTGGGCATATCACAGCTTCGGGACTTGATTGGTGCACTATTTTGTCGTACGTATTTTCCAGGGAATTAATATTTCTACCCGTGAGCACCACCGTTGCGCCATACCGAGCAATTGCAATTGCTACGGCTTTGCCAATCCCGCTACCTGCACCAGTTATCAAAATAACGCGTCCACTCAATAAATCGCTCGGTGCTGTATATGAAGAGACGGGGAACTTAGTCAATATTCGTGCTCCTTAAAAAGAAGGTCAAAGAGTATTTTTGGGGTGCGTGCTATCCAGTCGGCATCCCAATAAGAGATATCTTCATCCTTATTTATGTATCCCCAGGCAGCCAAAATAGAGCGCATCTTGGCATTTTTGGCGGCTAACATGTCTCGTGAATGATCACCTACATATAGGCATCCATCTGTACTTACGCCTAAATGGGTACTGCCAAGCTCAAGTGATGCAGGGTGTGGCTTAGGCTGTTTAACATGATCAGGGCACACTACGCAGCGGGTACGATTAATAAGATTTAATCTCGTCAGTAAAAGTTTGGTATATAACCAAGGTTTATTTGTAACTATGCCCCATGGTATTGCTCGCTGGTCGCATTCAGTTAATATCTGGTTCATGTTTGGAAAAAACTTAGTCTTGTCACCAAGATGCTTAAGATAAATATCCAACAATTCGTTTTGGAGAAGGTCGAAGCTTGGGTCGATGGGTGTAACGTTAAAGGCAAGTTCAAGTAATCCCGTAGAACCATCGTTGACTCGGTTTCGAATAGCCTCAAAATCAAGATGGGCTTGGTTATATTTTTCCAAGAGGTAGTTTACAGACGTCACAAAGTCAGGAGCTGTATCAAGCAGTGTTCCGTCTAAATCGAAAAGTAGGCCGTTAAAATCAATCACTGTACTTACTGTCCAAAAGTTTTGTTAGGTCGGTTTTTTTGCGTGAATCATATAATTGACATCAATTTGATCCGATACGAGTCGGAAGTTCTTTGTGAAAGGATTGTAGGATATTCCAGTTATATCCTTTATTTTAAGTTCAAATTCTCTAGTCCACTTGGCTAACTCCGATGGTCGAATAAATTTTTTATGTTGGTGAGTTCCGATGGGGAGTAAACGTAATAGATATTCGGCACCCAAGATAGCAAAAAACGCGGATTTTATATTTCTATTAATTGTAGAGAAATATACGCTCCCACCGGGCTTCAAAAGTGTGGCACAAGCCCCGACCACTGCATCTGGCGCTGGGACGTGTTCTAGTACTTCTAAGCAAGTAATTATGTCAAATTTTTCAGAGTATTCGGACGCATAGTTTTCCGCTGTCGAGAGTTGATAATTTATTTTTAGCCCCGATTCACAGCTGTGTTTTTTTGCTATATCTAATGCGGCTTGCGCAATATCAATGCCAGTAACACTACCACCACGTCTAGCAAGAGCCTCTGATAAGATTCCTCCTCCGCACCCCACATCCAAAATTTGACTACCTGCTATGGGAGACATTTGGTCAATCCAGTTGGTCCGCAAAGGATTTATTTTATGCAGAGATTGGAAATCACCGTTATGATGCCACCATTCGCTGGTAGTCGAGTTAAATTTATTTAATTCGGACAAGTCGATGTTATTCATTGATCTGCTAAACTCTGAGCCACATTTTTATCTCTAATCATCGTGAATTACTTTGTGACCAATCCTTGCGTTTGCGGTTCAATAGCTCTTCATTTATTGTCTCAAGATTACCATTTATCATCAGGGCTCTTCCTCCTACAAAACTGTGACTGATCTTATGGTCGTACCTTTTATGTACTAATCCGTCAGCGATGTCATTGATAGTTTGTTCATCACTATATTTTATCTCAATTGCAATTAAATCCGCGAGTTTGTCGACTTCAACAGTACCAATGTCCTCCTGCAAACCCAGAGCTGTCGCTCCGTCTAAGGTAGCCATGCGAAGTGATTGAAGCGGTGATAGTGCCATACTATCTTTAGCTGACGTTCTGCTCAGAAGAGATGCAAATTGCAAATCATTGAGCACATCGAAGGAAAGATCTCGTGAGAAACCACCAGATCCAATAGCCACATTGATATCCATCCTTTTAAGTTCTCCAACTGGACAGATTCCACTTGCTTTTAGAAGGTTGAAACGCGGACAGTGGACAACATGGCTATTAAACTGTTTTAAGAGTAGCAAGTCGTCCCGTTCTAATTGAGTCATGTGGATCAGTTGACTTTGCGGAGTGAGCAGTCCACATTCTGCTAATCTTTCAATCGGTCTTGCTTGAAACTTTTTTGATGAACATAAAATTTCTTCGAGGCTATTGTGTGCACAAATCTGTAAGGGAAGTTCAATTTCATGAACATAGGTCGCTAAATTAAGAAGTTTTTCATCACTTAACAGCGAGATTGATTGTGGCGCGCAAGCCACTTTTATGTTTTCGCGGTCTTTACAGTCATCAAAAAGCCGAAGACCAACATTCATCTGAGACTCCCAACTGTTATTGATGAGCTTTGAGCACTCAGCCAAGGGAAAACTAATCTGACTCCTAATTCCACATTCTGCGGCAGCGTTCGCAGCGCTATCTGAAATTAGGGCGACATCTGCATAGCATGTTGTGCCCGTCTTTATCATTTCGGCGATGGCAATTTGTGTTCCAACACTCACCAGTTCAGGGCTAATTGAATATTTAGCGAGAAGCTGAGGTAACGTTTCGAAGCGGCTGTGGTCAGATTGTTTAAAAATGATTTTCGCTAATGTATTCAAGGATGCGTGAGTGTGGCAATTGATAAGTCCAGGCATGACTAAGTGTCGGTCTAGGGCATAAGTGACTGATGCTTCGAACCTTTGTACAGCCTCTGATTGTTCGCAAATTGCGATTATTCTTTTTTTATGAATTGCAATTGAAACCCTTTCAAACACAGAACTTTCCGGGACTATTGGTATTACCCATCTGCAGTTCAGTAAGGTATCAATGAACATTGGTGACTCCTTGTGTCAAGGATTAAGTTGCGACGAATCCATTTTTCTTACAATGAATTTTGGAACATTTTTGAACTTTTTCGGTTATGTCTCGCAAATATAATTACGCCGCAAAGCCCTTGATTATGATATTATTATATACAATTAAAGTCTCGATTTAGCGATTGTTTTAAGAAAAATAATGAAGCCTGCAATCTTGCTATATACAAGTGATATACATGGAGAAATATGACTAATTTGGCAAAAGATATCGTACCCATCAAGATTGAAGAAGAACTGAAACAATCTTATCTTGATTACGCGATGAGTGTAATAGTTGGGAGAGCATTGCCTGATGTGAGAGATGGCCTTAAGCCGGTCCATCGACGAGTGCTCTTTGCAATGCACGAGTTGAATAATGACTGGAATAAGCCCTATAAAAAGTCTGCTCGAATCGTGGGTGATGTGATTGGTAAGTATCATCCTCATGGTGACACTGCTGTCTACGACACTATTGTTCGGATGGCACAACCATTCTCATTACGGCATATGCTAGTTGATGGACAAGGAAATTTTGGCTCAATTGATGGTGATTCGGCTGCCGCAATGAGGTACACCGAGATTCGAATGACTAAGATAGCACATGCCTTGCTCGAGGATTTAGACAAAGAAACAGTTAATTATCAACCAAATTACGATGAATCCGAGTCTATACCTGTAGTTATGCCTACTCGTATTCCAAATCTGTTAGTCAATGGTTCTTCTGGAATTGCTGTGGGTATGGCCACTAACATACCCCCACATAACCTTAATGATATCATTTCAGGCTGTCTCGCTTTGATTGATAACAGTGAGATCACAATTGATCAGTTAATGCGGTTTATTCCCGGACCAGATTTTCCAACTGGCGCAATAATTAATGGAAAAGCTGGCATTGTTCAAGCATATAAGACGGGTAGGGGACGGATATATGTTCGAGCTTTAGCGAATGTAGAGTTTAATGAAAAAAGCGGTCGAGAGACAATAATTGTGTCAGAGATTCCATATCAGTTAAACAAAGCACGCTTGATAGAACGCATCGCAGAACTGGTCAAAGAAAAAAAGATTGAAGGAATTTCTGAATTACGAGACGAGTCGGATAAAGATGGATTACGAGTCGTTATCGAAATTAAGCGAGGAGAGATTGGTGAAGTCGTGCTAAATAATCTGTATGCACAGACGCAATTACAAAGCGTGTTTGGAATAAATATCGTCGCATTAGTTGATGGTCAGCCAAAGATTTTAAACCTTAAAGAATTACTTGAAGCTTTTATCTCGCACAGACGCGAAGTAGTTACTAGACGTTGTATTTTCTTGTTGCGGAAAGCACGTGCGCGAGCACATACACTCACTGGTTTTGCAATAGCGTTGGTAAATATTGATTCTATAATAGCTGTTATAAAAAATGCTGAAAATCCGGCGCAAGCAAGGTCTGTGCTTCTGGACAGAGCCTGGAGTCCAGGCTCTGTCCAATCGATCTTAGAGCGAGTTGTTGATCAGCCCTCGGTTAATTTCTTCTCGAGTGAGGATGGATATGGATTAATTGATGGACAATATTATTTATCTCCTAACCAAGCGAGGGACATACTCGATTTAAGATTACATCGTCTTACAGGTTTGGAACAGCAGAAAATACTTGATGAAGCGAAGTTAAAGTTTAGTGAAATATTAGAGTATAAGAATATTCTATCAGATACTCGCAAGCTAATGGCTGTAATCAAGGATGAATTGGAGCTTGTTGTGAAAGAGTTCAGTGAATCCAGGAGGACTCAGATAGTAGAATCTCAGCATGACCTAACTGTTGAGGATCTTATTGCTGAAGAAGAGCGGGTGGTCACGATTTCTCATGGAGGATATGCGAAAACGCAGCCGCTCTCTGACTATCAATCACAAAGACGAGGTGGAATGGGGAAATCTGCCACAGTGGTGAAAGATGCAGACTTCGTTGAACATTTGTTAATAGCCAGCACACATGCGACCATATTGTGTTTCACGAATGCCGGAAAAGTATATTGGCTTAAGGTGTATCAGATACCTGTTGCTGGTCGCAATTCGAGAGGCAGACCGGTAGTTAATTTACTTCCTTTGGATGTTGGAGAAAGGATAAACTCTATATTGCCGGTAGACGGATACCGCATTGGCCAACATATCATAATGGCAACAGCTAACGGAACGGTAAAAAAGACGCAGTTGTCTAAGTACTCAAATCCACGCAAGGCAGGATTGCGTGCGATTGAGCTTGTTAAGGGAGATGTATTAGTCGGTACCGCCATAATCAAGGATGGGAGCGATATTATGTTATTTAGCAGTGAAGGCAAAGCTATTCGTTTCAAGAGTACAGATGTGCGCTCTATGGGTCGCGTGTCAAAGGGCGTCAGAGGTATGCGGCTGACAAATGGAGGTAAAGTGATTTCAATGGTGATTCCAGAGGATAATGGTTATTTGTTGACAGTTTGTGATAACGGCTTTGGTAAACGCACTGAATGTTCGGAGTTCCCAACTAAAGGTCGGGGAGGAAAAGGTATGATCGCCATTCAGGCGAGTGACCGCAATGGTCCGCTTGTAGGTGCCGCTCAATTATTCTCTGGAGATGAAATAATGTTAATTTCAGATCAAGGAACAATGGTAAGAACGCGTTCTGAGGAAGTTTCAGTGGTCGGTAGAAATACACAGGGAGTAAGAGTAATTCGTTTAAAACACAGCGAACGCTTGGTGAGTTTGGCGCGAATTGCTGAGGCGCAAGAAATTGATTTAATCGAACGATCTGATGCGACTTAATTCAGGCGAGATAAATTTTTAATATGAAAGATAAGGACCTCCTTTCCGTTATTCGATCTGAGATTGACTTTATAGATAATCAAATTATTCAAGCAATCAACAATCGTGCGAGATGTGCTCAACGAGTTGGAGAGTTAAAACAAAAACAGGGAGACAAAAGCTTTTATCGACCAGAGCGAGAAGCGCAAGTCTTAAGACGTGTGATAGAGGCAAATACCGGTCCTGTAACTAACGAAGACATGGCACTATTGTTTAGACAAATTATGTCCATGTGTCTTTCGATGGAAAGGCCATTAACAATTGCATTTCTGGGACCGGAGGGAACATTTACCCATGAGGCGGCACTAAAGCATTTTGGAAAATCCGTCATCAATGCCCCGCAGTCAGCTATTGAAGACGTTTTTAGGACAGTAGTAGTGGGAGAGTGTGACTTCGGCGTAGTTCCAGTTGAAAATTCCACGGAGGGTATGGTAAATCAGACGCTAGATAATTTTGTAGATACAACTCTTTCGATTGTTGGGGAGGTTGAAATACGAGTACATCACTACTTACTTATAGGGCCCAATTCGGATGCGAAAAAAATTACTCGGGTATATTCTCATTCGCAATCCCTGGCACAATGTAGGAAATGGCTAGACTCTAATTACCCAAAAGTTGAGCAAATTTCCGTAAGCAGTAATGCTGTTGCTGCTAAGTTAGCGCAAGGAGAATGGAATTCTGCGGCTATTGCGGGTCTTTCTTCGTGTGATTTCTACGGCCTGAGACAATTAAACAGTAAAATTGAGGACCAGCCAGATAACTCTACGAGATTCTTGATTATTGGTCGAGAAAGAGCGTTGGCAAGTGGGAACGATAAAACCTCAATAGTAGTTTCAATGCATAATAAACCAGGATCACTCTATGGTCTATTGAAGATCTTTTACAGTGCTGGCATTGATTTGACGAGAGTTGAAAGTCGGCCGGCGAAAGGAAGTAAGTGGTCTTATGTCTTTTTTATTGACTTTGTCGGCCATTGTGATGAGCAGAGAATTGATCAGTTGTTAAAAGAATTAAAAAACGAGAGTATATATACAAAGCTTCTCGGTTCTTATCCTCAATCAGTTGTCTAGGTTGCCAAAAATAAATTTTAACTAATTTTAGTGAATATCTAGAAACCGGGTATGTATATGAGCTATGAATTGTCTGCAGAAGATGCTCTTTTTAACCGAATTGTTATAATTGGCCTAGGTTTGATTGGCGCAAGCATTGCGCTTGCAGCCAAAAAGAGAAAATTGTGTTATGAGGTAATTGGATTAAATCGAAAGTCCTCTAGCCTTATGTCAGCAAAAAAAACAGGGGTGATTGACAGAGCAATCGAAAATTTATCTGAAATCTCATTAAATTTAAATGAGAATGACTTGATACTGATTTGCGTGCCGACGTTAGAGTTTGAGAGTGTCTTGAAGGAGTGCCGAAGATTACTACGAGATTGTGTCACAATCACGGACGTTTGCAGTGTAAAGGGGTATACAGTCGACACCGCTAGAGCAGTTTTTGGCTTTGAGCCATTTCAGTATGTCCCGGGTCATCCTATCGCGGGATCTGAAAAAAGTGGGTTAGTAGCGGCGGCTCCAGAGTTGTTTGCAAATCATCTCGTTATTTTGACTCCTACCTTGAGAACGGGTGAGAAAAACCTTGAGCGTGTGAAACGCCTTTGGGAGGGATTTGGAGCTTTTGTTTGTTATATGGACACCTCTCGACATGATGAAATTCTTGCTTCAACCAGTCATCTTCCTCATATGCTAGCCTACTCTCTTGTTGCAACCCTTGCCTCCCGCGCGGATTATCAAGATATTTTTCGCTTTGCTGCTGGAGGATTTAAAGACTTTACTCGAATTGCCGCTAGTGATCCAATAATGTGGCGAGATATCGCGTTAACGAATAGACGTGCCATAGTAAACGCTTTAGACCATTCATTAACAGATCTCCATGTTTTACGAAATGCCATCGAGTCGTGCGATTCAAATACTTTGATGGAAGTTTTTACTAGGGCTCAGGGCGCGCGGAAATATCTTAGCGGAATCAATCCACATATGTTTAAGAACAGAAGTAATTCTGATGATGCAAAGGACTCTGAAGAAATTAAATATGTTATAAAGCCTGGAGGACATTGTCGCGCTGAATTGCGAATCCCTGGCGACAAGTCAATTTCACATAGATCCCTTATGTTTGGTGCTTTAGCCGAAGGATTAACAAGTGTCACTGGGTTCTTAGAGGGAGAGGATACGTTAGCCACTTTGCAGGCCTTTCGGGATATGGGAGTGGTTGTGGAGGGTCCATCTGAAGGAAGATTGCTCATTCATGGTGTAGGATTAAATGGTCTTAGGAAGCCTACAAAGCCGCTTTATTTAGGAAATTCTGGAACATCTATGCGACTGCTAAGCGGTCTTTTAGTTGGTCAAGATTTCGACGTTGAGATGGTGGGAGACATTTCGCTTTCAAGGCGTCCGATGAATCGAATTGCAATCCCCTTGAAGCGAATGGGTGCAATTATTGAAACTCTTGATGGTGGGTTGCCGCCTGTAAAAATCAGGGGTGGACGAAAGCTTAACAGTATAGAATATCAAATGCCGATCGCCAGCGCGCAAGTCAAATCGAGTATTCTCTTTGCAAGTCTCTATGTCAATGGAGAATCTTCAATATCTGAGCCAGCTCCGACAAGGGATCATACAGAGCGGATGCTAAAGGGGTTTGGATGTGACGTGAGAACCGGCAATTCTGAGATTATTATTCGGGGTGGTACGCATTTTATGGGGAAGTGCGTAGAGATTCCTTCCGATATTTCTTCTGCAGCGTTTTTTATGGTGGCTGCAGCGATAACTCCTGGTTCTTCAGTATTGTTAAAGAATATAGGTGTTAATCCTACCCGCGTCGGTGTGGTCAACATCTTAAGGATGATGGGAGCAGATATTGAGTTTTCGCACACTTACAATCAAGGAGAAGAACCGGTAGCGGATATTCAAGTAAAATATAGTCCTTTAGTTGGAATTGATATTCCAAAAGGCCAAGTTGCACTAGCAATCGATGAATTTCCAGTAATCTTTGTCGCTGCGGCATGTGCGTCTGGTGCCACTCGCTTGTCAGGTGCAACCGAGCTTCGGGTTAAGGAGAGTGATCGTATCAAAGCGATGTCCGATGGGCTGACATTGTTGGGGATCGAGGTTATTCCTGCCGCGGATGGTTTGACTGTAATCGGCGGTGTGATTGGTGGTGGTGAAGTTGATAGCTTGGGTGATCATCGTATTGCCATGGCGTTTAGTATTGCAGCATTGAGAGCTACTTCTGAGATTTGTATATTGAACTGTAATAATGTAGCTACGTCGTTCCCTACTTTCGTTCAACTGGCTAGACAAGTAGGACTTGATGTGGTTGTGGAGAGTCAGTGATTGTGAGCGCTGTAAATGTTTTGACTTTAGATGGGCCGAGCGGGGTGGGCAAGGGCACGGTTGGAGTGAGTATGGCGAAAAAGTTGTCATACAATTATCTCGACAGCGGTGCACTGTATAGGACACTGGCTGTAGCAGCCGAACGGTGGGATGTCGATTTAAACGATAAAAAAGGCCTTAAAAAGCTTGCGAATAACTTAGATATATCCTTTCAAGCTGAGTCTGCGTCAACTATCAAACCTTTTTTAGATGGCGAGGATATAACGCGAGAGCTAATGCTCGAGAACACAGCGTCGAAGGCTTCTGTATTGGCATTATACTCGGAGGTAAGAACGGCATTGACAGCGCGTCAGCGCCTTTTTGCTATTTCACCTGGATTAATTGCTGATGGACGTGACATGGGAACTGTTGTATTTCCAGATGCTATATTAAAATTTTTTTTAACCGCTTCTGTAGAGACTCGAGCAAAACGACGATATAAACAGTTGCTCCTAAGAGGGGATAATGTTAGTCTGCCGGCCATTTGGCGACAGCTGGAAGAGCGAGACAAAAGAGATTCTGAGCGAAATATTTCCCCCCTAGTGCCTGCGGAGGATGCTATCGAGCTCGACACCACTTATATGTCAGCAGGAGAGGTTGTCGATGCTCTTATGGATGTTGTAATGGTTCGTGGAATTTTTTAAAAGAGTTTGCAATCCAGGTCTTGCCAGAAATTGGACTCGGTTGCAACAAAGTTAACAACGTCGCACTAACTGGTAGTGCGAACTAATGGAGTCTGGAAAAAGCCAAGGTCTGTTCGGGAACTTCATAATCGTACCCTAAAGGTAGAATTTAATGAGTGAAAATTTTCAAGAATTGTTCGAAGAGAGCCTCAAAACCGTTGAGATGAACCCTGGTGCGATAATAACGGGAGTTATTATCGATATTGACAAAGATTGGGTCACCGTGCATGCGGGCCTCAAATCTGAAGGAGTTATACCTGCGGACCAGTTTTATAATGACAGAGGTGCTGTTGAAGTTGTGGTCGGGGATGAGGTTCAAGTGGCGCTAGAGGCTGTTGAGGATGGCTTCGGGGCCACGCGCTTGTCGAGGGAAAAAGCTCGGCGAGCCGAGTCTTGGCTTGATTTGGAGGCGGCTCATAAATCGGACGAAACAGTGATTGGAATCATTAGTGGTAAAGTAAAAGGTGGGTTTACTGTGGATGTCAGGGGCTTACGTGCTTTCTTGCCAGGCTCGTTGGTTGATGTTCGTCCTTTGCGTGAAATTACACATCTAGAGGGCAAAGATTTAGAATTTAAAGTCATAAAGCTGGATCCAAAGCGCAATAATGTGGTGGTTAGTCGGCGTGCGGTTATGGAAAGTGCTAATTCTGCAGAACGCGACGCATTACTCCAGAATTTGGAAGAGGGTGTGTCTATTAAAGGTGTAATAAAAAATCTCACCGATTACGGGGCGTTTGTAGATCTGGGCGGTATAGATGGGTTACTACATATTACAGATATGTCTTGGAAACGAATCAAGCATCCTTCTGAAATGATTAATGTAGGTGACGAAATTGATGTAAAAGTACTGAAGTTTGATCGAGAGCGTAATCGAGTTTCCCTTGGTATGAAGCAAATGGGAGAGGATCCGTGGGGCGACATAAAAGGTCGTTACCCGGAGGGTGCCAGGGCCACAGCAAAAATTACCAACTTGACCGACTATGGGTGCTTTGCTGAGTTAGAGGATGGAGTTGAGGGCTTGGTTCATGTTTCTGAAATGGACTGGACTAACAAAAATGTGCATCCCTCTAAAATCGTGCAGTTAGGGGATGAGGTTGAGGTGATGGTACTAGATATTGATGAGGAGCGAAGACGTATTTCGCTCGGTATCAAGCAGTGCTTTCCAAATCCATGGGATGAGTTTGCTAGTAGCATGGAGAAAGGTAAAAAAATCTCAGGGAAAATCAAGTCTATCACTGACTTTGGGATATTCATTGGTCTGGAGGGTGGAATTGATGGGCTCGTGCATCTGTCCGATATTTCATGGTCCGACTCTGGCGAAGAGGCAGTGCGTAATTTCAAAAAGGGTGAGGAGGTGGATACCGTTGTGCTAAGTATAGACGCTGAAAGAGAGCGTATCTCCTTAGGTATAAAGCAACTTTTGGATGATCCATTTGGTAATTATGTTGAGAGTTATGATAAAGGATCGGTCGTTTTAGGGACTGTTAAAGAAGTCGACCAAAAAGGAGCTGTAATCCAGCTAGCAGAGCATGTTTTAGGGGTTCTCAAGGTAGCGGAAATTTCCCGAGATCGTGTGGATGACGCTCGACTTTTGATATCCATTGGTGAAGAGATTGAGGCTAAAATTGTTTTGATTGATCATAAAAATCGAACTATAAGTTTGTCGATTAAAGCTAAGGATGTGTCAGAAGAAAAAGCCGCGGTTAAAGCACATCGTAAGAGTGATTCTGAAGTTTCGACTGCCCCAACAACTATTGGAGACTTGATAAAAGCTCAGATGGACAAGTAAGTTTCTTGGTTAGACTAGCTTTCACAAAGGAACTGATAGTTTTTTGAATCAATAATGAGTTGCTTTCTGTTGTCTATATATTATCATAACTTATAATTAAATTCTCCGTTTTTGTGAAACTGAGAGAGTTGATCGTGGCTTTCGGCCATGGGAACACAACGGCAATTTAAATGACAAAATCAGAACTAATAGAAAAAATCTCTGCAAGCCAAGATCATTTGTCGCCCAAAGATGTAGAGTTGGCGGTTAGAATGATATTGGAGAGAATGACGACCTCGCTGGCGAGTAATCGTAGGATAGAGGTCCGAGGCTTTGGAAGTTTTTCTCTTCATTATCGAGCTCCAAGGTTAGGACGTAATCCAAAAACTGGAACTTCAGTGAAATTAAGCGGTAAATATGTACCCTACTTCAAACCAGGCAAAGAACTTCGTGACCGTGTAAATAATTTGCCCTAACGACATTGAGTTATGGCATGCAATTTTTAAAATCTATATTAACGACCTAACTACCTTGCCTTGTCATATGCCTTCTATGAGAATCATGGATGTGTAGATTGTAGCTGTCGTTATTTTTGTAGATGATTCGCACTACATGGTTCGTGAAGATTGTTTTCAATTGCCACACAAATTTGTTTGGAGCGTGGTTTTCACTGCAGTGGATTTGCTTGAGGCTTCGTTGCTTTTTCACTATATCCAGAAACCACTTATTTTCATTGGATCTTCCTTACACTAATTTGTTTATAAATTTTTGGTGACATTTATGTAGTCTTTACCATGGATTTTCGAACATTTAATCGAGCATGGTTTGTTTTGTATTCTTGAAGCTTCTTCCTCTCTTTCTCAACAACTTCTTTGGGTGCTTTACTAGAAAAATTAGGGTTACGTAGCTTTGCTTCTAGTGCACGACATTGGGTATCAATTTTTCTCATTTCTTTATCTAAACGCTTTAGCTCATCAGAGATGTTGGCATGACCTTCCATTAGGACTAATACTTCTAACCCTCGGGTTAATACTGCGATCGCTGGCGGAGTTCCAAATTTTGGATCTACCCATTGTATTGTCTCTAACCGTCCTAATTTTATAAGCAACTGATAAGTATCCTCAAATAACTCATAGTCTTCATCAGTGCCTTTGTCTAGCATGACATTTAGCGGTGTGGCCGGCGAAATACACATTTTTGCTCTAACAGTTCGAATTGCAGTCACTAAAGATTTCACCCAATTAATTTTTGCTTCAGCCTCAGCATCCATAAACGTTGAGCTTGGTAATGGATATGGCTGGAGCATAATTGTTTCCCCGTGAACGTCAGCAATGGGCGCTATATGTTGCCAGATTTCCTCCGTTATATACGGAATGATAGGATGAGCTAATCTCAAAGTTGTTTCTAAAGTAAAAGTAAGTGTTCGCCTTGTGCCAATTTTCTTAATTTCCGAACTTTCTGCGTCCCATAGAATTGGTTTTGCCAATTCTATAAACCAATCACAGTACTCGTTCCAAATAAAATCGTAAATTGATTGTGCTGCTAGGTCAAACCGATATTGTTGAAAGAATTTTAAAACGTCGTTTATTGTTGTTTGAAGCCTAGATTTTATCCATCGGTCTGCTAAACTCAAGTGTCGATCGAATTGTTTATCCCCAAAATCTTGGTCTTTTGTATTCAGAACTACAAATCGAGAAGCGTTCCAAAGTTTATTACAAAAATTCCGGTAGCCTCCAAGTCGTTTCATATCCCAATTAATATCACGTCCATGAGACGCAAGTGCGCAAAGCGTAAATCTTACCGCATCTGTGCCATGGTTGGGAATCCCATTTGGAAACTCTTTTGCTGTACGATGTGCGATTTCTTCAGACAACTTTGTCTGCATCATATTTGAGGTACGCTTCTTTTGCAGGTCCTCTTTGCTAATTCCATCTACCATATCCAAAGGGTCCAAAACATTTCCCTTTGACTTTGACATTTTTTGCCCTCGTTCATCACGAATGAGACCATGCACGTAAACAGTTTTGAAAGGTATTTGGGGTATTTCATTTTCGTCACGCAAAAGTCTCATAGACAACATAATCATGCGCGCTACCCAGAAAAAAATGATATCGAAGCCGGTAACAAGAACTGAGGTTGGGTGAAACGTTGATAAACGTGAATTGACTTTAGGCCACCCCAACGTTGAGAAGCTCCAGAGAGCAGAGGAAAACCATGTATCCAAAACATCAGGATCTTGACGTAAAATTATGTCTCCAAGCTTATGTTTTTTACGAATTTGCTCATCGGAAGTTCCGACATAAACATTACCGCTCTCATCATACCAAGCGGGAATTCGGTGTCCCCACCAAAGCTGTCGAGATATGCACCAATCTTGAATATCTTTGAGCCATGAGTAGTACATATTTTTATATTGTTCTGGAACAAATTTTATTCTCCCTACTTCGACCGCATTGATAGCAGGACCAGCAAGTTCACGCGCGTTTACATACCATTGGTTTGTTAGCATGGGTTCAATGATTACTCCACTGCGGTCGCCGTAGGGCACAGTCATGTCATTGAGGTGAGTGGATTCTAATAGTCCCAATTCTTCTAAGTCAGAAATAATTTGGCGACGCGCTTCGAACCGGTCTAAATCGACATATTTTTCCGGTAATTTTGAATCTATCGTTTTATTAGTACTTCCGTCTGCATTGAGACACTCAGCCTCTCGCAGAATTTTGGCATCCTCATCTAACACTCTTATAATGGGGAGGCGGTGACGTTGTCCCACCGCGTAATCATTAAAGTCATGAGCAGGCGTTATTTTAACACAGCCAGTTCCCTTGTTTATTTGTGCATGTTCATCTGCAACGATTGGTATAATTCTTCCGACCAAGGGGAGTTCAGCAGATAAACCGATTAGTTCAGCAAATCTCGGATCCTTGGGGTTAACGGCAATACCGCTGTCACCAAGCAGAGTCTCGGGTCGAGTTGTTGCGATCAAAATAAATCTGGTACCGTCTTGTGAGACGGTGTCTGACAAGAGTGGGTAGCGAATATGCCATGTGTTTCCTTTTTTCTCTCGATTTTCTACTTCAAGATCCGATATTGCAGTTTGTAATTTTGGATCCCAATTGACCAATCGTTTGCCTCTGTATATCAAGCCTTCATTAAAAAGGCGGATGAAAGCTTCAGTTACACTTTCAGAGAACTCCTTGTCCAAAGTGAAACGTTCGTTTTTCCAGTCAACTGAGTTGCCTAATCGTCGCATTTGTTGTGTAATTGTGTTACCCGATTCCTCCTTCCACTCCCAAGCTTTCTTGATAAATTTTTCTCGCCCGAGTTGTAATCTGCTCAGTTGTCCTTGCTCGGCTAAATTACGTTCTACCACCATTTGAGTAGCTATTCCCGCATGGTCCGTTCCGACTTGCCACAACGTTTTATGACCTTGCATGCGCTTGAAACGCACTAATGTATCCATAATTGCGTATTGCAACGCGTGCCCCATGTGCAGGCTACCGGTAACGTTTGGTGGAGGAATCACAATTGAAAACGGCTCACCGTTACCTTTTGGGGAGAAATAACCCCTTTTTTCCCACTCTTCTGACCAAAATTTTTCAATGGTTTGGGGTTCAAATACACTCTTCATAAATGCCTTATGGTACTCTTGTTTCGTCTGTTTCTAAGCTGTCAATTATATTTTGATACATACTTCATGTCCAAACTCGTTTTAACTCGGGCTCATAAAAGTATTGCGAAACTTAATTCGGCGAGATGTTGACTCACATATTGGTCTAATGGGTTAGTTACTCCTCTTGGAATCAGAAGTAGTTTTTATTTAAATTTCTTCGGTTGAGGCTTTTTTTTATTTACCACCACTTTCATTGCTTAGATCAATGTACGCGGTTTCATAGCCTCGATATTTGAAGAAACGAAAATGTTCTCTTTTTATTTCTGTATCCTCCGGATCTTCATATATAAATTCTATAAGTTGTTCAAAGCGGCTAAACCATACTGGTATATCTTCTTGGAAATTCATTAACATCTCGTAATGAATTCCTGGGGTTGATTCTTTGCTTATACCTACAGGATCAGACAAAGGACCAGTACTATGCGGAATAAAAGACGTCTCTGAGAAGCCCCAAAGGACTTGATCTATCTTATTTACGAAATTTTCATTGGGGACTTGCCATAATACTTTGCACTTTTCTCCCACTGACTTTTCAGTAATTTGCGCACCTAGGTTGATGGCTGACTTAAGTCCTCCTGACACTCTATAAAACGAGATTTTTGTCATTACTTTTTTAAACCGTTTCCTTACCTAAAGTGTAAGCCGTCTGAGGTAATTCATTAGTAGCGGCACAGGTCGTCCTGTAGCGCCTTTTTTGGAACCTGATAACCAAGCGGTGCCAGCGATATCGAGGTGAGCCCATCGAATATTTTTTGCAAACCTAGCTAAAAAACAAGCAGCCGTTATCGTTCCTGCCTCGCGACCACCGATATTCGCCATATCAGCAAAGTTACTTTTGAGTTGTTTGTCATAATCACTCCACAGCGGTAATCTCCAAGCTCGGTCGCCAGCTTCAGTACCACTTGTGAGTAGTTCATTAGCCAGTTCTTCGTCGTTGGATAAAAGCCCCGATACGTGTTTCCCTAGTGCCATCACACAAGCGCCTGTCAAGGTGGCGATGTCAATTACTGCTACTGGTTTGAATTTAACACAATAAGTGAGTGAATCACAAAGAATTAAACGGCCCTCGGCATCTGTGTTGAGAACCTCAATGGTTTGCCCTGACATACTTGTGATTACGTCTCCCGGTTTTGTAGCGCCTCCACTTGGCATATTTTCTACTGCTGGAATGAGACCTATGACGTTAAGTTTTAGTCGACTTAGAATCAAAGCGTGCAGAACGCCCATGACCGAAGCACCGCCACACATGTCAAATTTCATCTCATCCATGCCACTGCTAGGTTTTAAGCTTATACCTCCAGAATCAAAAGTAACTGCTTTCCCAATTAACACCACTGGTGGCTCATTTTGGGTACCTCCTTCATAGTGTAATTCAATAAATTTGGGGGCTTCCCTTGAGCCTGCTGTGACTGATAGTAGGGCTTTCATCTTGAGCAATTCCATGTCATTCCCATTTAAAATTATACTTTTGAGAGGCGAAACACCCTCGGCCATATTCTGTGCAAATTCGGCCAAGTATGACGGAGTGCAAATATTTGCGGGCAGGTCTCCCAATTTTTTTGCGACATTTAAACCGGCACCCACGGCCGCACCAAAATTTAGTTCTGATTGCACTAGCGCGACAATACCGCGGTTTTTTACCAAATAAATTACCTCAGAAGGAGCTTTAGTCTCGTTGATAGTTCTCTGTTTGAATTTGTAGCTGGCTCGAAACATTTTTTCCGCGACAATCGATGCCATCCAAGATGGTTCGCTATCCTTTCTGCAATCTAACCATAGAATTGTATTAACCCCAACACGCACGCATTGGTCTGCAGCTAATTCGATTACATTTATCTCTCCCTGTTTATCTGTTACACCGTCAATACCGACGAACAGTGCCTGCTTGAATACCATTGTTGGAGTATAAATATGCCTCGTGACCCCTTTTTTACCATTGAAATTAGTAGCTTTCAAAAGTTCGATAAATTGGACGCGTAAAGCCTCATCGAAATCCTTAAGTTCATAATCAAGATTACCTTCGCTTAATAAAATAATGCAATCCGATTTTAAGTTTAACGGATTGGCCGCAGATGCAGTAAACTTCATAAAATCGACCCTAATAAGTTGGCGGAAACGAAATGTGAACAAGATACCAGTTTGTTTGAACTTACCCAAGGTTTCTTGAGGACATTTCATTGATCATTTTTCGGTATATTTTTCGTGAGGTTTTAACGTCTACTGTCGCCGTATGCACAATTTTGTTGATGATCCTAGTAAGCGGTAGATTAGTAAAATATCTGGCTAAAGTAGCTGCAAGCACAATGGACTTCAGTGCAATGATTGCTCTTTTAGGCTATAGAGTTCCAAGTCTTTTGGAACTAACGTTACCTTTAGCTTTTTTTCTTGCGCTCTTGTTATGTCTGGGTCGAATGCATACTGACAACGAAATAAGTGTCCTAAATGCTTGCGGAGTCTCTGAGAGGAGACTACTTGGATACGTTCTTATGATCGCTAGTTTGTTTGCTATTGGCGTTTCTTATCTGAGTTTGATTTTGTCTCCTTTGGGCATGCAACGGGCTGAGTTTGTTGCTGAAGCGCAAAGATCTCGGGGAGTTTTTGATGATGTTATCTCTAAAAAATTTTATCCCTTTCGTGATGGAGATGGTGTTATTCATGCGGTTGATGTGTCCAGTGAGCAGGTACTTAGCAAGGTGTTTTTGGTGTTGTCTCCTCTTTCATCTGCGACAGTGAGTGCGCCCGCGATAGTAGTTTCTGCAGAAGAGGCTGAACAACAAAGCACTGATAATGATACAAAAAAATATATTGTTTTGAATGGAGGATTAAGGTACGAAGGAATTCCCGGTAGCACAAATTATCACATTACTGAGTTTGAAGAATATGGGATACGTCTCTCGGAAAGGCGATCCTACGAACAGCCTGTTGATCTTGAGGCAATATCGACATCTGAATTGATGATTTCTAATGAAGTTGATCACATTGTGGCGTTACAGTGGCGATTTTCAATACCTTTGATGATCTTTGTCGTGGCACTTTTGGCGTGGCCCTTAAGTCGCGCAAAACCTCGACAAGGACAATATTCAAAATTGTTGCCGGCTATTATGCTGTATTTGTTTTATCTGGTTGGTTTGAATGCTCTGCGCGGATCGATAGAGTCTGGAGTGGTTCCATCTTGGGTAACTCTTTTGCCGATGCACTGTGTCTTTATAATGATTGCGTTAATTTTAATTTTTCGCGGTTCATTTAAGCGTTATCGAGCACACACACGGTCGAAATAGGCATGAAAATTCTATCAGGTCATATTGCTAACTCAGTATTTTCTGCAATAGTTATTGCTTTAGTTGTGGTTGTGGGTATTGACGCTATTTCTGCAATTGTTGATGAGTTAGACTCGATTAGAAACAACTACAAGCTCAAAGACGTTTTTATATACGTGGCTACGAGCTTGCCTTCTCGTGTTTATGAATACCTCCCGATTTCTACTCTTATAGGTTGTCTGTTTGGCTTGGGACAACTAGCCGACAGAAGCGAAATAGTCATTATGCGCGGTGCGGGCATATCAACGACTGAAATTGTATTTTCCGTTATCCGTCCGGCTTTATTCTTCGTTTTTCTTGGTCTGATCTTAGGTGAGTATTTCGCACCATATCTCGATCAGCTTGCAAAAGGACAACGAGAATATCTGCGTAAGGGAGATTTAGAAGTTGATTCCACCTCTGGTCTCTGGATTCGGGAGGGGAACGAATTTATGCACTTTAATGCGGTATTTCCTGGCGGTGTCTTATTTGGGGTCACTCGTTTTCAGTTCGATAAAAATTTGAAGTTAATTCAAGCTAGTTATTCGTCTCGCGCTTCGTATAACAGTATTAACAATGTGTGGGTAGAAGAGAATGTTTCCCTCACTCGGTTTTATCCTGGGCAATTGGAGACAGACAAATTAATTACACGTGATTGGAATTCAGATCTTAGTCCTGAACTGTTGGTGGTTAATATCTTGCCTCCAGACAGGTTATCCATTTCCACGTTGTATTATTATGTAAATTTTTTAAAAGATCAGGATGTCTCTACGGATGTTTATGAACTGGCCTTGTGGCGCAAGATAACACAACCATTCGTGATCATTAGCTTGGTTTTGCTCGGAATATCATTTGTTTTTGGTCCTCTTAGAGGCTCTTCGATAGGTTCCAAAATCTTTGTGGGAGTTTTAATAGGTGTAGTTTTTAATATTTTTCAGGACCTGCTTGGTTCAACTAGCGTTGTAATTGGGTTTTCGCCATGGTTAGCGGTACTAGCGCCCATCTTGCTCTGTACGTTGTGTGGAGTGTTGCTTCTTACAAAAACTAAATAGTTTAAATTATTTGGGAACTGCTTTTTATACTCTCTAGAGCTTTACGCCAGCCAGAAAGCTTAAGCTGACGTTTTTGGCTATTCATTTGGGGTGTGAAACGTTGCTGGCATTTCCAGTTTTTCGCAAAGTGTTTGTATGTCGGCCAAAACCCAATTTTTGACGCGGCAAGCCATGCGACTCCGAGTGCTGAGGTCTCACTTACAGTGGAACGATCTATCGGAATTTGGAGAATATCAGCCAGAAATTGCATAGACCAATTGCTTTTAGACATACCACCATCAACTCGAAGTGAAATTATTGGAGAATCGTCTACATCTCGTTGCATAGCCCTGAGTAGATCAAAGGTTTGATAGCAAACTGATTCGAGCGCAGCGCGAGCAATTTCTTTTTTTCCTGTAGAAAGCGTCATACCAAGAACTGCGCCTCTTGCCTTAGTATCCCACCATGGCGCTCCGAGCCCTGAAAAAGCTGGTATTAAATATACCAAATCATCTAAATTAGATGATTCAGCTAACTTATCGAACTCTTCAGGAGATTCAGTAAAATTTAGGCCGTCCCGTAGCCAGTTTATGACGACCCCAGCCGCAAATATAGATCCTTCAAGTGCGTAATTAATCTTGCCGCTGATTCGATATGCAATAGTAGTAATTAGTTTGTTGTTGGAGTACGAACGTTCATCACCTGTATTGAACAGGGCAAAACATCCAGTCCCATAAGTCGATTTTATCATACCTTTCGTGAAGCAAGCTTGTCCCAAAGCTGCGGCTTGTTGGTCACCTGCCACACCATATATGTCGATGCTTGAACCCAAAATTGATGAATCGGTAGAGCCAAAATAGGCATTACAGTCTCTAACTTCGGGGAGAAGACTTTTTGGAATTTCGAAGAGATCGAGTAGTTCGCTGTCCCAATCTTGACAGTTTATATTGAACAACATTGTTCTCGATGCATTTGTTATATCTGTTGCATGCACTGTACCATTTGTAAGATTCCATAAAAGCCAGCTGTCAATCGTTCCGAAAGCTAGCTCGCCATTATCGGCGGCAGATCGAGCACCATCGACATTGGACAGTATCCATGAGATTTTTGATGCTGAAAAATATGGATCTAAAATCAAGCCGGTTTTATCTTGTATTAATTTTGAAAAACCTCTTAACTCCAATGACCTACAATCCTCTGCAGTTCGTCTATCAAGCCAAATAATCGCATTATAGATAGGTATGCCAGTTTCACGATGCCAAATGACTGTTGTTTCACGCTGATTTGAAATCCCCATAGCCGCAATTCTAGTGCTCGATAATCCTGCTAATTTTGTAGTCTGCCGAAGAGTCTCAAGCGTGTTATCCCAGATATCTAAAGGGTTTTGTTCCACCCAAGCGTTCCTTGGAAAATATTGCTTAGTCGGAATCTGGTGTTGTGATGTGATATTGCATAACTTATCGAATAAAAGACTTCGGGAAGAGGTAGTGCCCTGATCAATTGCGACGATAAAATCTTGTGTGTTTGGCGTTTCTGTTCGTCTAACGCTCATAAATGGCACCTTTTTTTGTATTTTAAAATTATCTTTTCGAGGCTCCGTAAAATTTTGGCTATGTGCTTTTGAAGCAGATGATCTCTGTTTCACTTACAATATCCTGCCAGCTTACCTTTTTGGGAGTGAGATAACGCCAGAAAAAACCGAGTCCGAAAAATGCATACGCGATTGAAGCTACTAAGATTCGGAGTACACACTGTTTTGAACTCGGCAGTTTACCATCTAAACCTTGTAATTTTATTCGCCAAGTTTTCATTCCAAGAGTCTGACCTTGTTTGCGCCAACAAAGATAAAAATAACTACTAATCGAAATATAAAGTCCGAATAATGTAATGGTTTTGGTCAGTGGGTTATACTGGTATTGCAACGCAACCTCGTTTCCTAACAATACTATTTTCACAAGTACGAGTAAAACGCCGTAGCTCATTGCAATAGCAAATATTAGGAAAGCGTCATAAATCAAACTAGCGAAGAGGCGCAAGAGTCCGGGTTGGGTTGGTTCTGAGCGGGTTATACCTAACTGTATTTTTTTGTCCATGTCGCTTTTCTAATGCCTAGATCACAAATAATATGGGTAATTATGTTTATATCCAAGAGGAAGTTTAGCCTAAATAAGCAAGGTATCGTATTATCACGTTAAGTTCGAGATATCTTGTTATATTTTATTTGAGGGAAATAAATGACTTGGGTTTACGGAATCCATGCCGTTGAGACATTGCTAAAGGTCGCTCCCGAGCGAATCAGAGAAATCCGTCTTTCAAAGGATCGAAGTGATGTCCGATTTAAGAACATTGAACAAATGGCAGGTAGGCAGGGCGTGTCTTTTCAATATTCGTCTAAAAAGTTTCTTGACGAAAAAGTCGATGGTAGACACCAGGGTGTCATAGCAAACTGTATTGAGCTTTCACCCAAAAATGAACAATTCATCTATTCCTTATTTAAAAACAGGGGTGAGAAAAGTTTCTTTGTAATGCTCGATGGGGTAACTGATCCTTACAACCTCGGTGCGTGTCTGCGTACCGCGGAATGCGCTGGTGTGGATGCGTTAATTGTCCCTCGTGATCGTGCGGTTGGATTAACTCCAACTGTAAGAAAAGTCTCATGTGGCGCCGCGGAAACTGTTCCACTAGTAATGGTCACCAATGTAGCTAGGACTTTATTGAAACTAAAACAGGAGGGTATTTGGGTAGTAGGAGCCTCAGAAGACGCGGCGGCATCAATTTTTAATCAGGATCTGACCGGTCCTTTACTCGTAGTCATGGGCTCAGAGGGAAAAGGACTCAGAGAACTCACTAGAAAAAGTTGTGATTTTTTTGTACAAATTCCAACATTTGGCGAAATAAGTAGTTTGAATGTCTCCGTGGCGACCGGAATTGCTCTTTTTGAGGTGGTACGACAACGAAATTTCTCGTGCCCCAATTAAATCAGATTTTTTGTGTCTTCAGATCGTTTTTACCTCCTTGCAAGAACATATCCTAGCTATTATACTCTCGCCCGCTCTTGAGCTTACTGACATGTTAGATTAAGACGGAGCATTTTAGACTCGACTAGGGTGAATCATCATAAGTTTTTAGACAATCTCCTTGTTTCACTTAAGAATCAAAGTGGTTGAATTTTAAGGAAACACAAATACCGGAAGGAGGTAAAGTGCGTCACTACGAGATAGTTTTTCTGGTACACCCGGATCAAAGTGAGCAAGTATCCGGAATGGTGGATAGGTACACTGCAGCGGTGTACTCAGGGGGGGGGAGCGTCCATAGACTTGAAGATTGGGGACGTCGTCAATTGGCATATCCAATTAATAAAATACATAAAGCGCACTATATTTTGATGAATATCGAGTGTAATCAAGCTGTCTTGGATGAGTTAAATTCAACTTTTCGTTATAACGATGCAATCCTTCGGAGTATGGTTTTAAAGCGTTCTGAGGCGATCATGTCCGAATCGCCCATTATGAGCCAAGAAAATGTGGAGAAGGCTGAAAGAGAAATGCGAGAGTCACGTGCCCTCGCGAAAGCTAAACAGGATCAAGATGTGGGCGAGGTAAGTGCTCCTAATTCTGAAACCGAAAACCTCTATCAGGATCCATCAGATAAAACACAAACACCGTCTGAAGTAGCCGTGGATGCGGAGTCTTTAGAAGACGAGGGAGAATTTGATGGCTAAATTTGTGAGGAGAAGAAAGTTTTGTCGGTTCACCGCGGAGGGGACGACTGAAATAGATTACAAAGACTTAGAGACGTTGAAGGCCTATGTCTCCGAAACGGGAAAAATAGTGCCCAGTCGTATAACAGGTACCAAAGCTCGATACCAAAGAGAATTGTCAGAGGCTATTAAGCGTGCTCGCTATATAGCACTGCTTCCATTCACCGATAGCCACGTTTAGCTTCAAAGTACTGATGCGATCGCTTGCTCACTTCATTATGCGGGGTAGGGGCCATGCCTGCGGGGTAGCTTTGGTAGGGTATCTCTTACCATTGGTCAGTCAGGCTACCGTTGGATTGGTCTCTCTGAGAAAAGGATTTTTGGAAGGGTCTGTTGTAGCTCTTTGGGCATCGCTTCCAATCATATTATCCTGGTTTGCAGGCAGTTTTGATGAACCTAATGCTAATCGATTACTCGTTCTAGTAACCACTTCGACTTTATTCATAACAGTAGTTGGTGCACAGATACTTCGAATAACCTCTTCGTGGCAATGGACTATTTGTGGAGTAGTTTTTTTTTCTATGGTCGCTGTACTCGGTCTCTCAGAGTGGTTCTCAGAAGGAGTAGATGAATTAATTAATAGCTTTATCATTTGGGTGCCGGATACCTATCAAATTGTGTCAGAGCCGTTAGAACGACAAAAACTTTGGCTAGTCTCTGGATTAACGACTTTCAGCATATTTTCCACAGTTATATGTCTGTTGATATCAAGGTGGTGGCAGTCTCAGTTGTATAATCCTGGAGGTTTTCGTCAAGAATTCCACAACTTACGTTTGAATAATCGGTTAATGCAAGGATTAGTTTTAAGTGCAATTTTAGGACTTATTTTTATCCGAGATAGTTTTATGCTGGTGCAGTTGCTTCTTGTTCCACTCTTAATTTCGGGTATTGCTTTAGTGCACTGGACTGTGCAGGAGATGAGACTGAGCTCGGGATGTCTAATAATAATGTACATCGCTTTATTGATGTTCAGTCCGATATTTCCACTTATGATCGCGTGTTTAGGCGCTTTGGATAGTCAGTTCTGTTTGCGATTAAAATTAGAAACTAACTTTGAGCAACCCAAAAACAAGTAGGAGTTAATTATGGATGTTATTCTTTTAGAGAAATTAGGACGCTTCGGTGGCGTAGGGGATCGCGCTTCCGTTAAAGCCGGATTCGCGAGAAATTATTTGATACCGCGTGGTAAGGCAGTTTTCGCGACCGAAAAAAATATAGCGGAATTTGAGTCCAGACGTGCTGATTTGGAATCTAATGAGATGAAAAAGTTGGAGTCGGCAAGGACAAAAGCCAAGTTTTTATCTGAGTTGGGTGATGTGGTTATAAAAGTAATTGCCGGTGATGAGGGAAAGCTGTTCGGCTCAGTCGGAGCTCGTGATATAGCAGATGCCATCACTCAACTGGGGGGCGAAGTAAGTCGCGGTGAGGTTAGTATGCCTGATGGCAGTATTAGACAAACGGGGAATTTTGAAATAGACGTTTTACTTCATCCAGATGTGCACCAATCAGTAAAAATATTGATTGAAGCAGCCTAGCTCTATTGGGCGTGGAGATTAAAATATTTTATGGTTGAGGCACTAGATGAAGCTGTCATGGAAGCCCTGTGAACCATTTGGAAACTGGTGAGATGTCAAGCTCAGAATCCAAAGCTAACCAGCCGCCGCCTCATTCGGTAGAGGCGGAGCAGGCAGTGCTAGGAGCATTGATGCTCAAAAACGATGCATTCGATACCACCTCAGAGGTGCTATCCAAAAATGATTTCTATGTCAAAGATCACCAGCTAATTTTTGCTGCGATGACGGAGCTTTCCGAGGGTCAGCAACCATTCGATCTAATCACTTTAACTGAATCACTCAAGAATAGTAATGATCTTGGAGTTATTGGTGGGCCCGAATACTTATTGGAGCTCGCTCAGAACACCCCAAGTTCCGCGAATATTGAGGCTTACACGCAGATTGTTTTAGAGCGTTCGATATTACGCCAGCTTATCTCTGCAGCCAGTGAAATTGTGCGGAAAGGTTACCATCCATTAGGTTTAGATAGTTCAAAGCTCCTTTCAGAGGCGGAGAAGAGGCTTCAGGATATTATAGAGAATCGTCCTAAGAAAGGCGGTCTTGTTGAGATTAATGCTTTATTGCGGGATGCAGTTTTGCGTCTTGATGAGCTCTCAAATAGTGATTCAGAGATTACAGGTATTAGCACAGGATTCAATGATCTTGACAAAATGACATCTGGATGGCAGAAGTCTGATTTAATTATTATTGCCGGTCGTCCTTCGATGGGTAAGACTGCTTTTGCGATGAATATGGTCGAGCATGCTGTGTTGCACCAACAACGTCCCGTTCTGGTTTTTTCGTTAGAAATGCCAGCGAATCAACTGATTACACGTTTGCTATCATCTGTGGGCAGGATAGATCAGACTCGCATGCGTACTGGAAATTTGAACGGTGACGATTGGCCACGCCTCAGTGATGCAGCAAAGAAACTTAAGGATCGTCCCCTTTTTATTGACGATACCGCGGGAATTACTCCGCTCGAGATTCGCAATCGAATTAAGCAATTTTCGCGTGAGAGGTTGCAAACTCTTCGAACTAATGCTTCTGAGGAAAACGATGAAGATGAAATGTTGTTACGGTCGCAACCAGCGATGGTTATGGTTGATTATCTACAATTAATGTCTGGTAGTAATGCTGCTGAGGGACGAGTTCAGGAAATTTCACAAATATCTCGAGAATTAAAAAATATCGCCAGAGAATGCGAGTGCCCCATTTTAGCGTTGTCTCAATTGAGTCGAAATGTAGAACAGCGTCCTAACAAACGTCCTATAAATTCTGATCTTCGCGATTCTGGAGCCATTGAGCAAGACGCTGATGTGATCGTTTTTTTATACAGGGATGAGGTTTATAATGAGGACAGTGCAGACAAAGGGCGTGCTGAAATTATTATTGGTAAACAGAGGAACGGACCGATTGGCACTTGTCAGTTAACCTTCCTTGGACAATATACTCGCTTTGAAAATCACAGTAACGAATACTCGAGCAGAGGGTAGTTACTCATTATGTAGAGTTGCGTGATGTGCTTATTTTTCGACACATAAAACACATGAGATCCCAACTGGAGCCCTACCGCAAACGAGGTCAACGCATCAGTTTCGTTCCCACCATGGGCAACCTTCACGGGGGCCATATGTCGCTAATAAAGCGGGCAAAAGCACAAAGTGATATTGTAGTGTGTTCCATATTTGTTAATTCATTTCAGTTTATGTTAACCGAAGAATGGGACAAATATCCTCGGACATTTGAGGCGGATTGTCAAAGATTGAGAGAGATCGGTTGTGATTATCTTTTTGCTCCTAATGACAGCGAAATGTATCCCAACGGACTTTCGACTCAGAGTAGGGTGGTGTGCCCATCTATGACGGATATTCTGTGTGGACGGAGTCGCCCTGGACATTTCGAGGGCGTCACTACAGTCGTAAGCAAGCTTTTCAATATAATTCAACCCGATGAGAGTGTCTTTGGATTGAAGGATTTCCAGCAAATTTCGATAATAAGACGAATGGTGGAGGATATGTGTTTACCCATAAAAATAGTGGGGGGTCCTATTTATAGGGAGTCGGATGGCTTAGCGATGAGTTCAAGAAATGTATTTATCAGATCAAATGAGCGCCCAAAGGTGAAGGTTCTCAAGGAAAGTTTGTTTGAAGTGGGGCAATCGCTCGCGGAGGGCGAAAAGGATTTTTATGGTCTTGAGAAGCAAGCCTCAGAGAGAATTGAACAACACGGCTTTGAGGTAGATTATATTTCAGTTCGCAATAGCCTAACATTGGAAGAGGCAGCGATTCATGATCAAGATCTTATTGTGCTGGGTGCGATGTATACTAAATCTGCAAGATTGATTGATAACTTTATTCTTCGGCTAGATAATATAATGGACAATGGTGGCGAAGATAAAAAGTAGGGGGTGTAGATGTTGTTAACATTTTTAAAATCTAAATTACACATGGCATCGGTCACCGGAGCGGAACTGATGTATGACGGTTCTTGCGCGATAGATGCCAATTTGCTTGCTGCCGCGAAAATGTCTGAGTTTGAGCAAATCGACATCTATAATGTAACAAACGGAGAGCGTTTTACCACCTATATAATTTGCGCGAAAGCGGGCTCGGGTATTATATCTATGAATGGGGCGGCAGCGCGTAAGTGTCAAATAGGCGATAGGATCATTATAGCAACATATGCTTGTTACGATAATAATACCAGGTCTGAACATCGGCCAAGACTGGTTTATCTTCGCGCTGACAACACCATCGAGCGTCAAGATGGTTGAATTCATGGCGGCTTCCTGTCGAAGGCAAAAATTTCTCGTAGTCGGATCAACCTTTTTTGAAAATTAATAGTAATTAAATTCTAGCATTGACTAGGTGGGGGAATTTGTTATGCTAATCAACAGGCTATATTAATTGTCTTGTATTACTTTTTTGACAGATTGGCACAACCCATGGTCACCGGTCATCAATGGAAGTAACCTTCGCATTGGAAGGATACTCGGTAGGTATGGCGCTTATCCGCGTTTCTGCCGCACTTCGCAAATAGCGAATTTCTCTTGAAAACTATTCGATGGTCAGTGAACCCGATACGTAGCTGAAACGAGCGATGAGGAATTGTTTTGGAAAATCTATCTGGTGGCGAGATAATCGTGAGCGCATTACGTGATGCAGGGACTCAATATATCTGGGGCTATCCGGGCGGTGCTGCGCTACATATATACGATGCTCTTTTCCGACAAAAGGCAGTTCATCATCTTTTAGTGAGACATGAACAGGCAGCTGTTCACGCTGCAGACGGTTTTTCTCGCGCGACGGGAATGGTTGGTACAGCATTGGTAACTTCGGGACCTGGCGCTACAAATGCCATAACAGGTATAGCTACAGCTTATATGGATTCAATCCCATTGGTGGTCATATCTGGACAAGTACCACTCCACAAAATCGGACAAGATGCATTTCAAGAAACGGATATGATTGGAGTGTCCAGACCAATAGTTAAACATAGCTTTTTGGTGACTAGGACTGAGGACATCGCCACTGCGATAGCCAAGGCTTACTACATCGCGTCGACGGGTCGTCCGGGTCCTGTGGTTGTGGACATTCCAAAAGACATTACAGACCCCAACTATAAGATTCCGTATACTTGGCCGGGGGTTATTAAAATGCGGTCTTATCAGCCCGCTGAGAAAGGTCATAGGGGGCAGATAAAACGTGCTGTTCAAAAGCTAGTCGGGGCTCGTAAACCGATGATATACTCAGGCGGTGGGATTATCATAGACAATGCGTCAGATCATCTTATTAAACTGGTTAGAGAGTTGAATTATCCTATAACTAGTACATTAATGGGCCTTGGGGCATTTCCTGGAACAGATCCATTATTTTTAGGAATGTTGGGAATGCATGGGACTTATGAAGCCAATGCTGCAATGCATGAGGCCGATGTGATCCTGGCGGTCGGTGCTCGTTTTGATGATCGTGTTACTAACGAACTCGATAAATTTTGCCCTGAGGCAACAATCATACATGTTGATATAGATCCGACCTCGGTATCGAAAAATATCGATGCTCACATACCCATCGTAGGTAGTTGCTCGACAGTCTTGAGGGAAATGTTAAGCCTCGTCAAGAAATCTAATAAGAACAAAGATTGTGATATAACTTCTTGGTGGCAAAAAATTAACCAATGGCGTCACAAATATGGGATTTATACCGCACCCCGTCATACCGCTAGCTCCGGACATTTGATCAAGCCTCAAGATGTTATAAGAGTATTATACGATGTAACTAACGGTGATGCTTTTGTTACGTCCGATGTGGGTCAACATCAGATGTTTGCTGCTCAATATTATCTTTTCGATAAACCACGACAGTGGATTAATTCAGGTGGATTGGGGACGATGGGTTTTGGTTTGCCTGCAGCTATGGGAGCTCAACTTGCATTTCCAGAGGCTAATGTGGCCTGTGTAACCGGCGAAGGCAGTATTCAGATGTGCATACAAGAATTATCTACATGCACTCAACATAGATTACCAATAAAAATAATAAATCTTAATAATTCTGCGCTTGGAATGGTCCGCCAGTGGCAGGATATGAATTACAGCGGAAGGTACGCTGAGAGTTTATACGAAGATTCATTGCCTGATTTTGTTGCTCTAGCCGAGGCTTACGGGCATGTAGGTATGCGCGTTCAGCACATAGATGATTTAGCGCCAATGATGGAGAAGTGTTTTGCCCTGAGAGATCGAGTGGTTTTTATGGACATTGATGTTGATCCAGAAGAGCATGTTTATCCAATGCAAGTACCCGGTGGTGCCATGCGGGACTTATGGTTGAATAAAAACGAGAAAAGCTAATGAGAAGGATCATTTCAGTATTGTTGGAGAATGAATCGGGCGCTCTCTCACGTTTGGTAGGACTCTTCTCACAGCGGGGATATAACATCGACACGCTGACAGTTGCTCCTACTGATGATGAGAGTCTGTCTCGACTTACCCTCACGACGACGGGAGATGCTCGTATGGCGGAGCAGGTTGTAAAACAACTTCATAAGTTAATTGACACTTTAAAAGTAAATGACTTGACCCAAGGACCTTTCGTGGAACGAGAGTTAATGCTTGTTAAAATAGCCGCTCCTGATGATGGTTCTCGTGCTGAGATTATGAGATGTGTAGAGATTTTTCGGGGAAATATCGTGGATGTAACCGCGGTGACTTATACGGTACAGTTGCTTGGTGATAGCGATAAACTAGACGCATTTTTAGAGGCGATAAAACATATTGGAAGCATTGAAGTAGTTCGTAGTGGCGTAGTGGGTGTCGCGCGAGGAGATAAATTTTTGAGGCAGTAAATTACATAACAGGTGAATTAATGAAAGTATACTATGATAAAGATTGTGATTTAGCTCTTGTAAAAAGTCTTAAGGTGGCAGTTATCGGTTACGGCTCCCAGGGGAATGCTCATGCTAATAACCTCAAGGACTCAGGGGTTGATGTCATGGTAGGGTTGAGACAAAATTCGCTTTCCGCTGGTAAAGCCCGGGCTGCGGGGTTGGAGGTGAGAGAAGTGTCCGAAGCGGTGACATGGGCTGACTTAGTAATGATTCTTACTCCTGACGAATTCCAATCGGACCTATACAAATCAGAGGTGGAGCCTAATATCCGCATGGGCGCGACTCTTGCGTTTGCGCATGGATTTTCTATCCACTACAACCAAGTGGTTCCCAGAGCCGATCTCGATGTCATAATGATTGCTCCAAAAGCGCCTGGTCACACAGTGCGGAATGAGTTTGTACAAGGAGGTGGCATTCCAGATCTAATTGCAATTCACCAAGATGCGTCTGGACGAGCAAGAGATGTAGCCCTCTCTTATGCGTCTGGTATCGGTGGAGGGCGAACTGGCATAATTGAAACCACGTTTAAAGATGAAACAGAGACGGACCTTTTTGGAGAGCAAGCAGTTCTTTGTGGTGGTGCGGTTGAACTAGTCAAGGCAGGTTTTGAGGTGCTCACCGAGGCAGGATACGAACCTGAAATGGCTTATTTTGAGTGTTTACACGAGCTCAAATTGATTGTTGATTTAATGTACCAAGGTGGTATTGCGAACATGAATTATTCTATTTCAAACAATGCTGAATTTGGTGAGTACGTTACAGGTCCAACTATAATCAACGATGCCTCAAAGGCTGCAATGAGGGAGGCTTTAAAACGAATTCAGAATGGTGAATATGCAAAGATGTTTATAACTGAGGGTGCTGCAAACTACCCCATCATGACGGCAAACAGGCGTAATAATGCAGCTCATCAAATTGAAAAAGTTGGCGCAAACTTGCGCAAGATGATGCCCTGGATTTCCAAAAATGCATTAGTAGATAAAACTAAGAATTGATTACAGTCTATTACTAAATAAAGGCATTTTTAGTCATTTATCAGTGACAAACTTTGAATCGGAAATCTTTAATGACATGATCTCAAATTCGAGAGAAATTCCTCTAGATGGCGGGGTTAACTTCCGAGATATTGGTGGTTACCAAAGCCGAGATGGACGACTGGTGAAGTGGCGTAAAGTCCTAAGAAGCGGTCACCTCTCAAATCTGACAGATAATGATAAAACAACCTTGATGAATATTGGGGTGAACCAAATACATGATCTTCGTCGCGTCGAAGAACAAAACCGACAACCGAGCATAGACTTCGGTGCGAAAACTATAAATGATTATTGCCTGTCTATTGGAAGTCTGTCGGAATTTTGGGAGACCCTCTCAAAGGGTGGCTTGAGCGGCTCCTCATCGCACAGTTTGGTAGTAAATGGGTATAAAAGTTGCATTAACGAAGTCGCACCAGCTTATCGCCGATTCATGCATTTAATTCTTGATAACGCTGAGGGCGTGAGTCTGATTCATTGCGCGGCAGGGAAAGATCGAACGGGGTTAGCTGCCGCTCTAATTTTGGCAGCTTTGGACGTGCCCGATGAAACTATTATTAATGATTACCTTTTGACTAAGGTATATTTTGATACTGATAATTTAATTAATATTGTTGAGGGGCATCTGCGCAACTCTGAGGTGTCGTTTTGGGAGAGAGAATGGTTAGAGCCTTATTGCTCGGTGCATAGAGATAATATTGAGACATTTTTATTGGCGCTGAAGCAAGACTATGGAAGTCTAGACAACTATATGAATAAAGCACTTTGTTTTGGGGAGTCACACCGCAGATTGTTAAGGAAAGTTTTTCTGGAGTAGTAGAAATTTTACAAAAAGAGTGTAAGTTGGTTTCGGCTTGTGCTAAGTTTAAAATTAAACAGTCGCAAGAATGAACATCAGGTGACATTGAATGGCAAAAGATGAACGAATAGTTCAAATGAGACATGTTAAATCTGATGTATTGGACCATCCAAGAGTGAATCGTAAAAAAGGCATTTATTTGTTGCCCAATTTATTAACTACTGGCGCCCTTTTTTGTGGATTCTACGCGGTTTTGACTGGATTTGGGGGCCACCAAGAGTGGGCCTGTATTGCGGTCTTTACTGCACTATTCTTAGACGGTCTCGATGGTAAAGTGGCACGTCTGACTCAAACTGAAAGTGACTTTGGTGCGCAGTACGATAGTCTTGCCGATATGGTCTCTTTTGGCGTCGCCCCCGCAGTGATCGCCTATGGATGGGGTTTAAATAGCTTGGGAAATTTGGGTCTTGCCGCGGTTTTTGTTTTTACATCTTGTGCAGCGCTGCGTTTGGCGCGTTTCAATGTTCAGTCGGGCATAAGAGAATCTTCATTTCGGAATTTTATTGGGCTTCCAAGTCCTGTCGCTGCGGCTGTGGTGGTAGGGTTAGTTTGGTCGACCCATTCGTTGGAGACATCCATTATCCGATCTGTAATGGGGGCGTTAATTACGGTCAGCGCTGGTTTGTTGATGGTTTCTAGTTTTAAATATCCTAGCTTTAAACATATTGATTTTCGCGGCAAAGTTCCGTTTTTTGTCGTTTTCTGCATGGTGATGACATTCGTATTGGTTTCTATAGATCCGCCTAGGATATTATTCATAGTTGCGGTTTTGTTTTGTTTTTACGCTCCCTCTCGTTGGTTATGGGATTTTTTCCAATCAAAATTCCTGAAGTACAAGAGTGAAACAACCGATTGAGATGAGGATTGATCGAGAATCTTAGGTGCGTAAACTTCGAAAATATTATCTTCGGTGTCTTAGAGTTACTCAGTATCTGCCGCTCCACACAAAAAAAGAAATTGGCGATATTGGGCATAAATCTGAAAGGATTCTGCAAGGATCATGCTTTGAGCAAAATAGTACGCCTAAATTGCTTGAAATACAAATCGGGGATTTACCTCAGGTAAGTGGGCCAACTGTTGAAAAAGTGTTAAATACGGCTGATAAAAAAATAGCCAAAACAGAGAACGCTCAAACACTCAATCTCGCGGCGCGACAGATAAATAACCTCCTAATTATTTGTGAGGTCGAAGATAGGTTGCTCAGCGATCGTGAAACGGGGTTGCTGAAGAATATTCTACGGTCGTTAGAGGTTTACGGTGATGTGTCAAACTTTGAAGTAGTTAAATTTACTGATATTCCTAGTACGTTGGACGATAATTTTTTAACATCAGTTTTTAAACAGTTTGTTGATAGATCTGATGTTACGTCAGGTCTGGTTTTGGGATTAAAAAATCATTGGCGGATGTCAGTGGGAGAGGATCGAAGTGATACCTCGCTTAACCGTTTTGAATTACCAAATGGATTAAAAATAGCACTAATTTCTGATCTTACGACAATGCTTGGGGAGCCGAAGGAAAAAAAGCGAGCATGGAATACACTTAGATCGAGACCTGAAATTGGACAGAAAGTATTTAACTGACATCAATGAAAATTGGTGTATTTTGCCAATGTATCCCGCGCATTTGCATTCTGTTGTCTCGATCGAGCGACGTGTTTCCCCTAATCCATGGAAGATGTCTCAGTTTAGGGAGAGCCTTCAACACCATAACGGAAGTGTCTTGCTTGTTGGAGAGCATGTGCGGGGGTTCACTATACATTCAATCGGTATGGAACAAGCGGATCTCCTTAATATAGGACTACAGCCCTCGTTTCAGGGGCAAGGTCTTGGACGTCGGTTAGTAAAATCGATAATTCGTCAATTGCCGGCAGGCATAAAAAAAATTATGCTCGAAGTCAGGGTTTCTAATTGGAAAGCTATTCGACTTTATAAGACGATGGGTTTCAAAATAATAGATCTGCGGAAAGACTATTACTCAAATTGGAACGAACAAACTAGAGAGAATGCTTTGGTAATGCTTCGACTATTGTCTTAACAAAAATGCGATTTTTAACCGAATAATACGATCAGAGTATATTTGAATAAGTTTTTTTGAATCAAAAATTGTTAAGTATTCACTTAAGTGAGTACTTTCGTGGCTTGCATTTTATAAATTTAAGATTGGATAGGTTTATTTATATGTGCTCAAGGTTTTCAGCTCGGTTGAATCAATTTATTCTTCAAGGATTAGCGAGCGGTTGTGTTTGGGGGCTCAGAACTGCTGAGGGGGATTGGGGCGTTACCCCGTCAAACTTGAAAAACGCTTTGGAAGTTATGCCGTTTTGGTCTAATAAAGATGATGCAGAACAAGTTTGCTGTGAACAATGGCTTCTATATTCAGCAATGCCAATTGATTTAGAGGAGTTTCTGGAAGACTGGCTACCCGGAATGCATGAAGATTATTTACAGGTGGGCGTTAATTGGTGTTCAGATCTGCGAGGAGCTGAGGTTGATCCTCTAGATTTGATGGAACTATTTGCACGCAAATTGTATTAGTGTTCTGTTGCATGTAAATATTATTTTAATGTTTTTCGAAAACTAATCACAATAGAGTGCCCGAGGAGTGATTGTTAATTATGTTCTTAATCCCATTTTACTCGCATCATCAAGATGGTATGATCATAGACAAAAAACAAGGCAGTAAGTTTGCTAAAGAAATCTGTAATGATTTTAATCCGCTTCATGATGTTGACAACAAACGCTTCTGTGTACCGGGAGACTTGTTATTTGCATTAACGCTCAAGGAGTACGGGATAAGCGAAAAGATGTATTTTTCATTTTGCGAGATGCTTCCGGCAAGTAAGCCAGTATATTTTAAAAACGATGTCAGTCATAAACTCGAAATTGTGGATGGATATGGAAAGAAATATCTTGGAGCGGATGTAAGCGGTGGAGTGAATAACCACGTTGGTTCCGTGAAAAGTTTGATTTTAAGTTATGTCCGTTTTTCAGGGAAAAATTTCCCAAATATCCTAGTTCCGCTAATGGCGGAGAATAGGGTAATGATTAACCCGTCACGTCCACTAGTCATTTATCAGTCAATGTCACTTGCAATGAGTCAAATTTTCTTTGAGAAAGTTTCGACAGAGATAGGTGATGCACTCATTGATATAAAGGGTAATCGAGCCAAAGTTACACTTTCGTTTACTCTTAATTCGAAAGGAAAAATTATCGGAGCTGGGACCAAAAATCTTGTTATCGCTGGTGTCCGACCTTATGACAACGAGTTGTGCAGTAAATTGGTGAATGAATATGTCAGAAAGCGGGATGCGTACTTAGTTTCAAAACACGCTTGAAATTCCTATTTGGAGAAAAGAATCAAGCTACATCTCGGACAGCGTTTGTTTTAGTTAAAACTGGTTTTAAAAAGCGTCCGGTGTGAGATGAGGGAGTATTCGCAATCTGCTCCGGAGTCCCTTTGGCGACGATTTCGCCTCCGCCTTCGCCTCCTTCTGGGCCAAGATCGACAATCCAATCAGCAGTCTTTATTACCTCAAGATTATGTTCAATAACGACCACCGTATTTCCTTGATCCCTAAGTCTATGAAGTACACATAAAAGTTGTTCAATATCGTGGAAGTGTAATCCGGTAGTTGGTTCATCGAGGATATAAAGGGTCTTTCCTGTTCCTCTTTTTGATAACTCTTTACTAAGCTTTACTCGTTGTGCTTCACCGCCGGAAAGTGTAGTTGCTGCCTGACCGAGCCTAATATAAGACAAACCTACATCGATAAGCGTTTGTAGCTTTCGGGTAATATTTGGAATAGCCTCAAAAAAATCGCGAGCTTCCTCAATCGTCATTTCAAGCACCTGATGTATGTGCTTTCCTTTATAGCGCACGTCTAGCGTCTCTCTGTTGTAACGAGTTCCTTGACAAACATCGCAGGTTACATAAATGTCTGGCAGAAAATGCATTTCAACTTTTGTAACCCCATCACCTTGACAGGCTTCGCATCTGCCACCTTTTACATTGAAGCTGAAACGTCCAGGAGAATATCCTCGAGAGCGAGCCTCTTGTGTGGCCGCGAATAACTCTCTTACAGGGGTAAAGATACCGGTGTATGTAGCGGGATTTGAGCGTGGAGTACGACCTATCGGACTTTGATTTATTTCTATACATTTATCGAGTTTGTCGAGGCCAACTATAGTATCGTGTTCTGCAATTTTTTGCATGTTGGCGTTGTTAAGGACTTTTGCGGCTGCCGGGTAGAGGGTTTCATTAACTAGTGTAGACTTTCCAGATCCGGATACACCGGTAATACATGTGAAAAGTCCAAGGGGTAATTCTAAATTTACGCTCTTAAGGTTGTTGGCTCGTGCACCTGATACACGCAAGAACTGATCCTTGGATTTGCGCCTTAGTGAAGGAACAGCGATTGCTCTAGTGCCAGTCAGAAATTGTCCTGTAATCGAATTAGTGTTAGCGCATATTTGCGTAGCTGTACCCTCAGCGATAACCCTCCCACCATGGACTCCTGCACCGGGACCTATGTCAATGATGTGGTCAGCGGCTTTAATCGCATCTTCATCGTGTTCAACCACAATTACGGTATTTCCAATATCTCGAAGTCTGATAAGTGTGTTTAGTAAACGCTCATTGTCGCGCTGATGTAATCCAATAGACGGCTCATCTAGCACATACATAACACCTACCAACCCAGCACCTATTTGACTGGCCAGTCTAATCCTCTGTGCTTCCCCACCTGAAAGTGAATCTGCACTACGATCTAGACTAAGATAATTAAGACCGACATCCACTAAAAAGGAAAATCTTTGTCTGATTTCTTTTACAATTTTTTCAGCGATTTGCCCATCTCGACCGGGTAATTTTAGGGAATTAAAATATAAGCTGCACTCGCCGACCGGAAGGCTTACAATTTCATCTATCCTCTTATCGTCAACAAATACATTTCGAGCCGATTTGCAAAGTCTCGTGCCGGAACAATCAGGGCACTCTGAACTAGTCATATATTTTGCAAGTTCTTCTTTTACAGTAGGCGATTCGGTTTCGTTATAACGACGCTCAATATTATGAATCACACCCTCAAACTTGTGTTTTCTGCTTAGAACCGTTCCAGTATCATTAACATATTTGAAGTTGATTTCTTCGTCATCGGTACCAAAGAGTACTTTTTGTTGAAAACTCTCCGGAAGATTTTCCCAAGGTTGATGAAGATTGACATCGTAGTGTTGTGCCAGAGAACTAAGCATATTGTAGTAAAACAATGTCCGCCGATCCCAACCACGAACAGCTCCTTCTGATATAGACGCAGTCGGATGTTGCACTATTTGATTCACATCAAAGAACTGATGTTTTCCAAGCCCATCGCATGTTTTACAAGCACCAACCGGATTGTTAAAGGAAAATAGTTTTGGTTCGAGTTCGTCTAAACTGTAGTTACATATTGGACATGAAAACTTCGCAGACAGTAGTTGCTCCGGTTTTTCTTCATCCATGTGACTGATTATGGCTATCCCATCGGACAATCCAAGTGCTGTTTCGAGGGACTCCGCTAACCGTAAGGAATTATTTTGGTTTACTTTAAAGCGATCGACTACAACTTCTATAGTGTGCTTGTGATTTTTTTCTAGAAGAGGTGCTTCATCCAAATCGACTACGCCACCATCGATGCGTACGCGAATAAAGCCTTGGCTACGCAAGCCCCTCAGAAGATTTTGGTGTTCACCCTTCCGATCTTTCGCTACTGGGGCTAGTAGCATTAGTTTAGTCCCTTCTGAGAGTTGCAGTACTTGATCCACCATCTGGCTTACGGTTTGAGCTTTTAATGGACGCTGATGTTCTGGGCATCTGGGTTGACCAGTTCTAGCGAAAAGTAACCTAAGGTAATCGTATATTTCCGTTATCGTGCCCACAGTTGACCGGGGGTTGTGGGATGTTGACTTTTGTTCTATTGATATCGCTGGGGATAAGCCCTCCACATAATCTACGTCAGGTTTCTCCATCATTGATAAAAACTGGCGTGCATAGGTTGAGAGTGATTCAACATATCTTCTCTGACCCTCTGCATATAAAGTGTCAAAGGCCAGAGAAGATTTCCCAGATCCCGAGAGACCTGTAATTACCACTAATTTGTCCCGAGGAATATCTACATCTACATTTTTTAGGTTGTGAGTGCGTGCACCGCGAACTTCAATCGAGCTCATGCTTTCCTCTGCTATAAACCATTGCATTTCTGAATGCAGGCTTTTATCTGTTTATAATTGCGCTTCCTTTATCGTCAGTAACCACAAAAAACGCGTTTTACCTAATCCAAATCTCATTTTAGTTGTATAAAAAAATGATTGAAAACATTCTGGAGGTTTTTATATCTGAAAAATGATGATTTGGTGGAGTTTTCCTTTAAATGCGATTTACGCCATCGATTTCACACTATCCACACATATCAATAGGTTACTAATGGGTATGCGCATCGGATCACAACAAAAGGATTTCCAGCTCGGGAAAATTCAGATAATCATATTAACAAATTTCCTCACTTCCTTAAGGTCAGCACCATGTATTAGTCTGGGTTCTTGGTTTTTGACAATAAAATACAGTTCTTCATTAGGCTTAAAAATCGTTGCATTAAAAAAGTGTTTTAGCTTGAGTCTAATTTACAGCTATAATTACTCAGCTTGAAGCGAAGTGAGAACTGATTTTCGGTATGAAATTCCGGTATTAATAACGTCTATTAGAGAGGGTTTAATTAAAAACTAGGGGATCGATATGGCGCGGGGAATTAACAAAGTAATTATCGTTGGAAATTGTGGTCAAGATCCGGAGACTCGATACATGCCCTCTGGTGGAGCAGTCACTAATTTAAGTCTAGCAACCTCCGAATCTTGGAAGGATAAGAACACTGGTCAACAACAAGAGCGGACAGAGTGGCATCGTGTTGTATTGTTTAATCGTCTTGCGGAAATTGCTGGAGAGTACTTAAAAAGAGGGTCTAAAATTTATGTGGAAGGATCGCTGCGGACCCGCAAATGGCAGGACAAGGATTCTGGACAGGACCGCTACACTACCGAAATTGTTGCTAACGATATGCAGATGCTCGATAGCAGAGGATCCAGCGCTGGTGAGTTCTCATCCTCACAGCCAAATCCATCGAGCTCAATTGATAGAGAAAAGTCGCAATCGTCGCAAAACCAAAACCCTAGCTCCGGCAACTCATCAGTCTTAAATGATTTTGATGACGATATTCCGTTTT
>MDTB01234296.1_pt1 | contig 70795 bp, 66 predicted proteins | sample 811161 | NCBI WGS metagenome assembly MDTB01 (sample SAMN05326650, study PRJNA326480) | marine metagenome | isolation source: seawater | place: Mediterranean Sea | collected 2009 | reverse complement strand
TGGAACGCCTAAATCATAACCATATTTTTTCTTAAATGCTTTTTGGATTTCAGGTCTGTCAAACCAATCTTTTCTGAACCAATGAAGGTTAGCAAATTGTTGGTCAGGTAGTTGATAAAGATTTCCATCTGGACCTGTTGTAAATTGCAGTCCTATAAAATCTTTAAGATCTAGAGTTGGTAATGTTACGTCTTTACCTTCCCCAGCCATCCATTCTGTTAAGTTAACAGCTTGTTGCATACGCGCGTGCGTACCAATTAAATCTGAATCATTAACATATGCATCATAAATACTCACGTTAGTTTGCATTTGTGTTTGTACTGCCATTACAACATCACCTTCACCGATAATTTGATGCTGAACTTTAATTCCAGTTACATCCTCAAAAGCTTTTGTAAGAACTTTAGATTCATAAACGTGAGTTGGTATTCCCTCAGAAACTACTTTTAAAGACATTCCTTTGAACGGCTTTGCAGCATCTTGGAACCATTTTAGTTCTTTTATTCTTTCTTTTTCAGAAATTGTTGAAAGACTAAACTCACCTTTAGCTAAATCAGTAATCGCATCAGAATACGCCGATGTAATTACTAAAGAGTATGTAACAGCAACAGTTAGAATAGTTTTTAATGTTTTTAACATTGTTCCCCCATTTTATTGTTATTGTTAATTTATTATTAAATTATTGGACCAAATAAGAAGTTTGAAGTAAAGAAAAATAATTACAACTTTTAAGTGAATTAGGTTATAAGTGTTCGTTTAATTGCCTTAGACCAACCTTTAATTATGTTACTTCTAGTTTTATTTTTCATTTTTGGAGAAAATTTTTTATCTAAAGACCATTTTTTGGAAATATCTCTTAAAGACTTGTAAATACCGATATGGAGTCCAGCCATAAACGCTGCGCCCAAAGCAGTAGTTTCTTGCACTTTGGGTCTTAATACTTTGACATTTACAACATCTGACAAGAACTGCGAAAACCAATTGTTCATAACCATTCCGCCATCTACTTTTACTATTCTTGGCCTTAGACCATCATGCTTCATAGCTTCAAACAAATCGTAGGTTTGATAACCTACTGACTCTATTATAGCTCTGATTATTTCTTTTGGTCCTGTGTCTCTAGTTAATCCACTAAGAACACCTCGTGCATTGGCATTCCAGTAAGGAGCACCTAAACCTGTAAATGCAGGTACTAAGTAAATATCTTTGTTACTTTTAAGAGATTTTATAATCTTTTCTGTTTCTGGAGCTTCTTTAAAAAATTTCATTCTATCTCTAAGCCATTGGACCCCTGCACCAGCGATAAATATTGATCCTTCCATTGCGTATGTAGTTTTTCCTTTAATACGATATGCGATAGTAGTTAAAAGTCTGTTTTTTGAATATATTATTTTATTACCTGTATTTAATAAAACAAAAGCACCAGTTCCATATGTACTTTTTAAGGATCCAGACTCAAAACAACACTGGCCAATAGTAGCTGCCTGTTGATCACCAACCACACCTGTAATTGGAATGGATTGTCCAGTAATAGATGAATGTGTTGATCCATAATCGTCTGAACTATCTTTTACCATTGGTAGAATTGATTTTTTTATCTTAAGTAATTTTAAAATTCCATCGTCCCATTTATTTGAAACAATATTATAAAGCATTGTTCTGCTAGCATTTGTTGCGTCAGTAGCATGTACTTGTGTTTTTGTTAATTTCCAAATTAAAAAAGTATCAATAGTCCCAAACATTAGTTCATCTCTTTGCATTAATTTTTTTGCAGCCGGAATGTTATCTAAAATCCATTTAACTTTAGTTGCTGAGAAATAAGGATCAATTAATAAACCTGTTTTATTAAATATGGGAGTCTCTTTATTTTGGCTCCTTAATTTTTTACAGAATTCTTCAGTTCTCCGATCTTGCCATACAATAGCATTATAAAGAACTTTGCCTGATTTTTTATTCCATAAAATTGTAGTTTCTCTTTGGTTGGTAATTCCAATAGTTAATATTTGTCCTTTATTTTTTTTTGCTTTTTTGATTACATCTAAAAGAGTTTTTTTTGTTTTAATCCAAATTTCATTTGGATCATGTTCTACCCAACCATTTTTAGGAAAGTATTGAGTGAATTCTTTTTGTGATGAAAAAATCGGTTTACCTTGTATATCGAATAGGATTGACCTTATTGATGTAGTGCCAGCATCAATTGAAATTATAAACTTCTTCATCTAAAAAGTTCCCAGTCTAATTCCAATTTTTTATCTTGTACTATGGCATTAATCATGGCTAGCATTAATGGAAGCTTTTTTTTATCAAAGTCTTCATTAATTTTTTTTGAAATTTCAATAGCTAAGTCAGCACCCTCAACAGTAACTTTTGCCATTTTAATTTTTTTAGCTTCTGAGAATGTTAGTCCTTCTCCAATATAAGATCCCATTTTTGCATTTCTACCACCGCCAGAGCTCACATATAAATCTCCAAGACCTGCCAGACCTTTCACTGTCTCTTTTTTCCCTTTCAGGTGATTTACAAAAATTTCCATCTCGTAAATTGACTGTTTAATTAAGGCAGAAGCAGTATTCAAATAATTTTTTTCTCTTACTTCATCAGATACATTCTTACTGCATATCCCTTTAGCTGAACCAACGGCCATGGAAAAAATATTTTTTATTGCTGCTGAAACCTCTACCCCGTTTAAATCATCTGAATAAGACGTGTGATAATAATGAGTATTAAGCATATCTGCCAATTTTTTTGCAATTTTAATATCTTTATTTGCAATTACAACGCTACTATGAACTCTATTAGCTAAGCCTGTTGCAAGACAAGGACCGCCAACTGCTGATATATTGGCATCTTTGATATTTTTTTGTTTTAGTAATCTCTCAAATTTATCTACAAGAAGCTCATATTTATTTTCGTAAATACTTAAACCTTTGGTCAACATAATTACATTTGGTAGCTTATTATCTTTAAAAGTCTTAGACAACTGATCAGCAGCCCACTCAATTCCTTTAGAACTTATTCCCAAAACAATTAAATCAACTTTAGATTTAAATAATTCGTCAAATTTTTCGTATTTAAATAAATTAATTGAATTTGGAATATTTATATTTAGCCCAGGGTGTAAATTTTTATTACTTTTCAAATTGTCAATAAAATTATCTTCAAGGTGCGTTCCAATAATAGTTACATCGTGATTATTATCAATACAAGGGAATGCAAAAGCAGTTCCCATTGCCCCTGCGCCGATAATTACAATTTTTGACATAATTTAATTGTTATAAAATATTTTTTTGATTATTAAAAAAAACGATATTAACTCAATTTTTCCAATTATCATAAATAAAATAATTGAAATTTTGGAATTTGATAGCATATAAGTAAATTCTATATCTTCAGTACCGAAAAGCGATGAATTTAATGTATTAGTTATTGTCAAAATGGAAAGTTTGAATGATTCTTCAAAGTTAAAGTTATCAGTAATTAAAATACTGGACAAAACAAATAAACTTATAAAAAAAGAAATGAATATTAAAAACGAAGACGTTACAACGTCTGTGTTAATCTTATTATCTGTTCTTAATATTCTTTGGTCTATAATTACATTAGGTGTTACCAATTTAAAAATTTCAATTATTGATGACTTTAATAAAACGTATAGCCTAATCAATTTTATTCCAGATGTATTAGATAGAACGGAACCACCTATTATAGTTAAGGTTAAAAATAATAAATTTAAATTTTTAGGGGACTCAAAAGTAGTAAGTCCAGAAGTATTTAAACAACTTAGGATGCTAATTATAACATCTAGAAAGTCTATTTTATTAGTTAATAAGAATACAATAATAAAAAAAAAGATTACAATAACTAAAAGAGCAAAATCTTCGTAATGCCTTTTTATTTTATTTTCCCTAGAAGAAAAAATATAAAAAAAATAAAGACTTAACGTGGAAAAAAGAAGTGAAAAAATTAGTATAATTTCTTGTGTATTTGTCCTGATAATATCTTTCAAAGAATTAGTTGGAAGAAATCCTCCAGTTGAAATTAAAGTCATAGAAAAATTTAAACCATTAAAAAGTCTTACTCCAGATATTGAGAAAAGAATAAAAATTAAAATAGAAAAAAAAATATAGATAAAAAAAACTTTACTTACAACGTGATTAATATTTTTATTTAAATTTGTTGCTCTATCAGGATTAAATACTAAGTTCGTAATTTTATAATTATTTTTAAAATTAGAGAAAACAAGAATTAGAAATATTAAAAAAAATAATCCCCCTATCCATTGAGATGAAGATCTCCATAAAATCAATGTAGGGTCCAAATATTTAATATTATCGAAAATAGTAAATCCAGTTGTGGTAAGGCCTGAAACTGCTTCAAAATAAGAGTCAATAAATGTTATTTGATAATCACTTAAATAATATGGAATTGAAATTAATAATGAAATCAACAAATAAATAATCAATATTAAGAGAAGCTGCTCATAAAATTTGATGTTTTTGTTTGAGTCTTTTCCAATAAAGTAAAAACTTAATCCAAGCAACAAAGATATTATTAAAATAATTATATAAGAGTTTGTATTTAAAAAATGATCAAAATAAGAAGAGTATAAAATATTAAAAAAAGATAAAAACGCTACCGGGTAACATGATAAACTAATGTAGTGTGAAATCCCTTTAAAATTCATTTTGCTAGATAGAACTAATTCTAAATATACTCTCTACTTCTTTTAGAAGCTCTCTTTTAGCGAGAAAAACCACTAAGTCATCTTTTTCAAAAACAAAATCAGATTTAGGTATCAAAACTTTTTTATCTCTTAATACCGCACCTATTCTAATATGTTCTGGTAAATTTGAGTCTTTAATTGATTTATTCAACAGTTCTGATTTTTCTAATATTTCTGCTTCTATAAATTCATATTCGCCATCTAATAATGAATAAACTGTTTCTATTGTTCCTTTGTGAACGTGTTCCATTATTCTTGATACAGTTGTCATTCTGGGATCTACTAGATCATCAATATTTAGAGATTTTTGCAATAAACTATAATTAGTTTTATTTACAATGGCTATAGTTCTTTTGAGTGGGCTGTATTTTTCAGCTAAAACACAAGTCATTATATTGTCTTCATCGTCGTTCGTTAATGCTAATATTGTTTCTATCTCCTCTATATTTGCTTCTTTCAAAATTTCCTCGTCTAAAGCATCTCCGCAAATAACAATTGAAGAAGTTAGTTCAGAAGCAATTTGTTCGGCCCTCTCTTTATTTTTTTCAATAATCTTTACACGTACTCCTTCAAAATTAGTTTCAAGTGATTTAGCTAAATTAAGTCCAATATTACCCCCACCAACAATTAAGATTTTTTTAGCAACTTTTTCTTCATGACCAAACACTTTCAAGATTTGAGTTAGTTGATCTGAGCTGACAACTACATAAGCTTTATCACCTTCTAAAAGTTGATCTTTTTTCTTTAAAAAAATAAATTTATCTTTTCTTAGCGCACCTAAAATATTTGATTTAAGATCTGGAAATTTTTCAGTCAAATTTTTTAAAGGTGTATTGATAATTGGACAATTTTTTTCAACCGAAATTTCTAAAACTTTAATTTTATCACCAGCAAAAGGTACGTTGTCTAATGCACCTGGAGCCTCTAGTTTTCGATATAATGATTTAGCAACTTCACTTTCAGGAGAAATAATAACATCTATAGGTAAATTAGATTTATTATAAAGTTTACTCCATTTACCGTCTAAAAATTCTTTTGATCTTATTCTAGCAATCTTTTTTTCTACGTTAAACAAACTGTGTGAAATTTGACATATAACCATATTTGTTTCATCGTTTCTTGTTACCGCAATAATCATGTCAGCATCATTCGCTCCTGCATTTTCTAACACTGAAGGAAAAGTAGCTCTACCAACGACGCCCTTCACATCCTGGGTTTCATTAATTTTTTTGATATCATCAGAGGATTGATCTATCACAGTAACTGAATGACCTTGAGCAGATAATTGTTTACTTATTGAAAAGCCGACTTTACCAGCTCCACATATTATAATGTTCATTTTAATTAATACCTTTTATTCCGAGAGATTTTAATTTTCTGTGGAGAGCAGATCTTTCCATCCCAATAAAATCTGCAGTTTTAGATACATTTCCTTGATTTTTTTTAAGCTGAATTATCAAATAATTTTTTTCGAATTGTTCTCGAGCTTCTTTTAATGGAAATTGAACTGAATTGGTAATTCTATTTTCATCAGAAAACTTATGTGGCACTTCATTAAGAATATCATTTAAAAGTTTGTTAGTGTCTACTTGTGACTCGTTTAGAGATAGAATTGTTATTCTCTCTATTAAATTTCTTAATTCTCTAATGTTTCCTGGCCAATTATAAGTGTATAATAGGTTATTGTTTATATCTATCTCCGCTTCTGGAACTCCATTAATTTCTGAAACTTTCTTTTTAAAATAATTTATTAATAAGGGGATATCCTCAGTTCTTGAATTCAATGAAGGTAAATTAATGGGGACTACATTTAGTCTGTGATACAAATCTTCTCTGAAAACACCATCAGATACTAATTGGTTTAAATCTTTTGATGTAGAGGAAATAATTCTTATGTTTACGTGAATATCACTTGTGCCATTAATTCTTTTAAATTTTTGATCTATTAATACTCTCAAAATACTAGCCTGCGTTTCTAATGGAATTTCTGATACTTCATCGATAAGAAGTGTTCCATTATTAGCTTGCTCTAATATTCCATAATCAATGCTATCTTTGAATTCTTCACCAAATAAATGTTTTTCATATTTTTTTTCTTGTAAGAGTGCAGCATTTAAAACTACAAAAGGACTTTCTGATCTAGGAGAATTTTTATGAATTTTTCTAGCTACTAATTCTTTTCCTGTTCCAGTTTGCCCAGTTATTAATATTCTACTCTCGGCAGATGCCAATTTTTGGATTGTTTTTTTAATTTTTAAAATCTCATTATTTTCTCCAATAAAATCAAATGAATAAAATAATTTATTCTCTAAAATATTTTTTTCTTTCTTTAAGTTAGATGACTCAAGAGCTCTACTAACATAATTTAAAATTTTTTCAGTTGAGAATGGCTTTTCTACGAATTCATATGCTCCTATCCTGATAGCTTCGACGGCTACTTGTACATTGGCATGACCTGATATCATAATAACTGGAATTGATTTATCTAAGGATCTAATAGTTTTAAGAAGGTCAATACCGTCTCTGTCCCCTTTATCTAACTTAATATCAATTATAGCTAAATCAGGTAATTTATTTTTAATTTCATTTATAGCTTGATCAAAGTTTGCTGCCGATCTTACTGAATAATTTTTGTCTTTTAATATATTGCATATTAAAAATCGAATATCGACATTATCGTCTATTACTAAAATTTCTTTTTTCATTTAATTGAATTTAGGTATGGTTATTACTGCTTCAACACCTTCATTTTTATTAGAAATTGTAAAATCTCCTAAATGATCATTAATTATTTTGCTAACTATAGGTAAGCCTAGTCCTGTACCATTTTTTTTAGTTGTAAAATATGGTGTCATTATTTTTTTAACATCTTGTATTCCGACGCCATTATCTAATAGCTTAATCTCTATATAGTCACTATCCTCTGCAATTGCTACATCAATTTTACCTCTATATTCCTTGTTTTTTTGTTTTTTTTCAATAATTGAATCTTCAGAATTTTTAATTAAATTTATAAGAACTCTATATAGTTGATCTTCGTCTCCTTTAATAAAAGAATTAGATGTTGCGTTCTTTAGAGTGATTGAATTTTTTGAACTCATCTTGTAAAAATCTACAGCTCGAGTAACAGTTTTAGCGACATCAATTTTCTTTAAAATTGGGCTTGGCATTCTTGCAAAATTAGAGAACTCATTAACAAGATTTTCTATATCTTTAATTTGTCTATTAATGGTTTCTAAATAATTGTTAAATTCAGATTGTCCGTCTGTTACTTTTTTTTGATATTTTTCTTTTAGCCTATCAATTGATAATTGAATTGGAGTGAGGGGATTTTTAATCTCATGAGCTAATTTTCTAGCAACACTCTCCCATGCTGAGTATCTTTCAGCCAATAACAGTTTGTCTTGTTGTCTTTTAAGTTTATCAATCATGTTGTTAAAATTATTGTTCAATAATTCGAATTCTTTATCAGCTTCAATATTTGGAACTTTACTATCTAAAAAACCTCTACTTATATTAACAGATGCACCAATAAGATTCACAATTGGTTTTGTTAGTCTATTAGCAAAAGTTATTGCGATTACAGTAGATAAAAAAAGTAAAAGTGTTACTACGATTATGTATATCACAGCAAATGTAATTTTTATGCCTAATTGATTGTTTTCAACTGTATAATAAAAATTTACAGCCTCTTCAGTCTCTTTTAAATATTTTATTATAGTAGGATCGATATTCCTAGAAATATATAGGTACGTATCAATTAAACTATTCAATTTAATCATAACAGAAGTTTTGTTTTCTAAGTTGTTAGAAATGAGAACTGGAATACCTTCTAAAGCTTTATTAAAATTTTCATCTGTTGGAATAATAAAATTTTCAATTTCTGTTGTATCGGAAAATAAAATATTTCCAGAGCTGTCGATCAAGAAAACATCATCTACTCTACGTAGAAGTTTTTCTGACCGAGCAATATTATTAAATTTATTTCTATTACTATAAAATAAAGTTGAAGCTCTATTTAGACCAACACTCATTAAAAAAACATCTGACTCGACAGTTTTTTTATTTTCTTCTAAATAATTTTTAGCTACATCAAATGAATTATTAACTGCACGAGATATTTGATCATTGAAAAAATTCTGTAATCCATAATTAAATAAAAATAATGAAAACATTGCTATAAGAAATGAAGGTATGAAGGTGAATAACGAAAATTGAGATATATATTTAAAACTTGTACTTGAGCCTATTGTATTTTTTTTGCTTGATGTAAAAATATTAAATGTTTTTTTTATAATAAAGTAAAAAAAGACTAATAATAATAATATATCGACTATAAGTAATATTTGAAGATACTCTCTAGAAAAAGATAAAAAATCTGCATCTATAAACGAAAAAAAAGTCAGAATTCCTAGAAAAATACACAGGATTGATAAAGCAATTATCCAATTGTAACTTTTAATAATTTTAATCATTATGAATTAATATTAATAATTTATATAAATATAATATATCTTAATACAATGAGTTTTTGCGTGATTTTATTAGCAGCTGGTAATAGCAATAGATTTAAATCAAATCTTGCTAAACCCTACCATAAAATAGGGTCAAAAACATTGCTTGAACTAAACTTGCTTAAATTTGAAGATATACGTCAGATCAAAAAAATCGTGGTTGTTCACAATCCAAAGCACAAAAAAATAATCAAAAAACTCAAGTTAAAAAATATTAAATTAATTAGTGGGGGTATAAATAGGCAGACCTCTACTTTAAATGCATTGCAATATTTAAAAAAGCAAAAACAAAATATTTCAAAGGTTCTTATTCATGATGTCGCTAGACCTAATTTTTCAAATAAGCTTATAAAATCAATTATTAAAAACATGAAGAATGCTAAAGCAGTAATACCTGCAATTAAAATTCAAGATGCAGTTAAACAAAAATATGAAAGTAGCAAATTTGAATATATTGTGAGTAAAAATAGAAATAACCTTTTTTTAACTCAAACACCTCAATGTTTTAATTTTAATGATATTTACAAATTACACAAAGCTAATAAAGAAAAATATTTAGATGATGATATTTCTTTATTCGTAGATTTGGATAAGGTGAAATTTATTGAAGGTGAAAAAAATAATTTTAAAATTACAGATAAAACAGATTTTCAAAACTTAAAAAATTATTTAAGATCAAAAATATCTGTTGGTATTGGTTTTGATATTCATAAACTCGTACCTAAAAAAAAACTTTATTTAGGAGGTTTAAAGATTAAATCTTCTTTAGGAACTCTGGGACATTCTGACGGAGATCCAGTGTTACATTCTATAATCGATGCAATATTAGGTTCCTGTAATATGGGTGATATTGGTGAAATGTTTTCAGATAAAAATAAAAAATATAAGAATATTAGATCAACAATATTATTAAAAAAAGTTTGCTATAAAATTAAAGCAAAAGGTTTTTTTATAAATAATCTGGATGTAAATATAATTACTCAATCCCCTAAAATTAAAAAATATAAAAATAAAATGCAAAAAAAAATCTCAGATATTTGTAAAATTTCATTAAAACAAATCAATATAAAAGGTAAAACTACAGAAAAATTAGGTATAATCGGAAAAGAAAAAGCAATAGCATGCGAAGTAATTGCTTCTGTAATTAAATATGTTTAAAAAATTTAACTTAGGATTATTAGTTATGTTTGGGTTAGGATACTCTAGATATATGCCTGGCACAGTTGCTTCTTTTGTAACTTCCTTTATTTATATAATATTATTTATTTTAAAGGTTAATATAATACCTCTACTGTTTTTTGTATCATCTATACTTGTTTACTCAATTTTTATAATTGACTCCTTCTCAAATAATTTTAAAGATATTGACTCCAAAGAAATAGTAATTGATGAATTTATTGGTCAATCAATTCCGATTTTAAGTATTTATTTTGTTTTACCTAAAGAAAACCCTGGCGAGTTTATATTTTTAACATTCTTAGCTTTTATTTTATTTAGAATATTTGATATTTTTAAACCTTACCCAATTAATCAAATTGATAAATACATGAAAAATGGTTTTGGTGTTGTTTTTGATGATGTAATGGCTGGAACAATTTCAAGTATTATTATTTTAATTATTATTTTTAATTTTACTAATGGCTTATAATATTAAAAAATTTATAGAAAAATTAAATAAAAAAAAATTAAGTATTTCTTTTGCTGAGTCTTGTACAGGAGGATTGTTTTCTAGTACAATTACTTCAGCTACTGGGTCCTCAAAAATATTCTCAATGGGAGTAATCACCTATTCCGATATCTCAAAACGCACTCTATTGAAAATACCTAATACAATTATTAAAAAATATGGAGCTGTTAGTATTCAGTGCTGCTCTGCAATGGTAAATAATTTAAGTAAAATTAGTAAAAGCAAAATATGTGTCTCAACAACTGGTATCGCAGGACCGTATGGTGGAACTAAAAAAAAGCCAGTTGGACTTGTTTTTGTTGGCATTAAAATAGGAAAAAAAATAACAATTAATAAATATCAATTTAAAAATAGAGGTAGAAACTATATCCAAAAAATTACTGTAAAAAAAACTCTAGATTTAATACTAAATTCCATATGATAGCTGGTCAGCTTTAGATTGGATATTCAAATCTATTTGTTACAATCAACTCTAAGAGATGAGCTATAAAACTATTAAATGTTAAAAAAATTAAAAAAACATTAACATAAAGTATAAATATTAAAGTGTTGCGGTACCTTTTTCTTTTTAACAGTTTAGTATCTTCAGGTATCCATTCCTTATTTTGTGGTTTGAAATCATATGAAAACATCCAAAAAGTTAACTCACTTTCATTAGGATCACCCGTTCTAATTTCTTTAATGTATGAAGCTAAAAGCTTACAAATAGTTGATAAAAATATTAATAAAAAGGTAGCTCCTAACATTATTTATAAATCTCAGCTGCTCTTTCCTCAAAAGATTTAGCTATTTTATTTAATCCTATCTCAAACGACTTTTTCATTATTGCATTTAAAATAGGGTTTTTTAATTCAAAATCTATAAAGAATTCTAATTGTGTGGAATTATTTATTTCTTTAAAAGTCCATTCGTTTTTAAGGTGTTTTAGAGGACCTTCAAGATTTGTAACTATAATTTTGTCTTTTTCTTTATAATAAGAAACGTGACTAGGAAAAGTCTCATTTAAAAAACTTTTACCAACTTTTAAATCTCCTTTAAACGTAATTAAATCTTTGCTTTCATTTTTGTCGTATATTTTCCCTTCTATACACCACGGTACAAATTCTGGATATTTTTCAATGTCTAGAACCATTTTAATTAATTGATTTTTTTTACAGGAAATAATTTTTTTTATTGATGCTGATGACATTCAACTTGTTTGTTTCTTGCTTCTTGTAATTTTCTGAAATCATCATCTGCATGATATGAAGACCTTGTTAAAGGTGAGGAAGACACTAGTAAGAAGCCTTTAGTTTTGGCAATAACCTCTAGTTCTTTAAATTCACTTGGAAGGTAATAACGACTTAAAGGGTGATGTTTTGTTGATGGTTGTAAATATTGTCCTATTGTGATGAAGTCAACTTCAGCAGACCTTAAGTCATCCATGACTTGAATGATTTCTTCCTGGCTCTCACCAAGCCCAACCATAATGCCTGATTTTGTAAAAACTTTTTTATTAAATTTTTTTGCATTTTTTAAAAGTTCTAATGATGCAAAATACCTGGCTCCTGGTCTTACAGAAGTATAGAGTCTAGGTACTGTTTCAATATTATGATTAAAAACATCAAGATCTGCTTCTAGAATTTTTTTATACGCATCACCTTTTCTTAAAAAATCTGGCGTCAAAACTTCTATCGAAGTTTGGGGATTTTTTTCTCTAGTTGCTTTTACTACTTTGTAAAAATGATTAGAGCCCCCGTCTTCCAAATCATCTCTATCTACTGATGTAATAACAACGTGCTTTAAATTAAGGGTTTTTACTGCATTTGAAATTTTTAATGGTTCATAAATATCTAGTTCTAGAGGTTTGCCAGTTTTAACATCGCAAAAGGCACAAGCTCTTGTACATGTGTCTCCCATTATCATAAATGTTGCGTGTTTTTTGCTCCAACATTCTGTTATGTTTGGACAATTAGCTTCCTGACAAACAGTCACTAAATTATTTTGATTAACAACTTTTTTTGTTTGAAAAAAAATTTGTGAATCTATAATTTTAGATCTAATCCAATCTGGTTTTTTTTTAATTGGATTAATTGGCTTATTTATTTTTTCAGGATGTCTGAGCTTAGTTTTCATTATTTTAACCTAATAATAATTTCATCTTTTTTGCCAAATTTAAATTTTTCTCTATAGATAATGTCAAGAAAATCAAAATCAATTTTTTCTGAGAGAAGTTTATTTTTATTTTCTACACTATTTAAATTTTTTGCTAGAAGATTAGATTTAGAAAATAAATTTTTTTCAATATTTTTTTTTTTCAAAATATGAAATCAAGCCTCTTTCACCACCAATCAGATTTATTCCAAGATATAATGATAAAAATATATATAAAAAAAGTAATTTTTTTGACTTAAAAACTTGAATAAATTTCATAGCTAGATTCTAGCCATTTTAATCTTTTTTCCAAGCTCTTCTTCGACGCGTAACAACCTGTTGTACTTTGCTACTCTTTCTGATCTAGTTAAAGAGCCTGTTTTTATTTGGGATGCCTCAGTTGCTACAGCTAAATCAGCAATAAATGTGTCCTCCGTGTCTCCTGATCTGTGTGAGATAATGGTATTAAATTTACTTTTTTTCGCTAATTCTATTACTTTTAAAGTTTCTGTAAGTGTTCCTATTTGATTAGGCTTAATTAAAATACTATTTGCTGACTTTTCATCAACACCTTTTTTAAGTCTTTTTTCATTTGTTACAAACAAATCATCACCAACTACTTGAACATCTTTACCAATTTCGGCTGTTATTTTCTCCCAGGCTTTCCAATCTTCCTCTGCAAAAGGATCTTCGATTGATTTAATCGGATAAATTGATGTAATTTTTTTGTAATATTCAATTACCTCATCTACTGGTAAAGCACTACTTGAATTAATTAAATATTTCCCCTCTTTATTAATTAATTCATTAGCTGCAACATCTAAACAAATAGATATATCTTTTCCAGGAATTAATTTTGAGCTTTCTATTGCTTCTACAATTAATTTTAGTGCTTCTTCATTAGAGTTAATTGACGGAGCAAAGCCTCCTTCGTCTCCTACATTCGTTGACATTTTCTTTAATTTTAAAATTTTTTTTAAATTTTTTATAACAAGAAAACATTTTTCTATTGCATCCATGTAGTTCTTAGCAGAGTCAGGTCTTATCATAAACTCTTGTATTCTTAAATCATTGTCTGCGTGTGCTCCACCATTAATAATATTCATCAAAGGATAGGGAAGAGAGTAATTCGAGCCAAGATTTTTATAAAGTGGTTTTTTATTTACTATTGACGAAACCTTTGCATTAGCTAATGATACCGCGAGAATTGCATTAGCTCCTAAATTATTTTTATTATCAGATCCATCAGTTTCTATTAAAATTTTATCTATATTTTCTTGCTGATTTGGATCTTGGCCTTTTAAATTTTTTGAAATTTTTATATTTATATTGGATATAGCTTTGTAAACACTTTTTCCTAAAAAAATATTTTTATCGTTATCTCTCAACTCATAAGCTTCGAAAGCTCCAGTTGATGCTCCAGATGGTGCTATCGCTGTTGCTGAATGGCCATCTTCTAAAAAAATTTCTGCTTCTACTGTTGGATTTCCTCTGCTATCAAAGACCTGTCTTCCTTTTACATTAATAATATTAACCATCTAATTAATTTTTAACTAAATTATCTATTTGCGTTAATTTTTTTAATAAATCTTTAATTTCATTTAAAGGAACCATATTTGGTCCATCTGAGGGAGCATTGTCAGGATCTTCATGTGTTTCCATAAAGATAGCTCCTACCCCGACGGCAATAGCTGCTCTAGATAAGTAGGGAACGAATTCTCTTTGACCTCCACTTTTTTCACCCATTCCTCCTGGTTGTTGTACTGAATGTGTAGCATCAAAAACAATTGGAAAACCAAATTTAGACATTATTGGCAAAGCTCTCATATCAGAAACTAGAGTATTGTATCCAAAACTTGCGCCTCTTTCAGTAATCAAAATATTTTTGTTTCCAGACTCTTCAATTTTTTTTATTACATTTGACATATCCCATGGAGCAAGAAACTGACCTTTTTTTACATTAATAATTTTTCCAGTTTTTGCTGCGGCTATTAATAAATCAGTTTGACGACACAAAAAAGCTGGTATTTGCAAAACATCTACATGGTCAGAAACTATCGAACATTGTTCTGCTGTGTGTACATCAGTAAGGACTGGTACCCCTACTTCCTTTCTTATCTTGTCAAATATTGGCAAGGATTTTTCTAAACCCATTCCTCTTTTACCTTTCAAACTTGTTCGATTAGCTTTATCAAAAGATGTCTTATAAATTAAATTAATTTTAAGTTCTGATGTAATTTTTTTTAAAGAAGTTGATATTTTTATTGCATGCTCTTCATTTTCAAGCTGGCAAGGACCTGCTATGAGAGTAAATGGCTTATTATTGGCAATTTCGAAATTACCACATTTTACTTTATGATTATTCATTTATTTTTTCCTGATTTTATATTTGCAGCCTTTATAAACGAAGAGAATAAAGGATGTGGTGACAAAGGTCTAGATTTAAATTCAGGGTGAAACTGAACCCCTACAAACCAAGGGTGATTTTTAAGCTCTATTATTTCAGGCAACTTATTATCTGGTGATAATCCGGAGAATATCATACCTTTGCTTTCAAACTTATCTCTAAAATTAATATTAACTTCATATCTATGTCTGTGCCTCTCGTTGATAATTTTTGAATTGTATATTTTATGTATTAAAGAATCTTGTTTTAGTTTAGCCTGATAACTTCCTAGCCTCATTGTTCCACCTAAATCTTTATTAGTTCCTTTTACAATTTTGCCATCTTTAACCCACTCATTCATCAGCCCCACAACTGATGCTTTGCACGGTCCAAATTCACTTGAATTAGCATTTTTTAAATCTAGTTTATTTCTTGCAAACTCAATTACTGCCATTTGCATGCCAAAACAAATGCCTAAAAAGGGTACTTTATTTAATCTAGCATATTTTATAGCGGCAATCTTGCCTTCTGTTCCTCTTTTTCCAAAACCTCCTGGAATAAGTATTCCAGCAACATTTTTTAGTTTCGATTTAATTTCAGATGGTTTTAAAAAGTCAGATTCTATTCTAACTAAATTAACTTTCAAATTATTTGAGATACCGCCATGAGTTAACGCTTCATCAAGAGATTTGTACGCATCTTTTAAATTAACATATTTACCAATTATAGCTATGTTAATTGATTTTTTTGTATGTAATACAGTCTTTGTGATTTTTTTCCAAGGGTTTAAATTTACATTTTTTTTAGATTTAACTTTAAAATACTTTAAAACTTGCTTATCTAATTTTTCATTATTAAAACTAATTGGAGCTTCATATATAGTTTTAACATCAACAGTTTGAATAACATTTTCAATATTTACGTTACAAAACAAAGAAATTTTTTTTCTTTGATCTAAAGGAATTGGTTGTTCGGATCTACAAATTATAATATCAGGTTGTATACCTATACTTCTAAGTTCTTTAACTGAGTGTTGAGTAGGTTTAGTTTTTATTTCATCAGAAGCTTTCATAAATGGAACTAAGGTTAAGTGAATAAACAATGTATTTTTTTTCCCAACATCGTTAGAGAACTGTCTTATTGCTTCAATGAATGGTAAGCTTTCAATATCCCCTACTGTTCCGCCTATTTCACAAATTATAAAATCTTCTTTACTAACGTCGTATTTAATAAATTCTTTAATACGATCTGTAATATGTGGAATTACTTGTACTGTTTTTCCTAAATATTTACCTTTACGCTCTTTTTTTAAAACATCACTATATATTTTTCCTGTAGTGATATTGTCTGATTTTTTTGCTGATATACCCGAGAATCTTTCATAGTGTCCTAAATCTAAATCGGTTTCAGCTCCATCATCAGTAACAAATACTTCCCCGTGTTGGAATGGACTCATTGTTCCAGGATCTACATTTAAATAAGGGTCTAATTTTCTAATACGAACTTTAAAACCCCTAGATTGTAATAAGTAAGCTAAAGAAGCAGAAGACAAACCTTTTCCTAAGGATGAAACCACGCCGCCAGTTACAAAAATATATCGCGCCATGGAAGTATATTATAAGGAAATTTAAAATAAAAACAAAGATTATTTTTGTTGATCAGGAATTTTTGGTAGATTAGAATTTTTTTCTTCCTCTTTCTCTAATACTGACTGTGTTTCACGAAGATCATTCCGTGAAATTGAAACTAAGACAATGCTACTTATGATAAAAAAAGCTGCAACAAATGATGTAAATTTAGTTAAAAAATTTCCTACTGATCTTGAAGATGAAAAATCATCTTGAGAAACGCCCAAACCTAATGCACCACCTTCAGATCTTTGCAAAAGTATGACTACAACTAATATTACTGCTAATACTATGTTTGCTATTATAAGTATATTTTCCATATGAACTATCTATAGTAATTTTTTATTATATCAATAAATTTTTTGTCGGATTTAGAAGCGCCTCCTATTAAAAAACCGTCTATCTCATTTATATTTCTAAATTGAGATATATTAGATGAGTCAACAGACCCGCCATACAAAACTGCAGGAGTATTTTTTGACTTGAAAATATTTTTTAATACTTTTTTAATAAAGATTGTTGTTTGTAACAATTCTTTTGAATTAGGTATTTTGCCTGTACCAATAGACCAAATTGGTTCATAAGCTACTATTATATCAGTCTTTTTGAATTTCTTATCTATTGAATTAGTGATTTGCTTTTGAAGAGTTTTAAATGTTTGTCTTTTTTTTTTTTGTATTTTATTTTCACCAATACAAAAAATAATTTTCATTTTATTGTTTAGTGCGTGTTGAACTTTAGCTTTAAGCATTAAATCATCGTCACCCTCAGAACGATTATCTGAATGACCAATGATAATATATTCAGAACCAATTGACTTGAGCATATATGGACTTATTGCGCCAGTGTCAGAACTATATAGGTCTTTATGATAACAGTTTTGAGCACCCAATGAAATTTTTTGATTTTTAAAGAGTTTTACAAAGTTTTGGATAAGTGTATTCGGAGGGGTAATGATTACTTTATATCTTTTATTAAATTTCTTATCTGATTTAACAAATTTATTTATATTTTTAAGAATACCGATAGACTTAGGTATGCCAAACATTTTCCAATTTCCAATAAAATATCTCATGTTATTTGCCATAATTAATAAATTAATCTATAGAAGTGTTAAATATAAATGGATCTAATAAATTAAAAGTATGCTTACATCAATAAAAAAATACACTAAGTCCTTTTTAGCTAAAGTTTTGATTTTTATTATAATATTACCTTTTGTTTTTTGGGGTATGGGGGATGTTTTTAGAAGTGGAAATCAAAATATAGTGGCAACAATCGGATCTGAAAAAATAAGCGCTCAGGATTTTTTTAACTATGTTCAATCGATTAACTTGAATGACGAACAAAGGAAAAATTTAAATAAATCAGATCTTTTAGATAAAATACTTTCTAGCTATATAAGTAAGAAAGTAATCTCTTTAGAAGTTGAAAGTTTAGGAATTCAACTTACTGATAAATCTTTAAGAGAAATTATAATTTCTGATGAAACATTTTTTAAAGACAATAAATTTTCTAGAACTACTTACGAAAAGTTTTTATTAGAAAGTGGAATTACAGCACCTGGTTTCGAAGAGAATATAGTTGAGCAAGAAAAAAAAAGGCAGCTATTGACTTACTTATCGGAGGGAATCGTAATACCAGAATTTTTAATTGAAAACTCATTTAGAGAAGAAAATCAAATTAAAAATATTAAATATATTGATCTAAATAATTTTTATAAAAATAAAAAAATAGATAAAAATGAAATTAGTAAAATTTACGAAAAAAATAAGAAATTTTTCGTACAAAAATTTAAGGTAATACAATTTGTCGAATTGACTCCTAATAAATTAACAGGAAATGAAGATTACGGAGAAAATTATTTTCAAATAATTAATAAAATAGAAAATGATTTACTTGATGGGAAAAATATAAATGAAATTGTAAAACAATATGATTTATCATTAAGTAAAACTGAAGAGGTTAATGTAAATAAATTAAATTCAACAGGGATAAAAATTAAAAATATTGATGATGAACTGTTTAAAAAAATTTATAATAAAAAAATTAATGAACCAGAACTTTCCATTATTGGAAATAAATATTTTTTAACAGTAGTTAGTTCAGAGAAAAATGTTGACCGAAAGTTAGAAGACAAAGAAGTTCAAGAGTCAGTAACCGCACAACTACGAATTAAGAATATTATAGAAAACAATGGAAAAATTGGCAAACAAATTTCTAATGGAAAATTTAATGAGAATGAAATGAAAAAATATGCTCAGGAAAATAATTTAGAAATTAAAAGCGTAATAATTAAATCAATTGAAAACAACGATATTTTTAGTGAAAACATTATTAAACAAATATTCAAACTAAAAAATAAAGAAATTACAGTTGTAACTAATAGCATGTTGAATGATAATTTTATTATTTATGTTGAGAAAACAGAAAAGAAACCTTTCGATAAAAATTCAAAAGATTATGACAAATATAGAGCTAAGGCTAAATTAGTTTTGTCTGATAAAGTTTATCAGATATATGATGTTGGTATGAACAGTAAATATAAAATAGATGTTAATCAAAAAGTTTTAAATAGAATAAAAAATACTCTCTAATGAAGCTAAATATAAGTTTTAGTGCTTTTAAAAAAACCCATAAAAAAAAACAAAATCAATTAATTTATACAGTCAATAAATGTAACGACTACACACGAGTTGAAAATTTATTTAAATTTTTACTTGTAGAAAAAAATAGTTTTATTTTTGAATCAGTTGAGAAAGGTAAAATAAAAGGTAGATATACAATTATAGGATTAAATCCCGATAAAATATGGGATATAAAAAAAAACTTAATCACAATCAATAGCCTAGGTAAATCAAACAAAGTTAAATCTAACCCCCTAACTTATGTAAATAAACTTATTAAAGATTTTGACATTAAGATACCTAAGCAATTGCCCTCTATGTCTTCTATGCTAGTTGGGTATTTTTCATATGATATTATTCGTTATATAGAAAAGATTCCTGATAATTGTAAAGATGATTTAAATATACCTGACATCAGAATTTCTAGGCCAAGAAATTTAGTGATTTATGATAATCTAGAGAAAAAAATTTTTTATGTTGAGAATGTATATGCAGATATAAAAATTAAAAATTATGAAGAAACTTATAACTCAATAATTAGTAAATTTGAGTTATTCAGTGACTATCAAAATATAAAATTACCTGATCAATTTACTAATAAAAAAAATAAAAATTTAATTAAATCTAATACAACAAAACAAAAATTTAAATCTTTAATTAAAAAAGCCAAAAAATACATTAGTAAGGGAGATATTTTTCAAGTCGTTTTAAGCCAACGTTTTGAGAGAAGGATAGAAAAAAAACCAATTGAAATTTATAACTATTTGAGAAAATCAAATCCATCTCCCTTCATGTTTTATTTTAATTATGAGGATTTTAATGTGTTAGGTAGTAGTCCTGAAATTTTAGTAAGATTAAGAAATGAAGAGGTAACTATAAGACCAATAGCTGGCACAAGACCAAGAGGAAAAAATAAAAGTGAAGATAAAAAATATGAATTAGATTTACTAAAAGATAAAAAAGAATTATCAGAACATCTTATGTTGTTAGATTTAGGAAGAAATGATGTTGGTAAAGTTTCTAAAATTAATTCGGTAAAAGTAACAGAAAAATTTAAAGTAGAAAAATACTCTCATGTTATGCATATTGTGTCTAATGTAATTGGGAAATTTAATAATAAATTTTCACTATTTGAAACATTGTTATCTGGTTTTCCAGCTGGAACTGTAAGTGGTGCTCCAAAAATAAGAGCTATGGAAATAATTGATGAACTTGAAAAAAATAAAAGAAAATTATATGCAGGTGGTATTGGATATTTTACTCCCAACAATGAGTTTGATACTTGTATTACTTTAAGGACTGCTTTAATTAAAAATAATAAATTTTATGTTCAAGCCGGAGCAGGTATTGTAGCAGATAGTAATCCGAATAAAGAATATGCAGAAACTATAAATAAAGCTAAAGCACTCATGAGAGCGGTAGATTAAATGAAAATCTTACTTATAGATAACTATGACAGTTTTACTTATAATTTATATCATTATATTTGTAAGTTTAAAAAAAATGTCGAAGTAATTAGAAATGATAAAATAGATAGTAGAACTATTTTAAAAAGAAAATATAATAAAATTGTAATTTCACCTGGTCCAGGAAACCCAAATCAAGCTGGTAACTGTTTAAAAATAGTTAAAGAGGTACACAGGAAGATACCTATTCTGGGAGTTTGTTTGGGTCATCAAATTATTGGTCAAGTTTTTGGAGGAAAAGTTGTGAAAGCAAAAAACTTAATGCATGGGAAAACAAGTAAAATCAAACACTTTAAAAAAGGTCTTTTTAAAAACATCCAAAATAATTTTGAAGCTACGAGATATCATAGCCTTATAATTGATCGCAAATCTTTCCCAAAAGATTTAGATATTACGGCCGAGACAAAAAACAAAACTATTATGGGTTTAATGCATAAAAACTATAATATTCATGGGTTTCAGTTCCATCCTGAGAGTATAAGTACTAAAATGGGCATGAAATTAATTAAAAATTTTATAGCTAATTAATATGACTGATATTGTTGAAAATTTAAATAATGGTCAAAATTTGTCATTTGAGGAGAGTAAGTCTCTTTTTTCTAATTTAATGGAGGGAAAATACAACGAAGACAAAATTATAGAGATATTAGAATCTTTAATTAAAAAAGGTGAAACAAAAGATGAGCTAGCAGGTGGAATTTATGTTTTAAGAGATAAAGCAAATAAGGTTAATGCTGACTCTAACACTATAGACACGTGTGGAACTGGTGGCGACGGTCAAAACTCTTTAAATATATCTACAGCTGCTGCAATCGTCTTAGCAAGTATGGGTATAAAAGTTGCTAAACATGGAAACAAAGCAGTCTCATCTAATTGTGGCTCTGCAGATGTATTAGAAGCTCTAAAAGTAAATATTAATTTAAATCCAAAAGAGGCTGAAGAATATATCAAAAAATTCAATTTTGCTTTTATGTTTGCTCCTAATTATCATTCAGCAATGAAATTTGTTGGGCCAGCTAGAAAAAAAATGGGGAAAAAAACTATTTTTAATTTAATTGGTCCGTTAAGTAGTCCTGCTCAAGTTAAAAGACAAGTAATTGGAGTCTTTGATAAAAAGTGGATGTATCCATTTGCTGAAGCCTTAAAAGAAAATGACGTAATTCATGCGTACATTGTTCATAGTGAAGATGGAATGGATGAAATCTCACCTTTCGCTAAAACGAATATTGTTGAGCTAAAAAATGGAAAAATAAATGATTTTATGATTGATCCCAAGGGTCTAGGAATCAATTCTGTTAATAAAGATAATTTAAAAGGAAAGAATTCTAAATATAATGCTGAAAAAATTATAGAGATATATAAAGGAAAACTGAATGACTTTTCTCAATCAGTTGCTTTAAATGTGGCAGCTGGATTGATTGTTTCTGGAAAAGAAGATAATTTTAAAAGTGCTTTCAATAACGCTACAAAACATCTTAGTTCCGGAAATGTATTTCATCACTTAACTAAAATACAATCTGCTAAATGACAAATATTTTAGAAAAAATTATTAAAGATAAAAAAGAAGCTCTTAAAAAAATTAAAAAAAATTATTCTTTAAATTCACTAGAAGATAAGATTAAAAATATTAATACCTTTTTAAATTTTAAAGAAAAAATTATAAATAATAAGGGAGTATCGATTATTTCTGAAATTAAAAAAGCAAGCCCATCTGCTGGTGTATTAATAAAAGACTTTAATCATTTAGATATCGCAAAAATATATATCGAAAATGGGGCAACCTGTTTGTCGGTTTTAACTGAGGAAAAATATTTTTTAGGTAAACTGGACTATATAAAAGATATAAAAGATAAGTTTAAAATTCCTGTTTTAGCTAAAGATTTTTTTATTGACCCTTACCAGATTGCACTATCAAAAAGTTTTGGCTGCGACTGTGTGTTAATTATTATTGCTGCTCTTGGTGAAAAACAAGCAGATGAAATATATTATGAGGCATTAAAACACAATCTGTCTGTTATTGTTGAGGTTCACAATAAAAAAGAGGCCGAAGAAGCTTTAAAATATAAAAAAGCATTAATTGGTATTAATAATAGAAATTTAAAAACTTTAGATGTTTCAATTACGAACACTATTTCTATTTTTGAAATTTTAAAAAATCATAAAGGTCCTTTAATTTCTGAAAGTGGAATTAAAAATGAAGTTGATGCAAAATACATTTATGAGCAAACAGGTATAAAAAATTTTCTTATTGGTGAATCACTTTTAAAATCTGACAATACTGCGGAGTTGATGAAGCGATTTTCTCAAATAACTCAATAAAATCGACACTTATTTCAAGTTGTAATTTAAATAGAACTTTTATAGAACATTGATGTACGAGGTTTGTTCTATGCTTACAAAAAAACAAAAAAACTTATTAATTTATATAAACAAAAAGATCAGATCCTCTGGCATTTCACCCTCTTATGAAGAGATGAAGAATTCACTCAACCTTAAGTCGAAGTCTGGAATTCATAGGCTAATTTCTGCCTTAGAAGAAAGAGGTTTTGTGAAAAGATTGGCCCACAAAGCTAGGGCTTTAGAAGTTGTCAAACTACCTGAAAATGCAAGCGCTAATGATATATTTAATTCTTTCACACCTAGTGTAATTAAAGGTGGATTAGATAAATCAATTTCAAAGTCGAGTAAAGTTTCTGTATTAGGTAGCATCGCAGCTGGAACTCCAATTGAGGCTATACAACAAGAAGTTGATAAAGTGGCTCTTCCTGAGGATCTACAAAATAACGGAGAACATTTTGGTCTTAAAGTTAAAGGAGATTCTATGATTGAAGCGGGAATTAATGATGGAGATACAGTGATTGTAAAAAAAGCCTCGAACGCTGATAATGGTCAAATAGCCGTAGTTCTTATTGATGATCAAGAGGCAACATTAAAAAGAATCCGAAAAAAAGGAAATACCATAGCTTTAGAATCGGCAAATAAAAATTATGATACTAAAATATACGCTGCTAATAGAATAAAAATTCAAGGTAAACTTGTTTCTTTGTATAGAAATTTTCATTAAAATAGTCTAATTAAATTAAATGTCTTTTATTTGTAGGTTTGCGCCCTCTCCTACTGGGCCTCTTCATATCGGTGGTGTAAGAACGGCTTTATTCAACTGGCTGTTAGCTAAAAAAAGTAAAGGTAAATATTTTTTAAGAATTGAAGATACTGATAAAGAACGTTCTAAAGATGAATTTGTAAAACAAATTATATCTTCCTTAGCATGGCTTGGGATTCAACATGATGGTGACGAATATATTCAATCCAAAAATATAAAAAAACATGTGAATATAGTTGAAGAACTTATCAAAAAAGGTTTTGCGTACAAATGCTACTGTTCTGAGGAAGAAATTAACGAACAGAAAGAAAAATGTAAGAAACAAAGTATACCTTACATTTACAATAGAAAATGGAGAGACGCAAAAAATCTGAAAATTCCAAATAACATAGAACCAGTTATAAGGTTCAAAAGTAAGATTGCTGGAAACACTCTCATTAAGGATTTAGTTCAAGGGGATAGAAATATTTCAAATTCTACTGTTGAAGATTTTATAATTTTAAGAAAAGATAAGTCTCCAACATACCAGTTGTCAGCTACTGTAGATGATCATGTAATGGGTATTACTCATGTAATAAGAGGTGATGATCATATGATCAATTCGTTTAAACAAAAGCAAATCTATGAAGCAATGGGCTGGAAAGTGCCAAATTTCGCTCACATACCTTTAATACATAGTGAACAAGGTAAGAAATTGTCAAAAAGAGATAATGCCTCAACGTTAGAAGACTATATAAAAATTGGAATTATATCTGACGCGTTAAGAAATTATCTTTTGAGATTAGGGTGGTCATACAAAGACAAAGAAATTTTTACTAAACAAGAGAGTATAGAATTATTTAATTTAGATGGAATTGGAAAATCACCATCAAAATTAGATATGGCTAGAATTTTATCTATAAATGAGACTTATATAAAAAATATTGATGAAAGGGATTTATTTAAATTTTTTAAAGAATATGTATCAAAATATAAGACAAGTATTGATCAATCCAAAGAAAAAACACTTATTAAATCCATAAGTTTCTTAAAAAATAAAGCAAAAACCTTAGATGATATTTGGAATAATGCACAATATATCATTAAAGAACAAATAGAAATTGGAATTGAAGACAAAAAATTAATTGATGAATTCTCTAAAACTATCATTAAAGAATTTTTAATTGAGTATGGAAAATTAAGTACTTTATCCAAAGAATCATTAGAGCCTGTAATAAAATCTTTAATAGATAAACATAAAACTAACTTCAAAGGTGTTGGGCAACCGCTAAGAATAGGTTTAGTAGGATCAAGATTTGGTCCAGGATTATACGATGTAATTTTATCTTTAGATAAATCTAAAGTTATTAAAAGATTAAATGAAATTACATGAAAGAAGTAACATCTTTTAGAATAAGAAAAAATTCAATTTACGATAAAAAATCAAACACGCCATTTAAAATAAGTAGATCTAAATTTTTTAATTTTCTTACCTGCAAAAGATGTTTCTATTTGGATAGAGTTAAAGGTTTAAAAGAACCGTCTATGCCTGGTTGGGCTTTAAATATTGCAGTAGATGAATTGCTAAAAAAAGAGTTTGATATTTATAGGAAAGAACAAAAACCTCATCCGATAATGACAAAACACAATCTGAATTTCGTTCCTTACATACATAAAGATTTAGATATTTGGAGAAATTCTTTAAAAGGTGGAATTTCTTACTTAGATGAAAAAACTAATCTTATTATTCATGGAGGTATCGACGACTTGTGGTTCGATATTAAGGAAAAAAAACTAGTTGTAGTTGATTACAAAGCTCAATCTTCTACTTATCCAGTAACAATCTCATCATATTTAGATACAGAGTGGCATCTAAGTTATAAACTTCAAATGGATATTTATGTTCACATTCTTAGAAAAATGAATTTTAAAGTTTCAGATATGTCATATTTTTATGTTTGTAATGGCGAAAAAACAAATAATAAGTTTGATAATAAAATAGATTTTAAAACCACTTTAATACCTTACCGAGTAGACACGTCATGGATTGATAAAAAATTGTCAGAAATGAAAGAAGTTTTAAATTTAAGCTCGCCTCCAGAAATAAACAGGTCATGTGAGAAGTGTGCCTATCTAAGAGGTGGTACGAATTTTTTCTAATTATTGTAAAAATTTATTCAAAGCAAAACTTGCTAATTGAGATGAAGGCTTATCTGTTTTTAGTTGACGAAGAATCTTATTAACTTTAGATATTTGTTCTTCAACTTTATTAGGATTATCTAAAAAAGTGTTAACATGATCATATATATTTTTGGCATTACAATTTTCTTGTAATAGTTCAGGAATTATCTCTTCATTGCCTGCAATATTTATTATGTTCGCGTACTTTGTTTTTACTAGCATTTTAATAATAAAATAATTAACAAACCCCATTTTATACAAAATAATCGAAGGTATTTTGGCGTTACATATTTCTAAAGATACAGTTCCAGATTTAGCAACAGCAAAAATTGATTTATTTAAAATATAGTTTTTAATTTTCTCATCGCTTATTACCTCACAATTAGTTAAACCACTTGATTTTAAATGAGATTTAATTAATTCAACATGTGACGCTGTTGAATGAAAAATATAAGTTATATCATCATAGTTCTTAGCCATAAGTTTTATAAAATTAACTAATATTGGAGCAAGAATATTTATTTCTGACTCACGGCTACCAGCAAATACAGAGATTATAGCTTTATTTTTTCCAATAAGTTGGGTTAAATCAATATTGCTAATTTTTTTATCTTCTAATAAAGGATGACCCACAAATTCAGTGCTGACACCTTCTTTATCAAAATATTTTTTTTCAAATTCAAATAATAAAAGAATATGATCAATAAATTTTTTAATTTTTTTAACTCTACTTTCTCTCCAAACCCATACTTGAGGAGCAACATAATGAATTGTTTTTATATTTGAATTTTTGATTTTAACTTTTTCTGCTACCCTTAAGGTAAAATCTGGGCTATCTACGGTAAATAATATGTCAGGGTTAAAATCTATTACTGCTTTTACAGTTTCATTTATTTTACTGTTTATTTTAAAAATATTTAAGAAAACATTTGTAAATCCTAAATATGTAATCTCCTTTAAATCATATATTGATTTAATTCCAAGTTTTTTTATATTTTCTCCTCCTACAGATAAAAATTCAATATTTGGATTTATTATTTTCAGGTTTGAAATAACTTTATAAGCTAGTTTGTCACCCGATGCTTCACCTGTTAAAATAAATATCTTTTTCATTTAAATATTCTCCAAAGTTCACCTTTGTCAGATAACATATATAGATCACCAGTTTCTTTGTGAATTTTTATATCTCTAATTCTTCCAATATTTCCTTTAAAAATAATTTCTTCATTAATAAATTCATTTTTATCATATTTAATTTTTCTTAGTGATTTGTCTTTTAGGGATGCAATTAAGGCATCACCGTTCCATTCATTAAAAGTTTCTCCTTCATAAATTACTAAAGCGCTAACCGCTATTGAAGGTACCCAATATTTAATTGCTTTTGTATATCCTGGTTTCCATTTTGGCCCAATTTTAGATCCTGAATAGTTTGTGCCACCCCAACCCAAAATTTTCCAACCATAATTTTCACCATAATTAGAAGTACCAAACCAATCACCACCTTTTGCACCATGATTAGTTAGATAGATTTTTTTATCAAACGGTGATAAAGCCATACCTTGTGGATTTCTAACGCCTATTTGAAATATTTCTGGTAGCCATTCTTTTTTATTTTTAAACTTTGGATTGTCATTTGGAATTGATCCATCAAGATTTATTCTTATTATACTACCTGGATGTTTAGAGAAATCTTGAGCTATCATTCCCTCACCTCTTTCACCAGCACTAATAAAAATATGACTACCTTTTATGATCATTCTTGAACCAAAGTGGTAACCAGAATCTATAGGTGGCTCTGCTCTAAAAATATTTTTAAATTTTATATTAACTTCACTTATTTTTCCTTTGGCGACTGAGGTACTAGACTTTTGATTACCTCTATTTTCAGAATAAGAAATATAAACTTCTTGATTTTTATATAAAACATCCAATAAACCACCCTGACCATGCTCTAAAATATCAAGGTTATGTTTAATTTCAGTAATGTTTCTGCTTTTTAAATTTAATAAGAGTAGCTTCCCAGACTTTTCTGTCAATATAAGCTTTTTTTCATCAATAAAAGATAAACTCCATGGTTTGTTTAAATTATCTATTATTTTTTCCAATTTTATCTCTGTAGAATTTAAAATTGAGAAATTAGCAAAAAATAATATTATAAAAAAAATTATCTTTTTCATTGGACTGTAACAAACATTTTATGCTTATTTGCAAAATTTATAGTTTTCTTTTTATCTAAAAAAATATTTTGTTTGTTTTTTAAAACTATACCTTTTAATCCTGCAGATTTGCACTGAACAAGTGTCTTAAACCCTATGGTAGGTAGATCAATTCTTAAGTCTTGTTTTTTTTTGGGAAGCTTAACAAGAACACCAGAATTTTTGATTGTTTTTTTTTTACATTTTTGAAGTAACTTTTCAGTCCCTCCTTTCCCTTCAATGGCTATAATTTTGTTATTTCTTACAACAACACCCTGGCTGTTACTGTACTGGTTAGTTTTATTAAGACATCCTATAGCTTTTTTAATATCTATTTTGTCAAAATCATTAGGTTTAACTTTGGTATAAGTTCCTCTTTTCAATGTAAGTAAAGGGGTAAAATGCAATGAATTTACTGTTTTAATTTTTTCTTTTTTAAAGATATCAATAATTTCTTTTAAAATTGCCACATCTCCTATTTTAGATTTTTTGATAATTCTTGAAATATGATAGATCCCTTTAAAGTCTAATTTTAATTTTAAAAAGTTTGGTTTTTTTACTTTACCCGCAAATAATACTTTTTTGCATTTGTTGTCTTTAAGAATTTTTATAATTTTTCCAAATTGACCTAATGAAACAGAATAAGATTTTTTTTCTGATTTAAAAATCTTTTTTTTAGTTAAATCAATTATCAAGTATTTTTTTTTGCCTTTAATTGTTTTGAGAATTTCTTTTGGAAAATCTGTTTCTCCAAATATTAAACCTATCATACTATTTTTTTTCAGGTAAACAAATTGGTCTTTTTTTATCTCTTTCTATAAAAGTTATAACTTCTTTAACTAATTCATTATCATTATAATCTTTATGAATTTTACTAAGATCTTCATGTAAATTATTTAATGCAAAAATTTCTTTGCACGCTTTGTCTAAACCTATTATTTTCTGGTTATTATATTTTTTTCTTCTTAATCCTATTAAATTAATTCCTTGTAAATAGTTTCGATTGCCAATTGACAAACCAAAAGGTATTACATCTTTTAAGACACCGGTCATACCTCCTATCATTGCAAGTCTTCCAATACGTGTGAACTGCTGCACAGCAGAATTTCCACCTATCACAACAGAGTCTTCTATAGTTACATGACCTCCTAGTGGAACATTATTAGCAATTATTACATTATTTCCAATTTTACAGTCATGAGCAATATGTGACGAAATCATAAACAAACAATTGTTTCCAATAATTGTTTTACCTCCTCCTCTCTCAGTTCCTGGATTTATTGTAACATATTCTCGTATAGTATTAGCCTCACCTATGATTATACTGTTAGGTTCATTTTTATATTTTAAATCTTGAGGTCTTGTTCCGATGCTTGCAAAAGGAAAAACTTTTGTATTTTTACCTATTTTTGTATTACCTTCTATATGAATATTTGAAACCAACTCTACTCCTTCCTCAATTTGAACTTTGGGACCTACATAACAAAAAGGTCCTATCTTAACATTTTTTCCAATGTTAGCTTTTTTTTCAATAACGCTAGATTTGTGGATCATGATTTTCTGTCAACTATTGTAGCTGACCACTCTGCGTCCGCCATTCTCTTTTCATTTACTGTTGCTGTTCCTTTATACTTCCATACCCTTCCGTGAGATCTTATAGCTTCAATATTTAAATGTAACTCGCAGTCAGGTATAACTGGGTTTCTAAATCTTGCTTTGTCTATACTCATTAAATAAACTAATTTATTTGCATACTCTTTTGGATCTATACCGTGCGCTGTAAGTGCAGCTGCAGCTTGACCAAATGCTTCTACAATTAAAACTCCAGGCATTACTGGTTGTTCGGGAAAATGACCTTGAACATAGAATCCGTTCTTTTTAACATACATTATTGCTGTAGCAGATTTTAATGGAACTATATTAATTAACTTATCAATTAATAACATTGGTTCTCTATGAGGTAGAAGACTTTCTATTTTTTTTCTATCAATTGTATTTGACATTTAATTTTTCCAATTTTTTATAAATTTCTTAAATGGAATTGCAGGATATCCCATAACTGTCATGCCGTCCTTAATATCCTTTATTACTCCACTTCCGCCACCAATTTTAACGTTGTTTCCAATCTTCAAATGACCAGAAATCCCAGCTTGACCACCAATAGAAACATTATCTCCTAATGTTGAACTACCTGCAAACCCTACTTGTCCAGCTATCATACAATTCTTACCAATCTTAACATTATGAGCCATATGAACTTGATTATCTAAAAATGTATTTTCTCCAATTACCGTATCACCAACCGAGCCTCTATCTATAGTACAAGAAGCACCTAACTCCACATTATCTTTTAAAATAACTTTACCAATATGCGGAAATCTCAAATTTTTACTTTTTAAAGGAATAAATCCAAATCCCTTTAAACCTATTTTACAGCCGTCTTGAATTACTACATGGTTGCCTATTATTGAGTTTTTAATTGCAACATGAGATCCTATAACGCAATCATTACCTAAGGTCACATTTTGCTCAATAATAGTATTACTTCCTATGTAAGAGTTTTTACCTATTACACAATTTTTTCCAACTAAAACATTGTTACCAAATTTTACCTTTGGATATTTAGATTTATTGGGTGTTTTTAACGACTTATCTGGGTAATCAATATCAGCAGTAGGGTAAAATTTTTTAGTAAGCTTTGCCAACTCAAATAAAACATTAGAAACTACAATTTTTTCACACGCTTGTGGAAGATGGTCTTTGAGTTTAGCTGTAGTTAAACAACAAGATGCTTTAGTGTTCTGAGCAAGTTGCTTGTAATTTATTGAGTCAAAAAAACTAATATCGAGGTTTGTAGCTTGGTCTAATGATTTAATATCTTTTATTTTAATATTCTTTATTAAAGAATTATTATTAAATAAATCTTTAAGCATAAATGGTCCTTTACGCTCAAAAAAAATATTTTTTGACATTTGATTTAATTTATTTTTAAAGATTTTAATTCTTTATTTAAAGCTTCAATTATTTGATCTGTGATCTCTAATTTTTCATCGCCGAGTAAAATACTCTTTTTATCTACTACTAATCTAATTTTATTATCTTCCATGTATTTTTTCATAATTGGATTTAGCTTTTTAAGTAATTGTGTTTTAGCTTTTTGTCTTTATTTAGCTATATTATTAAACTCTGTTTTTTTGTTTTTTTGTAATTCAGCAACTTTTTTACGAAGTACTTCCACTTTTTTTTGATACTCTTCATTTGTAATTAATTTTCTTTGTGAAATTATTTTTTGTTCTTCTTTTCGTATTTCATCTTCTTGTTTTTTATATTTATTTATTGAATTTTCTAACTTAGATTTTAGAATTTTCTGGGCTGAAGCCCCGGCTATACTTTTATTTAACACTTTTGAAAAATCGATGAAATGAGCACTATCAGCTAAAAGATTTTGATTAAAAGTCGCAAATAAAAAAAAAGCAGAAACAAATATTTTTTTTAATTTTTTCATATTTTAAAACGTTGTTCCTAAATTGAATTTAAAACCTTCAGTTACATCTGTACTGGCTTTTGATATATTTCTAGAAAGTACAAAAGAAAGTGGACCTGCAGGTGACAACCATCCTATATTCATCCCTACTGTTGACCTAATTTTATTCGAATCATCTACACTTTGATCATAATCTACACCCCAAACGTTTCCAAAATCTAGAAACAATCCAACGTCTGTTTTCGTAGACTCAGGTAGTAAGTTTGGTAAACTAGCCTCAAGATTTACAACCGCAGCATAATTTCCTCCAACGTAATCTTTTCCATCTTTTGGTCCTATTGATCCACTTTTAAATCCTCGCAGTCTACTTGAGAAAACTGTAACTCTTTTACTTAGTCTTACATCATCGTCGCTTAGTCCATTTATTGATTTCGCTTGGAATTTAAAAGCCCCTATTACGTTAGATGTAAAAGCATTGTAACCACTAAAATTATATAAATTTTTAACATAAGCTGCATCCGCATAAACTGGCAATGTTTGCGCAAAAGTTGAGATATATCCGTCAGTAGGCATATATACCCTATCTCTATTATCTAATTGTATTCCATAATCGAAGGCTAAGTCAGTAAAAGCACCTGCTTGCTTCTTTAATGCAGAAGATGCAGTTGATTGAACCTCTAAATCATCATGGGTTAAAGTTAAAGCAGGTGCTAAATAAATATTTCTATATTGCTCAAACCTTGTACCAAGACTAGTAGAATATAGTTTATTTTTATATCCCGAATCTGATTTATCATTGGTAGTTATATTTGCAGAATAATTCAAAGAGTTTCCTGAAAATTTATAATTTGGATCAACAACATTAATACCTCCAGTAAAAGTTTCTTTTGACATATTTACATTAGTTCCAAGCCTCACTCCTCTTCCAAGCCAATTATTTTCAGTGATACTAAAAGCTACGCTACCTCCATCAGTACCTATTCCAGCTCCAGCACTAATTTCTCCGGTAGGCTTTTCTTCAACATTGATTTCAATAATTTTTTGATCTTTTGAACTTCCATCTTTAACAGTTTTTTTTACTTCACCAAAAATTCTTCTAGCCTTTAATCTAGCAATTGACTTATTTAATTTTAAAATATTGTAAGGATCTCCCTCGTCTAGTAACATTTCTGATCTAATTACAGACTCATTGGTAATTGAATTTCCGCTTATATTAATTCTCTCAACAAGTTCTTTTCCCCCTTCATAAATATTTAGTTTAATTTCAATTGAATTATCAGCAACCACCTCATTAACAGAGTGTTCAATAAATTGAAGATCATTTGCCAATATTAAATCATCTAATTCGTCTAACAGTTTCTTAACTGCAAATGGAGAGTAATATTTGCCTATAATTTTTTTAAAACTTTTTTCTAAAGGAATAAATAGTTTTTTATCAATTACTTCACTTACATTTGTTGAAATTTTACTAACTCTATAACGGGTGCCGGCGTCAATATTATAAGTTAGTGTGGTTAAATTATTTTCACTTATCTCTGCGTCACTTGAAATAACTTGTACATCATAATAACCAATTGATTTGTAGTAGTTAGTAAGTAACCTTTTGTCTAAATCAATGTTAGATGGATTATATTTTGTGTTTCTTGACAAAAATTTCCAAAATTTGTGTTCTTCAGAAACTATTATATCTCTGAGCCTTCTATCTTTGACTTTTTTATCTCCTAAAAAATAAATTTTAGAGATATAAGTTTCTTTCCCTTTGTTAATAAAAAAAACTAGGTTTATTCTATCTTCCGTAAACTTTTCAACTTTAGATTCTATTTCAACAAAGTTATAACCTAAAGAAGCATATAGTTTTTGAATTTTTTCAATATCGCTAGATAAAATATTCTTAATGAAAGATGTTTTTTCCTTTAGATCAATATTTTCCAATATAAATTTTTTGATTTTATCAGCTTTCTCACCTTGAATTTCAACAGAATTTATTACAGGAAATTCTTTTACGTTAATTCTCAAAACACCGTTCGCTAACGAGATTTTAATGTCTTCGAAAAATTGTGTAGAATATAAGTTTTTTAATACTTCATCTAATTCAATATTTGAGTAGTCTTTTTCAATAGAAATTTCTCCATAAACTATTATAGTTTCTTTACTTACTCTTTTATTTCCAGTGATATCAATTTTCTTAACTACCTCAGCATATAAGATAGAATTAAAAAAAAATAAAAAGAGAATTATATATTTTGTCATTTATATTTTGTGCCTTTTTCTACTATCTTAAGTGTAGTATTTCTAGCCCAAGTGTCGATAATATAAATTTTTTTCAACTTATTACAACTTCGGGTGGCATATTTTATATAGTTTTTATCCTTTAAAACAAGTGACAAAAATTTGTACATTGAGTTAAAACTTATTTTAGACTTTAAAAACTGATCAACTAATATTTCATTAGCCCCATTTAAAATAATTGGTGTTGATTTATAAATATTGATCTTTTTAACAAAATTAATCATAGGAAATCTTTTTGGATCTACTTTGATAAATTCAAGATTCTTAATTATATTAATTTTATTTTTTTGGGAAAATTTGAAGTTATTGTAATCAAATTTGGTGTCGAGTAAACCATTTGAAATAGGTATAGCCATGTTTGGTTCATGATATAAAAGTTTAGTTAGGCCATTTTTAAATTTTACAATTGCATGAACTAATGATTGTGGATGTATTATAATTTCATATTTTTCAATATTAAATGGAAAGATTTTTATAGCTTCCATTAATTCTAAAATTTTATTCATTAAGGTAGATGAGTCTACAGAAATTTTATTACCCATTTTCCATTTAGGATGTTTTATTGCATCCTTTGGTTTAATTTTATCAAATTTATTTTTTTTAAGATTTAGAAATGGGCCTCCAGACGCAGTAATATAAATCTTGTCTATCTCGTTATCATTGTAATTTTTTGTTAATTGGTGAATAGAAAAATGTTCGGAATCGAGCGGAACAACTTTGATTTTTTTTTGTTTTATGATTTTACTTAGCAAACCCCAACCACAAATTATTGACTCTTTATTTGCAATTAATAATTTATTACTTTTTTTTGTAAACTTTATAGTTGCTTCAAGACCTGCTATACCAGGTATTGCTGCTACAGTAATATCAAATTTTTTTTTTGTGTTTTTAAGAAAATTAAAATTATTTAGGATTTGTATTTTATTATTTTTATATTTTTTTTTTACTTTTTGATAAGTGGAATAGTTTATAATAACGAAATTAATTGGTTTAAATTTTTTAATTTGCATACAAATTTTTTTAAAATTTGAATTTGCGACAAACGTGTCTAAAATAAATAAATTTTTTTTTTCATTTATAACCTGAAGGCAACTTTCTCCTATTGATCCAGTAGAGCCAAGTATTGAAATTCTTTTTTTCATAATTTAAATAAAACCATAATACAAAATCAACCAAGCGAAAGGTAACGCAAATATAATTCCATCTATTCTATCAAGAATACCTCCATGTCCTGGCAAAATCCTTCCAGTATCTTTTACGTTTGCTTTCCTTTTTGTAAACGAGATAAATAAATCTCCCATTTGTGAAATCAAAGACACTAGAAGGCACAAGCTAATATTTTTAACATTAATTAAATACTCTTCGCTATAAATAAAACTAAAAATTAAAAGTGGTATGATAGAAAAAATAAATGAACCTATACTTCCTGATATAGTTTTACTTGGACTAATGTTTGAAAGTTTTTTTCCACCTATTTTTTTTCCTACAAAATATCCCCCTGTGTCTGTAAAAATACATATAAGTAAAACAAATAAAATACACATGGGTCCTGCATTAATAGAAGAATTTAAGATTGTATTAGAATCTCGTAAAATTATCGAGGGAATAATAAATATTATTAATCCATAATAAAGTGCTAAAATATTTAAAATAAAATATTTAATACTCTTTACTGATTTGCATATTTTTTTTATTATTTCTGAGATTTCAAAGAATGCTAAACCTGTGATTAAAATTAAAGATATAAAAAAAACAATATCATTTGAGAAAATGCAGAAAAAAGCCAAAAGTAAAAGAATAGAAGATGTTTTTACTCTTTTTTTTAATTCAATTGTCATTTAAATACCTCCAAAGTTTCTCTTAATTTTATGGAATTTCTTAATAATATTTTTTAAATCATTCTTATTAAAATCAGGCCATAGTTTATCAATAAAAAATAATTCTGTGTAAGAAATTTGCCAAAGCATGAAGTTACTTAATCTTTTCTGGCCACCTGTTCTTATTAAAATATCTGGCTCTGGTAATTTTGAATATAAATTTTTTGTTATTGAATTTGAAGTAATTTTTTTTTTTTCTTTTAGTCAGTTTAGTAACTGTGTCCACAATTTCATTACGAGAGCCATAATTTATTGCTAAATTAATAATAATTTTATCGTTATTTTGTGTTCTTTGAATTACACGAGATAATATCTTTTTAAGTTTATTAGGTAATTCTTTTATTCTTCCAGTTACAATGATCTTAATTTTATTTTTAATTATTGTTTCAATTTCTTTATTAAAATAAATATTAATAAGGCTAAATAAATATTTAATTTCTGAATTAGGTCTATTCCAGTTCTCCGAAGAAAAAACATAAAATGAAATGTTTGGAATTTTCAAGATTATTGACTCTTTGACAATTTTTTGAACTGTTTTTACTCCAGCGACGTGTCCAAAATTTCTACTTCTTTTCTTTTTTAAACCCCATCTGCCATTTCCATCCATGATGAATGCAATATGGTTTATTTTGCTCATATCTGAAGTATTTCTTTTTCTTTGTCAGCTAATATTTTGTCTATATTTATAATATTATCATCTGTAATTTTTTGTATATTTTTTTCAAATAATTTATTTTGATCTTCGGTTATTTTCTTATCTTTAAGAGATTTTTTTATTTCTTCATTAGCATCACGTCTTATATTTCTTATTGAAATTTTGTTTTTTTCACCAATAGTTTTTAAAACTTTAATTAAATCTTTTCTTCTTTCCTCTGTTAAGTCTGGGATTCTAATTCTGATAATTTGTCCATCTATTTGAGGATTTATTCCTAAATCTGATTCTTTTAATGCTTTATCAACTAGGACTACATTTCCTTGATCCCATACTTGAACTGAAATCATTCTTGCTTCTGGTACGCTTATGGTTGCAATTTGATTAATTGGCATTTGTTGACCATAAACATCAACTTTAATTGTATCTAACATTGATGAGTTTGCTCTTCCTGTTCTAAGTGTTGAAATATCTTTCTTAAAAGACTGTATAGTCTTCTCCATTTTTAATGAATAGTTTTTTTCATTAAACTCTGAGCTCATAAAAACTAAACTCCTTCACCAACTTTATATCTAACAAAATCTAGAACTTTACAGTCTTTAAGTATATCAGAAACTTTCATTTTTGGGTCCATAATCCACACTTGATTTAAAAGAGTATTATCTGAAATAAATTTATTTATTTTACCTTGGGATATTTTTTCAATCATTTCAGGTTTTTTTCCAGAATTTAAAAGCTCCGCTTTAATTATGTCCAACTCTTTGTCTATAATTTCTTTGTTTAAATCTTTTTTATCAATAGATAATGGGTTGCTGGCAGCAATGTGCATTGCCAATTTACTACCTATTTCTTTTATGTCTTCAGAGCTTTCTAATTTAACTATCGAAATTATTTTTCCTATATTTTTATCTATAGCACTATGCACATAGCTAAAATTATTACCTTCTTTTTTACTAAAAAATTTAGCTCTTCTAAGTGTTATTTTTTCGCCTATTTTTGCAATTAAATCTATCAAATTATCTTTTACGCTTATATTATTTTTCATATTAGCAGAATTAATTTTTTCTATGTCGCCTTTTTGACTAAAGCAAATTTCAGAAATCTCCTTACAAAAAGAAATAAAATCTTTATTTTTTGCTACAAAATCTGTTTCGCTATTTATTTCTACAATTGAAATTTCACCATTTTTTTCGTTCACTAAAGCTAACCCTTCAGAAGCTGTACGGCTCATTTTTTTTGATGCTTTTGCTATTCCCTTTTTCCTTAAAAATTCAATAGACTTTTCAATATCACCGTTACTTTCATCAATCGCTAATTTACAATCTTTAAAACCTACACCTGTTAGTTCTCTAAGTTTTTTAATATTTGCAAGTAGGTCAGTTTTGGACATAAGAGAATTTTATTTAAATACTTTTCTTCTCAATTTTCTTTTTGATACTAGCTGAGTTTGTTTCTTCTGCTTTATCAATTTTCTTCTCTTTAATCATTTTTGAAGCATTGATAATTGTATTTTTTAACAAATCACAATACAAATTGATAGACCTTCTAGCATCATCATTTCCAGGTATCGGAAACTGAATATTAGTCGGGTCTGAATTAGTATCTAAAACAGCTACAATTGGAATATTTAGCTTCAATGCCTCTTTCACAGCTAAAGACTCTATGTTTGTATCAATTATAAAAATCATCTGTGGAACTTTTTTCATTTCAGCAATTCCTCCTAATGATCTTTGAAGTTTGTCTCTTTCTTTTCCAAGTTTTAATATTTCTTTTTTTGTAAATCCCGTGTCATCTTTAGATAGCTGAGTGTCTAACATCTTCATTCGTTTGATTGAATTTTGTATAGTGTTCCAATTTGTCAGCATTCCACCAAGCCATCTGTAATTTACATAAAATTGATCTGTCTCTTTTGCTAAATTACTTACTTGTTCTGATGCCTGTTTTTTTGTTGATACTATTAAAATTTTTCCTCCACTAGATACACATTTATAAATTTCAGATAATGCGTTTTTGAAAAAAACGACGGTTTGTGTAAGGTCAATGATATGAATAGAGTTTTTTTCGCCAAAAATAAATTTCTTCATTTTTGGATTCCATCTTAAGGTTTTGTGACCAAGATGTACTCCTGCTTCTAGTAGTTGTTTTATATTGACGTCTGGTATATTCATTTTTTTTCCGGTTAATCCACCACAACTATTCCCATTTGGGACCGGTAGGGTATTATCCCTTAATGCTGTGTGCGAAATTAAGCTTTATTATAGTTTATCTCAATATAAATCAAGCCACTAAAAGCTAATTTTTTTAACATATTGCTTATTTTTTACATCATTAAAAATTGAAAGATCAAATTTTCTGGGTTTTTCTAGCTTAAATTCATAGCTTTTACCCTTGTCGTTAATTATAATTTTTATTGAGGTTTTGCCCTCAGCTTTTAAAGTTTCTTGAAGCTCATCTAGATTGTAATTATTATTCAACTCTATAGAGACATTTTCATATGATTTATTAACAGTTTCACTTAAATCAAGTATTTTTCTTACATTTATTCTGGGCGCAGCGTTCTCATCCATAGTTTTACTTTTCTGCAAAGTTAATATGAAAGAATTAGACTCTTTGAGTTTTTCTCTATTTGCTATAAGAAGGTCCGAAAATAAAAAAAGTTCAAATTCACTACTATTGTCACTAAATTTTATTATTGCAAAAGAACTACCTTTTGAACTTTTCTTTTCCTGAATTGACATTATAGTTCCAGCAACAAGGTCTTCATTTGAACTGCTGCTTATATAATCTTTAAAGGATTTTATTTTTAGTTCTTTAAAAAGCTCTTTATATTCATTTAAAGGATGGTCTGATATATAAAAACCTAAAGACAAGAACTCCTCAGCTAAAAGTTCTTTTTTTGTCCAAAAATCTTTTTCATTATCAAAAGAGAAATTATTATTATTTATGTTTGTGTCGCTTTCAAATAAACTAGTTTGATTATTAACTTTGTCATCATGTTTGCTCTTAATTGTTTGAATTATTTTTGGAATAGAACTAAATAGCTTTTTTCTATTCAAATCTATTTCATCGAATGCGCCTGCTTTGACTAGGCCTTCTAACTGAAGTTTATTTACATCTCTAGGATCAACACGATTTATAAAATCTGATAAAGATTTAAACTTACCGTTTTTTTCCCTCTCTTTTATGACGTTTGAAATAGCTTCATACCCAACACTTTTGATAGCACCTAAACCATAAAAAATAGTATTTGTATCTGCTTTAAAATCTGCAAAACACTTATTTATGCAAGGTCGAACAACTTTAATTTTTAATCTTTTTAATTCTTCTACATATTCTCTTAGTTTTCCAGTGCTGGTCAAGGTTGTAGACATTGAAGCAGCTATAAATTCTTCTTTAAAATGTGTTTTTAAGTATGCAGTTTGAAAAGCAATTAATGCGTATGCTACAGCGTGACTTTTATTAAATCCATAGTCAGCAAATGGTTCAATTTTTGTAAATACATAGTTAGCTACATCTTTTTTAATACCATTTTTAATAGCTCCATTAACAAACTTTTCTTTTTGTTTTTCAAGCTCTGCTCTTTTCTTTTTACCCATGGCTCTTCTTAAAATATCTGCTTCTCCTGCGGTAAAACCAGCTAGAGTTTGTGCAATTTGCATCACCTGTTCCTGATAAATTATTATACCGTAGGTGGGTTTTAAAATATTTTCTAATATTTCATGAATATAATTTGGTTTTTTTAAACCATTTTTACAATCATTATAAGTTGGGATATTGCTCATTGGACCAGGTCGGTACAAAGCAACTAAAGCAACAATATCATCAAATTTATTTGGTTTCATTTGTCTCAATGTTTCTCTCACGCCAGTGCTTTCCAATTGGAATAGGCCAGTCGTTTCACCAGTGGTAAGTAGATCAAATACTTTTTTGTCTTTTAGATCAATTTTACTAATTTCTAATTTTAAGTTTCTAGAATTTATCATTTTCAATGTCTTATTAATAACTGTTAAAGCTGTTAGCCCTAAGATATCAAACTTTACTAGGCCGGCATTTTCAGATGAATGCATATCAAATTGAGTTGAGGGTAATATTAAATTAGAGCTATTATCTTTATATAATGGAACCTCTTCAGATAAATTTTCACCTGCGATAACCACACCAGCTGCATGTGTGGCCATATTTCTGTTTAATCCCTCTAATTTAAGTGAAAGTTCTATAAGTTTTTCTACTTTTTTATTATTTTTTATTTCATCCTTAAATCTTGGCTCTCTATCGATTGATTCTTGAAGAGTTAAGGGTCGCGACGGATCAAAAGGTATCATTTTACTAATTTTATCAACGTATCCATAGGGTAAGCCAATAACTCTACCTACATCTCTTAAAGCCATTCTAGCTTTTAATTTACCAAAAGTAATAATATGAGCTACTCCATTTTTATATTTAGATCTCAAATATTCAAAAACTAAATTTCTTTTTTCTTCACAAAAATCTATATCAAAATCTGGCATTGAAACACGATCAGGATTTAGAAATCTTTCAAAAATTAAATCAAATTCTATAGGATCAACATCTGTAATATCTAAACAATAAGCAACTAAAGAACCAGCTCCAGATCCTCTTCCAGGACCGACTGGTATATTATTCTTTTTAGACCACCTAATATAGTCCGATACAATTAGGAAATATCCAGGATAGTCCATTGAATTAATTATATTCAACTCATGTAAAAGTCTATCTTTATACTTTTTTTTTATGTTTTCTTTATCTCCATTATTATTTTTTTTCAAAATAAAATTATTTAATCTATTTTGAAGTCCAATCATAGATTGATTAAGTAGTTCTTTTTCAACAGTGGTGTCAGCGCTAGTTTGAATGGTAGGTAAAATTGGGGTAGATTTTCTTGGTTTAAAATTAAACCTGTAGGGAAAATTATAATTATTTTCAAGCGCCTCAGGAATATCACTAAATAGATTCGTTAATTCGTTGTTTTTTTTTAAATAGTGTTGATTACTAAATCTAGGTCTTTTTATATCATCAACAAAATTCTTTTCACCTATACAAACCAAGGCGTCATGAGCCTCATACATGTCTTGTTGTAGATAAAAAACTTCTTGCGAAGCAATTAAAGCAATATCGAGCTTTTTTGATAAATTTATTAAAAAGTTTTCATAATAATTTTCACCAGCTTCGTTATTTCTTTGAATCTCAAGATAAAATCTGTCTTTAAAAATGTATTTCATTTCTAGAAAAATTTTTTCTATTTGTTTTGTTTTATTTAAATTTAATAATTTACCAAAAAAGTCTCTATGATTTCCGCTGAGAATAATTAAATCATTATTAAATTTTTTAAGTTCTGATATTTTACAATGAGGGTCACTCCTTTCGTCACTTTCTAGATAACTTTTTGACGATAACTTTACTAGATTTTTATATCCCACTGCGGTTTTGGCAAACAAAGGCAGTTTACCTATTACTCCTTCATATAAAAAATTAATTTGAGTTCCTATGATAGGTTGGGTCCCTGTTTTACTTATTTTTTCAGCAAATTCTAAAGCTCCACAAAGATTAAAACTATCACATAATCCTATCGATTTTATTTTATTTTCTTTACAGTGTGTTACTAGATCATCAATTTTTATTGCACCTTCGCAAATAGAATACTGAGAATGAATTTTAAAATTACAAAATTCTTTTTTGTCATTTAACATTAACTCTTTTTATAATACCGCTAGAAATACTCAACTTGTAATCGGCCTTGTTAGCAAGCTCTCTATTGTGAGTTGCAAAGATTATTGTTTTTTTTAATTTTTTTAATTTAATAAAGTAAGAAAAAACGTCATTTGATGTTTTAAAGTCTAAATTACCAGTCGGCTCGTCGGCCAATATTAAACTAGTTTCAGAGATTAATGACCTTGCAATTGCAACCCTTTGTTGTTCCCCGCCGGATAATTCGCTTGGAAAGTGATTATATCTATCGTCAAGCCTCACTTCGTCTAAGATTTTTTTAGCTTTTTGCAAAGATGATTTATAATCTTCGCCTCTGATAATTAAGGGCATCAATACATTCTCTATTGCTGAGAAATCTGAAAGTAAATTATTATCTTGAAAAATTATTGATATTTTATTTCTTCTCATGTGATTTTTTCTGTTTTCAGTAAATTTTTTTGTATTTTCTCCTAAATAAAATAACTCACCTGATGTAGGACTCTCTAGTAAAGCTAATATATGCAGTAAAGAAGATTTGCCTGACCCAGAAGGTCCTGTTAAAGCAACAAGTTCTCCTGGTCTAATTTTAATTGAAACATTTTTAAATAATTCAATCAAACCATTTTTGTGATTAAAATTTTTTTTAATCTTTTTTAATTCCAATAAGTATTTATTCATATTTAAGTGCCTTAATTGTTTTCATTTTAGAAACTATTCTTGCAGGAAAAAAAGATGCTACTGCTGAAATCAACAAAGAGAAAATAAATATAACTCCTACTGACAAGATATTTATGTCACTTGGCATTTTGTCTAAAAAATAAACATCTGAGGGAAATATTTCTAAATTAAAAACCGTAGAGACAAAAAATCTTATATTTTCTATATAAAATGAAAAAAGAATGCCTAAAATTACTCCGGTAATTGAAGCTAAAACTCCAATAGTAAATCCAGTTAAAAAAAAAGTTTTTGTAATTGAATTATCACTTAAACCTAATGTTTTTAAAACAGCTATCTCTTTAGTTTTATTCTTAATTAAGATTGTCAAACCTGATATTATATTAAAAGCTGCAACTATTATAATTAAAGTGAGGATTATAAACATTACATTACGCTCTATTTTTAATGCTCCAAAAAAAGATTTATTTAAGTCTGTCCAGGTATATACAAAAAATCTGTCATCTAAATTTTGTATTTCAGATTTATATGAATCTGCTTTTAGAGGGTCATTTAAATAAATTTCAATAGTCAAATCTTTTTTATTTTTATCAAAAAGAAAAAGTGAATCTTTTTGTCTCATAAAAACTATATTTTGATCAAACTCATAAAAACCACTATTAATAATTGCAGCTACAGTAAATGTTTCTTGTCTTGGCAAGTTGCCAAGTGGTGTTCCAATAAAGGATGAAGATATGATATTAAATTTATCATTTACTTTAACTCCTAGACTAATAGCGAGCTCATTTCCTAATATAACTGATCCTTCTGTAAAATTATTGTAATTTCCATCGATAATATATTTGTTTAAAAAATCATGATTATTTTTTTCATTTTTATTGATTCCCTTAATTAATACTCCTTTTGTAAATTCTTTAGAGATAACAACTGCCTCTCCATTGAATGTTCTATTAATTTTGAAATCTGAATATTTTTCTTTTAAATTCGAAATATATGTGTCTGACAATTCTGACTCATAAATTTGAATCATTATATGAGGATTAATACCTAAAATTTTATTTGTTAATTCAGATCTAAACCCATTCATTACTGACATTACAATAATTAAAATTGCAACGCCTAACATAATACCTAAAAATGAAAAAATAGAGATAACTTTTAAAAAGCCCTCTTTTTTTTTAGGCCTTAAATTTCTTAGTGAAATTAATCTTTCTACTTTATTAAACAATTTACTTTTTAATTTCTGTTGTTATTTCAGTAAGATTTAATAATTTAATCTCTTTTCCTATTTCTTTAAATTCAAATTTATTTCCTTCTGTCTTTGAACCGATAATAATTTGAAAAGGAACACCTATTAAATCATGCTTTTTAAATTTAGTTGACATATTTTCATCAACATCATCCAACAATGCGTCTATATTTTGTTTTTTTAATTCCTCGTATATTTTCTTTGCTTTTACTAGGTTTTCATCATTATTTTTATTAATACTTGGAATTATTACTACATCAAAGGGTGCCAAAGATCTTGGCCATTTCATTATTTCATTATTATATTTGGCTTCTATTACTGCACCTACTAACCTCGACACACCGATTCCATACGATCCCATTTTCACTGAATTTTTTTTTCCATCTTGTGCGTCTATAGTGCAATTTAAAGGTTTTGAATATTTGTCCCCAAAATAAAAAATATGACCCACCTCAATACCTTTTGTAATTATTTGATCGGTTTTTTTTACCCTTTTATCAAATTCTTCCTTGTCAAACTTTTCATCTGTTGCGGCATATATTGACGAATAATCATTACGAATTTTTTCTATTGAACTATGGCTATCTTTATAGTCACCTATTTTAATATCAAAAATTTTTTTGTCTGTAAAAATTTTACTTTCTCCAGTCTCTGCTAAAATTATAAATTCATGAGAAAGATCTCCTCCTATAGGCCCAGTGTCAGCTTTCATTGGAATTGCTTGTAATCCTAATCTACTAAAAGTTTTTAAATATGAAAAAAACATTTTGTTGTAAGAATTTTTTGCACTTGTCTCATCTAAGTCAAACGAATAAGCGTCTTTCATATAAAATTCTCTGCATCGCATGATTCCAAACCTAGGGCGTATTTCATCTCTAAATTTCCATTGTATGTGATAAAGCATTTGGGGAAGTGACTTGTATGATTTTATACATGATCGAAAAATATCAGTAATTAATTCTTCGTTGGTAGGCCCATACAACAATTCTCTCCCTTGTCTATCTTTAATTCTTAGCATCTCTTCTCCGTAATCCTCATATCTTCCACTTTCTTTCCAAATATCTGCGGATTGAATAGTAGGCATTAACATCTCTTGAGCGCCTATATTGTTTTGCTCTTCTCTAACAATATTTTCAATTTTTTTCATAATCTTAAATCCTAAAGGTAACCATGAGTATATACCTGCTGAAGATTGTTTTATCATTCCAGTCCTAAGCATTAATTGGTGTGATTTTATTTTAGCGTCTGCTGGAAGATTTTTAGTAAGTGGTATAAATAATTTTGATAGCAGCATTATTGTAAATATTCCCTTAAATTTAAATAACCTTCAGTTGTTACATAATATATTACTAAAAAAATTATAGTAGTAATTAAAGTAGTGATAAAAAATTTTTTTCCAATTTTGGGGTTTTTTGGCGCCCCAGGATCATTTCCATGTAAATTCTCACTAAATTTAATATTTTGCGATTGAATACCCACAGGCAATAATGAAAAAAAAACTATCCACCAAATGCAGACAAAAAGAATTATAGATCCAGTGACTCCCATTAAATTCTCACAATATTTATCGTGGTGTAGGGTTTCTTTCCTGTTTTATCTCTAATGATTTTTCTACAATTTTGTTTAACAGTATCTATTAAATTTTTTTCTTGATTTTTATTTTGTATAGAAAATTTTCTGCAAATATTTGCAACTTCATCTTCCATATCAAAAATAAAAGTTTCTGTATTTTCAACTTCCGGTATTCCTTTAAAAGATATCAATGGTTTTTTTAACTTACCGTTATTAGATATAATCAAACTTACCTCTAAATAACCATTAATACTTAAGTTTTTTCTCTCTTTAATCGAGTGAGAATCGTCTTTTACGCGTGTTGTACCGTCAACAAACATTCTACCTGATGGAGCTTTATCAATTATTTCAGGTTTGGTGTTTGCATGAATTCTTATAATATCTCCATTTTCAACTTGAAGAGCTGGTATCTGTAATGTCTTTGCAAAACTAACTTGTTCTATCATATGCCTATGTTCTCCATGAACTGGAATAATAGATTTAGGTTTAACCCACTTATACATATCTTTTAAGTCATCTCGATTTGGATGTCCTGAAACATGAACAAAGGCATTATCTTCTGTTATAATATCAACATCATTTTTTGCTATTTCATTTTGCATTGCATAAAGTTTTTTTTCATTACCTGGTATAATTTTAGACGAAAATATCACGGCATCTCCTTTTTCTAAATAAACATCGGGATGTATACCAGATGAAATTCTTTTCATGGCTCCCATAGGTTCACCTTGACTACCTGTGCATAGATATATTATTTTTTCTCGACCTATATTCTTGGCATCTCTTGGATCAACAGGTTGGATAACATTTTGAAGATAACCACATTGCCTAGCAGCTTTGAAAATTCTATGCATCGACCTACCGACTAAAGAAATTTGTCGATTAGTCTTCTGTGCACAATAAAATATAGTTTCCATTCTAGCAACATTAGAAGCAAATGAAGTAACAATTATTTTTTTTTTGAAATTAGATATTATTCGTAGCATACTCTCTCTAACATCTGATTCCGAACCTGCCCTACCTTCATTAAAAATATTTGTTGAGTCACAAATCATAGCAATAACACCCTGATCACCTAATGACTTCAATTTTTTTTCATCTATTTTTTCGCCAATTAGTGGATTAGGATCACATTTCCAATCCCCGGTATGTAACACAATACCTTCAGGTGTTTTAATGCTAAGCCCGTTTGGCTCAAGAATTGAGTGGGTCAAAGTAATGAATTCAATATCAAAAGGACCTAACTTCACTTTTCCATTTAATGAAACTATCTTCAAATAATTAGAAATGTCTATTTTTTTTTCTTTAAATTTTTCAATTAAAAGAGTTGCTGTAAATGGTGTAGCATAAATTTTACATTTTAATTCTGGCCATATTAAAGCTACAGATCCAATATGATCTTCATGAGCATGAGTTAAAACAATACCAAGTAAATCTCTTTTTTTATCAATTAAAAAACCAGGGTCAGGATAAATTAAATCAATACCGGGTATTGAGTCGTCAGCAAAAGTGACACCCATATCGACAACAATCCACTTTTGATTATCTTCTTTACCGTAGGCAAATAGATTTAGATTCATACCTATCTCTCCAGATCCACCTAAGGGACAAAATAAAAGTTGTTCTTTACTCATTTAATTAATTTTTTATAAATATAGATAATTCCTTTTACAGTAATGTTGTTATCAATACTTGCTTTTTTAGTTAGAAATCTCAGAAATATGTTAGCATAACCACCAGTTAATATAATTTTAAAATTATTTTGGAGTTTTTTTGTTATTTTTTGGGTTATATTATCAATCAACCCTTGATATCCCCACAAAAAACCTGCGTTCAAAGCATCTTTTGTATTTTTTCCATATATTTTAGAAGTTTTGCGTAACTTGAAGATAGGTAAACTTGCTGTGTTTAAATTTAAATTGTAAATTGACAATTTAACACCTGGTGCGATAACCCCGCCCTCATAAATACCAGGTTTTTTTACAATATCAAAAGTTGTAGCTGTTCCAAAATCAATTACCAAACAATTAGTTTTATAATTATAAAAAGCACCTATAGCGTTTGCAATTCTATCAGATCCCAATTGTTTATAGTTATCAACTTTTAATTTAATGATTCTAGAAATTTTTAAATCCTTTATTTCATGTACTTTATAGTTGTGTTTAATTAGATGTGTGCGAATTTTTTTGTATGCTTTTGGGACTACGCTAGAGAATAAAATATTTTTTCTTAATTTGTTTTTAAGAATTTTTTTAAAAAGATTTTTTAAAAATAATTGATTGTGAATTTTTTTTGTTTCAAAACTATATGACTTAATTATTTTGTAATTGTTATTAACTACAGATAATTTAATAAGTGTATTGCCTATATCGCCAATTAAAACTTTCATCTATATATATTTCTTTTTTATGTAGTTTGAACTAAATTTATTTATATCAGAAATTAATTTTTCATATTTTATTTTTATTTTATTCATTAAAATTAAATTAGTTAAAGTTCGATTAGAACAGTCTAATAAAGAAATTGTTTTAATGCCTTTATCTTTTGGAGATAAAAATGTATTAACTCCTATTCCTATTATTAAAAATTTTTTGCTTTTGTGCTCTATAATTTCTTGTAGAATTCCACTTATTTTACAACCTTTTACTAATAAATCATTAGGAAATTTAATACCTATTTTGTATTTAGAATATTCATCAAGTATCGATTTAATTAAATTAATATTTATTTTTAAAAATTCATCTACTTTGATTTTTTTTTTATCTATTTCAAAAAAAATAGATATGAATAAATTTCCCTTTAATGAAATCCATTTTTTTCCCATCGTTCCCCTTCCTTTTTTTTGTATTTTAGCAGAAATGATACTGGGATAACATTTGTTTATTTTTATCAACTTTATAGCTTCATCATTAGTGCTATTTACACTATTAAATCTAATAATTCTTAATTTCATTAATATACAAATATAGAGTTTATAATATCATTTAAAGCTGCTGGATATAAAAAGAAAGTAATTAAAAAAATACAGCTCAAAAAAATGGTGCCACTTATACTTATATTCTTTATTTGATCAAAAGACTCTTTAAAATCATCAAAGTAAATTACTTTAATAACTTTTAAATAGTAAAAAGCTGAAACTACTGTGCTTAGTAAACCTATTATCGCTAATGGATACATTCCATTTTCAATCACAGACATAAAAATATAAAATTTAGCAAAGAAGCCAGCTAAGGGTGGTATTCCTGCAAGAGAAAATAAAATAATTAAAAATGCTAAAGCTAATAAAGGTTGGTTTTTAGAAATCCCAGATAAATCACTTATTTCTTCTAAATATTTACCATCTTTTCTCATTAAAAAGATACAACCAAAAGCACCTATATTCATTACAACATAAATAGTAATGTAAATTACTGAATTTGCGTAGCCTGATACGGCGCCCGTCGCTATTCCAGCTAAAGCAAAACCTATGTGACCTATTGAACTATAAGCCATAAGTCTTTTAATATTATTTTGTCCGATTGCCGCAACAGCTCCTAATATCATCGAAGCTATTGAAATAAAAATAATTATCAATTGCCATTCTTCTAAAATACTTACAAATGGTACTTGCATAAATCTTATTAGAACAGCTAAACCAGCTATTTTTGGAACTACCGCAAAAAAATTTGTTACAGAGGTAGGCGATCCTTCATAAACATCTGGAGTCCACATATGAAAAGGAACGGCGGAAATCTTAAAAGCTAAACCAACTAGTATAAAAACCATAGAAAAAATTGCACCTGTATTTTCAGAATTCATTTGGTTGGATATAACATCAAAATTTGTAGATCCTGTAAAACCATATAATAATGACCAGCCGTAAAGAAGTAATCCAGAGGAAAGTGCACTTAAAACAAAATATTTTACTCCAGATTCCGAGGATCTTAAGTTGTCTCTGTCTATCGCTGCTAGTATATAAAGAGATAAGGACTGAAGCTCTAATCCTAAATAAAAAAGAATTAAATCATTGGCACTGACCATTAAAAACATTCCAAGTATAGATAATAATATTATTATGGGGTACTCAAATTTATCCAATTTATTGTCTTTGATAAAATTTTGAGATGAAATTATTACGAATATACAAGATACAACAATTAAAATTTTGATAAACGTTGAATATTGATCTCTAACAAAGCTTTCTAGAAAAACTTTAATTAATGAATTATCGTTATTAAATAATATTAATATTAAAATTAATAAAACTACTACTGATAACTTTGTTACTAAATTATAACTATTTTTATAAAATACACCAATCATTAAAATGGAAAAAATTGAAAGAGATAAAAAAATTTCAGGTAGTAAAATGTTTAAAATACTTGTCATTTTTTAGTTGCTAAATTGTTAATTAAATCTAACTGATAGTTGCTTATGATATGGTCAACAGACACACTCATTGTATTTAACAATGGTTGAGGATAAAACCCAAAAAATATTGTCGCAATTGCCAGTATGAATAAAACCATTCCTTCAGAAAAGTTCAAATCTTTCATTGTTTTTATTTCAGCTTTTTTTGTTTCACCAAAAATTACTCTTTTTGCTAGCCATAACATGTAAGCTGCACCTAGGATCACTCCAATACTTGCTAGAACTGCAACTAAATAATTTTTCTGGAAGGCACCAACCAAAACTAAAAATTCACCTAAAAATCCGCTAGTGCCGGGTAAGCCTAGGCCGGCCAATACAAATACAATGAATATTAAAGAATACTTAGGCAGGTAATTAACAACTCCTCCATAAGATGATATTAACCTAGAATTAATTCTATCGTATAGAACACCAACACATAAAAAAAGTGCTGCAGAAATTAAACCATGGCTTATCATCTGATAAATACTTCCTTCAACTCCTTGTTTTGTCATTGTAAAAATTCCTAATGTGACATAACCCATATGCGCTACTGAAGAATAAGCAATCAACTTTTTCATATCTTCCTGCATTAACGCAACTAAAGATGTATAAATAATTGCAACTATACTTAAAGTATAGATTAGTGGAATGAAGAACTCTGAAGCCACTGGAAACATTGGAATAGAAAATCTTAAGAAACCATAACCTGCCATCTTTAAAAGTATAGCGGCTAAAATAACTGAACCAGCAGTCGGGGCTTCAACATGTGCATCAGGTAGCCATGTATGAACTGGCCACATAGGCATCTTAACTGCAAATGAACTAAAAAAAGCTAGCCATAATAAGTTTTGATATTCTTGAGGTATTTTTAGGTTGTAAATTTCTATTACGTCAGTAGTACCAGTTATCCAATATATTGAAATTATTGCAATTAACATTAATACAGAGCCTAAAAGAGTAAATAAGAAAAATTTAAATGCAGAATATACTCTTTTTGGACCACCCCAAACTCCTATAATCAGAAACATTGGGATTAAACCTGCTTCAAAAAATAAATAAAAAACAACTAAATCTAAAGAGCAAAAAACACCAATCATAAATGTTTCTAATATCAGAATAGCTATTAGAAATTCTTTAACTCTTACTTTTACACTATTGATACATGATACAATGCAAATTGGAATTATGAATGCTGTTAAAACTATAAATAAAATTGAAATTCCATCGATACCCAACTTATATTTTATTAAACCACTCATCCATTTCACTTCTTCAATAAATTGAAATTCAGAGATAGTTTTATCAAATGATATCCAAAGAAAAATTGATAAAGAAAGATTAGCAATACTTGTGAACAAAGAAACATAAACTGCACTATTATTATTTTTTGATTTTGATAAAAAAATAAAAATTGAACCTAATAACGGTAAAAAAATTATTGTTGATAAAATCGGAAAGTTCATTTTAATTTAAAATTAAATAAGTTATTAGTGCTGAAAGACCTATTAACATTACAAAAGCATAGTCATATACATAGCCACTTTGAAATTGAACAGCCTTATTAGATATTAATTTTATTATTTTAGATATTCCATCAGGTCCAAATTTATCAATCGTATTTTGATCACCTTTTTTCCAAAAAAATAAACCAATTTTTTTTAAAGGATTGACTAAAATAAAATCGTACAATTCATCAATATACCATTTGTTTATTAAAAAATTATGTAGAGGTTTATTAGTTTTTGTAAATTCGTCTAGAATAGTTTTATTTTTGATAAAATAATAATAAGAAATAGGAATCGCTACTGTAACTAATATAGGTGTTATAGTCAAAAGCCATAAGGGGACATGTTCATGTTCAATTTCTTTTAAAAAGAAAATAGAACTAGCCCAAAAATTTTTACTGCCGTAACCTATAAAAATTTCTTTAAATACGTATCCTGAAAATAACGCACCTAAACTTAATATGAATAAAGGCAACATCATCACAAATGGTGACTCATGTGTTTTTTCAATAGGCAAATTTTTGTTATTATAATTTCCATGAAAAGTTTTAAATAAAAGTCTCCATGAATAAATCGCAGTGAGAAAGGCTGTAAAAATTCCAATAAATACTGCGTAATTGCCAGTAGTGGAATTTTTAAAAAAAGCAAATTCAATAATGGCGTCTTTAGAATAAAAGCCAGATAGGAGAGGAAATCCAGTTAGTGCTAAGGTCCCAATTAACATCGTTATATAAGTATATGGTAATTTTTTCCATACTCCTCCCATAAATCTAATATCTTGTTCATCTTTAAAAGCATGTATGACAGATCCAGCGCCAAGGAATAACAAGGCTTTAAAAAAAGCATGGGTAAACAAGTGAAACATTGCAACGTGATATGCTCCAATTCCTGCAGCAAAAAACATGTATCCTAATTGACTGCACGTTGAATATGCGATAATTTTTTTTATATCATTTTGTACTATTGCTACTGAAGCGGCAAAAAGAGCTGTAATCATACCAACTATAGCAACTATGTTTAAAGCAGTTTGGGAGTATTCAAATAAAGGCGAACATCTAACTACTAGAAAAACACCGGCTGTCACCATTGTTGCAGCATGTATTAGTGCTGAAACTGGTGTTGGGCCTTCCATAGCATCTGGCAACCATGTATGAAGTAAAAATTGTGCAGATTTTCCCATTGCTCCTATGAATAAAAAAAGGCAAATCAATGTAATTAAATTTATTTCAATTCCTAAAAAATTGATTGTTTGATCTACGTATTGAGGAGCTAAGCTAAATATTTCATTAAAATTTATTGTACCGAAATGATAAAAAAGTAAAAAAACTCCTAAGGCTAAACCAAAATCTCCAACTCTGTTAACAATAAAAGCTTTAATTGCTGCGTTATTAGCTGTTTCTTTTTTATACCAAAACCCTATTAATAAATATGAACATAAACCAACACCTTCCCATCCAAAAAATAGTTGTAAAAAATTATCTGAAACAACAAGCATTAACATTGAAAATGTAAACAATGAAAGATACGACATAAAACGTGGTTTAAAAGGATCGTGGCTCATATAACCAATTGAGTATATGTGTACAAGAGCAGAAATAAATGTCACCACAACAAGCATCACTGAACTTAAAGGATCAATATTTATGGACCAATTAGCAACAAAAGAACCAGATGCTATCCATTCAAAAATTTTGTAATTGCCATATGCTTCATGAACTATTCCATTGTAGAATATCAATAAAGACAATGCTGCTGAAACTATAATAAACAAACAAGTTATTAATTGAGAGAAAAAAATATTAATTTTTTTTCCAAAATAACCTAGTATAGAACCCAATAAAGGTAATAATACTACTGCAAATTCCATTTATCCTTTCATTCCGTGAATATCTTCAACACGAATAGAGCCTCTGTTTCTATAATAGATTACTATTATAGCTAAACCGATAGCAGCTTCTGCTGCAGCTACTGTTAAAATTAACATAGTAAATATTTGTCCTACTATGTCACCTGAAAAAATTGAGAACGATATAAGATTTATGTTAACGGACAATAAAATAAGTTCAATAGACATTAATATAACAATAATATTTTTTCTATTTAAAAAAATTCCTACGACTCCTAAGAAAAAAACTATTGCACCTAGAGTTAAATAATGTCCTAAACCTATCTCAATCATCTATCTTAACTCCTTTATCAAAATCAACATTTTTTAACTCAATAGCTGTTTCTGGATCCCTTGATATTTGATTAATGTAGCTCTGTTTCTTAACACCTTCTCTTTTTCTATAGGTTAAAAGTATAGCTCCTATCATTGATAATAGAAGTATCACTCCAGATACCTGAAAATATAAGATATAATCAGTGTACATAACACTACCTATCTGATGTGTATTAGAAATATTTTGATTTATTATCAAAGTACTACTACTCATTACATTTTCCTTGTATTTCCAGCCACCTATAACAACAATTAATTCTAAAAAAATTAAAACACTTACAATTAATCCAGATGGAATATGAGTAGCTTTTTTACCAATGAACCAAGATTGTTTTTGTTCAGCTACATTAAGCATCATTACTACAAATAAAAAAAGTACAGCAACCGCTCCAACGTATACAATAAGAAGTATCATTCCTAAAAATTCTGCACCTACCATAATAAATAAGCAACCTATTGATATAAAATCTAAAATTAAAAAGAAAACTGAGTTAATAGTACTTCTAGATGTTATTACCATTAGCGCAGAAAATATTGCAATAATTGAAAAAAAATAAAAAAATAACGCGTGTACTAACATATTACCTGTAAGGTTTGTCTAACTTTATATTTTTAGCAAGAACGCTTTCCCAACGGTCTCCATTATCTAATAATTTTTCTTTATCGTAATAAAGTTCTTCACGAGTTTCTGTGGCAAATTCAAAATTTGGTCCTTGTACTATTGCATCTACTGGACATGATTCCTCGCATAACCCACAGTAAATACATTTTAACATGTCAATATCATATCTAGTTGTTTTTCTACTACCATCGGGTCTTTCGACTGAATCAATAGTTATGGCCTGTGCAGGACATACAGCTTCACAAAGCTTACAGGCGATACATCTTTCTTCGCCGCTAGGATATCTTCTAAGAGCATGTTCACCTCTAAACCTTGGACTTATTGATCCTTTTTCAAATGGATAATTTATTGTTTTTTTTGCTCTAAACATTTCTTTAATTGCAAGATAAATTGCTGATGCAAACTCTAATAAAAAAACTGTTTTTATGAATCTATTCAATTTCATTAAAAATCTTTCACTGGAAGTAAATCAAAATAAAATAAAAAACTAGAAGTTAAAACAACATAAATTAATGAAAATGGTAAAAATACTTTCCACCCCAATCTCATAAGTTGATCATACCTGTATCTAGGTACAATAGCTTTAACTATAGCAAACAAAAAGAATAAAAGTAATATTTTTATAATCATCCATAATGGTGCTGGAATAAGATTAAATAAATAATTATCTGCAGGTGGCAACCATCCACCCAAAAATAAAACTGAGCCCAAAGCACACATTAATAAGATATTTGCATATTCTCCCAACCAAAACATCGCGTACATCATTCCAGAATATTCAGTTTGATAACCTGCTACTAATTCTGCTTCAGCTTCGGGTAAGTCAAAAGGTGGCCTGTTAGTTTCAGCTAGAGCAGAAATAAAAAATACAATAAACATTGGAAATAACGGTATAGCAAACCACATGTTTTCTTGAGCTAAAACAATTTCTTTTAAGTTTAATGACCCTACACATAATAATACATTTATAATTATTATTCCTATTGAAACTTCATATGAAACCATTTGAGCTGCAGATCTAATTGCTCCTAAAAAAGGATATTTAGAGTTTGATGCCCACCCTCCCATTATAATTCCATAAACACCAAGTGATGAAACTGCAAAAATATATAGAATTCCTACATTAATATCAGACAATATTAAATCTTCACTTAGAGGAATAACTGCCCAAGCTATCAATGCAAGTGTCATAGTTATAATTGGAGCTAAAATAAATATGGGTTTGTTAGCACTTGCTGGAATAATTATTTCTTTAAATAGATATTTTAGTGCGTCTGCTATAGTTTGAAAAAGACCAAAGGGACCAACAACATTAGGACCTCGTCTTTTTTGAACAAAACCCCATACTCTTCGATCTAACCAAACTATTAAAGCAACTGATATTAAAACAGGAACTAAAAGTGTTAATATTTTATAAATTTCATATGTAAAAATGTTGAAATAATCCATTTAATTTACAGTTCCATTCTTAAGTGGTTTAATATTTATATTTCTACAATTTGACATAGTTTTTGAGGCGCGAGAAATTGCATTAGTATAATAATAATCAATTTTTTTAATTTTGATTTTCTCATCTGAATAAGAAAAATTTTCTTTGTTAAAATCATCTTTTAATTTATCAGGTAAATCATCTGTTGACTTAAAATTTGAAATTATTTCTAAAACATTTTTTCTTAGATTTTCAAAATTTTTAGTTAATTTTTGATTATTCAGATTTTCTGAGATTTTATTAAAAATTTTCCAATCCTCTAAAGACAATCCAGTAGGATAAGAGGCTTTTCGACACTCTTGAACTCTACCTTCTATATTTTCATATAAACCTTCTTGCTCTGTATAGGCAGGACTAGGCAGAACAATGTCAGCTATGTCTGCTCCATTATCTCCATGACTTCCTTGATAAATTATGAATTCATTTTGTTTATTAATTTTTAAATTGTCTGATCCTAAAAGATATATTAAATCAAATTGATTTTTTTCTAATTTATCAAAAAAAATAAAATTATTTTCTTTATCATAATTCATAAATTTCAAATCTAGACATCCTACCGAGGAAGCATTTTGCATTAAAACATTTAATGGGTTCCAGTTTTCTTGAATCATATTATTCTGAATAATAAATTTCTTTACTTCTTGAAATATGAAACTTCCATTTTTCAATTCAAGCGCTGACTCACCAATTATAATAAGCGGTTTTTTTGAGTTTAATAATTTTTTACTAATTTCACTTTTTTTATCAAACAACGATCTTAGGTCTTGAATAGTTTCACCTAATAATTCATAATTATAAGTTAGATCGCCAGGGTTTCCAAAAGAATAGATCGGTATATTGTTCGCTTTAAACGCTTTTCTTATTCTTGCATTTAGCATTGTTGCCTCATGTCTTGGATTTGTTCCAATTAAAATTATTAAATCAGAATCTTCGACTCCTTGTATAGTTGAATTAAATATATAATTATTTTTACACTCAGGATCTATATAAAATTTTTTTTCTCTAAAATCATAATTTTTACAATTGATCGATTTTAAGAATTCTTTAAAAGCAAGTATACTTTCTAAACTAATTAGATCACCAACATGTCCAGCCACTCTTTCAGGTTTAGTTTTTTTTAATTTCTCAGCAATAATCGCAATAGCTTCATCCCAGTCAGATTTTACTAATTTTCCATTTTTTTTAACGAATGGCACATCTAGTCTTTGTTTTTGTAAACCATCACATGAATATCTTGTTTTATCAGATATCCATTCTTCATTTATTTCTTCATTTAACCTTGGTAAAATTCTCTTTACCTCCCAACCATAAGTATCGACTCTTATATTAGATCCTACAGCATCCATTACATCTATGCTTTCTGTTTTTTTTAATTCCCATGGTCTTGCCTCGAAGGCATAAGGTTTAGAAGTTAGAGCTCCTACTGGACATAAGTCAATTACATTGGCGGATAGTTCTGATTGCATCGATTTTTCTAAATAAGTTGTTATTTCCATATTTTCGCCTCTTCCAATTGCACCAATTTCAGGAACGCCAGCTACCTCTGTTGCAAACCTTATGCATCTTGTACAATGAATACACCTGGTCATCTGAGTTTTTATAAGTGGGCCCATATATTTATCTTTTACAGCTCTTTTATTTTCTATAAATCTTGACTTATCAACCCCATAGAAAAGTGACTGATCCTGTAAATCGCATTCTCCTCCTTGGTCGCAAACAGGACAATCAAGAGGATGGTTTGCTAATAAAAATTCCATCACTCCTTGTCTAGCCTTTTTAATAAAATCAGTGTTAGTTTTAATGTTCATTCCTTCAGATGCTGGCATAGCACACGAAGCAATTGGTTTTGCAGACTTCTCCATTTCCACAAGGCACATTCTACAATTACCAGCGATAGAAAGTTTTTCGTGATAGCAAAATCTAGGGATCTCAACTTCAGCTAATTCACAAGCTTGAAGAACAGTCATTCCTTTTTTAAATTCTATTTCTTTACCGTTAATAATTATTTTAGGCATTACCTTTTTCTAATAAGTGTTGATCAACTAAATATGGAATGTCTCTTTTTTTCTTAACTATTGGATCATTTGTACATCTTTTATCTATATCTTTTCTAAAATGCCTTAATAAGCCTTGAACAGGCCAAGCAGAACCCTCTCCGAACGCACATATTGTGTGCCCTTCGATTTGCTTTGTAACATCGGCTAGTAAATCTATATCGCTATGAGTAGCATTGCCTTTTGCTGCTCTATCTAAAATTCTCCACATCCATCCAGAACCCTCTCTGCAAGGCGTACACTGTCCACAACTTTCGTGTTTATAAAATCTTGCTATTCTAGCCATAAAAGAAATGATGTCTTGCTCTTTGTTGACCACCACAATCCCAGCTGTTCCTAATCCACTTTTGTTAGCTATTAATGAGTCAAAATCCATTGTTATTGTATCGCATATTTTTTTTGGTAACATTGGCATAGATGAACCTCCAGGTATAACTGCTTGTAAATTATCCCAGCCGCCTACTACACCTCCAGCATGCTTTTCAATTAATTCCTTTAGTGGTATTCCCATTTCTTCCTCGACATTACATGGTGAATTAACATTTCCAGAAATACAAAAAATTTTTGTCCCTGTATTTTTTGGTTTACCTAATGAAGCAAACCATTTTGCACCTCTTCTTAAAATTGTAGGAACTACTGCTACTGTTTCAACGTTATTAACTATTGTTGGGCATCCATATAAACCGACTAATGCTGGAAATGGAGGTTTTAGTCTAGGTTGACCTTTATTGCCTTCAATGCTTTCAAGTAATGCTGTTTCTTCTCCACAAATATAAGCACCCGCGCCGTAGTGAATATGAATGTCAAAATCCCATCCAGATCCGCAAGCGTTTTTTCCAATTTTGTTTTTTTCGTAAGCTTGATTAATTGCCTCTTGAAGTCTATTTCCCTCATTCAAATATTCCCCTCTTACATAAATATAACAAATATGAGCGTTGACTGCATAACCAGCTATTAAACAACCCTCAATTAATTTTTGAGGCTCAAATCTCAAAATATCTCTATCTTTGCAAGTGCCAGGCTCTGACTCGTCTGCATTTATTACTAAATAATGAGGTCTTGAGCCCAATTCTTTTGGAGCGAATGACCACTTCAAACCGGTTGAAAAACCAGCGCCCCCTCTTCCTCTTAATTCGGAGGTCTTAACTTCATTGATTATCCATTCTCGTCCCTTCGAAATTATTTCGCCAGTATCTTTCCAATCATTTCTTACAAATGATTTTTCAATTTCCCAACCAAAATCATTATAAAGATTTGAAAATATTTTATCTTGTTTTTTAAGCATGTTTTTCCCCATTCAAATTTTTTGTTTTTTCTGGAGAAGTATTTTTTCTGCCTCGAAATGATCCAGGTTTTAAAGGTTTGTCACAAATTAAAGAGTCGATGATCTTTTTTGTGCTTTCTTCATTTAAATCTTCATAATAATCATTGTTAACCTGCATCATTGGAGCATTGACACATGCTCCTAAACATTCGACTTCTATCCATGAACATTTTTCATCTTTAGATATTTCATTTTCTTTTTGTGAAATTTTTTCTTTACAAACTTTTACTAATTTATCAGCGCCTCTGATTAAACATGGACTTGTAGTACATACTTGAACAAAATATTTTCCTACGGGTGCCAAGTGAAACATAGTATAGAATGTTGCGACTTCATAAACACTTATATATGAAATAGATAAATATTTTGCTATATATTTCATTGCCGCTAAAGGTATCCAATTTTGATTTTGACTTTGAGCTAAATATAAAAATGGCATTACTGCGCTTTTTTTATTTTTAATTGGATATTTTTTTAAAATATCTTCAGCCAGTTTTAAGTTTTCATTGGTAAACTCAAATTTTTCAGGTTGAACGTCATGAATTTTTTTTATACTCATCTATCTACTTCTCCAAAAACTATATCTAGAGAACCTAAAACTGCTGGAACATCAGCTAACATATGTCCTTTTATTAAATAGTCCATTGCTTGTAGGTGAGAAAATCCTGGAGCTCTAATTTTACATCTATAAGGTTTGTTGCTCCCGTCTGAAATTAAATAGACTCCAAATTCTCCCTTTGGTGCCTCTACAGCAGTATAAACGTTACCAGGTGGAACTCTATATCCCTCTGTAAATAGTTTAAAGTGATGGATTAGTGCTTCCATAGAATCCTTTAAATCAGATTTTTTTGGAGGTGATATTTTTCCGTCTATAGATTTTATTGGTCCTTTAGGTAATTTATTTATACACTGTTTAATAATCTTAACACTTTCTCTCATTTCTTCAATTCTGCATAAGTACCTATCGTAACAATCACCATTTTTTCCTACTGGTATTTGAAAATCTAAATCTTTATAGCACTCGTAAGGTTGTGATTTACGTAAGTCCCAAGAAACTCCCGAACCTCTTAACATGACTCCAGAAAAACTATGATCTAAAGCTTCTTGTTTTGTGACTATTCCAATCTCGACATTTCTTTGTTTAAATATTCTGTTGTCAGTCAACAAACTTTCTAAGTCATCAATTATTTTTGGAAAATTGTCACAAAACTTATCAATATCTTCTATTAGTTTAGTAGGTAAGTCTTGATTAACGCCCCCTGTTCTAAAATAATTTGCATGTAACCTAGATCCAGATGCACGTTCGTAAAAAGACATTAAAGTCTCTCTTTCTTCAAAGCCCCATAATGAGGGTGTTAAAGCTCCTACATCTAAAGCCTGTGTTGTTACATTTAAAATGTGACTTAAAATTCTTCCTATTTCACAGAATATCACCCTTATAAACTTAGCTCTGATTGGTACTTCAACATTAAGAAGTTTTTCAATAGCTAATGCGAAAGCATGCTCTTGATTCATTGGTGCCACATAATCCAAGCGATCAAAATATGGTAAAGCCTGAGTATAAGTTTTATGTTCAATCAGTTTTTCAGTACCTCTATGTAATAAACCAATATGAGGATCTGCTTTTTCTACTACTTCGCCATCTAATTCTAAAATTAATCTTAGAACACCATGGGCTGCAGGATGCTGTGGTCCAAAATTTAAATTTAACGTTTTAGTTTTTTTTGTCATCTTTTTTGATTAAATCTTTCGTTTCTTTAACGTAATTTGTTCCCACCCAAGGGCTTTCGAAATCAAAATTTCTATAGTTTTGTTCCAGTTTGACTGGCTCATAAATAACTTTTTTTTCTTTTTCGCTGTATCTCACTTCATTGAAACCTGTTAAAGGAAAATCTTTTCTAAGCGGATGACCTTTGAAATTATAATCAGTTAGAATTCTTCTCAAATCAGGATGGTTTTTAAATTTTATTCCATACATATCAAATACCTCTCTCTCCATCCAATTAGCAGAAGGAAAAATCTTAGTTATTGAGGGGATAGTCTGATCTGTTTGAAACTTTATTTTTAATTTTAATCTAGTGTTGTTTTCATGTGACAAAAATAAATATACCAAGTTAAATCTCTTTTCATCCTGTGGATAATCTATTCCTGCAATATCTATTAATTGCCTAAATCTAAGAGTGTCATTAGATTTTAAAAACTGAACTACTTCAATTAAATCTAGTTCATTAATTCCAATTAATAATTCATTTCGCTCAATTGATGAGCTTTGTATTTTACTAGCTAATTCAGAGTTAATAAACTTTTCTAAATTTTGTAAATTATTAGAAATCATAACAATTTATCTTTGAGTTGTTCCTTTTCTTCTAATTTTTTTTTGAAGCTGAAGAATTCCATACAATAATGCTTCTGCAGAAGGTGGGCATCCTGGAATATAAATATCAACCGGCACTATTTTATCGCATCCTCTTACTACCGAATAAGAATAATGATAATAACCGCCTCCATTGGCGCAACTCCCCATGGACACAACATACCTAGGTTCAGGCATCTGATCATAAACTTTTCTTAAAGCTGGTGCCATTTTATTTGTAAGAGTTCCAGCTACAATCATTACATCTGATTGCCTAGGTGAAGCTCTAGGTGCTGCACCAAACCTTTCAAGGTCGTACCTTGGCATCGATGTTTGCATCATTTCTACTGCACAACATGCTAATCCAAAAGTCATCCAGTGCAATGAGCCAGTTCTTGCCCAATTTATTAAATTGTCAGTTGAAGTTGTAATAAAACCTTTTTCTGCAAAATCTTTAGCTAAATCTTTAAATTCATCTGGAATTTGTTTTTGTTTTTCGTCAAATGAACTAGTTTTTATTCCCATTCTAATGCTCCTTTTTTCCACTCGTAAATAAATCCAATCGTTAAAACGCCTAAAAAAATCATCATTGACCAAAAACCAAGTAAGCCTATGCTTCCTAGAGAGACTGCCCACGGAAACAAGAAAGCTATTTCTAAATCAAAGATAATAAAAAGAATTGCTACAAGATAAAACCTCACATCAAACTCCATTCTTGAGTCGTCAAATGCTTCAAACCCACATTCATATGCTGAGAGTTTTTCAGGATCAGGGTTGCTAGGTGCTGCTAAAAAATTGGCCAATACAAATCCTATGCTTAAAAACAAAGCAATAAATAAAAAAATAATTATGGATAAGTAATCTGTTAAAAAATTATAAATCATGTTTAATCAATACCTACCTCAATACATTTAGCTTGAGGGTTCTTATATTAATTGTCGTTACATTATTTATAGCATTTAAAACGTATCTGTACAGGACACAATAGTAGCACTTTATTGAGAACGATTCACAAAAAAAATGGCGGGAGTGACCGGGCTCGAACCGGCGACCTCCTGCGTGACAGGCAGGCGCTCTAACCAACTGAGCTACACCCCCATTTTTAATGGTGGGTGGTAAAGGACTCGAACCTATGACCCTCTCGGTGTAAACGAGATGCTCTACCAACTGAGCTAACCACCCCTACATAAATAGACCCGAGGTATACAATAAAAAATTAATAATGTAAAAATTAAAAAAACGTTAGGAATTAATAATTTAAGTTTTGACTAATTTACTGTATTATTGAAAAATATGTTAATTCAATGTAAATCGTGCGAAAAAAAGTTTCTTGTACCAGATAATGCCATAACCGATAGTGGTAGGCTAGTTCAATGTAGCTCTTGTGGAAATAAATGGACCCAATTTCCAGTCAAAAATGACCCTCCCCAGATTGCTAAAATACTTAATTTAGATAGTAAAAAAGAAGTATTACCTAAAATTAAAAAAATTAAAAAAACAAGCACTAAAAAGAAAAAAACCGTCAGTAGATTTTCTAAAGAATATCTAAAAAAGAAATATGGCTTATCAATTGATGAGGCCATTAAAATTGAACCTAATTCTAAAATTAAAAAGAAACACAAGTCCGGATTTGGATTTTACAGTTATGTAATAACAATTTTAGTTTTTGTAACCTCAATTGTTGGTTTTGTAAATTTAACGCAAGACTTAATAATTTCAAGATTTCCATTCACTGAAATATATATAAATTATTTTTTTGAGGTATTAAATATAACAAATACAATTATACAAGATCTAATAAGTGATATTAAAATTAATTTCTAGACAAATTTTCAAGGTCTTTAATATTAATAAAATTATTACTTAGGGAACTATTATTTTTTTTTATTTCATTAAAAAAATTCCATGCTAGTACTAAAATAGTTGAATTAACATCAGTTAAGTTATTTTTTTTAACTATAGGTATTTTTACACCAGGAACAAATTTACCGTGCTTTAACTTATTATCTTCTAGTATATAATTTATTTCATTAGAAATACCAAAAAAATTAAGTGCGGTTGTAGCTTTTGCGGGAGCTCCGTAACCAATAATTTTTTTATTTTCTTTTTTAAGACTCTCTAAATTTTTTAAAACATTTTTTCTTATATTATAAACTTTTCTACCAAATTCTTTATATGTTTCATATTTTTTAATCCCAAAATTGTTCTCTTCTTTGATTAATTGTTTGACATTATTTTCAATTTTAACTTTTTTATCTTTTTTAATATATATTCTTATAGAGCCACCATGAGTATTAATTCTTTCAACTCTAAATATTTTGGCGTCAAATTGATTAAAAAAATTAATTAACGAGGTTAAAGACCAATAATTATAGTGCTCATGATAAATATTATCAAAAGTTAAATCTTTAAGTGTATTTAGTAAATATTGGACTTCGATTATTATAGTCCCATTTTTGCTCAATAATTTTAACATACATTCAGCCATTTCTTTTAATTTATCAGAATGAGCAAAAACGTTTGATGCTAAAATTACATCTGCATTTTTTTTAATCTTTTTAAGAATTTTTTTCTCCAGGAATCCATTGTATGTTTTAATTTTTTTTTTATTTGCTATTTTGGATAAATTTTTAGCTGGTTCTATACCTAGTAGATTTTTAAACCCAGCATCTTTAAATGGTTTTAATGCAACTCCATCATTGCTTCCAATGTCAATTATATATGATTTGTTTGGCTTTAGTTTTAATTCTTTAATATATTTTTTTGAGGCGTCAATAAAATGATTTCTAAATGATTGAGAAGTGGATGATGTATATAGATAGTTAGAAAACATTTTTTTTGGTTCTACTGCTACGGATAATTGACAATTATGACATTTTTCACAATAATTCATCTCTAAAGGATACAAATCACATTTATCATTTTTTTTATTTAATAAATTATTAGCTAATGGCTGATATCCAAGAGAAACAACTCTTTTCAAATTTTTATTTCCACAAGATCTGCATTCAAATTTATAACAGTTGAGAAGTAAATTTTTTTCTTTTTCATCAACAAAAACATGTTTAATAGTGTGAGTTATTCCATAGTTATTATGTTCCCTCTCTCCCCTAACTAAATTTAAAAAAACAGTATCTTTTGTAAAAACCATTGTATGAGCAACATTTGGTTTAATTATTGACATCTGCCCTTCATTAACAACTTGAGTGATTTTTGGTGAGTTTGGGTTAAGAATGTCTTGAAAAATTTCAATAATTTGTCCTTTGGTAAATAAACACTTTTGTTCTTGCATAGGATGGTAGTGGTTTGCTCTTATCGTTCCTTTTTTAGAATCAATTAATCCTATTAAATTTATAGGCTCGGTCAATTCATGATTGCTTATCTTACCTCTGTTGTCTATAAACTCATTTTCCCCATCTCGTACGTGTTCTAAATCTTTGATGAGGTTTTGTTTAGACCATTTTTGAATCATATCTTTAATACTTTCATCAAGAGCATAAAGAAATTTAAATCCTGTATTTAGAATTTTTTTGTTGGATAATGAAAAACCAAGATTTGGAATTTCATCGTTGGTTTCTCTCAGGTTAATCTTAGGATTATGTTTTTTACAAATTTCTGCTACCTGTTTAACGGTTACTGTATCCTTTGTAAGGTTAAAAATTTCACCAGAAATATCATTTCTTTCTTCCATAAATTTAAAACACCTAGCAACATCAATTAATGGAACTAAACTTTTTAATTGTCTCCCTCCTGCAAAAAGTTTTAATGTTCCATCCTGTGATGAAATTTTTGAAAATAAATTAGGCAATATATCTATTCGCGCAGTATCAGAAGAATAACCATACACTGATCCTAGTCTTAAGATTATGAAATTTTTTCCTGATTTTTTTAGCTGTTCTTCGTTAATAGCTTTAGAGGATGCGTACGCTAGAACTGGTTTGGTTTCTTCTTCTTCTAATATATCGGTTTTTACTTTTTCTAATCCTTCATAAACTACATGCGTAGACGGAAGAATAATTTTACATTCATCAGTTATTACATCGAGGATATTTTGTGTTCCATCTTCTGCTACTAATTTAATTTTTGTGTCATTTTCACTATTACTTTCACTTTTTACTCTAGGTACATCAGTGACTCCCGCAAGATGATGCACCACGTCTGCATCTGTACAATATTTTTTAATTAAATCTTTATCTAGTATATCTCCATGAACAAAATTCATATTCCAATTTCTCAATTGGTTTACTCGTTCCGATATAAATCTATTATCAATTACTGTAATGTCAGTATTCCAACTTATACCTGAATATATCTTACACAGTTCGGTGCCAATATATCCAAGACCTCCAGTAATAATGATTTTTTTTTTCATTAAAAACTTATAGTATATTTTTTAATGTCGACTTGAAATAGTAGTTTTTGCTTCGTTATCTTTGTTAATTTGATCCACTTCAACCCATTCAACTCTTTTAAGTGTTTTAGTAAGAGCATGTTTTAAAACTTCATCTACATTTTTCACAGAAATAATTTCTATATTTTTTTTTATTACTTCGGGTATTTCAATTAAATCTTTCTTATTATCTTCTGGTATCAATACTTTTTTTATTCCAGCCCTATGAGCTGCTAGTAATTTTTCTTTTAAACCTCCTATAGGTAAAACTATACCCCTTAAAGTTATCTCTCCAGTCATAGCTACACTTTTGTCGACTGGCACTTCTGTCAATGCTGAAATTATCGATGTAACCATCCCTATTCCAGCAGATGGGCCGTCTTTAGGTGTTGCGCCCTCTGGTACGTGAATATGGAAATCTTTTTTATCGAACAATGGGGGTATTACTCCATAATCTAAGCTTTTTGATCTTATATAAGATTTTGCAGCTTTAACTGACTCCTGCATTACATTCCCAAGCTGTCCTGTGATCTGCATTTTACCTTTTCCTGGCATAATAGCTGTTTCAATTTTTAAAATCTCACCTCCAACTTCAGTCCATGCTAAACCTGTAACAACTCCAATTCTATTTTGTTGCTCAATTTCACCATATTTAAATTTTTCTACTCCTAAGTAGTTTGCTACATCGCTTTGTTTTAGAGGATTATTTATTTTTTCTTTAGCGTCTATTTTTTTTACAGTTTTTCTAGCTATTTTAGAAATCTCTCTTTCCAAGTTTCTTACCCCTGCTTCTCTCGTATAATTTCTTATAATCATTCTATTTACATCTTCATTGATGTTCCACTCATCGTTTTTTAGACCATTATTCAAACTTTGTTTTGGAATTAAATATTTTTGTGAAATGCTTACTTTCTCGTCCTCAGTATAACCCGGTATTCTTATTACCTCCATACGATCTAAAAGCGGTGGCAGAATATTAAGCGTATTAGCTGTAGTTACAAACATGACATCAGATAAATCATAATCAACTTCTAAGTAATGATCATTGAATTCTTTGTTTTGTTCTGGATCTAAAGCTTCTAGTAAAGCAGAAGAAGGGTCTCCTCTGTAATCGTTTCCAACTTTATCTATTTCATCCAATAAAAATAATGGATTTTTTGTGCCAGCTTTTTTCATTGATTGAATAATTTTACCAGGAAGAGAACCGATGTAAGTTCTTCTATGACCTCTTATTTCTGCTTCGTCTCTAATTCCACCAAGCGAAATTCTTATAAATTTTCTGCCTGTTGCTTTTGCGATAGATTTGCCTAATGAAGTTTTTCCAACTCCAGGAGGTCCCACTAAACAAAGTATTGGTCCTTTTAATTTTTGAATTCTTTTTTGGACAGCTAAAAATTCTATGATTCTTTCTTTAACTTTTTCTAAACCAAAATGATCATCATCTAATATCTTTTGTGCACTTTTAAGATCATTATTAATTTTGCTTTTATTGCTCCAAGGAAGTTCTGTCATCCAGTCAAGGTAATTACGTACTACTGTTGCTTCTGCAGACATTGGACTCATAGATTTTAGTTTTTTTAATTCTGCCATGCACTTTTCCATAACAAGTTTTGGCATTTTTGCTTTCAAAATCGCTTTGTTGATACCAGCAACTTCATCTTTTCCTTCATCTATTTCTCCAAGCTCTTTTTGAATTGCTTTGAGTTGTTCATTTAAATAGTATTCTCTTTGAGTTTTTTCCATTTGGTTTTTAACACGACCTCTTATTTTTTTTTCAACTGATAACATGCTAATTTCTTTGTCAACTAACTCATAAATTTTTTCTAATCGTTTTCTTAAGTCAAATATTTCCAAAAGCTCCTGCTTTTCAAAAATTTGTAAGCTTAAATTAGAAGCAATATTGTCAGCTATTTGGCTAGGATCTTTAATCTTTTTAATACTATTTATAGAGTCTGGTAAATCTCTTTTGTTTAAGACTAGCAATCTTTCAAATTTTTTAACAAGGCCTTGGGCATAAATTTCTAAATCTTTCGTGTTATTTGTTTCCTGAGCAAGTTCAACTTTGCAACTAAGGAAATTAGAATTTTCTTTACTAATCTCCAAAATTTTTACTCTTTTCTCACCTTCAACTAAAACTTTAACTGTTCCATCTGGTAATTTTAATAACTGTAAAACTTTACTTAAACATCCATATCCGTACATATCTTTTATACTTGGATCGTCTACTTCAGAATTTTTTTGAGCAACAAGAATAATTGATTTATCAGTTTTCATGACTTCCTGAAGTGCTTTAATTGATTTCTCTCTTCCAACAAACAGTGGAACGACCATTGAAGGGAATATGACTATATCTCTTAGAGGTAATAGTGGTTTTGAATTATTTGTTGCCATGATATATTTATATGGTACTTGATACAAAAATATCAAGGAACTTATTTGATATTAAGCTACAGATGTTGATTGTTTCTTGCTATATGTGACAATAGGGTCTGAATCGCCTTTTGCAGCTGATTTATCAACGGTTACTTTCAAAACATCTTCTAGATCCGGTAGGTCAAACATAGTTTTAAGGAGAATACTTTCCAATATCGACCTGAGTCCTCTTGCACCTGTTTTTTTGTTAATAGCTTTTTTAGCTATTTCAACAAGGGCTTCATCTTTAAATTCAAGCTCTACGTTTTCAAATTCAAATAATTTCTTATATTGTCTAATTAAAGAGTTTTTAGGTTCTTTTAATATTTTAATTAAAGATTTATCATCTAAATCATCAAGGCTGGCAATGATAGGCATTCTTCCAATAAACTCAGGTATTAATCCATATTTTATTAAATCCTCTGGTTCTAAATTTTTCATTGTTTCTGAAAGTTTTTTTTCCTCAAAGTTTTTAACTTTTGCACCAAAACCAATTGATGTTCCTTTTCCTCTATTTTCTATAATTTTATCTAACCCTGAGAATGCTCCTCCACAAATAAATAAAATATTAGTTGTGTCGACTTGTAAAAATTCTTGTTGAGGATGTTTTCTACCTCCTTGAGGTGGAACACTTGCAACAGTACCTTCCATAATTTTTAAAAGTGCTTGTTGAACACCTTCGCCAGAAACATCCCTTGTTATTGAAGGATTTTCTGACTTCCTACTTATTTTATCTACTTCGTCTATATAAACAATTCCTCTTTGAGCCTTTTCAACATTGTAATCTGCGGCTTGCAAAAGTTTTAAAATAATATTTTCAACATCTTCACCTACATAACCTGCTTCTGTTAAAGTAGTAGCGTCAGCCATTGTAAATGGTACATCTAAAATTCTCGCTAAAGTTTGAGCAAGAAGAGTTTTTCCACAACCAGTAGGCCCAACTAGTAAAATATTAGATTTCGAAAGCTCAACTTCTTTGTTAGATTTTACCTCATGATTTAATCTTTTATAATGATTATGAACTGCTACTGACAAAACCTCTTTTGCATTATTCTGTCCAATTACATATTCATCTAAAACAGTACAAATTTCTTTTGGAGTTGGAACACCTTCTTGATGTTTTGTAAAAGAACTTTTGTTTTCCTCTTTTATTATGTCCATACAAAGCTCAACACACTCATCACAAATGAATACTGTTGGCCCAGCTATTAGTTTCCTTACCTCGTGCTGACTTTTTCCGCAAAAGGAACAATAAAGTATATTTTTGTTATTTTTTTCTGACATATCGAATCAATAATTAATTTTAAATTACAAGAATCTGTATAGCAAGCGTAAGTTGTGTCAATTTCTATATGTTGTGTATTATTTTCTTTTTTCTACCACAGAGTCTATAAGACCAAAACTTTTAGCTTCTTCTGAGGTCATAAAATTATCTCGCTCTAATGCTTTTGAAATTTCATCAACTGATTTACCTGTATGTTTAGCATAAATTGTATTTAGTCTTTCCTTTAGTGTCATAATTTCTTTAGCGTGAATTTGGATATCTGTGGCCTGGCCTTGAAAACCTGCAGATGGTTGATGAACCATTATTCTGGAATTTGGTAAAGAAAATCTCTTCCCTTTTTCACCGGCTGCTAAAAGGAAAGATCCCATAGATGAGGCTTGACCAATACAAAGAGTTGAAACAGGCGAGTTTATGTATTGCATTGTGTCATAAATTCCTAAACCAGCAGTAACAAGACCTCCTGGACTATTTATATAAAAATATATTTCTTTTTTTGGATTTTCTGACTCTAAGAATAAAAGCTGAGCTGTAACTAAAGATGCAACATTATCATTAACTGGTCCTACTAAAAATACAATCCTCTCTTTTAATAATCTTGAATAAATATCATAAGCTCTTTCAC
>MDTB01036432.1_pt1 | contig 70802 bp, 69 predicted proteins | sample 811161 | NCBI WGS metagenome assembly MDTB01 (sample SAMN05326650, study PRJNA326480) | marine metagenome | isolation source: seawater | place: Mediterranean Sea | collected 2009 | reverse complement strand
TTGACATATTTCCAGTAGAAGTACCGTTAATTTTAAGGGAATATGTTGCAGTTGCTGCTGTTGAAAGCACCTTTGCATATGTTCTTGCTGTAGCAGTAACACCTGTATCGCCAGTTACTCCATTAATTTGTGCAGCAACTGTCTTTGCAGAGGCCGCAGCTGCAACGTCTAATGTTTTTGATACTGAATTACCGTGAATGATAACATCCGCATCGGCAGTTGTGCTGTTGGCACCCGGTGCTGCTGCTGCTGCTATGGTTGCACGTGCTGTACCAGTTAATGTATATGAACCGAGAGCAGAAGAAGCCACGTTATCAATTGAGAATGTGATACTTTGACCGCTGTTCATACCAGTTTGGATTACTTTACTCTGTAACGTTCCGTCAAGAACATTGGTTCCATTAAACTGTGTTGTTCTTGAAATATTGGTAATTTCTGTCATCAATTGATTTATTTCGTCCTGAAGATAGGTACGGTCCTTACCAGAGTTGATATCGTTACCAGACTGAACAGCAAGTTCACGCATACGCTGAAGCATGTTACTGATTTCAACTAAAGCACTTTCAGTAGTAGAAGTCATAGAAAGTCCATCACTGCTATTTTTAATGGCCATATTCAGGCCTCTAATTTGCGAAGTCATGCGTGTGGCAATAGCGAGACCAGCGGCATCGTCCGCAGCGCTATTTAGTTTTTTTCCTGAAGATAGTCTTTGACTTGCTTTCTCTAGCAGATTTTCACCTCGCTTGAGATACATGAGCCCATACAATGAACTTAAATTACTTGCAATTACTGGCATGGTCCCCCGACCTTAACCTATTAAGTCTCTCCAAACCTTTATACGACAGGTTTCTAATATATTTTAAGAAGAAATAATTTAAGTTTGTGTTGTAAAATCAGCAACTATTTTATGGATTTCTTGTCTCGGATCTTGAAGATGCGCATAATCTCCACCTCCAGAAATAACCGATAATGATTTACTATTAACATCAAGTTTTTCAAAGAATTCAGTCCTAGGTGAGCTCCCTTTCATATAATCTTGAGCACCTGCGCTAGAACCATATAACATAAGTGTTGAATTCTTTATTCTTTTTGGTTCTACAGGAATACTTCCTAAAGCATTTTCTTGTCTAATCCCATTGGGCGATTTCGGCTCATTTGTCTCAGCTTGTTTTGCTAAAGCCTTTCTTGCATCTAATTCTGTAAATTCATCTTCTAGGCGATTAAAATAGTAATTGTAACTATTGTTCCACCATTCTTCTTTTGGTGCAGGGAGGATAAGTTGCCCCCCTCCTAGTGCTGGATCCAATAATATTAATTTATGTATTTTATCGGAATTTTTTTCGGCATATCTGCCAACAATTCTCCCCCCCCAGGACCATCCCAAAAGATTGATTCTATAATTTTCTTTTGTTCTAAGCCATTCAACTACAGACACCAGATCTTCTATGGCTTGATCTGTTTGAACCTCAAGCGGACTTCCCGACAATTCTGATTCAGCATAACCTCTTATAGAAAAAGTAATAGCACCAATACCTTCTGAGACCATCGCATCCATAAATGAATAGTCTTTCCCTTTTGGAAAAGAAAAATCAAAGCCAAGTTGACCTGAGATGTTTGCTCCTTGAACCATGACGATAATATCATTGCTTTTGGAGTTTTCTATTCCCTTGGACCTTACTGATATTTTTCCAGATTGGCCGTTAATAAATTGATTTACCGCTTTTTCCACAGTTAATTTTCCACCATATAATTAAGATTAATTAAATAACATTATAAAAAAAAAATACTTTTGATATACAATTGAGAGGTAATAATCTATTAATTTCCGTTAGATTTAATGATTATAAATTAATTAGTTAAGACTTAAAGAAATATATATCTTATATTAAATCAAATATAAAATATGATAACAAATATAAAAGTGATGAATAATGTCTCTAATTGAAAAAATAAATGATTTCGCAAGTTGGATATTTAGTCCAATTGTTAGAAAAGGTGACCCCATTGTTTCTGTTATTAATCTTAATGGGGTAATTGGCTCAGTAGGTTTCGGAAGAAAAGGTATAAACTTGAATGATTTAGAGTCATCTCTCAAGAGGGCTTTTAACAAAAGAGGTGTAGATGCAGTTGTTCTAAAGATAAACTCTCCAGGGGGATCACCTGTTCAATCTGAAATGATTTCAAGGCGTATCCAGCAACTATCAGAAGAAAAGGGCATTCCTGTCTTTTCATTTGTAGAGGACCTTGCAGCGTCTGGAGGATATTGGTTAGCATGCTCAGCAGATGAGATTTATGTTAGCTCGATGTCAATAGTTGGATCAATAGGTGTTATTTCTGCATCATTTGGCTTCAATCAGCTTATTGATAAAATTGGTGTTGAAAGAAGAATTTATGCACAAGGCAGAAACAAGAGTATGCTAGATCCTTTTAGACCAGAGGACCCTGAACATGTAGAGCGATTGCTAACATTGCAAGAAGATATTCATCAGTCTTTTAGAGAATTTGTAAAAGAGAGAAGAAAAGACAAGCTTCACGATACGGATGAGAATCTATTTAATGGTGACATCTGGACTGGGAATCAGGCTAAGGAAGTTGGTCTTGTGGATGAGATTGGTGAGATGCGTTCAGTGATGCAGGAGAAATATGGATTAAAGACAAAATTTATTGAAATACCTTTGAAATCCGGTTGGATACAGAAGACATTATCAGGAACTAATACTGTGCCATCAAAAGAAGCAAGAATTATTAATGAATTTTTATCCTCTATTCAAGAGAGATTGATGTGGTCCAGATACAATTTCTAGGTACATCCAATGTTTAGCTTAAGTTTATCTGAGCTTATATTAATCATTTTTTTGGCTATATTTATTTTTTATGCTTTAAGGAAATTTACTTATATAAAGAAAGATATTTCAAGCTCTTCAGAGGAATCAGTTAATGAATGTGATCTATTTAAATGTCCTGATTGCGGAGAGTATTATAGAACACTTTCAAACCATGAATGTAGAACTTCCTCATTTTAGTAGGAAAATTAAGGATTATTATGATTCTAACTGTTAAAGTTTTTTTTGGACTCTTATTTTTTCATTTATTAAAGTAGGTTATGCAAGTACTAAACCTTAATTAAAATTTAATTTTTTTATCTATATAGTGGTAATTATATATGTCTGACCTATATTTTCAGGATTTAATTTTTAAATTACAACACTTTTGGTCCAGGCAAGGGTGTGTGATTCTCCAACCATATGATATCGAGATGGGTGCTGGTACTTTTCATCCTGCCACAACTTTAAAGGCATTAGGAAAGAAACCTTGGAAAGTTGCTTACGTTCAACCATGTAGAAGACCTACTGATGGTAGGTACGGAGAAAACCCAAATAGACTTCAGCATTATTATCAGTTTCAAGTACTCTTAAAGCCATCCCCAAATGACTCTCAGGATTTATATTTAGAAAGTCTCTACGAGATAGGTATAGATAAACATTTAAATGATATAAGATTTGTTGAAGATGACTGGGAGAGTCCTACCTTAGGTGCTTGGGGTCTAGGATGGGAGGTCTGGTGTAATGGAATGGAAGTTACTCAGTTTACTTATTTTCAACAAATAGGTGGGATAGATTGTAGCCCTGTTTCAGTTGAATTGACATATGGCTTGGAGAGATTAGCCATGTATATTCAGGGGGTAGAAAATGTTTATGACCTTAAATTTAATAAAGAGGGTGTGAGATATGGAGAAGTTTTCCTAAGGTCTGAAAAAGAAAATTCAGCATTTAATTTTGAATATGCAAACACTGAATTATTACTTAATCATTTTACGAATTATGAAAACGAATGTTTACACCTCCTTTCCAGAAAAATTACATTACCAGCATATGACCATTGCATTAAGGCAAGTCACCTATTTAACCTTCTTGATGCAAGAGGAGTTATAAGTGTTACAGAGAGGGCTGCCTATATTTCAAGGATTAGAAACCTTGCAAAGTCTTGTTGTTTACAATGGGTTGAGAGCGAGAATTTAGATGAGAAGAGCCTCAAAAATGCCTGAACTCTTAATTGAATTCCTTTCTGAAGAAATACCTGCAGTTATGCAAATAAAGGCTAAGAAAGACATAACTAATATTTTTGAGAAGGCTTTTAAGAGTGCAAATCTTGAAGGATATACTCTTGAGTCAATGGTTGGGCCAAGGAGATTAACATTAATTGCTGAAGACTTACCGGAATTTCAAAAAACTAGTATAGAAGAAAAAAAAGGCCCTAGAGTTGACTCTCCTCAAAAAGCAATTGATGGTTTTCTCAAGACCAACAAAGTTAGGGATATTAGTAAATTAGAAATAAGAGAGCTAGATAAAGGAAAATTCTATTTCTTAGTTCGTAAAATTGAGGGACTGCCTACAAAAAAAATTATAGAAGATACAATTATATATGTATTAAAAAGTTTTCCATGGCCCAAATCTATGAAATGGGGTGAGGGAAACCTAAGATGGGTTAGGCCCCTGTCAAATATTTTAGCAATTTATAACAATAAAGTTATACCTATAAATTTTTCTGGTTTTGTTTCATCAAATAAAACATATGGGCATAGATTCTTTTCTTCTTCTGAAATAACAGTCAAGAACTTTAGCGAATATACAAAGAAATTATATGAGTCTAAAGTTATTATTGATGATCAACAAAGGTATGAAATAATTTCTAAACAGATAGATAAAATTTTAAAAAATAAAAATTTAGAAGTTGATAATGATCAAAAGTTAATGAATGAATTAGTTGGTTTGGTGGAGTGGCCTATTGTTTATTTAGGCGAGATTGATGAAAGTTTTATGGATGTACCAAAAGAAATATTATCTTCAGCAATGAGAAAGCATCAAAGGTATGTATCCTTGTATAATAAGGATAGGTCTTTATCTACAAATTATATTATTGTCTCGAATTTAGAGACTAAGGACTCTGGAATAGAAGTTATAAAAGGAAACAACCGTGTTTTGAGAGCACGTTTGTCAGATGCTAAGTTCTTTTGGCAACAAGACAAGAAAATAACTCTTGATTCAAGAGTTAAAGCTCTAAAAAATAGAATTTTTCACTCAAAACTTGGGAGTCTTTTTGATAAAGTAAAACGAATTGAAACCCTTTCCTATGTTATTTCAAATTTTGTAACTAACTCAAACCCTGATGATGCTAAAAGAGCAGCGTACTTATCTAAGTCTGATTTACTTTCTGGTGTTGTTGGAGAATTTCCTGATTTGCAAGGTATAATGGGATATTATTATGCAAAGAATGATGGTGAAAACGAGAATGTTTGTAATGCAATAAAGGATCATTATTCTCCTTTAGGTCCTTCAGATTTTTCTCCGTCTAAACCAATAAGTATTTGTTTAGCAATTGCTGACAAAATTGATACCATTGTAGGCTTCTTTGGTATTTCTCAATTTCCATCCGGATCTAAAGATCCTTTTGCCTTAAGAAGAAGTAGCTTGGGTATTATTAGGATTATAATTGAAAATAAAATTAGTATAAAATTAGACGATCTAATTAAAGAGTCCCGCAAAACATATAAAGATAACTTAGCTTTAGAAGAAAAAGAATTAATTAAACTAACTTTAGCTTTTTTTGAGGAGAGGTTAAGGGTCTTTTTAAAAGATAAGGGTGTTACTGCCGGTACAATAAATGCAGCCTTTTTATCATGTGATGATATTTTTGAGACCTATAGTCGGGTTTTTGCTCTTAAAAGTTTTTTAGAGTCAAATGATGGTGCTAATTTATTAAGCTTTTATCGAAGAGCCGTAAATATTGTAAGGATAGAGAGTAAAAAGGATAAAGTTGATTATTTTTCTCATGCTAATATGGAGACCTATAATAATAACCAAGCAACTTCTCTTTACTCAGTTTTAGAAAGCTTAGAACCACAATTAAACACTGTTCTTAAATCACATAATTTTGAAAAAGCTCTTCAGTGTCTTGAGGTATTAAAGGTACCAGTGAATAATTTCCTAGATAATGTTGTAGTTAATGATAGTGATGAAAAAATTAGAATCTCAAACTTATGCTTACTAGCCCGAGTCGGAAAAATAATTGGTAAGGTGGCTGATTTTTCAAAAATTGAAGGTTAGTAATCGTATCTCAGAAAATAGTTATTAATATTAGAAGTTTTATATTCTACTAACATATTGATTTTATTTTATAAATCTCATGATTAGTAATTTTATCATAAAAAAATACTTTCAATGTAAGTAATGCTTCCTTATTTTTTGATGTAAGTAAATCTTAAATCAATTTACTTACATGTAAGTTCTTATGGGGTATAAAATGCGTGATAATGCATTAGAGAAAGCAATTGAGTTTATAGGGGGTACGGTTGCGCTTGCTAAAGCAATTTCTGTCACTTCACAGGCTATTAGTCAATGGGATAGGGTTCCTGCTGAAAGGGTGATAGCTGTGGAGGAAGCAACTAAGGGAAATATAACTCGTTATCAGCTTAGGCCAGATTTATATCCAGAGCCAAATAGTCAATCACCACAAAATGACCCAGTGAAAAATAAGTGGGTTTATTTCTTTGGAGCTGGAGATGCTGATGGAACAGCATTAGATGGAGATTTACTTGGTGGTAAGGGTGCGAATCTCGCTGAGATGACTAGAATTGGCATACCTGTTCCGCCTGGTTTTACAATAACCTCTAATACCTGCCATTATTTTTACTCAAATAAAGGAAGTTTTCCTGTAAATTTAGAACAGGCAGTTTCAAATGGAATTTCTAAAATAGAAGCAATCATAAATAGAAAGTTTGGAGATAAAACAAACCCAATGCTTTTATCTGTAAGGTCAGGTGCGAGAGCTTCTATGCCAGGAATGATGGATACAGTTCTTAATTTAGGTTTAAATGATGAAACTGTTATTGGTTTGGCAAAAAACTCAGGAGATAAAAGATTTGCTTTTGATAGTTATAGGCGCTTTCTACAGATGTATTCAGATGTAGTCTTAGAAGTTGATTCTTATAAATTTGAGGAGATTCTAGATACTCTAAAGTTTGACAATGGTATTAATGAAGATGCAGATTTATCGGAAGATAATTTGGTTTCTTTAGTTGAAGAATATAAACTTCTTATAGAAAAAGAAACGGGTAAAGGATTTCCTCAGGATGTCCAACAACAATTATGGGGAGCAATATCTGCAGTTTTTAAGAGTTGGATGAATAAGCGCGCTATAACCTACAGATCACTTCACAATATACCAGATGCATGGGGGACTGCAGTTAATATTCAAGCAATGGTATTTGGGAATATGGGAGATGATTGTGCTACCGGCGTATGTTTTTCACGTGATCCTTCTAACGGTGAAAATCAAATTTATGGTGAATATCTTATAAATGCTCAAGGTGAAGATGTTGTCGCTGGGATTAGGACACCTCAACAATTAAGTATACATGGAAAGATCGCTCAGAATTCAGAACTTCCTTCAATGGAAGAATCTATGCCAAAGGTTTACTCAGAAATTCTCGAAATTAGAAAGATTCTTGAGGGACATTACAAAGATATGCAAGACATGGAGTTTACAATCCAAAAAGGTAAACTTTGGATGTTGCAAACAAGAAGTGGTAAAAGGACTGCCAAAGCATCAATCCAAATTGCTGTTGATATGGCAAACGAAAAATTGATATCCAGAGATGAAGCTGTTGAACGGGTTAATCCTGAACAGCTAGATCAACTTTTACATCCCATGCTAGATCCAGAAGATAACTCTCCACTACTTACTCGAGGTTTGCCAGCATCGCCAGGAGCAGCGAGTGGGAAAGTAGTTTTCAATTCTAAAGAAGCAGAAGATTGGGTCAGGAAAGGAGAAGAAGTAATTCTTGTGAGAAGGGAGACAAGCCCCGAGGATATAGCAGGTATGCACGTAGCAAAAGGGATATTAACTACGAGAGGAGGAATGACAAGTCATGCTGCAGTGGTAGCTCGTGGTATGGGTACTCCATGTGTGTCAGGAGCTGGAGAGGTTCAAGTTTTTGAGACAGAAAATTATTTAAGTATAAAGGAAGTGATGATTTATGAGGGTGATATCATTACAATTGATGGAACTTCAGGAAGTATCTTTAACGGGAGAGTTGGAACAATTGAGCCACAGTTAACGGGTGCATTTGGAATCCTGATGAAATGGGTTGATGAAATAAGAGAAATGAAAATAAGAACTAATGCTGAAACTGAGGAGGAAGCGAGGGTTGCACGAAAATTCGGAGCTGAGGGAATTGGTCTATGTAGAACTGAACATATGTTTTTTGATCAGGGTAGAATCATAAATATAAGACAAATGATTTTGGCAACTGATGAGGGTGGACGTATAAATGCATTGAGTAAGCTGTTACCTTATCAAAAAGATGATTTTCTAAAGTTATTTAAAATAATGGATGGACTACCTGTAACTATCAGACTTCTTGATCCTCCACTTCATGAGTTTCTTCCTCACAGTGAAAAAGAGAAAATAGAGGTAGCAGAATCTACTGGTGTTTCTTTAGAAACTGTTAATAATGCCTTAAATAAACTTACTGAGATTAATCCTATGCTTGGTCATAGAGGTTGTAGGTTGGGTGTTACTTATCCAGAGATATACAAAATGCAGGTTAGCGCAATTTTTCAGGCAGCAATACAAATTGTAAAAGATGGGAAGACAGTACTTCCTGAGATAATGGTCCCTTTAATAACAGAAAGAAAAGAATTTGATTTTATTAGAGATATTATTGACACTATAGCGAATGAAATTTTTGATAAGGAAGAGTTAAGATTTGATTATAAAATTGGAACAATGATTGAGTTACCAAGAGCGGCATTATGTGCAGAAGAACTTGCAGAGACTGCAGAATTCTTCAGCTTTGGTACAAATGATCTTACACAAACTACATTTGGTATATCTCGTGATGATTGTGCTCCTATACTGGAAGTTTATCTTAAAAAAGAAATTTATGAAAATGATCCCTTTTCTTCAATCGATAAAAAAGGTGTTGGAGAACTAATTAAAATTGCTTCTCAAAAAGGTAAGCTTATACGTCCATCTATCAAGTTAGGTATTTGTGGAGAGCATGGTGGTGATCCACGCTCAATCGAGTTTTGTCAAAAGATTGGTCTCGATTATGTATCTTGTTCTCCATACCGTGTACCTGTTGCAAGGTTATCTGCTGCTCAAGCAGCTTTAAAAGAATTTTCTAACTAAAAAATAATTTATTATTTTAAATCTTATTTTTTGGAAAAATCCCTTCTGAAGTATTTGCGAAGGTTAAAAGCTTATTTTGAAATAAATTGATATATAAGGAGTCAAGTATCTTAATACGTGGAAATTAAATAATTAAAAATTTAGCTAATTTTTTCTTTATTGATCCATTCTTGAATTAATGGCTTAATTCCAGTTTTCTCAAACTTCAAGTCTAAATATTCTAATTTCGACCATTCCTGTAAATTTACTAATGCTAATCCATTTTTTTCAACTGAGGACATCATTACTCCAATTTTTTTATCATTAATGGTTAATAATGATCCAGCTGGAGGTGGGGAGCCATTAATATATGTTGGAACCAGTCTCTTTTTGATTAGACCTCTGTAATGCATTCGGGCTGTTACTTCCTGACCAATATAGCACCCTTTGTTAAAGTCAATTCCATTTAGTTCCTTAAAACCATTCTCAAGGATATAGGATTTTTCAACGGGCATATCTTTACTTCCGTCTGGAATGCCTAATTTAATTCTGAATTCATCATAATCTAAATATGACTTTGAAGTGATAATATTATTATCAAATGATGTTTTAAAAGAATTAGGTTCAGAAATAATGAACATGCCAGAATTTTTTAGTCGAGGGTCAGGGAAGAAGATTAGGTTAGTATGATTTTTAATATTTTCAATTACTATTTTTTCTTGTTCTTCGCTTGGTATATTCGGATTCCATAACACAAAGAGCTTAAGTGTATTTTCTTTTTTTAGAGTGACTTTCGCTCTTAGTTTTAATTTCTCCAGTCTTAAAAGAAGGTCGTCCTCTCTTTCCTTCTCGCATGTTAAAAGTAGTTTATCTTTAAATAGAAAAATAAAAAAATCATGAAGAAATTTTCCTTGAGGTGATAAAAGTGCCGCCCAAACCGCATATTGATTTTTGGCTTTTTTTATATCATTTGTTACTATAGATTGAAGAAAATTTATCTTATCATCACCCTCTAAAGATATTATTGATCTATGTACAACAGTACTGTAAAAAATTTTATTCACTATTTCTTTAACCTTTTTTTGTATGATTAATATTAATTTAGCTAATTTTTAATTTAGAATAAAGGAAAGTATATCACAGACTTAACATTACTCATAAGACAGGTTATAAATCTATAATGAATATAGTAATGCTTGATAATACAAATGTTTCTTATGACGGATTCACATCATTAAGTAGGCCTTTGGGCGGTGCACAGAAGGCTTTTGCTTCCCTTGCAGGTGCTCTTACAAAGTTTGGGAATCGTGTTACAGTTTTAAATAATTGTAAACATGCCCTGATGGCAGATGGAGCTAGGTGGAGGCCATTAGGGCAAGATATTCCTCAAGATGTTGATCTAGTAATTGCACTCAGGGATCCAAGTCTATTTAAATTAGTACCTAGAGCTGACTCAAGGGTTTTATGGGTAGTGGATGAACCTAAATATCTAGGAACCTCTGAGAATGCTAGCATACTCTCATCTTTTGCTCCTAGGTTAATGTTTCTCACTGATAGACAGGCTGAGAGCTATAAGGGAAGATTGTCTTGCGTTGTAGTTTCACCGGGGGTAAATAAGTCTTTTATAAATTCTGATCAATCTGCAAACCCGATAGCTGATCCGAATCATTCTTTAGATACCTTAGGCGAAATAAATGAAGACGTTGAAGATAAAGTTGAAGCGCCTCCCCCGGTTGCAATAATAACAACAAATCCCAAATATGGTCTAATTAGTTTATTTAAAATTTGGAAAAATAATATTCAACCTGAGAACCCAGATGCAAGATTAAAAGTTTTTTCTAGTGTTCTTTTTCGTTCTATAAATTCAGGCAAAAAACATTCATCCATATCAGAATTAATTGATTATTATGCGACTTGTAAGGAATGTAATATTGAGATCATTTCTCCAAAGGGAGATAGAGAAATGGCAAAAGAATATCACAGTTCAAGAGTTCATCTTTATCAATCAAATAAACTTGACTTGGCTTGTTGGACACTCAGAGATAGTCAAGCAGCTAAATTACCAGCTATATCAACCTCTCTTGGAGGTGTAGAAGATGTAATTGTGAATAGTAAAACTGGCTATATTATCCCCGATGAGGAAGCTCTAGTTAATATTTGTTTAAGGATATTATCTGATGATAACTTTTATTTTTCCTTAAAGTCTGATTTTGAAAATATAGAGCCCCCATTTTCTTGGGAAAAGACGGCTGAAATAGTATCTCAGATTTGGCTCTAAACTTATCATTTATTCTTATTTTTTAGATAAAATTAATAAGATTGTACCAAAATAGTTGATATTATTTAAGAATAGTTTAACAATTTTTATAAGGTTCTTTTCTATGAAGCTTTTTTGTTCTGAAACCTATGGAGGCCTTAGTGAGAATATTGCATGTTATGTCTGGACGTGCGTTTGGAGAGGTTGAAAGAGCATTTGAATACACTGTCAGCGCATTAAACGATTTTAACGTTACCCAGAAATTAATAATAAAATCTAATCCAGATAGAGCAAAAAGATTAAGCTCCCTTGGAATGCCTCCTTTAGAGCTACCTATAAAACCAAGGTTTGATTTTTCAAGTAAAAAGAAATTATATTTGGCAATTGAGACTTTTGATCCTGATATTATAGTTAGTTGGACCTCAGATGTCTCATTTTTTCTTTGTGAAATTAAAAGAAATCACATTGCATATGTAAACAAAGATTTTGCGTTATATAAATATGAGTCTTGTGCACATTTATTTTCTCTTAACTCTCAAAGGACAGAACCTGCGGTTCAAGCTGGGTGGCCCCGAAGTAGGATTAGTGTTATGCCTCCAATAATTCTTCCTAGCAAACAAGAGCCAGTGAACAGACAAAGATTCTTCACGCCTAATACATCAATTGTTGCAATATTAATTGGCCCTTTACCTTCAGATGAGGGTATTGAAAACTTGATGAGGGCTATTGCGAGGTTATCGGGGGTATATTTTTGGATTCTTGGAGACGGCAATCACATGAAGAACCTTGAAGTGATGGCTAGGGAAGAAGGGATAAAACCAAGAACCAGATTTATTACATGGAGTAAGGATGCAGCTTCAGTTGTTTCTGCTTCTGATATAGTCGTATGCCCATCTAAAAAAGATTATGTTGGAGTACAAGTGCTTGAAGGCTGGGCTCAGAGAAAACCAGTGATTGCATGTGATAGCGTTGGTCCTGGTTTATTAATTACTCATAATGAAAATGGCCTTCTAGTTCCTATTGATGATATTACAAGGTTTTCTCAAGCAATTAAGCAAGTTAAGGAGGACAAAGTCTTTGCCAAAAAAATTGGTGAGGAGGGGTATAATAACTTCTCTCAAACATATTCTCCTAATATTACGGTTCCGCAATATCTGAATCTTTTTTCAAAAGTTATTTCTTATACTAAATCCTAGAATATGTAATTTGTTGTAGATTGAAATGTGTGGAATTGCAGGTTACTCAGCTCAAAGTGAAAATTTGCCTTCAAAGCAAACTATGAGAGATATTCAAGATTCTTTACTAAATAGAGGTCCAGACGGTTATGGTGATTATTTTTATAAGTCATATGGGCTAGTTCATACTCGATTATCAATTATAGACCTTCATAATGGAACACAACCAATAAAGGATAATTTCGGAAATGTTCTTATCGCTAATGGAGAAGTATACAATGATCTTGAGGTTCGCAAAAAATTTAATAAATTTAAATTCTCTACCGGCAGTGATAGTGAATCTATTCTAGCCTTGTATAAAGTCTATGGTTTGGATTTCGTCAAGCATATTCAGGGGATGTATAGTTTTGCTTTATTTGATATTGAAAAGGAAATCTTAATTTTATCGAGAGATATGTTTGGCATAAAACCACTCTATACTCTTGAGACAGAAAAAATTTTTTGGTTTTCTTCTCAACCTTTTTCCTTTGTAAAATCTGGATTGTTAAAAAGAGAAGAAGATATAAAGTCTAGGAATGATTTATTTGCTTTTCAATTTATTCCAAAAAAAGAAACTTTATTAAAAAATGTAAAAAGGTTATCTCCCGGTGAGACAATAGTAATAAAAAATAGTAAAGTTATAGAAAGAAGAACCTTAAGTAAATTTGATAAAAATATAAAGAATAATTTTAATATTAATTCTGTTGATGGCTCTATAGATAAATTTGATAATCTATGGATGGAAACATTAGATAAGCATCGACGTTCTGATGTGCCAGTGGGTTTGTTTTTGTCTGGTGGTGTAGACTCTACAGCTATATTAAGTGGCATGTCTAGGTTTTGCGATAATAATATCACTTCTTATACAATAGGTTATGATAAAAGAAGTGACTTAGATGAACGTGAGAAAGCAAAAAGAATTTCAAGCTTATTTGGATTTAAACATTATTCATTTGAAATGAATTATAATGATTTCTTTTCTATTTTACCCGAAATTATTTTTTCCATGGATGACCCTGTAGCTGATTACGCTATAATACCTACTTATATTTTAGCTAAAAAGCTCTCAAATGATATTAAGGTTGTACTTAGTGGAGAAGGTGGTGACGAATTAGGTGCTGGATATGGAAGATACAGGAGGGGTATGAAAATATGGCCATTTGCAAAGAGTCCATGGTCAGAGCATATATTTAGGAATTCTTCAATTTTTTACAATAGCTTAGATTCTTGGAGTTCGGAAATCTTAGTTGATAATATCATCAATCAAAATAGAATAGGTTTAAATAGGCTAAAAAAAATGCAACTCTTAGATTTAGAACATTGGCTAGTTAATGATTTACTAATTAAGGTGGATAGATGTCTCATGGCTCATGGTATAGAAGGAAGGGTTCCGTTTTTGGACAAGGAGATAGCATCTTTTTTATTTCATCTGCCTGATAACTTGAAGATCCAAAGAAGATTAGGGAAGTGGATAATAAGATTATGGTTGAATAAATTTTTTCCAGAAACTCAACCTTTTACTAAAAAAAGTGGGTTTTCTGTACCTATAGGTAATTGGATTGCTCAAAGTGGGAGTAGATTAGCTAATCTTGTCTCAGATCAAGCTGGAGTAAAGAGTTTTTGTAAAAAAGAGGTTGTATTAAAGATATTTAATAATATGGATAAAAAGAATGTTCAAAGAGCATGGATACTTCTCTTCTATTCTATATGGCACCAGTGTCATATTGCTGGTGTAAGTTATAAAGGAAATATTTTTGAAGTGCTCTCTGAAAATAGTTAGCCATATGGGAGGAAAATTTTGGAATCATATGATTTATTAATAAAAGGTGGGAATGTTTGGTTTCCAAGTGGTCCTTCTCAAGTAGATGTGGCTATTAAAGATGAAAAGTTTGTGGACTTTGGTCAGCTTGACCCAGGAAAAGCAAAAACAATAATAAATGCAAAAAATTTAACCGTTATTCCTGGGGTAATTGATACCCAGGTACATTTTAGAGAACCTGGGTTGGAGCATAAAGAAAATATTGAAAGTGGGAGTAGGGGAGCTGCTTTAGGAGGCGTAGTAGGTTATTTTGAGATGCCTAATACTGATCCTGCAACAATAGATGATCATGCATTAGATTATAAGTTTTCAAGAGCTGAAAAAACATCATGGGTTGATTATTCTTTTTTTGTAGGTGCATGCCCCGAAAATATTAACTCACTTTCTAAACTTGAAAAGAGAAGGGGGGTTGCGGGGATAAAAATGTTTATGGGTTCATCTACAGGGTCCTTGCTGGTAAGTGATGATTCAGATATTGAAGGTGTTTTACAAAGTGGTTTTAGAAGAGTTGCAGTCCACTGTGAGGATCAAGAAAGACTTGAAGAGAGGCAAGAGATAATTTCTGGAAAACCTCATGTTTCAAAGCATGCAGAATGGAGAGATGAGTTATCAGCTTTATTTGCAACTAAGAAATTAATTAAAATTGCAAAAAGAAATAATAGAAGAGTCCATACTCTTCATATTTCAACTGCAAATGAAATGGAGTTTCTTAAGGATTATAAAGATATAGCTACTGTTGAGGTGCTTCCTCAACATTTAACTTTAGCTTCCCCTGAAGCTTATGAAAGATTAGGTACTTTAGCCCAAATGAATCCTCCGATAAGAACTAAATATCATCAACAGGCTTTATGGAAAGCTATTGAAAAAGGGATAGTTGATTGTATTGGTTCAGACCATGCTCCTCATACTTTAGATGAAAAACAAAGATCATACCCTAATAGCCCATCTGGACTCACAGGAGTTCAAACTTTGGTTCCTATTATGTTAAATCATGTCAATGCTGGGAGATTATCTCTTCTTAGACTAATTGATTTAACAAGCTACGGTCCAGCAAGGATATATAATCTTGTTAATAAAGGTAGAATAGCTTTGGGTTATGATGCCGATTTAACAATAGTTGATTTAAAAAAGAAAAAAGTGATTGAAAATAATTGGATTGCTTCTCGCTCATCTTGGACACCCTACGATGGTTTAGAAGTAACAGGATGGCCAATCTCAACTATTGTAAGAGGAAATATTGTAATGAAGGATATGGAGCTTCTTGGAAAGCCAATAGGTGATAAAATTATCTCTTCAGAGACATTTTGATCTAAACGAAGTGACATAATGAAAACAGATTTATATACAAAATTAATGCTAACAATTATTGCAGTTGGTATTGTAGTACTTGTTATACAGAACTTTACAAGGTCTGATGAAGAAAAAGGTTGGCGGGAATCGAGATATTCAATACGACAAGAAAGTGATTTATTTAAGTAGGTGAAAGTATGTATCTTTTTAATTTATCAGGAAAAGTAGCGATAGTAACTGGTTCCTCTAGGGGTATTGGTAAGTCAATTGCAAGGTCATTATCAGAGGCTGGTGCAAAGGTTGTTATTACAAGTCGAGATAGTAAAGCTTGTAATGATGTTGCAAAGGAAATTAATTCAGGTGGTGGTAAAGCAATTGCCTTCTCTTGTAATGTTTCAGATAAACTTCAAGTTAAGAATCTTATTAAAGAATGTCATTCTCAACTAGGTCCTGTTGATATACTCGTTTGTAATGCAGCATCTAATCCTGCCTATGGTCCAATGGCAGAAGTTGAAGATAGTATTTTTGAGAAAATCATGAAAACAAACCTTCAAGGCCCCATGTGGCTAATTAATTTTTCTATTCCTGATATGATTAAAAATGGAGGGGGTTCGATCATATTAATATCTTCTGTGGTTGCAAATTCTGGTAGTAAATTCATAGGCACATATGCCATGTCTAAGGCTGCAATGAATCAAATGACAAGAAATTATGCACTAGAACTTGGAGAAAAAAATATCAGGGTTAATTCTATAGCTCCTGGATTAGTGAAAACACATTTTGCGAAAGCACTTTGGGAAGGAAAAGGTGGAAAAAAGTGGGAACAGAATACCCCGCTAAAACGACTTGCTGAACCTGAGGATATCTCTGGGGCAGCTATTTTTTTGGCATCTGAAGCATCCAAGTATGTTACCGGCCAAACAATAGTTGTTGATGGTGGCTTTACTATTACGGATGGGTCTTAAATAAGTTTTAAGTCGGGGATTATATGGCGGGAGTGACGAGACTCGAACTCGCGGCCTCCGGCGTGACAGGCCGGCGCTCTAACCAACTGAGCTACACCCCCCCTTTTTTCATTTTCACTATACACTAAATACTAAAATATTCTAATCTCTTTTAGTAGAGAGCGGCCTTTTAACAGGGCTTTATAATTTAAGCAACCCCTGTCTTCATTTTATATATTTTTTCTTAATTAAATAATTTACTAAGATTAATCCCAAACTTGCCCCAAATAAATTAGCCAGAAGATCTAATAACTCTGCTGTTCTTGATGGTATTAAAAGTTGAGAGAATTCTATAAAAATCCCAAAAAGAGTTGATAAAGTAAGATTTTTTAAAGAACTAATCCTGGGCCATCCAAATACAATTAGGCAAGTCAAAATAAAATATGCTGCAAAATGCTCAATTTTATCAAATCCCTTTGGTGATGATATTTTCGCAGCTGGCATAATACAAGCTATATAAATAAACAATGCCCATATAAGGGTAAGAACTTTAAATAAATTTTTGGATCTGTTATTCATTTATCAGAAATACAATATTTGTTATTATTTGCAATTGAGTTTGATACTACTAATGTGTAAAAAATGAAATATTAGTTAAAAAAATATAAATATGATAGTCTAAGAGTGTTATTGGAGATTATTTTGGAAAAAAAACTTATTTGGTATGACTCTGAGAGAAAAACTTGGTGGAAATCAAGAGCAAATTTTGAGAACCATTCTTTTGCGATCGCTTACGACAGACTAACTAATCACCTTCTTGTACTGGTAAGAAATTTTGAGTTGCAAAGCTATAATGTAATTGCAGCCTTGCCGAGCACTTCAAAATATAACGAACAAGATATTATTGAATTAGCAAAAGAAACTGCTTCTAATTGGATAAATTCAAAGGGCCTCCCTAAAATAGCTTCTGGAGTTAGGAAGTGGTCCTTTATTCACAGTCTAAAGGTTTTTTTAAAGGAGTTTCCTTATTCCTTAATTCTTTTCATGTCTACTTTTCTTATATCTTTAGTTATGTCAATTTTTTTCTTACTAAATACTTATTCATCTTATTCAATAATATTATTTACTTCTTTGTTCAGTTTAATTTCTGCTTTTTTGATTTCTTGGGGTCTGAACAATAAATTTAAAATAAATGTTACTAAAACTAAAAGAAATATCTTTCTTTTATTCAGTACAGCAAGTGGATTGTTTTTTGGCCTGTCTATTATGTATTTATTATTTTGAATAAATAAAAATTAGTTTCTGTCATAGCCTAAATTAGGCGCTAACCACTTTTCTGTGGTTTTAATGTCAAGGCCCTTTCTATTAGCATAATCTTCAACTTGATCAGCTTCAATTTTCCCTACACCAAAATAACAACTTTCTGGATGTGAAAAATATAACCCAGATACTGAAGATGAAGGAAGCATAGCCAAGCTCTCGGTCAATGAGATCCCAGTATTATCTTCTGCATTTAATAATCTCCAAATTGTATTTTTTTCAGTATGATCTGGGCAAGCTGGGTAACCTGGTGCAGGTCGAATGCCAATATATTTTTCTCTTATTAGTTCCTCATTACTCAGTTTTTCTTCAGGCTGATAACCCCAGATATCTTTTCTTACAATTTGATGAAGTTTTTCAGCAAATGCCTCAGCTAATCTATCTCCTAAGGCTTTGATAAGGATAGAATTATATACATCATGATTTTTCTCATATTCCTCTATATGATTATCTAATCCTATACCTGATGTAACGGCAAATGCACCAATATAGTCATCTTTCTTTGTACTCAATGGGGCAATAAAATCCGATAGGGCATAGTTTGGTTTAGTTTTTGAACTTTTTTTCATTTGCTGTCTTAAGGTGTGAAGAGTTTCAATACGAGTCCCTCTATTCTTATCTGAAAAAACTTCTATATCATCGCAAACAGAGTTCGCAGGCCAAAAACCTACTACTCCGTTGCAGGTGATCAATTTTTTATTAATAATATTATCTAGCATCCTTTGAGCATCGTTAAATAATTCAGATGCAGTTTTTCCTACAAATTTATCATTCAGAATATCAGGATATTTACCCTTAATCTCCCAGGTAGAAAAAAATGGAGTCCAATCAATGTTTTCTATTAACTCACTTATTTGGAAGTCTCTAAAATATGTAAGTCCTAGCTTTCTTGGTTTTGGAGGAATGTAATTATTCCAATCTAATTGTAATCTATTTTTCCTTGCATTCCCGATTTTATTCTCTACTTTATTTTTTTTACCTTTTTCATAGCTTTTACGCATAGCTAAATAGTTTTGTTTTATTTCTACAATAAAACTTTTTCTTTTTTCTTTTGATAATAAACTTGTTGATACTCCAACGGCTCTAGATGCATCAGTAACATGTATTGTTTTTTCCGGATAATTTGGTTCAATTTTAATTGCAGTATGTAATTTTGAAGTTGTTGCGCCTCCTATGAGTAAAGGTACTTCCATACCCTTTTTATTCATTTCTTTTGCAATAAGAACCATTTCCTCAAGGCTAGGAGTAATAAGTCCAGAGAGTCCTATTATATCTGCATCTTCATCAATTGCAGTCTGAAGAATTTTTTCAGAAGGAACCATTACACCTAAATCAATAATATCAAAATTATTACATTGAAGAACAACTCCAACTATATTTTTTCCAATATCGTGAACATCTCCTTTTACAGTCGCCAATACTATCTTTCCTTTTGCTTTTTTCTCTACCTGTCCACTTTTCTCAGCTTCAATAAATGGAACAAGTATTGAAACAGATTTCTTCATAACTCTTGCGCTCTTAACTACCTGTGGGAGAAACATTTTACCTTCCCCAAATAGATCTCCGACAATATTCATTCCATCCATGAGGGGACCTTCAATTACATCTAGCGCAACAGAGCTATTTTTTCGTGCTTCCTCTGTATCTTGGTCTATAAATTCTGTTAAACCATTGACGAGAGAGTATTTAAGTCTTTCATTAACACTCTTACTTCTCCAAGCAAGGTCCAGGGTTTTTTTAGTCTTATCTTTTCTAAAGCTCTCAGCATGCTCGAGTAATCTATCAGTAGAGTCTTCCCTTTTATTAAGGATCACATCTGTTACTAATTCTTTAAGTTTTTGTGGAATCTCATCATAGATTGTTAGTTGACCTGCATTAACAATTCCCATGGTCATTCCTGCTCTAATTGCATGATAGAGAAAGACTGAATGCATTGCTTCTCGAACAGTATCATTGCCTCTAAAAGAAAATGAAATATTTGATACACCTCCAGAAATTTGACATTCTGGCAACATAGTCTTTACTTTTTTTGTTGCCTCAATGAAATCGATAGCATAAGAATTATGTTCTTCTATTCCCGTGGCTACAGCAAAAATGTTTAAGTCAAAGATTATATCTTCAGTTGGAAAGTTAATATTATCTCTGAGTAATTCATAAGAACGCTTGCAGATACTAACCCTTCTATCAACTGTATCAGCTTGACCATTTTCATCAAAAGCCATGACAACAACAGCTGCTCCATATCTTTTGGCTTGAAGGGCCTGTCTTAAAAATATTTCTTCACCTTCTTTAAGGCTGATAGAGTTGACTATACATTTTCCTTGAACACACTTTAACCCAGCCTCAATTACTGACCATTTTGATGAGTCGATCATGATTGGAACGCGGCATATCTCAGGTTCAGAAGCTATATGATTTAAGAAAACTGACATAGTTTCCTCGGAGTCAATCATAGCTTCGTCCATATTAATATCTATAATTTGGGCGCCATTATTAACTTGCTGCCTTGCTACGTCTAATGCGCTTTCATAGTCGTTATTAAGTATAAGCTTCTTAAACTTTGATGAACCTGTGACATTAGTTCGTTCACCAATATTAACAAAATTTAGAATTGAGGTTTGGCTATTATTATTCATATCTTTAGTGGCTCAAGACCGGATAATTTCATTTTTGGTTCTATTGATGGGATAAGCCTCGTTTCTTTTTTTTGGATAATTTCTGAAATCCTTCTAATATGTTCGGGTGTTGTACCACAACAACCACCTATAATATTAACAATTTTTTCGTCCACCCATTCTTCAATGAGTTCAGCCATGTCATTAGGTGTTTGATCGTATTCCCCAAACTCATTTGGTAGACCGGCATTAGGAAATACACATATATTTGTATCAGCAATTTTCGACAGCTCGCGAACATAGGGGTAAAGTTGCTGCGCTCCAAGGGCACAATTCAACCCAACTGAAAATGCAGAACAATGTCTTATTGAATTCCAGAATGCTTCTAATGTTTGACCGGAGAGGGTTCTTCCAGAAAGGTCGGTTATTGTTCCTGAAATCATTATTGGTAATCTATTAGCAGTCTGATCATAGGTTTCTTCAACAGCCAGAATAGCAGCTTTTGAGTTAAGGGTATCAAAAATTGTTTCTATTAGTAGAATATCAACGCCACCATCAATTAATCCATTTATTGCCTCTTTGTAAGACTCTTTAAGTTCATCAAAAGAAATATTTCTTTTTCCAGGGTCATTTACATCGGGTGAAATAGAAGCTGTTCTGTTTGTAGGTCCCAACGCCCCAGCTACAAACCTTGGTTTATCTGGTGTTATATTATCAAACTCATTACATGCTTTTCTGGCAAGTTTAGCTGCCTGAAAATTTAGTTCATACACATAACTTTCCATACCATAGTCAGATTGTGCTATTGATGTAGAGCTAAATGTATTTGTTTCTATAATATCAGCACCGGCTTCTAAAAAAGATTTATGAATTTCAAAAATAATTTCTGGTTGACTTAACGTTAGTATATCGTTGTTGCCCTTGATAGGCTTCTTCCAGTCTTTAAATTTACCCCCTCTATAGCCATTTTCATCAAGATTTTTATCTTGTATCATTGTTCCCATTGCCCCATCAAGGACAAGAATTCTTGATTTTATTGCAGAATCAAGAGCAATTTGGCGCTTGCGTTTCTCTAAGCTCATACATTATTCTTTCAAAAACGTACTCGATATTATTTATTTCGAGCTTATAGTTTACCAAGTTATTTTTAGTCAAGTATTACACAAAACTTTTTTAAAGTGGAGATATTTAAAATGAAAAAACCACCTGAGTTAATGGCAATTAATACTCCTACCCAGGATATACTTATAGAGAACCTTGATGAAGGAATGAAGAAGTACTTTAAGGTCTGTAAGGAAAAGATTGGTTTTATTCCTAATGTTTTACTATCATTTGCTTTTAGGCCAGAAAAGTTAAAAAACTTTGTATCAACATATAATGAGCTGATGTTAGGAGAGAGTGGATTATCCAAACTTGAAAGAGAAATGATTGCAGTTGTGGTCTCATCAACAAATCATTGTTTCTATTGTGTGGTTGCCCATGGCCAAGCAGTGAGGCAATTATCGGGAGACCCAGAGCTTTCTGAAAAATTAAGTATAAACTACCGAACAGCACTACTAGATAAAAAGCAGAAGGCTATGCTTGATTTTGCATATAAACTTACAAAAGAACCATCTTTAATTGAGAACAGTGATCGTGGAAGATTAAGAGAAGCTGGATTTACGGAAGAAGATATTTTTGATATTGCAGATACTGTTGCTTTTTTTAATATGTCTAATAGAATTGCATCTGGACTTGATATGCAGCCTAATAAACAGTATCACAAAATGAATAGATAGTAATAAATCAATATTATTTCTTATTTTTTACATGTATTGTCGTTATAAATTTAATAATTTTATGGGGAGGCAAAATTAGTTGTGGCAGAAACTGAGAATAAAGAAGTTTATTTGACTCCAAAAGGAAGAAATCCACATTTCTTTGACGATCCAAATATAGATAGATTAATATCGATGGTGATGGAACTTGCTTCTGAGCTTTCCGTAACTAGAGACCGCTTGGATAGTCATCAGAGGATACTTGAAAAAAAAGGAATTTTTATTTCAGATGAGATTGAAACATTTGATCCATCTCCCGAGGAATTAAAATCAAGAGAGGAATGGCGAAGTAAATTTCTTGATAGAGTTTTAAATGCTTTATATACAAAATATGATGAGAAATAGAACCCAATTTAATTTTTTTTTATGATGAATGTAATATGAAGAAAGTTTTATTACTTGGAAGTGGTGAGTTGGGTAAAGAGCTTGTCATTAGCCTAAAAAGACTAGGTTGTCATGTGAGAGCTTGCGACAGCTATGATAATGCTCCTGCTCAGCAGGTAACAGACTCTCGTTCTGTTATAAATATGCTTGATGGTGAGCAGGTTATGAAGGAGATATTAGATTATAATCCTGATTTAATTGTACCTGAGATTGAAGCAATACGGACTGAGGTTCTAATTGAAGCTGAGGAAAAGGGATTTACTGTTATTCCAAGCGCTAGGGCAGTTAATCTAACAATGAATCGTGACCATATCCGAGATAGGGCTTATGAACTTGGGTTAAAGACTGCAAAATTTGAATATGCAGAATCTCTAAATGATTTAAAAGATGTTTCAAAGAAAATTGGATTTCCACTAGTTATCAAACCTGTTATGAGCTCTAGTGGAAAAGGACAATCGCTTGTCTCTGATAAAGTAAATATTGAGAAGGCATGGGACTATGCTGTTAGTGGAATGAGGGGTGATAGAAAGAGAGTTATCGCAGAAGAATTTATTGATTTTGATTATGAGATAACTCTTTTAACTATTAAACAAAGAAATGCTCCTACAATATTTTGCAAATCAATAGGTCATTACCAAGAGAGAGGCGACTATCAGTTCAGTTGGCAGCCAAGCCAAGCTTCAGAAAAAATAGAGAAAAAAGCACAGGATATGGCAAAAATTATTACTAACGACCTAGGAGGTGTTGGTGTCTTTGGAGTAGAATTTTTTATCCAAGGTGATGAGGTGGTCTTTAGTGAATTAAGTCCAAGGCCACATGATACAGGGTTGGTAACATTATTTACTCAATCATTAAGTGAGTTTGATCTTCATGCAAGAGCGATTCTTGGATATCCAATTTATCAAAATTTTTTCGAGAAGAAAGGGGCTAGTCATGTTGTGCTCGCAAATTCAGAAAAGGATGATTTTATTTTTAAGGGTCTAGAGTTAGCAATGAAGGAGCCACAGGTAGACGTTCGTGTATTTGGCAAACCAACTACGCGAAAATATAGAAGAATGGCAGTTGTTTTGGGACCAAATGTGGATACTGTAAAAAAAGCAGCTGGCAGTATCAAGATAATTTAGGCAAAGTATTTTCCATTTAAGATAGATAAGGATTTTTTTTATGACCCAAGCCAAAACGTCAGTTATTATTCTGGCAGCCGGAATGGGTAAAAGGATGCACTCTTCAATACCAAAAGTTATGCATACTTTAGCTGGTAGGCCAATGATTAGTCATGTTCTTGAGACTGTTTCTCAGGCGGGATATAGCGATATAGTTTTAGTTGTTGGGAAAGAAATGGAAAAAAATCATGAGTTATTTCTTCCATATCAAACCGTACATCAAAGAGAAAGACTTGGAACTGGCCATGCTGTTAAAATTGCTTTAGAGGCAATGGGAGAGATGCCTGAAAATATTTTAATTTTATATGGAGATACTCCGTTAATATCTGCATCACATTTAAACCATCTAGTAAGAATTATTGAAGATGGAGCAGACTCTGCTCTCCTTGCTTTTAAAGAAGATAAATCAAATTCTTATGGACGGGTTTTTGTAAAAGATAGTCATGTAGATAAAATAATCGAGGCATCTGATGCTTCCAGCGAAGAGTTAAAAAATAATTTGTGTAACTCAGGTATTATGGCTGTTTCAGGAAAAATAATTATAAATGCAGTAAATCAAATAAAAGATAATAACTCTAAGAAAGAGTTCTATTTAACAGACATTGTTTCCATTATTAATCAAGATGGAGGAAAGACAAGCTTCGTTGAATGCTCAAAGGATGAATGTGTTGGCATAAATAATAAAAGTGACCTTGCGAAAGCAGAAGCAATTATTCAAGAGAAATATAGAGAAAATTTTATGCAAAAGGGAGTGACGCTTTTAGACCCTAAGTCTGTCTTTTTTTCTTTTGATACAATTTTAGGACAGGATGTAGAGATTGGACCTTTTACAATCTTTGGTCCCGGGGTTTCAGTTGGTTCTAATGTCAAAATAAAAGGATTTTGCCATCTTGAACACGCGGTAGTCTCCAATAATGCTGTGATAGGACCCTATGCACGTTTACGCCCAGGTACAAATATTGATGAAGATGTGCGCATAGGAAACTTTGTTGAGATTAAGAATAGTCAAATTAGGTCAGGTGCGAAGGTTAATCATCTTGCTTATGTCGGAGATACAAATTTAGGTAAACAATCAAATATTGGCGCAGGAACAATAACTGCAAATTATGATGGTTTTAATAAATCTAAGACAAATATTTGAGAAAGGGTATCAATTGGCTCAAACAGTGTTTTGGTTGCTCCTGTTAATATCGGAGATGACTCTGTAACAGGAGCAGGGACCATTGTTCGAAAAGATATTCCTGATAATTCTGTTTCTATTACTGAGGGCGCCCAAAAAACTTCTATTGGTGCAGCTGAAAAGTATAAAGCTCAAAAAAAGCTCAAGACAAAGAAAGATAATGAGGATTTATAATCGATGTGCGGGATTATAGGAGTTATTGGTACAAGTCATTCTGCATCTTTGATTTTAGAAGGATTAAAAAGACTTGAGTACAGAGGGTATGACTCAGCAGGTATTGCAACACTTGATAAAAATACGATTAACCGGCAGCGATCAGCTGGAAAGATATCTAATTTAGAGAAGCATTTAGAAACTAACCCACTTACGGGCTTAATTGGTATTGGACATACACGTTGGGCAACCCATGGCCCAGCAAATGAAGAGAATGCTCACCCTCATTCCGATGGACAGGTTGCTGTTGTTCATAATGGTATAATTGAAAATTTTCAGAAACTAAAAGATGAACTCAGTGACTGTAATTTTGAGAGCACAACTGACAGTGAGGTTATTGTTCATTTAATTTCTTATTACTTAGATAGGGGCGATAATCTAATTGATGCCTGCAGGAAAATGAAAGCAAGACTCAAGGGATCTTTTGCTTTAGCTGTTATTTCCCTAAAAGAGAATGATACTGTTATTGGAATTTGTCAGGGTAGCCCACTAGCAGTCGGTTATGGAAATGGAGAGATGTATCTTGGTTCAGACTCTCTTGCTCTTCTTCCCATGACCTCAAAGGTTTCTTATCTCAGTGACGGTGACTTTTGTATACTAAAGAGTGGGAGTGTCCAATTTTTTAATAGTGAGAATAAGAATGTTAAGAGAGAAATTAAAGAGTTAAGTATAGATGCCTCATCTGTCTCTAAAGGCAGTTTTGATCATTTTATGATGAAGGAAATACATGAACAGCCGCAGGTTATTAGAGATACTCTGAATGCTCTTATTGATTCTTCCTCACGTACGTCAGATTTATCCCAGCTAAATATTGATATTAATGATCTATCAAAAATCACAATAGTTGGATGCGGAAGTGCTTATTATGCAGGCCTTGTTTCAAAGTACTGGTTTGAAGAGTACGCAAAAATTCCTGTTGAAGTTGATATTGGTTCGGAGTTTCGATACCGAAACCACCCTTTACCTGATAAGGGACTTGCAATTTTTATCTCTCAGTCCGGTGAAACTATCGATACGTTATACCCTCTAAGACTGTGCAAGGAGAAGGGGCAATATATTCTCTCAATTGTAAACTCGCCTGAGAGCACAATTGCTCGTGAATCCGACTCTGTCATTAAGACATTGGCAGGGCCAGAGATTGGTGTTGCCAGTACAAAGGCGTTCACAACGCAAATGGTGACGCTTGCTGTGCTCGCCTTATTTATTGCACGAAAAAGAAACCATTTATCAGAGAAAAAAGAACAAGAACTTGTTAGTGCTTTATTAGAGCTCCCTGAAAAAATCTCAGAGATATTGAATGCTCAGGATTCAATCAATAAGGTTGCCTCTCAGATTAAGGATACTCAGAATGTTCTTTATCTCGGACGTGGACATAATTATCCAATTGCTCTTGAAGGCGCTCTTAAGTTAAAGGAAATATCGTATATTCATGCAGAGGCGTATGCATCGGGAGAGATGAAGCATGGTCCCATTGCATTAATTGACAGCCATCTACCAATTGTTTTTATTGCTCCGTCAGATACTCTTTTTAGCAAGAGTCTTACAAACATTGAGCAGGTGTCTGCTCGTGGGGGGAGAGTGATTGCCTTGACTGATGAGGCAGGTTCAGAAAAACTAAATGGTCTTCACGAATATCTTATTAAACTTCCTAAAGCTCATGAGTTTGTGCATCCAATCCTTTATTCTTTGCCAGTTCAGCTACTTGCATATTATACTGCAGTTCTCAAAGGGACTGATATTGATCAGCCAAAGAATTTAGCTAAAAGTGTTACTGTGGAGTAGAAATGTTTGTAATAGTTAAATGAAATATTTTATTAAACTTTATAGTTTTTTTGTAAATGATGAAGGAAAGCTGAACTGGAAGGGCGGATTTGTAATTCTTGCCTTCCCTGTATGGTTATGGGTAGATCTTATTTGGCTTGAGCCCGATAATACCTGGCAAGAAGGTATTGACGAAATCAAGGAGTTTACTTCGTCTATTGTATGGCTTGTTGAATCGGAACTTCCAAAATCTTTGGGATTATCAAACCCTAATGTTAAACGTATAAAGTCTAGCACTCTAAGTAGTTGTCCAAATAAAACATTAGAGAGGATGATTAATGGATTTATGGCTTACCCAATCTGGACAGGCGGAGAATCAGAAGAGGGTAATATATTTGTGAACGTTAAAGGTGGTATAATATTCCAAGAAAAAGAAGTTGACGCTGCACTTCAATTTTCTGTTAATAAGGATAATTTTAGGGTAAGGGCTCTTGAATTTAACGAAATACCTCAAAACCAGCTTATGATAACATCTTTGCTCATCAAAATGTGCGAAGTCCAATAATTTCAGTTCTATGTTTAAATTAAACTATAGAAAGTATAAATTGATATTGTTGTTAAGGTTATTACTGATTCTTCATTTTCTCTCTGTTATAGCATTCACATATTTAGGTATCAGGTCTGAACAAAATTCAATATCACTTTTAATGAATATCAATATTTATGATTTTTTTTATTTGTGTTTTTACCTTCTGTCACTCGTCCTGTTATTTATATTAAATTCATATGGAAAAATATTTTTTACACTTTTAGTAATTGAAGGTGTTGTTGCGAGCTTCAGTAGTCCTGAAAGAATAATAACTTTAGCAGATTTATTTATATTTCTAACTTACTTTGAAGGCATTTTAGATGGAGCAATTTTAGTAATAATCTATCTAACTCCGTTGAAGAAATTGTTTAAGTCAGTAAAAGGCTTTTTATGAATAATAAATTAATAAAAAGTTTGATTGATAAAAGTAATTTTGATAAGGATATATTTGATTAATATTTCCTATAACGAATAGAATAAAAATATGACAAATCTCCAACTAACTGGTGATAAATTAGCAATTGCTTTGTCAATGATTTGTGTGATTCATTGTCTTTTTGTTCCTTCTTTTCTAATTTTAACCTCTGGATTTCTCATAACCTCTCTAGATAATGAGGCGGTGCATTTTTTAATTCTTCTTATAGCATTCCCTATAAGTATTTCCTCTTTATTAGTAGGCTTTAGGAACCATAAAATACTCTCTGTTTTTTCTCTTGGGATTACCGGTATTCTTATACTTACTTTGGCAGTTCTCTTGGGTGTAACTATTTTTGGTGAACTCGGAGAAAAGATATTAACCTTAATTGGTTCTATTTTGGTTGCTTACGCCCACTTTAGAAACCAACAAGTCTGCAGAGACCTTGAATGCGCCTCTTGTCATGAATAGTCAAAAATAGCCATACTTAGATCGTAACTTTGCTATTGGCACAAATATATTGTTCATGCACCTATTCTTTCTGATACTTTACTAGTTTATTTCTCTTTTAAAAGCTTATAGGTAAGGAGTATGTAAAAGATGATAGATTTTGAAAAGAGCCCTCGATTAGCAATTTTAACATATTCTATCTTGCTATTGTCCTGTCTTATAGAGATTTCCCAAGAAATGGGATTTCATGAATTTGATCATTTTGCTTCTCACCATGGTTTGGCAATATTTGCTCTAGGGGGGATAATTGATAATTGGAATAGTTTGATGGGATACTTTCGTCAATAAAATTTTTGAGTATAAAGTTTTTTAGTATAAAGTTTTTTAGTATTTTTGATAACCTAAGCATATATTTTTATACTCTCTTTCACTTTTGAGTAGTTTATAATATTAAATAAAAAATTTTGACTAATTCGCATTACTGAATTTATTAAATAGGAATTAATAATGTTTAACAAATCAAATACATATAAATTTTCTCGTCGTTCAATGGTTTTTAGTGCAAGTGCTGCCTCTTTTCTTGCACCGAATATATGTGTTGCCAGTAAAACAAAAGTATTGGATTTCTCGAAACAGTCTGACCGCTTTAAAGCTATTGTAAAAATGCGGGCATGCACTGACGAAAGGGTAGTATATGGTGGTGTAAAAGGGCTTTATTATGGTGTTGTCGATAGTGAAATTACTCCATTATATGGAGTTTTAGCCGGAACTATGGCGCAATACAAAGTTAATTACTCTACGCAGCAGATAATTGGAACAACATTTGAAGTAGCCTATTTCACAGACTGGAAAACAGGTCGATTGTTAGAGACATTTAGAAACCCATACACAGACTCTATAGTTGAAGTTCCACAAACACGAATGGGGCCAAGTAAAATAACCTTTAGTGCAGAGGGTAGGAGTGGTATATCTGAAAACCCAGCATTGAAAAATTTTAGTATTAGTCATAGGTTTGTTGGGCCAAGAAATGAAAATGGTCAAGTCTATTTAGTTACAGAGTCAATTGTAAAAACGCCAGAAGACTTTCCTGGTCAGCCTTTTAAATACAATGAAGTAACAACATATAAGGCTCATATGCGTTCAATAACAGATCCTTCAACTGTTATGGCTAACGATTCCACACATTTTAATGCAGTAGTAAGTTGGAGGCCATGGCTTAAGATGCAAGGCCATCCTGGTCATTTATTTGGTACTGCATCTGGAGGTAACTATAATAAAATTAGTGATTTTCCTCCCTATTATGTTGAGTTGACAAAGTTTTATCATCCCGATGTCTTTTCAGATACTGAAGCTTTATTGTCTACTATAAAAGAATAGGATAAGGGTATTTTTTTTGATTAATAAAAAAAGTTTGATAATTAGCTCTAGTGTCATTACGTCATTTTTATTATTTTTTTATTTTATATATTATGAGGGCAATAATGAGAGTGCTAAGTTATGGACAAGATATTCAGCACATCTTTCTTTTTATTATTTTTTTCTAAGTTTTGCGGCAAGCTCTTTTAATAGTTATCTTGGTTATTCGTTTATAAAAACTATATTAAGAAATAGAAGATATTTTGGAATTAGTTTTGCGATTGCACATTCATTTCATCTTATTGCATTAACTTACTTCTTCACTGTGTCGGTTGAAGGCCCTTCTATAGTCTCTATTATTGGCGGCGGTGCTGGCTACTTGATTATGTATGCTATGGCATTTACATCAAATGATAGAATGGTAAAGAAGATTGGCTCAAGAAAATGGAAGCTTTTACATAAAATAGGATCAAGTTATTTAGCTATAATATTTATTTATGCTTTTATTTTTGGCTTTTTATTTTCTGAATATAGAATGCTGTATGGATTCTATATTTTATTGATATTTACTGTTTATTCAATTAAGTTTTTTAAAAAAATAAATATAGCATAATCAAAAAGTGAGATGAGTGATTATGAGTTTAGATAGTTTTATCACCTGGCATAAGAAATATATTACTTGGTGGCAAAGAAGATTAGGCCTCAGTGATTATGCATTACTCTGGGTATCATTCCTAAAGGGAGTTTTTTTAACAGTAATTCTAATGTGGTATTTCTTTTAAATTAGAGAAATTGGATTATCTTTTATGAATAAAAAAGAAAGGGTGGATTTTATTTTAGAATATCTAGATAAGACTTATCCTGAGACACCTATTCCTTTAAATCATAGAAGTAAATATCAATTACTCGTTGCAGTGTTACTCAGTGCACAATGTACTGATGAACGTGTAAATAAAGTAACACCGATTCTTTTTTCAAAAGCTAATAATCCTAAGAAAATGATTAAGCTTGAGACTGAGGAGATTTATAATATTATAAGGCCTTGTGGCTTAGCACCCAAGAAGTCCCGGGCAATTTCATTACTTTCCCAGGTATTAGTTGATAAATACAACTCTAAAGTTCCAGAAAGCTTTGATGCTTTGGAGGAGTTGCCAGGAGTTGGACATAAAACAGCCAGTGTTGTTATGTCTCAAGGTTTTGGTCATCCCGCATTTCCAGTAGATACACATATACATAGACTTGCGCAAAGATGGGGTTTAACAAATGGTCTTAATGTTGTTCAAACTGAAAAGGATCTAAAAAGATTATTCCCAGAGAAATCATGGAATAAGTTACATCTTCAAATAATATTTTATGGAAGAGAGTTTTGTACAGCCAGAGGATGTGATGGTACAATTTGTAAAATTTGTAGATCCTGTTATCCTAAGAGGAGAAAGCCATTTAAGGCAAGAAAACCTTAGTGGAGCATTAGTATTCAATATTGTAAGAATGGTAGTTTTTGAAAATGAGTTTTACGAATGAAATTTCAATATTAATTTCGGGTGTCATTTGTGGAATGATACTTTTTCAGACTGTTGTTGTCGCCCCTTCAGTTTTTAAAACTATGGATGAGTCAAGCACAGGCCCTTTCTTAAGGAGTGTATTTCCGCGATTATTTTTGATAATTCTGACTTTAGGATTGCTATCTGTGTTTTTGACTACTGTTTTTGGTTCTCCAAGTTCCGCGAATATTATTACTAGCGGCGTTACGGTTTTAGGTATGAGTATCTGTTATCTGATTGTTCCAGCTACCAATAGATCAAAGGATGATGGAAATAAGATACTTTTTGGTAGGCTTCACGCACTAAGTGTTTTATTGACAATGAGTGTCCTTATTGCAAATTTAATATGGATATTCTTTTAAGACCCAAGATAAAATATGTTTATTATTAAATATAACTAGCTACCAATTCACATTGACTATAGTGTTTAAATCAAAGAGGTAAAAATGCGTTTAATTTTATTTTCAATTCTATTTTCTCTGTTTTCTTTTAGTGTTTATGCGGTTAATGACAGGTCTGAAGAAGGCCTTGATCCTTTTATTCTAATCGCAAGAGTTCTTGTGAAACCTGATATGGTTAAAGAGTATCTAGAGATTGCTAATATAGTTGATAATAAGGTTAATCAAGCCGAACCAGGAATGCTCTTCCATAATTTTGACTCAGATCCAGATAATCCTTTAGCTTTTAATTGGACTGAAGTTTATCAAAACAGTGAGGCGCTTATTGAACATTTAAATGCTTCATATGTTGCAGAGTATGTTACAGAAAGTAATAAAATTGGAGATATAACCATAATTGAAATATATGGTAACTTGTCCCAAGATGCTATTAAGACATTAGAGAGTCTAGGTTTGCCTTTTAAACACTTTAAGTCAACTCAAGTAGGATTTGTCCGAAAAAAATATTTTAAATAGAGGTTATTAATAATGATTACAGATCTTCATCACACATCACTTTTTGTATCTAATGTTGATAAATCAATAGATTTTTACATAAATAAATTAAAATTTGAGTTGGTAAGTAGAAGTGATAATTGGGGCGGTGAATTTCTTGATGAGGTTTGTGGAGGTGCTAAAGATCTTCGAATCAATATTGCCTTGATAAGAGCAGGAGGTGAGATTGTAGAGCTTATTGAGATACTTAATCATCCTGAGATTCCCAATGATGTAAATGCTCACCCTTTTGGGATAGCAAGAATAGGATTTGAGGTTAATGAAATTGAGGTAACCGTTGATGATTTAAAGTCTAGAGGCGTTAAATTTATGAGCGACATTGTTACTGTTACCACAAAACCTGAAGAGCATTACTCAGATGGAAAAGCCATAAAGTTTAGAGATCCTGATGGAATCATTCTTGAGTTACAACAGCCTCCTGTACCTGGAAAAATTACTTAATTTTTTTAGCTCCAGGCATCTTGAACTTCTTTAACATTAACTACTGAAGCAAAAAGCATACCCATTGTTTGTAATGCTACAGAGTGTCTTTGAGGGTCTAGTTCTGCAACTGCATCTTCAACCACAAAACTTTTATAGTCTTTCTGACTAGCATCTCTTACTGAACTCTCAACACAACAGTTTGTTGTAACGCCACAAAATACAAGGTTTGTGAGATTTAATCGTTTTAGTGTTTCTTCAAACTCAGGAGAGTAAAAAGCACTCGGTCTATTTTTATCAATTATAATGTCACTTGCATCAGGCCTTAGTTCATCAATTACATCAATATCTGTTGTACCTTCTACTAGAGCATTATGATCTTTTAGTTCGGGAACTAGGTCTTCAATTAATACACCCCCATCTGAGTAATCTTTTTTATAAACATAACGTGTATAGATTATTGGTATTCCACTTTGGCGTGCACTTTTTACTAATTCAACACAAGGGTTTATTGCTGAGAAAAGCCCTTCTATTGGAAATCCTGCCTTTCCAGTGCCTCCATCTATTTTGCAAAAGGAATTTTGCATATCTATTACGATAAGGGCTGTATTTTCTTTTTGGAGTTTCATAGTTATTCCAGTTTTATGATTACAATGAAATATTTAAATAAACTAGACTTATATTATTAAAATATATTCTCATTATCAACTTTTTCATTGAAGATATAGAAGTTCCAAATATATTAAGTATTACTATCTATAATTAGTCAAAAGACGATATATTATGAAGAAAAAGCTTAGAGATTCAGACAAAAGCGAAGTTATTGAAATGGCTCTTTCTGACCATGTTAGCTTTAACAGTATTTATAAACTTTATGGTTTGAGAGAGAAAGATGTTAAAGAGTTAATGAGAGATTCTCTAAAAAAAACAAGCTATGAAACCTGGAGGAAAAGGGTAAGAAAATTTTCAGACAGAAGAGAGCATTACAAGTAGAAAGATACTAATAAGGAGAATGTTAACGAATGCTATAGACAATATTTTAAAAAGAAATTCTCCTAGAGAATTAATTGCCCCACATCCAACTGAAGAAGAAATGAATATAGTTTTCAATTGTGCCTTAAGAGCTCCTGATCATGCATGGTTAAGGCCCTCAAGGTTTATTCAGGTTACTGGAGATGGTTTAGTAAAACTATCTAAAATCTTCCAAGAATTTGCTAGAGACAATATAAATAATTTGAATGATACAATACTTGAGAAATATAGAAATGCTCCTTTTCGGGCTCCTATGGTTATTATTCTTATCTCAAATATACGAATTCATCCAAAGGTTCCAGAAATAGAGCAAATGTTATCAACTGCAGCTGCAACTCAGAATATTCTTCTAGCTTTAAATGCTTTGGGTTATGGAGGTATATGGAGAACTGGAAAATTTGCATTAAATGAAATAGTTGCGAAGTATTTGGGTTTAGATGACAATCAAAAAGTCCTTGGGTATTTATATGTTGGGAAAACTTCTGGGAGTTTAAAGAAGATACCTCAATTAGATATTTCTAAATTTGTACAAAAATGGTCATAAGGGAAGTTTATTTCAATATTTTTGGATAAAAATTTAAACTGTTTGTAATAGAAATAAGTTATGAAGAGAAATCATAAAAAAAAACCTACCACTTTTCAGGTTAAAGTCTGGGATGAATTAAAGAAAATACCCTTTGGACAAACAAGGTCCTATAAGGATATAGCGATTTTGATTGGAAGCCCAAACTCTTCAAGGGCAGTAGCAAATGCTTGTGCTAGTAATCCATTTCCAATTGAAGTTCCCTGCCATAGAGTAATTAGATCCGATGGAGCTCTTGGAGGTTACAGTGGTGGTGGTGGAATAATAATGAAGAAGAAATTGCTTGATAATGAAAGATCTAAATAATAAACAGCCAAAACCTTCTTATTATTTGAATAAGCAGGGTTTCTTTTACTATCAGAAAAGCTTGGAAGATGCTTGGGTAAATAAAATTATTCATGGAGACAATATAGATATACTTGATGGTATTAAAAATAGTTCCTTAATAAATAATATTAAGATTAATGGTGGGATAAAACTCATATATATTGATCCTCCATTTGAAGTTGGCACGAAACACAAAATGAAAATTGATATTGGTAATAATCAAAATCATTCTCTTGGGGTTGTTGCCTATGAGGATAAAAGAGGTAAGGATAAATTTATCAAATTTATGAGGGAGAGGTTAATATTAATGAGGGACTTAATGTCTTCTGATGGAAGTATTTATCTTCATTGTGACTGGAGGACAAGTGGATGGATTAGATTATTACTTGATGAAATATTTGGAGAAAAGAATTTTATTAATGAGAATATTTGGAGTTATAAAACTGGAGGGACTAGTAAAAGATCATTTGCAAAAAAACATGATACGATTTTTTTGTACTCTAAAAGTGACAAATATATATTTAATCAACAATTATATAAATCATGGCAAAAAAAGAGATACAATTATAGTAAAAAATATCCTGAATATTTTGATGAAAAAGAGGGTAGGTGGTATCATTTGGCAGTTTGTAGAGATGTATGGGATGATATATACCCAATTGGTACAGAAAATAAAGAAAGGTTGGGATATCCCTCTCAAAAACCTGAAAGTTTATTAGAAAGAATCATTAGAACCTCCACAAATGAAGGTGATATTGTGGCTGATTTTTTTTCTGGCTCTGGTACAACAGCCGCTGTCGCAGAACGTCTTTCTCGCAAGTGGATTATTACCGACATAGGCTCTAAAGCCATCCAGGTGTCAAAAAATAGAATTTTAGATATTCTTCATAATAAGTACGAAGCAAAAGAAAAAGTTAATTCTTTTGATGTGCTATGTTTTAATGAAAATAAATCCTTCAATGAACATAGTTTTGATTTTAGAATTAAGACTAATATTAAGGATCATAAAATTTCTATAGAGCTTGTTGATTTTGTCCCAATTGGTAATAAGTATTTAAGCCAAGGGAAAAAAGAAGTAAATCTAAGTTGGTCAGACTGGATAGATTCTTGGGCAATTGATTTTAATTATAATTCTTTAAGTAAATGTTTTTTAGCTGACTGGTATTCATTTAGAAATAAAAATAATAAATCTATTGATTTAAAAACAAATTATTTTAAATATATCTCTGATCAATCAAATTTCGGAGTAGTTGTTACAGATGTCTTTGGTAACACAACCTTTAAAGAAATCTCTCTATAGAATAATAGAGGCGGAATACAGGCTTATCTTATGAAAAAATATGATTATGATTTGATAGTAATAGGAGCTGGATCTGGTGGGGTTAGGGCAAGTAGGCTCTCTGCAAGCTATGGTGCCAAGGTTGCAATTATTGAGGAAAGTAGATTTGGAGGAACATGTGTTATTAGAGGTTGTGTTCCAAAAAAAATATTAGTTTATGGGTCTTTATTTGCATCTCATTTTGACGATGCAAAGGGGTTTGGTTGGTCAATAACTAGTGCTTCTCATGACTGGGAGTCCCTTATACTTGCCAAGGATAAAGAATTAAATCGTTTAGAGAATATTTATATTAATATGCTAAAAAATGCGGGTGTTGACTTAATCACGGGTAAAGCCGTGGTTCGTGACTCGAATAAAGTTGAAGTTGAAGGCAGAACCTATTCTGCAGAAAAGATTCTTGTCGCTGTCGGGGGAAAACCTTTTGTTCCAGACTTTCCTGGAAAAGAATTTATAATTACTTCTAATGAAGCTTTGGATCTTAAGTCATGTCCAAAAAATATTATAATTGTTGGAGGAGGTTATATAGCTCTTGAATTTGCGGGAATATTTAATTCTCTTGGGGCTAAAGTAGAAATAATTCTAAGATCAAATAAGGTTTTGAGTGGTTTTGACCATGATATAAGAAATACAATAACCTCTGAACTTGAAAAAAGAGGTGTATCAATTTACAACGATCAGGCTATTAAGTCTCTTAAAGAAGATAAAAGTGGTAAACTAAAATTAGACCTTGGTGAAACTATATTAACATCTGATAAAGTAATGTTTGCTACGGGAAGAACTCCAAATACTCTTAAGTTAGGAATAAAAGAAGTTGGAGTAGGTCTTAATAAAAAAGGAGCAGTTATTGTTGATGACGTAAATTGTTCAAGTATCAAATCAATTTTTGCTATAGGTGATGTGACTGACAGAATCAATTTAACACCAGTAGCTATAAATGAGGGAAGAGTTTTTGCAGAAAGATTTTTTAATAATAATCCAATAACGCTCGATTATAATAACATTGCCTCTGCAGTTTTTAGTCAGCCTCAAATTGCAACTGTAGGTTTAACGGAAGAACAAGCCAGAATTAATTTTGAAGTCAATGTATTCATTTCTAGATTTAATCCAATGAAGAATACAATCTCGGGAAGAAATGAGCCAACTATGATGAAAATTGTTGTTGATAAGAATACCGATAAAGTTCTTGGGTGTCATATGGTTGGTGATGATGCAGCTGAGATAATCCAAGGTTTTGCCATAGCTCTAAAATGCGGTGCTACAAAAAAACAGTTTGACGAAACAGTTGGAATCCACCCAACCTCAGCTGAGGAATTTGTCACAATGAGGGAAATTAAATCACAATAAATTAACTAATTACTGGAATTTTTTGTATTATATCTCTATATCCTAACTAAATATGATTTTTTTAATGAGGATTTGATGAATTCTGATTGGTCGAGAGAAAGTTGGAGGAGTAGGGAGGTTGTTCAGATGCCTTCTTATTTGGATGAATCTGCTCTAAAAAACGTCGAAAAAGAGCTCAAAGGTTATCCTCCCTTAGTTTTTGCTGGAGAGGCGCGGGCTTTAAAATACTCTTTGAGCGAAGCAGCCAAGGGTAAAGCTTTTTTATTACAAGGAGGAGATTGTGCTGAGAGCTTTGCCGAATTTCATCCTGACAATATAAGGGATACATTTAGAGCTATTCTTCAAATGGCCGTTGTTCTCACTTTTGGTGCAACTTTGCCTATAGTAAAGGTTGGTCGTATGGCTGGTCAGTTCGCAAAGCCACGTTCGGCCCCGACAGAGAAAATTGATGGTTTAGAATTGCCTTCATATAGAGGGGATATGGTTAATGGTATGGAATTCACGAAAGAAGCTCGTGAGCCAGACCCAGCAAGATTAATTAAGGTTTATAATCAGTCTGCATCAACCCTAAATCTACTTCGTGCCTTTGCAGATGGTGGTTATGCCGATTTACAGCAAATTCATAACTGGACTCTTAGTTTTGTTTCCGATACCCCTCAGGCAGAAAAATATAAAGATATAGTTGATAGGATCCAGGAGTCACTTGAATTTATGAAAGCCTGTGGGATTGATAGTAATGTTGTTCCAAATATGCGGGAAACAAACTTTTATACATCACATGAAGCTCTTCTTCTTAATTATGAGGAAGCCTTAACAAGAGTTGACTCCACAACTGGAAAATCTTATGGGTGTTCCGCTCATTTTCTCTGGGCAGGAGAAAGGACAAGACAAATTGATAATGGTCATATCGAATATTTATCTGGTATTTGTAACCCAATAGGATTTAAGGCTGGACCGTCCATTAATATTGATGAGTTTTTAGACCTTCTAGATAGACTAAATCCTGAAAATGAGTCTGGCAGGATAACTGTTATAACTCGAATGGGATCGGAAAAACTTAGTGATCATCTTCCTAAGCTAATATCAGCCGTTAAAAGAGAAGGTAAAGAGGTGCTGTGGTCATGTGATCCTATGCATGCAAATACTGAAAAAAGTTCAAATGGTTATAAGACACGACATTTTGATAAAATACTTGAGGAAGTAAAAACATTCTTTGATGTTCACTCCGCAGAGGGTTCTCATGCTGGAGGAGTTCATTTTGAAATGACAGGTCAGAATGTAACCGAATGCGTAGGTGGGGCGGACCCAATTAGTGAGGAAAACCTGGGGGATCGTTACCATACACATTGTGACCCGCGTTTAAATGCTAATCAAGCTTTAGAATTAGCCTTTTTAGTCGCAGAAATGCTGAAAAAACAGCGAACGGCCTATTAAATAAAACATGAATAAAGAAACTAATTCATTATCAATTGCTATTGCTCAGACTAATCCAACCGTTGGTGATATTCATAAGAATGCTGAGCTTATAAGAAGTTTTAGAAATAAAGCAGGAGCGGATAAAGCTGACTTAATTATTTTTTCAGAGCTAAACTTGAGCGGTTATCCACCAGAAGATTTAATATTGCGAAAATCATTTCTTGATACAGTTGAACAGTACGCAAATGACCTAGCAATGGAAACTAATGATGGCGGCCCAGCTATGGTAATTGGCGCTCCGTGGCGTTTAAATGGAGAGTGTTATAATGCAGCTCTTGTTTTAGATAACGGAAAAATTGAGACAGTACGTTTCAAATATCATTTACCAAATTACGGAGTTTTTGATGAAAAAAGAGTTTTCCAAGAAGGTCAGCTGTCTGGTCCCGTATCAATAAGAGGTGTTCGCTTCTCCTTATTAATTTGTGAAGATATGTGGTTCTCAGATGTTTCTGAAACAGCTCTTGAAAGTGGTGCTGATATTTTAGTTGTACTTAATGGTTCTCCTTATGAAATAGAAAAAAATAACTCAAGGCTAAGTCATGCTATAGCAAGGGTTTCCGAAACAAAAAAGCCATTGATATATATAAACCAAATTGGTGGGCAGGATGAACTAGTCTTTGATGGAGGATCATTTGTATTAAACGCTGATCGAGGTTTAGTTGTTCAAGCTTCATGGTGGAAAGAGGTTTTAACTTATACTAATTGGGCCAAGTCTTCTAATGGTTGGTTTTGTAAAACAAGCTCACTTTCTAAAGACCTCTTGAAACTAGAGAATATTTATAATGCAATGGTTTTAGGGTTAAAGGATTATGTCTCAAAAAATAGATTCCCAGGTGTAGTAATTGGTTTATCAGGAGGGATAGATAGTGCTCTCACAGCAGCAGTCGCCGTGGATGCTCTCGGGTCAGAAAATGTTCTCTGTGTAATGATGCCCTCGCCTTATACATCAAATGAAAGCATTGAGGATGCTATATTATTAGCTAAAAATTTCAATATTAGGATAGAAAATATAGATATATCAGAATCTTTTTCCTCTGTTAAAGACAGTCTTAGTTCACTTTTTAAAGATAAAGCAGCAGATTTGACAGAGGAGAATATGCAATCTCGTATTCGTGGCCTTATACTTATGTCTCTTTCTAATAAGTTTGGATCAATGGTGCTTACTACTGGAAATAAATCTGAAGTAAGTGTTGGGTATGCTACTTTATATGGAGATATGTGTGGTGGTTATTCTGTACTAAAGGATATATATAAGACTACAGTAAACGAATTATGTGAATGGCGTAACAAAAATAATGTATTATGCTCATTAGGTCCAAGCGGAGAAGTAATTCCTGAGAGGATTATTACCAAGCCCCCAACAGCAGAGCTAAGGCCAAATCAGAAAGATGAAGATAGTCTACCTCCTTATCCTTTATTGGACAAAATATTAAAAGGATTTATTGAAAATGAAATGAGTATATCAAGCTTAGTTAAAGAGGGTTATGATCATAATATTGTGAAGGGTATTTGGAGACTTCTTCGAAATTCCGAATATAAAAGAAGGCAGTCAGCTCCTGGTGTTAAGATAAGTAATATTGCATTTGGTAGAGATCATCGATACCCTATAACTCAAGCTTTTAATGATGATTTTAATAAGAAGATTTAATTTCAATGAAAACTATTGTACGTTTTGCTCCCAGTCCTACAGGCTACCTTCACGTTGGTAATATTCGACTCGCATTGATTAATTGGTTATTTGCAAAAAAAAATAATGGTCAATTTATTCTTCGATTTGATGATACAGACACCTCAAGAAGTCAAACTAAATATGTTGAAGCTATAAAGGATGATCTTTTATTCCTAAAGATTGAATGGGATAAAGAAGCTAAGCAATCAGACCAAATAGAAAAATATGACTCAATAACTCAGGACTTAAAGTCTCGTGGGCTACTTTACGCATGTTATGAAACTCCTGAAGAATTAGATTTTAAGAGAAAAATATTGCGTTCGCAGAACAAGCCTCCAATTTATGATCGATCTGCATTGAAGCTAACGGAAAGCCAAAAACTTACTTTTCAAAATGAGGGCAGGAAACCTCATTGGCGTTTCAAACTTAAAAATTCAGAAATTTATTGGAGTGATTTAGTAAGAGGTGACGTAAAATATAATACCTCTAACCAAAGCGATCCTGTTGTTGTTAGAGCTGACGGAACATACCTGTATCTCCTACCCTCTGTTGTTGATGATCTAAATCATAATATTTCTCATGTAATAAGAGGAGAAGACCATGTGACCAATAGTGCTGTCCAGCTTGAAATGATGGAGGCAATAGAACCAGGAAGTTCAATAGAGTTTGCTCACGTCCCACTTTTACAAGGAGGCTCTGGTGAAGCATTATCAAAGAGAACAGGATCTTTAAGTATTATGGATCTAAGAAACTCTAGTATTGAAGCATTATCAATTTGTAGTTTACTTGCCCGTCTAGGTAGTTCTGACTCTGTGGAAGCATATTCTAGTATGCAAGAAATGATTCTTGATTTTGATATCTCTACTTTTAGTCGAGCAACACCTAAGTTTAATTTAAAGGAATTATCTAATCTCAACTCTAAGGTCCTACAAAAATTAACATTTACTGATATATCCGCTCGTTTAGAGACTGCTGGTATAGATAAGTCAGATTTAGATGTTAAAGGTCAAATGTTCTGGGAAGCAATTAAATCTAATATTAATAATTTTAGTGATGCTGTGAATTGGTGGAACATATGTTTTAACCCTCTTTCAACAATACCTCTAGCCCAGGATTTACTCACTCATGCTGAGGCATCGCTTCCGATGGAACCTTGGTCGGAAAAGACATGGGCTGAGTGGACAGAGAACCTTAAGCAATTATCAGGTGTGAAAGGAAAGAGATTATTCCTTCCTCTAAGAAAGGCATTAACTGGTCTTGATAGTGGCCCTGAATTAAAGGATCTCTTACCATTAATTGGTAGAGACAACACATTAAAGAGGATATCAGGTCAAATTACATAATGAAGAAATGAAATCACACACTCTTGATAATAATAAATCTTTAAACTCTTATTTGAGTCCTTCTGTTATACTGGTAATGCCTCAGTTGTCTGAGAATATAGGTATGGTAGCTAGAGCTATGCTCAATTGTGGCCTTGATGACCTTCGTTTAGTTTCACCTAAAGATAACTGGTTAAGTGACAAAGCCTTATCAACCTCTGGGCATGCAACTAGTTTACTTTATTCTGCAACTATCTTTGATAACATTGAAGACTCAATTTCTGATTTAAATTTTGTTGGAGCAACTACTTCAAGGCCTCGTGATATGGTGAAAATGGTTCAGTCACCAAGAAGTTTTGCAAAAGAATTACTTTCCAGAATTCATTTGAGTAAAAAGTCTGGTATTGTTTTTGGTAGAGAGAAATCAGGACTGACAAATGAGGAAATAAGTTTTTGTGATGTAATAGTGGAGGTGAATCTTAATTCTGAATATCCTTCATTAAATCTAGCGCAGGCTGTACTAATTTTTGGATATGAATTTTTTCAGATCACTAATTCATCACAAGTCGACTTCATACCTTCTCGCGGAAGTGATTGTGCAAATAAGAATCAACTGATTAATTTATTCAAACACTTAGAGTACGAGTTAGACCATAGTGGTTTCTTTGGGTCTGAAGAGATGCGTCCTGTGATTATAAATGCAATTAGGTCTATTATCCAACGTTCTTCATTATCCCAGAAGGAGATCCAAATTCTTCACGGGATTGTTACAGAGTTGAGGTATGGAGGGAGAGAGGATCAAAATAAAAAAAACGATTGGAGCATTTCAAATAGGAGTAAATAGTTTAAGGTAATGGCTTGTAAGTTATTTATGTTAAGTTTTGCTTAATTGTTGACTTAACAGGCTGATTAACGTAAATCGTAAGCTTATTTCTGGGAATGGGGAATTTCCCCTCTTATTTGTAGCAAAATAAGCTTTTTTTTTGATAACCAGGACAATAATTAAACAATAATGAGAAAACTATATGAGTAAAAGAGTATCGTCAAAATACAAGATTGACAGACGTTTAGGTGTAAATCTCTGGGGCAGACCTAAAAGCCCTATTAACAAAAGAGAGTATGGTCCTGGAGAGCACGGTCAAAGAAGAAGAAAACCCTCTGATTTTGGTACACAGTTGATGGCTAAGCAAAAGCTAAAGGGTTATTATGGAAATATTTCTGAGAGACAGTTTGTTAGGTACTATAAGGAAGCAGTTAGAAGAACCGGTGATACTTCAGAAAATTTAATAGGTATATTGGAGTGCAGGTTGGATGCTTTGGTGTATAGAATGAAATTTGTTCCAACAGTTTTTTCATCTCGTCAACTGATTAGTCACGGTCATATCAAGGTTAATAATGTAAAGGTTACAATTCCATCTTATATGGTAAAAGTGGGTGATAAAATAGAGTTGCGTGATAAAGCAAAGGGAATGAATTTGGTTCTGGATGCGATTGTTTCTCCAGAAAGAGACCTCCCTGATTACATTACTGTTGATCATGATAAGGGTAATGGTTCATTAACACGGGTTCCAGTATTACAAGATGTTCCATATCCTGTGCAGATGGAGCCCAATTTAGTTGTTGAGTTTTACTCTAGGTAGTTTTTAGAAAGTTATATATTGAAAATAAAGGGTCGCTATAGTGATTTCTAGAAGAGGTCTTATAGTTTCAGGTATAGCAGTCGGAGGGGGTGCAGCATTTTTTTATGGTTTGCAGTCTTTAAAAGATGGCGATGCTAAGGAAAAATTTTTAAAAACCACTCCAAATTCATATGCACTTCATGCTTATGTAAAAATAAATCCCGAAGGAAAGATAATAATTGCAGTTCCAGCTGCTGAATTAGGTCAGGGTGTTACTACATCAATCCCTATGATTATTGCAGAGGAATTGGATGCAAATTGGGATGATGTAACTTATGAATTAGCACCTCTTGATAAGGATTATGGATCATATATAGTAGGAGAAGTGCCAAGATTATTAATGGATCCAGGCATTATGAGGGATGTGGCCAGGACAGTTCTATATAAGGTATCCCCACTTGTAGGAATGACAATAACTGCAGGTTCAACAGCAATACTTGGTAATTATATATATCTTAGAAATGTTGGTGCAATGACAAGGTCTATGCTTATTTCAGCCGCGGCTAAAAGATTGGGTGTTATTGATACAACTCTTATTACCAAAAATAGTTTGGTAATACATCCTCAGTCTGGTCGTTCTTTAACTTATGGGGAGCTCGCGGAAGAAGCATCTTTTTATGAGCCTAAATCAAAGCCTAAGTTAAAAAATGAAAAAGATTTTTCAATTATAGGCAAGCCAATAAAAAGATTGGATGCGCCTGAAAAAGTCGATGGTTCAGCTATATATGGAATAGATATTAAGTTTGATAATTTATTATTTGCCTCAATCAAACATTGTCCTTATTTTGGGGGAAAGCTTAAATCTTTTGATACCAACTCAATCAAGAGTACTGATGGAGTGATAAAGGTTGTTAGAGTCTTTGATAATGCTGTTGCAGTAATTGCTAAAAATACTTGGATTGCTCAAAGAGCACTTTCGAAAATAAATATAAAATGGGAAAAGCCTAAAGAAGAAAACTTTGATTCTGAGTTAGCTAGAAAAAATTATTTAGCGTTATTAGATTCTGAGTCATTAGAAACCTTAGAAGAGGATAATAATTTTAAGGAATCTTGGGATAAGACCTCTAGTGTCTTGGAGGCAGTATATGAAACACCATATTTGGCACATGTATGTATGGAACCTATGGGATGTACAGCATTATATGAAATTAGTGATGGTCAGGATTCAGAAGATGCAAAAATAACTGTCTGGTCACCTAGTCAGTCTTCCTCCTGGAGTAAGTCTGCGGCAAATGAAGTTGCTGAAGTTAAATCAGATAATGTACAAGTTTACTCTACTTTGATGGGTGGCGGTTTTGGCAGAAGAGCAAAAATGGATTTTGTAAAAGAGTCAGTCTCAATAGCAAAACAACTTCCCAATATTCCTATTAAGCTTACATGGACTAGAGAGGAGGATACAACCCAAGATTTTTATAGGCCTGATTCATTAGCAAGACTTAGAATGGGATTAGACTCAGAAGAAATAATGACTGCTCTTGATTTTTCTATTGTAACCAAACCAATTAATGAGAAATCAAGTTTAACTCATCCAATGAGTTATTCTGCATATAACCTTCCTCCAAAAAAACTTACATTGTCGGAGCAAAATAATCCTATTCCTGTTGGTCAATGGAGAAGCGTTTCTATGTCTCATAATGGGTTTTACTTAGAGTCATTTATTGATGAATTGGCAAACCGATTAGATGTTGACCCATTAAGATTTAGACTTAATCTTTTAAAAGATAAACCAGAATGTTCTAGGTTGTTAGAATTTATTGGCGAGAAAAGTAAATGGGAGAAGCCTCTCAAGTCAACACTGGATAACTCGCTAAGAGGAAGAGGAGTTTCGTTTATAGAAGCATTTCAGTCTGTTATTGCTCAAGTGGTTGAGGTAACCATTTCAAAAGATAAACATCTGACAATTGATAGAGTTATTAATGTAGTAAACCCTCATAAAGTAATTAATCCAGATACTATAAAGGCGCAAATGGAGTCATGTTCACTTGAAGGTTTATCTGCTGCTCTATATGGTAAAATTAAGGTCAGAAACGGTAAAACTATTCAAGAGAATTTTGATACATATCGACTAATTTCTCTTAGGGAAACACCAGATATTGAAACTTATATTTTACCTCAGGGAGGACATCCTGGTGGTATAGGAGAGGTTGGTCTTCCTGGCGTTGCCCCAGCATTAACTAATGCAATATTTAACGCTACGGGTGTAAGAATCAGAAAGCTTCCTATTAGTGAAAGTGAATTTACTGTTTAGGAATAATAAGATTTTCCAATTCTCCAGTTTGTGCCATTTCTGTGATAATATCACAGCCTCCAATAAACTCTCCTTTTACGTAAAGTTGCGGTATTGTTGGCCAGTCACTAAATTCTTTGATATTTTGCCTTAGATTATCATCTTCTAGAACATCAATTCCTTTAAATTTAATTTCTAACTTGGATAGGATTTGGACCACAGCGGCAGAAAAGCCACATTGTGGAAACATAGGTGAGCCTTTCATAAATAAAACAACATCATTATTGTTTATTTCTTCAGTGATATTAGAAAATCTATCAGACTTGTCCATTGCTATTCCTTATAAATTTATTGATTAGGATATGAATTAGTTATGTTTAAAAGAATGGATTTCAAGGTAAAAAAGTAATTTTTATGGTGTTGAGGTTTTTATAGCAAGTGCATGTAACTCGTTACCCATCCTTCCCTTTAAAGCTTTATATACCATTTGATGTTGTTGTATTCTACTTTTTTCCTTGAATAATGATGAAATAATATGAATTGCGAAATGATCTCCGTCACCCTTAAGGTCAGTAATTATCACTTCCGCATCTGAAAAAGAATCTTTAATTAGTTGTTTGATCTCATTTTCTTCCATCGGCATAATTCACCTCGAATTAATTATTGGACATATAATTAGTTAGCCAATCTTTATTATCATTTTTCAGCTCATCTAAATATATCTTTTCGTTCCTAGAAAAGGAAATATATTTTCCTCCTGTAGAACCAATCTTAAACATGCTAATTTTATTTTTTTTTGCCAAATCTATTATTGTGGAGCTCATAGCATTTTCACATGTAATGATATATCTTCCTTGATCTTCCCCAAATAACCAGGCATTAGTTACACCGGAATCTATCTCAAGTGTAAAGCCAATGCTTGAAGTCATGCTCATTTCCAAAAGGCAAATTGCTATACCACCGTCAGAAATATCATGACATGAATTAATTAATTTTTTGTTAATTATCCTCTTAATAAAATTACCATTTAATTTTTCGAGTTGTAAATTTACATTGGGGGGAGCACCTTCTTCTCTTTCAAAGACCTCTCTGGCAAAAAGTGATTGTCCAAGCCATCCTTTATTAAAGTTATTATTTCCTCCAATAAGAAAAACAGGATCGTCTGGATTTTTAAATCCCATAGTAATCATATTATCAATTGACTCAATTAAGCCTACCGCACCAATAGTTGGTGTGGGTTGAATTGCTTCTCCATCAGTTTCATTGTAAAGAGATACATTCCCAGAAACAACTGGCATTTCTAACTCTTTACATGCAATGCCTATCCCCTCAATTGATTTTACTAGTTGCCCCATGATATTTGGCTTCTCAGGATTGCCAAAATTTAAATTATCAGTGATAGCCAAAGGGGTGGCACCAACTGAGCATAAGTTTCGAAAAGATTCTGCAACGGCTTGTTTGCCACCCTCATAAGCATTTGCAGAAACATACCTAGGAGTCGTATCAGTAGTTATTGCTATAGCTTTATTTGAGTTATGAATACGAACAACAGCTGCATCTCCTCCAGGTCGTTGAATAGTATCACCCATTACCATGTGGTCATATTGTGTCCATATCCATTCACGACTTACAAGATCTGGACAGGTATTTAAAATTTTTAATGCCTTAGTCCAATGAATAGAGTCAAAATTATATTTTTTAATTTCTTGTTCTTCAGGTTTAAACACCCAAGGTCGGTCATATTCAGGTGATTCTTCCGCTAACGGGTCTATGGGGAGATTGGCTACTTCCTTTCCATTTTTTAGTAATACCATCTTTTTTGTATCAGTCAGGTAACCTATGACAGAGAAGTCTAATTCCCATTTTTTAAAAATACTTCGTGCAAGTTCTTCCTTTTCAGGCTTTACAACCATAAGCATTCTTTCTTGACTTTCGGAGAGCATAATATCATATGCACTCATATCTTTTTCTCTCACAGGTACATTATCAAGATTCAGTTCAATACCTGTTCCACCTTTAGAGCACATTTCAAAAGTTGAACAAGTTAATCCTGCTGCACCCATATCTTGAATAGCAATTATTGAATCTGTGGCCATCAATTCAAGACAGGCTTCAATTAATAATTTTTCAGTAAATGGGTCTCCAACTTGAACAGTAGGTCGTTTTTCTTCAGTATTATCATCGAACTCTGCTGATGCCATAGTGGCACCATGTATTCCATCCTTCCCAGTTTTTGATCCAACATATATTACTGGATTTCCAACTCCTGAAGCTGCAGAATAAAAAATTTTATTCTTATCAGCAAGTCCAACAGTCATTGCATTAACTAAGATATTACCATTGTAACTTTTGTGAAAATTAACTTCACCTCCAACAGTTGGTACACCAACACAGTTTCCATATCCTCCAATACCAGAAATGACACCTGATAAAAGGTGTTTGGTTTTTTTATGATTAATATCACCAAACCTAAGAGCATTCATATTTGCAATAGGCCTAGCGCCCATGGTGAAAACATCTCTTAGTATCCCTCCAACACCTGTTGCTGCACCTTGGTAAGGTTCTATAAAAGACGGATGATTATGACTTTCCATCTTAAATATAATTGCTAAATTGTCTCCTACATCAATTACACCTGCATTTTCACCAGGACCACATATTACCCATGGTGCTTTTGTAGGAAGCGTTTTTAACCATTTCTTTGATGACTTATAAGAACAATGTTCTGACCACATTACATCAAAGATTCCAAGCTCGAGATTGTTTGGCTTTCTCCCATTCAGGATTTTTAATATGTTGTTATATTCGTTTTCCGTTAATCCATGAGCTTTATTATTTTTATTTATATCTGTATCTGTCATGAAAAACCCTCTAGTAAACCTTCAAAAAACTTTAAACCTTCAATGCCCCCTAACTTGATATCTGCTAGTCTTTCTGGGTGAGGCATCATACCAAGCACTCTTTTATTGGAACTAAAAACTCCAGCTATATTTTCTATAGAGCCATTAGGATTCGAATCAATATTTACTTCCCCACTAGGATTACAATATCTTAGTGCAATTAGGTTTTTATCTTTTAAAATATTCAGTTCTTCTTCAGTAACAAAATAATTTCCATCATGGTGCGCTATAGGAATAGTGATAATTTCATTTAATTTAAATAATTTTGTAAATACACTATTATTTTCTTCAACTCTCAAATGAACATCTTTACAAATGAATTTAAGATTCTTATTTGGAAGGAGTATTCCTGATAGAAGCCCGCTCTCTGTAAGGATTTGGAAGCCGTTACATACGCCAAGAATTGCAACCCCTTTATTAGCCTTGTTTTTAACTTCAGAAATAATTTTAGAAGTCGATGCAATTGCTCCTGATCTAAGATAGTCGCCATATGTAAACCCTCCAGGAAGAACAATAAGATCAATTCCTTTTGGTATTACATTCTCATTATGCCAAATCATTAATGGTTTTTTTCCAGTAACTTTAGATAATGTTACTGCAATATCTCTATCACAATTTGAACCGGGAAAAACAATTACAGCTGATTTCATTTCTAATCAATAATTTCAATATTATAGTTTTCAATAACTGTGTTTACTAAAAGTTTCCTACACATTTTATCTACTTTATCTTTTGCTTTTAATTTATTATTTTCATTTAGCTCTATTTCTATGAATTTACCTTTTCTTATTTCATTAATCTCTTGAAATCCAAAATTTGTTAATGCATTTTGGATTGCTTTACCCTCCGGGTCAAGAACTCCATTTTTCAGAGAAATATATACAATTGCTTTTACCATTAATCAAAAAATTCCTTAAAAAATATAAATTTGTTAACCATTAATAATTATTTAAATTTTAAGTTTTCATTATGAGAATGAGCTTTTTGTGGAAGTATTCCCAATCTGCTAGCGACTTCTTGGTAAGCTGACTCAACGTTTCCCAAATCACGCCTAAATCTATCTTTATCCATCTTCTCATTAGTTTTTTTATCCCAAAGACGACAATTATCTGGTGAAAGTTCGTCAGCAAGTATTATTTTATTTTCGTCTTTTCCCGATTTCAATCTTCCAAATTCCAACTTGAAATCAATAAGTTTTATTCCAACTCCTAAAAAAAGTCCTATCAAAAAATCATTTATTATTAGTGATGTGTTTAAAATTTCATCTATTTCATTGATATTTGCCCAGCCAAACCCTGTAATATGCTCTTCAGAAATTAGAGGATCGCCGAGGTTATCATCTTTATAGTAGTATTCAACCATTGATCTTGGTAGCTTAGTTCCTTCTTCTATTGCAAATCTTTTTGAAATTGAACCTGCAGCTATATTCCTTACTACAACTTCAACAGGAATGATTTCTAGTTCTTTAACCAATTGTTCACGCATATTCAGCCGTCTTATAAAATGCGTATTTACCCCAATTTCTGAAATTTTTTGCATAAGATATTCTGAAATAAGGTTATTGATTACTCCTTTACCAATTATTGACCCTTTTTTTTTGTTGTTGAAGGCGGTTGCATCATCTTTGAAATATTGGATAATTGTTCCAGGTTCTGGACCTTGAAAAATAACCTTTGCCTTTCCCTCATAAATCTTTTTTCTGCGGGGCATTTAAAATTTCCTATTTATGGATTATGCTACGCTATGTTCCAATATTGTAAGCATATTGTAAATATATAAAATTTTCAAAACACTGAAAATATATTTAAAGGTTATACTATTCTTTTATAGCTAGTGGCTGTGGGTGGTTGATTAGAATAAAGCCAAGCTATTTTTTTTTCTTTAGATTTAATTGCAATTAAAGAGCTAGATACAGTTCCAAAACCTGATCTATGGCAAAGATTAAGATATGTATCGCTTATATTTTCCTCATTTTTTTGTGATAATAAAGATATCCATGCGTCCCATTTATTAAGGCTGGGTTTAGGTCTAGGTGCTTTTTTAAATAAAGGTAAGAATTTAGCTATTCTTTTGCATGTTGGGTCATTAATATTTTTCGAAGTAATTATATGGATCCCTGGTAGGATGACTTTTTTTATAATTTTTTCTTTTCTTTTTGAATTGAGTTCAAGCATATAGGCATTATTTTGATCAGCCAGCAGAAGGTTAAAGTCTTGGTATAAATTAGTATTAATATTTTCTATAGCCTTACTAGCTAAAGTTGAGTTTTTTGCCTCAAGAGCATTTAAAACAATTTCTCCCCGACTTCTTTTGTTTTTATGTGGCCCTAGAGTTTGACTCTTATTAGTTATTGAGGCGATAACACCATTATCGTTTACAGATAGCCATGACCCTTTTCCTATTAAGTCAAGGCCTCCAAAAATTGATGGTTTAAGAGGCCAGTTTCTAGAAGGTTGTAGCCATGGCCTATCAATCATCTCATCTCTATTAGAGCCAATTATCAAAGGCCATTCATTTTTTGGGTTAAAATCAATAACTATTGTACACATTTTAAATTAAAAAAATTATCAATTGCATAAAAAACTAATAATAATTATATACTAACATGTTTATATAATTAATTTCTATTTATATCAAATGGGATAGGCTTTTAACAAATGAATGAAGTATTTGAAGATCGAAAAAAGGGTTTTGAAAAAAAATATGAGCTTGATAAAGATCTAGAATTTCGAGTTTTAGCAAGAAGAGACAAGCTTTTTGGTGCATGGTTAGCTGAAATTCAGGGATTAAGTGGAGAAGAGGCGCAGGAATATGTTCGCCATATTGCTCAGTCAAACTTTAAAGAACCTGGTGATCAGGATATGTTTGATCAGGCACTAAGTGATTTTTCTTCGAAGGGGATAAGCATGAGCATATCAGAATTGCAAGAAAAACTATCCCTTTTTTTTCATGAAGCCAAAAAACAAATTGATGAAGAATAGGAAATTATCTTTTTTTATTAAAAACTTTATCAAATATTGTATCTATATTTTTAAGGTAAAAATCATATGAGAAAATATTATCCATTTCTTTGGGGTTGATTTTTTCTCTGACTGAAGTTTCCTCCATTAGAGTCTCTTTAAAACTTTTTCCAGTTTTCCAGACTTTCATAGCATTTTTTTGGACTAATGAGTATGCATCCTCTCTACTTAATCCATTTTGGGTTAAAGCTAAAAGAACTCTTTGTGAGAAAACCAGGCCCCCTAATAGATCTAGATTATACTTAGCTTTCTCAGGATAAATTAGTAATTTGTCGATGAGGGTAGATAGACGATTTAAAGCAAAGTTAAGTGTAATAGTTGCATCTGGCCCTATCATTCTTTCTACTGATGAATGAGAGATATCTCTTTCATGCCATAGAGCAACATTCTCTAAAGCTGGAAGCGAATAGCTTCTAACCATTCTTGCTAGGCCTGTTAGATTTTCTGAAAGTATAGGGTTCCGTTTATGCGGCATTGCTGATGAACCTTTCTGTCCACTATCAAAGTATTCCTCAGCTTCTCTCACTTCTGTTCTTTGAAGATGTCTTATCTCAACGGCTATCCTTTCAATTGAACTAGCTATAACTGCCAGAGTTGAAAAAAAGAAAGCATGCCTATCTCTCGGTATAACTTGGGTTGAAATTGGTTCAGTACTTAGATTCATTCGTTTAGCAACTTTTTCTTCAACGATTGGGTCAATGCTCGCATAGGTTCCAACAGCGCCTGAAAGTGCACATGTAGATATTTCAATTTTAGCCTCTTTAAGGCGCTTTAGATTTCTCTCAAACTCAGCAAACATGCCAGCAAATTTTAGGCCTATAGTTGTTGGTTCTGCATGAATACCATGGCTTCTTCCTACACAGATTGTCTTTTTATACTCTAATGATTTTTCTTTTAGGATAGCTAATAGGTTTTCTATATCCTTAATTAGGATATCTGATGCCTGTAAAAGCTGAATTGACAAGCATGTATCAAGGATATCTGAGGAGGTAAGGCCTTGATGGATAAACCTTGCTTCAGGGCCTATATGCTCTGCTAGATTTGTTAGGAATGCAATTACATCATGCTTAACTTCTTTTTCGATTTCATTGATTCTATCTATTTCAAATTGTCCCTTTTCTCTAATTATTTTAGCTGCCTCTGAAGGTATTACCCCTAACTCAGCTTGTGCATCGCATGCATTTGCCTCAATTTCAAACCATATTCTAAATTTATTTTCGTCAGTCCAAATTTTTGACATCTTTGGAAGGGCGTATCTTGGAATCATTTCAGTTTCTCACATTAAATTTCATAAGGTGGTTGTGTATAGCCTTTTGGTGATAGTGTAAAAATCTCAAATCCTTTGGGTGTAACTCCAATAGTATGTTCGAATTGTGCAGATAAAGACCTATCTTTAGTTACAGCTGTCCACCCATCATCGAGTATTTTAGTCTGATATTTTCCAGAATTTACCATTGGTTCAATAGTGAAAATCATGCCTTCTTTAAGAACTAATCCTTCACCCTTGTTACCATAGTGCATAACATTAGGTGGGCAATGGAAAGTTTGACCGATACCATGTCCGCAAAAGTCTCTTACTACAGAGAACCCTTGATTTTCAACAAAATTTTGAATTGAGTAACCTATATCACCTAACGTTGCACCTGGCCTTACTGCTTTAATTCCTTCAAACATTGCTTCGTATGTAATGTTTACTAATCTCTGGCCCTTTATTTTTACATTTCCTACAAAAAACATTCTACTAGTATCACCGTACCAGCCATCTAATATTGGGGAGACGTCGATATTAATAATATCTCCATCCTTAAGAATTCTATCACCAGGTATACCATGGCAAACAACATGATTAATAGACGTGCAAATAGACTTTGGAAAACCTCTATAACCAAGAGGGCCAGGTATCGCATTATTGGCAATATGATAGTCATAACAGAGTTTATCAATTCTTTCTGTTGTAATTCCAGGAACAATATGTGGAGTAATAAAATCTAGAATCTCTGCGGCTAGTTTGCCTGACTTTCTCATTGATTCAAATGCCTGATTATCATGAATTGTAATTGTGTTATTAATCATAATTAATTATCTGTCTAAAATTAAAATATATTTTTTTATGGTTTTAGTTCTTTTATATACTGAACTGGTGAAGTAATTTCTATAAATTTTGGGGTTAATTTACATTTATAGCACAATAGTTCAACCCCAGCTTCCATTGCTTTATCTAATGTAACTGCATAATCCGGGTCAATGTCTTCTGCTATCGAAAAATAATCGCAATCTTCCCTTTGTATTAGAAAAAACATTACACTACGAAAGCCAAGTGAAACCATTTCTGTTAATTCTAAAAGGTGTTTCTTACCTCTTGCAGTTACCGAGTCTGGAAATTCTGCAATATTATTATCCTTACTTCTCCTTCGCATTGTAACATTTTTAACCTCAACATAACAATCTGGTTTCAAATCAGATCTTAAGAGAATATCTATTCTGGAATTTTTACCATACTTTACTTCTGATTTTAGACTTGTATATCCCTTAAGTTCAGGAATTTGTTTCTCATTGATTGCTTCTTTAACAATAGTATTTGGTAAACTTGTATTAATTCCAATTTTATTTTTAGCAATTTCAATTATTTCCCATGTATATTTTAACTTTCGATTAGGATTTTTTGTTGGAGAGAGCCAAACTTTAGAATCTACTATGTTTACCGTTTGCATTGAACCTGGATTTGCGCAATGTGCAGTAACAACTTCACCATTTTTAAGTTTTACGTCGGCAAGGAATCTCTTATATCTTTTGATAAGCTTACCTTCAATGAGGGGAGTATTAAATTTCATATATTCTCTTATTTTACAAAGTCAGATAGTGAATGTTGAGCAGAGCCAGGAGTAAGAGGTTTTTGTTGATTACCTGATGGAGACCATCCTGTTAGAGTAATTACTTCAAGGGATACTTGTATTTGATTATTAGATAGGGAGAATCGCTTAAGGTAAAAGTCCTCCACTTTTTTAAACAAATTTAAAGTTGTAAGATTTTTACACCTCTCAACAAGAACGTTGCTTTGACCGTAGGATCTTAAAGCATTGAACAAGAGCATCAGATTATCAAACTTAAGAGTATAGAGATCTTTTTCAGCGACTGGAAGAGAAAATCCAGTTCTTATCAAAAGATTTCCTGCATCTTTAATATCTACAAATGGAGATACTCTAGGAGTAACTCCCCCTTTTATTTCCATTTCTGCATTATTAAAAGATTCCCTTAATTCGCTTAATGTAGATCCCCCTGGGAGTGTTGCGATGAATAAACCATCTGGTTTCAGTAATCGTCTCAATTGTATCAGTGAACCAGGCAAATCATTGGCCCATTGCAGGCAAAAATTAGCTATAATTAGGTCAAATATATTGTCTTTAAAGGGGAGAAGTTCTTCATCAAGGCAAACAGTATCTATTTTATTACTTATTTTTTTTAGCCTCTTATAAGATAGATCTCCACAAACTACTTTTTCAATTTTATATTTGTTTCTCAAGTACGATTCATTTTTTAGAACATCATCGCCTAAAACAAGAGCTGATTTAAATTTTTTTTTTACATCACTTAATCTATCACATAATTCCAACCCAATTGTATTTATTTGCTCAACCTCTTTATTTAAGTTGGGAGAAAATCTATTACGGTTTTTTTTGACTTTCTTACGGTCAAAAATAATTGGGAAATTGCTCATCTCTTTTAACTCTTTCTAGTCATTTTTTTGTAACCCAAAATTGATACATTCCTGAAAATGCTGAACGATTTTTGAGTTCGAACTCATGCCATAAATCTAGAGAGTAGATAGAGTCTTCGCCAGGATAGTTTTTTATGAAAGATCTAAGTTTTGCGTAAGATGCAAATCCCAGGAATTTTAGGTTTAAATCATTTAAAATTTCTTTAATTTGCAATAAATCAAATGTGTGTTCTTTTACGTGAAAGAATAAATCTCTACACTCGCTTAATGTAAAAAAATCTCTACTTACTGTTATAGATGGGTTGTTTATAAGCCAGTTATTTATCTTTAATGAACGAAATTTTCTAATCCCATTTTCTGTCCCTGGAATATTTTCTTTTAATATACTTTTACGAACATTGTTAATATCTTCTCTAGCTATTTTACTATATAAACCTATCATCATTAATCCATTTGGAGCTAGTTTACCCATTAATTTTTTCCATCCTTTTATAGGATCATCCATATGATGTAAAACCCCAGCTGACTCAATAATGTCAAATTCACCATATAAAGCATCTACATCTAAAATATCACCATGAAGATAATTAATATTATCAATATCATATTCTTTAGTTTTTCTGAATGCATAACTAAGGCTCTTTAAACTGAGATCTATCGCCGTAATTTCAGAATTTCTATATCTTCTTGATGAAGCTATTGAGTGCTGGCCTGTTCCACATCCAGCTATTAATACTTTAGTGATTTTTTTATTTTTATATTCTTTTTCGTTCTTCTGTAGACCAAAATTTTTTTTAAGTGATTCTAAGGAAATAGCTTGTTCTGGAAAGCCAGTTTTTATCCATCTTGGGTAAGGGTTTTCTTCATATTGGTTTCTCACTAATTTTGAAACTTTGTTTGATATATTTTTTATTTTTTTAATTGATTTTGATATAGTAACCTCTTCATGCACTTCTTCTATTTGTATTTTTAATAATTTTTTTATTCTATGGTCCTGATTTTGATTATTAATCTCCTTTTTCCAATTATATTTACTAATAGGTCGAAAAAGAGCAAGGGTAACAATATCATTCATAGACAATTCTTTTTTATCTTTAGATGCTTTGTCTATTCTTTTTTCTAACTTAATTATGTTACTAGTATCATCTTCTGACTCATAAAAAATATATTCATTTACAAAACATTGAATGGACAACGAAGTAGTAAAATCCAAATCTGTAGAATAATTTTTTAATTGTCTTTTTATAATTAAACTTCTAAGACGCAATAGGATCGCTTCAAACTGTATATCAGTGATAGGGGCTAGTTCCATATATTCTTTGAGTAATTTAATATCTTTGATTTTTTCTATTGTGCTTTCTTGAAACGACTCTTCATTTAACCTATGAAAATTATTCAATATGTCTATAGTTTCTGGGTGTTTTTTTAGGAGTGAGAATATAGAATAGGACAGTTGAATTGGTTTTAATAGACTTGGTTTCGCAAGCAATGTTAATATGATTTTAGCAATATCCTCATTATATACTGTGAAGGAAGTTGTTTGGAAAGTCTTAAGGAATTTTCTGACGTATTTATTATTTTCAGGAGCCTGTTTGCAAGCTACTGAAAAATATTTTAGTGCAAGTTCTTTCTTTCCTTTATCATTATATAAAGTTCCGAGGTTTATTATTGCCTGAAGATTATTTGGGTTTAACTTTAAAAGTTTTTTGTAATATGAAGATGCGCGATCAGTTTCACCTAATCTGTAATATATTGAGCCAATTAAATTTAATATAATTTCATCGTTAGGAAATTTTTCTTCAACTACCTTTGCTCTATATAGCGTAGTTGTTAATTCTCCACCCTTATACAGTTTTTCTAAACTTTTAAGTGTCGATGAAGATGGTTTCAGCTTTTATCTCCTTGATATAGTTGTTATTAGCTTCAAAATCCAATTTGTAGTGTTAAATTGTTTTATTAAGATATAGTATAATTTTATTTAAATAAAAAGTTAAAATAATTATGAATAAAAGAAAAAATATCTTTAAAGCTGCCTGTATCCAACTTAATTCAAATAATGATATGATTAAGAATATTGAAACATCAATAAATTTAATTGATTCTGCAATTAGTGAAAAAGCTGATTTTATTTTTCTTCCAGAAAATTCATCAATGATGGAATGGGGTAAGAAAAATATATTGACTTCTGCAATGAGTGAAGATGATCATATTGCATTAAGAGCATATAAAAAGATTGCAAAGGAAAATTCTATTTGGTTAAATTGTGGGAGTCTTACTATCTTGCTTAATGATGGCTCGTTAGTCAATCGTAGTTATTTAATTAACTCATCTGGAGAAGTAATTTCATATTACGATAAAATACATATGTTTGACGTTGATTTGGGGAATGGTCATACATATTTTGAGAGCTCTACGTATACTCCAGGTAAATATTTGTCAGTAGGTTCTACCCCTTGGGGTAAAGTAGGACTTACGATATGCTATGATCTTAGATTTCCCTATTTATATAGGGATATTGCAAAATTAGGTGCAAAAATGATTTGTGTGCCATCAGCCTTTACTTTAGCAACTGGAAAGGCGCATTGGCATGCTTTATTAAGAGCGCGCGCAATTGAAACAGGGGCATTTATTTTTGCCCCAGCTCAGGTAGGTGATCATCCAGGTGAGAGGCAAACATATGGTCATTCTCTAATAGTTGATCCATGGGGGTATGTTTTGGCAGATGCAGGCCCAAGTTCAAATATAATATTTTCTGAAATTGATATTGAAAAGTCAGATATAGCTAGAAAGAAGATTCCTTCATTATCTTACGATAAAAATTATAAATTTTAGTTTTTAAAAATATTTAACTTTGGATTAAAATATAAATAATATTCCTTCTTTGCAAAAGGTAAACAGATGATTGTCTTCGATTTAATATGTGAGAAAGAGCATCAATTTGAGTCTTGGTTTAAGAACAGCTCTGCTTATGATTTTCTTAGGAAAAGTAGAAAGATATCTTGCCCTGTTTGCAGTAGCACTAAGATAAAGAAAGCCCCGATGGCTCCAAATATTTCACGGTCATTGAAAGAAGATATGGCTAAGTCTAATTATGCTGAGGGTAAAAATAAAATTAAAGAATTATCTGCAACTGTTGAAATGACAGAAGCAATGAAAAAAACTGCAGAGGCATTGAATGAGTTACAGGCTACAATTGAAAAGAATTTTGAGAATGTAGGGGAGAAATTTCCTGAAGAAGTAAGAAAAATCCATTATGGGGAAACTGATGCCAGAGGTATTTATGGTAAAGCAACAGTGGATGAGACTGAAGAACTTATGGATGAAGGTATTGATGTAGCTGTACTTCCATGGGTAAAGCGAAAAACTTCATAGTATTATTAGCCTTGTTTTGTAGCGGCAAGAAAATAGTTCATTGAGACATCTTTGGATAAATGCCATGCTGGGCTCTTAGTGGAAAATTTTAGACCTTTAATGGAAACAATGTCTAATTTATTATTTCTTATTTCTCTAGACAGCTCACTGGGTTTTAGAAATTTGTTCCAGTCATGAGTCCCTTTTGGAACCCAAGAGAGAATATATTCAGCAGAAAATTTAGCTAAAAATAGGCTCTTAATAGTTTTATTAATGGTGGAAAATATAATAATTCCACCTGGGTTAAGTTTGTTACATAATGATTTAACAAATAACTCTACATTTGATACATGTTCTGCAACTTCAAGAGCCAAAATTACATCAAAGTATAATCCATCAAATTTCCTATCCTCAGGGCTGCCTTGAATATAATTAATATCTAGTTTTTTTATTTTTGAGTGATTTTTTGCAATAGTAACATTCTTATCAGATGGGTCTATTCCTGTCACTTTAAACCCTACCCGAGATAATGGTTCAGCAATTAACCCACCGCCGGTTCCAACATCGAAGAGTTTAAGATTCTTAAAGGCATTATCATTAGCTAAATCTTTGTTAAAATGACTGCTACAACTATCTATTATATATTTAATTCTGACAGGATTAATTTCATGTAAAAGCCTAAATGGTCCCTTATCATCCCACCAATAATTAGATAAATTTGTAAAATTTGACACTTCATCAGGGTCTTGTGAAGAAGTTATGGAAAAGTCTTTAAATTGTTTAGACATATAAAGGTTCCTGAAATGCTTAAGTTCTCTTTAGTACAAATTAATTATATAGTTGAAGAATTAATGATAAATTATGTATAAGTTTATTATTTTGTAAACCTATACTAGATATACTTTTCTGTCTTAATAAATGTATAGATTTTTGGAGTTCTGATGAAGATTGTTCAGAAGTTTGGAGGAACATCAGTTGCAGATATCCCTAAAATAAGATCTGCAGCTAATAAAGTTAAGTCTGAAGTTGATAAAGGCAATAAGGTAATTGTTGTTGTGTCGGCAATGGCAGGTGTAACTAATCAACTTGTTGGTTATTGTAAGGATTTTCCCTCTTCTTATAACCTAAGAGAATATGACGTAGTAGTTTCAGCTGGAGAGCAAATTACAAGCGGTTTAATGTCAATAGCCCTTCAGGATTTAAATATTAGCTCCATATCTCTTTTGGGGTGGCAGATCCCAATACTTGCAAATGATGCTCATGCCAAGGCTTTGATTGATTCAATTGATACTTCAAAAATCCTTTCTCATTTGGATAGAGGGGAAGTTGTTGTTGTGCCAGGTTTTCAAGGGGTTAATAAGAAGAATGATATAGTTACTCTTGGCCGAGGTGGTTCTGATATAACAGCAGTAGCTATTGCTGCCTCAGTTGATGCTAATTATTGTGATATTTATACTGATGTTGATGGGGTATATACCTCTGATCCTAGAATTGTGAAAAATGCAAGAAAAATAGATAAAATTACTTACGAGGAAATGCTTGAAATGGCCTCACTGGGGGCGAAGGTTCTTCAGACAAGATCAGTTGAGCTTGCAATGAAATTTAACGTTTCCTTAAGAGTTTTATCTTCATTTTCAGGTGCGCCTGGGACACTTATATGCAGTGAGGAGAAAGTTGTGGAAAAAGAAATTGTTAGCGGAATTGCACATAGCATGGACGAAGCAAAAATAACACTCGTATCTGTAGAGGATAGACCAGGAATAGCTGCTTCAATATTTCATACTTTATCTGAGTATAATATTAATGTGGATATGATTGTACAGAATGTTTCTGAGGACGGGTCGACAGATTTAACATTTACTGTTTCTAAACATGAGCTTTTATCTGCGAAGAATGCAGTAGAGAATAATCAAGAGATTAAATGGAGGAAGCTTCTTATAGATGATGACGTCTCCAAAGTTTCTGTCGTTGGAGTTGGTATGAAATCACATGCTGGGGTTGCAAAGACAATGTTCAAAGCACTCGCAGAAAAGAATATAAACATAGAGGTAATTTCTACGTCTGAAATAAAAGTAAGCGTTCTGATTAAGGCTGCATTTACAAAGGAAGCTTTAGTTTGTTTACATAAAGCTTTTGATTTAGACCAATAGAAGAGTTTTGTATAAATGATTATCAATTTTGATTTTTTAGACCATGACTTGTAATCTTTGGTGGAGCTATGTGCTCTAATGTGTTAGCTTTAAAAATAATTTATGTGTTAATTTCATAAACAATTTATACCTAAGGCAATAAAAAGGAAGACTTAATTTTGAGTAGTTCTGATCCCTTTGATGATATACCTCCTAATATTGTTGGTGTTGCTACAAACGATGCAATTGATCAGGAAAAAGCTAACCATGGCACGATGAGCTTTAAGGATGTAGGAGCACTTCTATGTTCTACAAGGATGAGAAAAGAAATCGATTTAAGAGAAGTTTCTGACCTCCTGAGGATAAGATACAGTTATCTAATAGCGATTGAAGATGGTAGGCTTGAAGATCTTCCCGGGAATACTTATTCATATGGTTTTATTAGGTCTTATGCTGACTATTTAGGGCTAGATGGTGGCAAAATTATAGGTACCATAAATAATAATTCGTCAAGTGTTGAAAAAGATAATGAATATGACTTTTCTTTGCCAGAAAGACATAGTGGTTTGCCAAGTGGTTCTTTTATATTTATCTCTATCTGTGCAGGTATTTTCTTTTATGTATTTTGGTTTACGTTTTTTTATTCTGAAAGGAGTGCTATTGATATTATTCAAGACATTCCAGACAGGTTATCATCTTCATTAAGCTCTGATTCGGACTTTGAAAATGGTAATGGAAATATGGCTACCAGCCCAGAGATTGTAAAAAATAATAATACTTTAGATGCTCCAAATCAGAAAACTTCATTAGAGGAGTTCACTAGTAGTACTCTGAGTCAAAATTTTAAAGATGACTCTTTAGAAAAAGAAGACATTCAAGAGGTGAAAAATAAACAACAAGAAGATACCAGTAACTCAAATCTAAACGATTTAATAAGTAAAGATAAAGAACCTGAGAAGTCTGATAGGAATACTTCTGATGCAAATGAAGATGCTAATAAACCAACGCAAACAAGTAATTTAGAGCGTGTTTTCTATAAATTATTAATTCCAGATAATATGGTCAAAAATAAAGATATTGAAAAAATTGAAATTCAAGCCATTAGAAAGACTTACTTAAGGGTAATGAATGGTCCTGATCTAGTCTCTGAAAAGGCCCTGGGTGTTGAGGAGCTTTATGAGCTCCCTTTAAATGATGAATTATCTGTAATGGTAACTGATAATGATTCTATAAGTTTTTTTATAAATGGTAATTTAATTAATACAAAAAATGATGAATAGAAAGTACTTCATAAATAAGTAGAATATGCTTGATGAATAAAATTTCAAGAAAAAAGACAAAAAAAATCTTTGTCGGGAATGTTCCTGTAGGAGCGGATTCTTTGATTACTGTTCAGTCAATGACGAATACTTTAACTACTGATGTTTCATCAACAATAAAACAAATTAGAGAGCTACAAGATGCAGGTGCTGATATAGTAAGAGTTTCTTGTCCCGATAAAGAGTCAACAATATCACTAAAGGAAATTATAAAGTCCGTTAAGGTCCCAATTGTAGCTGATATACATTTTCATTACAAAAGGGCTATTGAGGCAGCTAAGGCTGGGGCTGCATGCTTGAGAATTAATCCTGGAAATATAGGTTCTAATGAAAGAGTAAAAGAGGTCATAAAAGCTGCTAAAGATGCCAATTGTGCTATTAGAATTGGGGTTAATGCAGGTAGTTTAGAAAAAAAATTCTTAGATAAATTTGGCGAGCCTACACCAGAAGCAATGGTTGCAAGCGCTATGGACCATGCTAAAATTCTTGAAGATAATGATTTCTTCAATTTTAAAATAAGCGTTAAGGCCTCAGACGTTTTTATGGCAATGATGGCTTATAAGCAGTTATCAGAAGTTTGTGACTATCCTCTTCATTTAGGCATTACTGAAGCAGGTGGTTCTCAGTCTGGTACAGTAAAATCTTCAATTGGAATAGGGCAAATGCTTTTACAGGGTATTGGAGATACTATTAGAGTTTCACTTTCTGCAAATCCTGTTGAGGAAGTGAAAGTTGCTTTTGAAATACTCAGATCTTTAGATATTAGACATAAAGGTGTCAGGATAGTTTCCTGCCCTTCGTGTGCTCGTCAAGGTTTTGATGTAATAAAAACTGTGCAGGTTTTAGAAAAGAAATTAGCACATATCTCTGAGCCAATATCTGTATCAATCATAGGGTGTGTTGTAAATGGGCCAGGGGAGGCAAAAATGACAGACTTTGGTTTAACTGGTGGAGGGAGTGACGCACATAAGGTTTATATATCCGGTGTTGCGGACCATAATATAGATGATAGTAAAAAGATAGATCATCTTGTTAAGCTAATAGAAAAAAAAGCATTAGATTTAAAGTCTAAAAGTATAGTTGTTGATTAATTCAAAATAATTTTTCACATGGAGTTTTAATTTGAAAAAAATTCAACCTGTAAGAGGGACTCATGATTTAATATGGGATGCTTACAACAAAAAATCCTTTATTGAAAATGCGGCATCAGATTTAATTTCTTTATATGGATATGATGAGATAGAAACACCTATACTTGAATATATTGAGGTGTTTAAGGATTCACTTGGAATAACATCAGATATTGTTAGTAAAGAGATGTTTACTCTTACAACTTCTAAGGGGAACCATATTGCTCTTAGGCCTGAAGGAACTGCAGGTGTGGCAAGAGCATTTGTTTCAAACGGACTAGCGCAATATTTGCCTTTGAAATTATTTTACAAAGGGCCGATGTTTAGACGAGAGAGGCCGCAGAAAGGAAGATTAAGACAGTTTCATCAAATTGGGATTGAGTTTCTAGGAGATAATAGTTTTTTCTCTGACATAGAAGTGATTTCTTTAGCAAATAAACTTTTATTAGAATTAGGGTTAGAGGGTAAGTTTAATTTGCAGATAAATTCATTAGGTGATGCTGAAAGTAGACAGAGTTATATTAAGGATTTAACAAAATTTTTAAATGATAAAAGAAAAGATTTATCTTCAGATAGCCTTATTAGGCTTGAAAAGAATCCATTAAGAATTCTGGATTCAAAAGATAAAAATGATATTAAAATTCTCTCCAATGCCCCTATTTTTAGTGATTACTTAAACCCAAAATCAAATGAGTTTTATAATAATATTAAATCTGGTCTAGATGATTTAGGTATTAAATATATTGAGAATCCTAGACTAGTAAGAGGTTTGGATTATTATTGTCATACAGCTTTTGAGTTTGTAACTAAAGAAATTGGTTCCCAGGGAACCGTCCTGGCCGGAGGAAGATATGATGGACTTATTCAAAGAATGGGCGGGACTGCAACAAGCGGCGTTGGGTGGGCAGCAGGAGTTGAACGACTCTCAATGCTTATTAAACCAAACGGTGTTCAGAATAAAATTATTAGCGTAATTTCTTCCTCAGACGAATTAATATCAAAAGCCCTAATTTTTGCGGAAGAACTAAGGTCGAATGGCATAATAGTAGATATTATTTTTTCAGGAAATATAAAAAAGCAGTTGAAAAGAGCAAATAAGATCAAATCGTTTGCTGCAATTATTATTGGAGAAGACGAATTTCTTAATGGAAATCTTATTTTAAAAGATCTTTCCAATAGTACACAAAAAGAAATAAAAATAGGAAACCTTGTAAAAGAAGTAAAAAAAATATTATGAGTTTTAAAGATAATTTAAGAAAGCTTAAACTGAGGCATAACGAAATCGAAACACGTTTGTCCACAGATAAAGAACTAGACTCGCAAATTTTATCAGAACTTGGCAAAGAGCTCTCAGGATTAGGGCCTATAGTAGAAAAGATAAATAACTTAGATAAGATTTTCTCATCCATTGAAGAAACAAATATAATAATTTCTGAAAATACTGGTGATAAAGAAATGAAGGACCTAGCTGAAAGTGAGTTATCTGATTTGCTAGAGAACTATAAGTTTGTAGAAAATGAACTAAAGATTATGTTGATACCTAAAGATGAAAATGACTCAAGAAACGCAATGCTAGAGGTTAGGGCTGGTACGGGAGGTGAAGAGGCTGCCTTGTTTGCTGCAGACCTTTTTAAGATGTACGAAAAGTATTCAATTTCTAAGGGATGGGGATTTGAAATAATAGATATTAATGAAATTGGCATAGGCGGCTTTAAAGAGGCAGTGGCATCAATCTCTGGTATTGATGTTTTTGGTAGATTAAAGTTTGAGTCAGGTGTGCATAGAGTACAAAGGGTGCCATCGACTGAGTCAAGTGGAAGAGTTCATACTTCTGCAGCAACAGTTGCAATACTTCCTGAGGCAGAAGAAGTTGACGTCAATATTGATACAAAGGATTTAAGAGTTGATACATATCGTGCTCAAGGAGCTGGTGGCCAGCATGTTAATAAAACTGATAGTGCAGTAAGAATAACTCATCTCCCCACTAATATAGTTGTTCAATGTCAAGATCAAAAATCTCAACACAAAAACCGCCTTAAGGCCATGAAGGTTCTTAGGGCTAGATTATATGACCAAATAAAAGATGAGTCAGATAGGGAGAGAGCAGAAAATAGAAAGGACCAAGTTGGAAGTGGTGATAGATCTCAGAGAATCAGAACTTACAACTTTCCTCAAGGAAGAATAACAGACCATCGTATTAATTTAACTGTTCACAAACTTGAGGAAATGCTCGAGGGGGAAGCCCTTGATGATCTCGTTGATGCCTTGGCTGCTGAGGAAAGAGCTGAAAAATTGGCATCTTTAACAAACTAAAGCGTCCAGATTAAATGATTTATGAAAAAAATAGTTTTCTGAACGATATTATTTTAATGATGTCTGAAAGCTCAATAGAAAATCCAAGGCTTGATGCAAAAATGATTATATCTCATGCGCTTGGTTGTGAAATTGATAAAATATTACTTGATCCTAAGCTCGAGGTATCAAATAATCAAATTAATCAAATTAATAAGTATGTAGAAAGAAGGATAAATGGTGAGCCCGTAAGTAGGATTATAGGTAAAAGAGAATTCTGGAGTCTTGAGTTTGAAATAAGTAGAGCAACACTTGACCCGCGTCCTGATACTGAAATCTTATTAGACACTATTTTAAAACTTATAAATCCAAGAGAGAATATTTCTATATTAGATCTTGGAACAGGTAGTGGCTGTATATTACTGTCTCTTCTTTCAGAGTATAAAAAAGCCATTGGGATTGGTTTGGATATATCTTTTGAAGCAATACGTATTGCTATTCTAAACTCGAAGAAATTGGGTTTTTCAAATCGTGCTCATTTCTTAGTTGGAAATTGGCTTAATCCTATTAAATCAAAATTTGATATAATTGTATCTAATCCACCTTATATTAAATCTAATTATTTTCATAAATTACAGCCTGAAGTCAAAGTGTATGATCCAAGAGTATCTTTATATGGTGGTATAGATGGATTGGATAGCTACAGGTTAATTATTCCGATGGTAAAGAAAAAATTAATTAAGGGTGGTTTTTTAGTATTAGAAATAGGATTTGATCAGAAAAACCCTGTTAAAGAATTATTATTAAGCTCAGGATTTGACAAAATTACTTGTCATAATGATTTATCTGGTAATTTTAGATGTATTTCTGCTTCAAATTAATAAAAAAATGCTTTTAATTAAAAAAATACTTGAAAATGTTTTTTAGCTAGCTACCATTGCTTTAATTGAATTAGTATTTTATATATTCGTTCATTGAAATTTTCGGCATGTGTCGAAATCAGTCCAATTCCTTACCTAATAAGTCTGGGGATGATGTCATTGTTTTTTTGACAGAGTGATTGTTTGAGTTTTTATTAGATCCAACAAATTGGCTTAAAAAATAAATGTCAAAGACTTCCGGTTCAAAGGGGCGGGGTAGAAACCGCAGTAACAGTTCAAAACGTTCTCCAGGGCGTTCAAATATGCATGATTCTCAGTCAGGAAGGAATCGTGGAAATGCTCAACAGTTATTAGATAAGTATTTGTCTTTAGCTAGAGACTCCTTGTCACAAGGCGATAGAGTGGCTGCTGAGAACTTTTTTCAACATGCTGACCATTTTCAAAGAATTATAACTGAAAAGAATGAAAAATTAGAAAACAGAAGAAGGTCAAACCAGCATTCAAATGGTGCGCATAATTCAGATAATATTGACAAAAATCATAAGGATAGTCTTTCATCAAAAAATGATGAAAAAGAAAACATACAAGACACACATGATAAAAGCTCTAATGAAAAAGTTTCTTCTGAAAAACCTCCTTTTAGCTCAAAAGGTGGAGATATTCAAAGTAAAGGAAATGGTTCATTTGATAATAAATCTGAGATATTATCAAATCCAATAACTGTTAAAGGCGCTAAAGCTGAAGATGAAACACCTGGATTGCCAAATCCAACTTTTGAGAGAAAAGAATAAAGTTATTTAGTTTCCTTTATATCTAGCCTTTCTTACTTGAATTAGTAATTTTTCGACCCATATCTTACTTACAGAGTCAGTTCTCATCCATAAATATAAAGCCTAAATGAAACTTATAGAATGAATCTTGATTTCTTAACAGACCAAGCTCTAAATTTACTTAATACTGCAGAAAATATTGCGTTAAGAGAATCTAACCCTCAGATATTACCCTTACATTTTCTTAAATCCATTGTTGATTATCAAGGTGACTATTATTTGAATTTAATTAATGACTCTGGTGGGTCTCAAGATCAAATAAGAGAAAAATTAGATCATTCCCTCAGTAAGCTAACAAAAACCACTGGAGATACAACTAAAACTTCTTTGTCCAAAGAAGTTATTTATTTATTGCAATTATCTAAAAAGCTCTCAGAAAAATCTGGAGATATATATCTGACTGGAGAATATATATTAATGGGATTAGTTATAGATAAAAAAACTGATGTGTCTGATATACTCACGTCATCAGGGTTGGACAAAGATAAATTATATGAAGAAATTCAAAAAATGAGGAGTGGTAAGATAGCCGATACAAAAAATTTTGAAGATAACAATAACTTCCTAAAGAAATTTACAATTGACCTAACCCATTCTGCCAGTGAAGGAAGATTAGATCCTGTAATAGGTAGAGATGAGGAAATAAGAAGAACCATTCAGGTTTTATCCAGAAGAACAAAAAATAATCCTGTATTAATAGGTGAGCCTGGTGTTGGTAAAACAGCAATTGCTGAAGGTCTGGCTCTCAGAATCGTTGATAAAGATGTGCCTGAAAGTTTATCTGGAAAAAAATTACTTGCCTTAGATTTAGGTGCGCTGGTTGCCGGTACAAAATTTAGGGGTGAATTTGAGGAGCGTCTAAAGGGTATTATTAATGAAATTAGAACTAATTCTGGTCAAATTATACTTTTTATCGATGAGATGCATAATTTAGTAGGGGCAGGAACTGCTGAAGGGTCTATGGATGCTGCTAATCTTTTGAAACCAGCTTTAGCAAGAGGAGAACTTAGATGTGTTGGCGCCACAACGTTAGATGAATATAGAAAATATGTTGAAAATGATGCTGCCCTTGCACGAAGATTTCAAACTGTCTTTATTCCCGAGCCAAGTATTGAGGATACGATTACAATTTTGAGAGGCCTACAAGAGAAGTACGAGATGCATCATGGGGTAAGAATTTCGGATAATGCACTAGTAGCATCAGCAAGGTTATCGAGTAGATATATTTCTGATCGATTTCTTCCTGATAAAGCCATCGATTTGATGGATGAGGCATCAAGTAGATTAAGAATAATGATCGACTCAAAACCAGAAAAGCTTGATGAGCTTGATCGAAAGATTATACAATTAAAAATAGAATATGAGGCTTTAAAGAAAGATAAAGATGAATCTTCCTTAGAAAGAAAGAGAGATATATCTTCTCAGTTAGAAATATTAGAGAAGAAGTCTAGTGAGTTAAATAAGATATGGATTGATGAAAAAGAAAAACTTTCTGCATCAACTAAAATTAAGGAAAGCCTTGAGAAGGCACGTATCGACCTTGATAATGCATTAAGAGAAAGTCTTTATGAAAAAGCTGGTAAGCTTCAGCATCAAGTTATTCCTGAACTTGAAAAGTCTCTTAAATCTCATGAAAATAATAAAAATATTTTGACCGACTCTGTTAATGACGAGCACATAGCAAGCATCGTATCTAAATGGACAGGCATACCAATTGAAAAAATGCTCAAAGGTGAAAAAGAAAAACTTTTAAATATGGAAGAATACTTGTGTAAAAGAGTTGTTGGACAATCAAATGCTGTTAGTAAAATTTCTGATGCTGTAAGAAGATCAAGGGCAGGTTTCAAAGATCCAAAGAGACCAATTGGTTCTTTTCTTTTCCTAGGGCCAACTGGTGTTGGTAAAACAGAACTCTCGAAATCACTTGCTGAATTCCTATTTGACGACGAGGGGGCAATTCTTAGATTAGATATGTCGGAATATATGGAAAAGCATTCAGTTGCGAAAATGATTGGTGCACCACCTGGTTATGTAGGTTATGAGCAGGGAGGTATTCTCACTGAAGCTATTAAGAGAAGGCCCTTTCAAGTAATATTGCTTGATGAAATTGAGAAGGCAAATCCAGAAGTATTTAATATTTTGTTGCAGGTCATGGATGATGGCCGGCTTACTGATGGCCTTGCTAGAACAGTTGATTTTTGTAATTGCATCATAATAATGACATCTAATCTTGGCGCTGAGTTGATTATGTCAAATTCTCATAAGGATGAATCAAATGAGTTGAGGAAGAATTTGATGGAATTGGCTACCTCAGCATTTAAACCTGAATTTATAAATAGACTTGATGAGGTTTTGGTTTTTGACAGTTTAAGTTATGAAAACATTAAAAAAGTTATAGAAATACAATTAAATCTTCTCTTAAAAAGGCTAGAGGATAATAATATAAAACTAAACGTTACTGATGCTGCTAAAGACTGGCTTTCAAAACATGGATATAATCCAGTTTTTGGGGCAAGACCAGTAAAAAGACTAATACAGCAGAAGTTAGAAAACCAATTAGCAAAAAAACTTTTGAATGAAGAAATCTTTGAAAATGAAGTATTAGTATTAGTCAAAAATGATGAAATTTTTCTTCAATAAGTTAATTTTTTTTGATTTAGTTTGCCCTTAATGCCAGATATATCCTGATTTTTCAAAATTTTTGTTTTTTTCCTTATAAAATAAGAGTATTCTGGTCAAAATCAGTCATTTTTTAAATATGCGGGCTTGACGTTAATGAAGGGACCATATAGAACTCCTTTCCAACCCCGTTCGTGAAATTATTCAGGATGCGGGGACTTTTTTTGAGTAGTTTCTATAATACTGCTCATAGCTATTTGACATTGTAAAAATTTAGAAAGGGATGCGTAGGCGGCGATCCGCTATTTGATTTAGTTTGCGCATCCGCAATCACATTATTTGTGTGAGCGTTTGTGCAGGATAATTCAAGTCAACTTGAGAGTTTGATCCTGGCTCAGAACGAACGCTGGCGGCAGGCTTAACACATGCAAGTCGAACGAACCGTATCTTTCGGGATACAATGGTTAGTGGCGCACGGGTGAGTAACGCGTGGGAACATACACTGGAGTACGGAATAACCCAAGGAAACTTGGGCTAATACCGCATACGCCCTAAGGGGGAAAGATTTATCGCTCTAGAATTGGCCCGCGTCTGATTAGGTTGTTGGTGGGGTAATGGCCTACCAAGCTTACGATCAGTAGCTGGTTTGAGAGGATGATCAGCCACACTGGGACTGAGACACGGCCCAGACTCCTACGGGAGGCAGCAGTGGGGAATATTGGACAATGGGGGCAACCCTGATCCAG